>JAAUXU010079214.1_pt1 | contig 13242 bp, 8 predicted proteins | sample 7278151 | NCBI WGS metagenome assembly JAAUXU01 (sample SAMN14350113, study PRJNA611818) | marine sediment metagenome | isolation source: surface marine sediment (1.8m) | place: French Polynesia: Moorea | collected 2018-08 | reverse complement strand
TTTTTTGTGTTTTTTTGTTTGTTTGTTTTTTTTTTTTTTATTTTTATATATATTTTTATTTTTTTTTTTTTTTTTGTTGGTTTTTTTTTGTTTTTTTTTTTTTTTTGGTGGTTTGTTTTTTTTGTTTTTTTCGTTGGTTTTTTGGGGGGGGGGGGGGGGCGCACTCCCTTGACCTCCGTAGGCTGGCTAGCACACCAACCCCCGTAGTTTCGGTGAGTCCACTCTTGCCCATTCTTCGTTCTAGTCATGCTATCGAGCCAGGCTCGAGGCCATTTTCGGCAAGCTTGAGAAGCTCAATCACTGCGTTGGTCTTCCTCTCTCATACAACCTAAATATGCCCATATGGGTCCAACTGGTGCCCGAATCTTCAGGGGGCGGGAATCCCCAAGAAAATGTTGACCAATCTCACCCAAAAAGGACCCAAAAAGGACCCAAAAAGGACCCAAAATGGCGAAAAGTCACCCTCCCCTAGAAGTGCCCTCTATGACGCTGCGCATTTTGAGCCCTCTTGCTCCCCAAGACGGCCAGGCACGAAGTTGCTCTGAATCTCAATGACTGATGCCACTGCAGCGCGTGCAACCCGTCGTCCCTCAGGGAAATGTCACACGCCCCGGGCTGTACGTCCCTCCCTCCCGCGTCCCCCTTGATATTTTGTGTTTGGTGTCACCAAATATCCTCCTAGATCAAGAGTGCAGTTGGGCCAACAGAGATCGGAGGAGACAAACACTCATTTCTTTAAGTTGCGCCCCATTGATTTCACAATGGGAAATAGCGTAAGATCTCGCTTTGCATTCGTATGCTTTGTCAGAAATTCCTCCACTCCTTCTTGTAGGATAAAGGGAAAGTGGGGTGAGACAAGAAAAGTGATATTTGGGAGGGGATGCCGAGTTCTGCGAGTATAATCTTGATATGTGTTCTTTGGTTCAACTTCACTATAACTGCGGGCTTTAGCGGACGACCCTCAGAAGCCTTCGCCATCTTTTAGAGTCCAGAAATGTTTCCGGTCTTTTAAAGCGAAGCAAAAGGATACTTGACAGTATCAAAGAAATTTTGCTGCAGAGAGAAAATGGGTTTAAACAGGAGAAGATCAACGAATATCTTCACAAAGAAGATTGGAATTAGGTTTAGACTCTGGCGATTTTTTTTCCGTGAGTCAGCAACTGCTTTTGAAATCTCTCCTACTCGGAGAAATGAATGAAGAAGGTCTTAAGAAGTCGCTGACGCCAGATTCTAGTACTTTACATGAACGTAAGAGCTCCTTCGAGTATTTGACTTTGTTTCTGCGGTCCCTTGAGGTGTAGCTAAAGACTCTTCAATTTGCATCCAGCTTTTCCGACTTTCTTACCGTTAATGGAACGAACTGAACGCGCCCTTCAAGAGCATTAGATTAGGCACGTCTAGAAAGAAAGTACTCGTACGTGGATCCGAAGAAAGAAGCTTTGGAGGAGGCTTGAATATCCTTCTTGCTCTGAAGCCTTTTTATTTTCCGTGCAGGCCTCTTCTTCCCAGAATTCATTAAATGCCTGTAAAAAGTCTCCTCTCAGAAATACTGCAGCAGCTCTCTCGAGTTGGAGCTCACCGGAACCCTCAGACCTATGTACATATCACGCATATTGAAGTGGGGCTTCAAAAATGCATGCATCTCTCGTCTCGCTCATTTTTTTGCTCCACCTCCCAGCCTCTGCGGGCTGAGAGCGCCGTTTGGAGAGTCGTAGAAAGTTTTCATGTGTCACGGCTGCTTCGTGCTGTAATCCTGATTGATGGACATGGAGGATATGAGACGAATGAAATGTATCGCGTACCGTATGTGCTGAATGTAAGCGAGCAGGGTTGGCTGGTGTAATCGATCAGTGCACCAAGATGCCACAAGTGCAGCTCCAAGCTTGGCCCAGGACGGCCCAGTCGAGTGGACCCGTCCACCCCTCCTTTTTTGCGGGGGGGGGGGTTAAGATTCTTCATTTCCGTGTTAGCGTCGAAGCTCTTTGTGCATGAACTTTTCCCCCCCAAAATAACTCTCACTCGCCATTCGCTGTTCTGCAGTGATCGGTTAGAAAAAAGCAACCCTGCGCTGCAACAGACGTTAACGATACTCGACTGTTCATAAGAATCTTCAGAGTCAGTACAACAGCACGGGTGCAATACTTGCATTTAGCCAGGCTGAACTATTTAGCGCAGAAGTCATGGCGTGATTTGTCATATTCACGGTTCTTCTGAGCGCAATTCCTGTGCGCAGTGGTTGGCGCGTACGTAGGCCTACATTGGAACATGGCACGCATGAGAAGCTGGAACACGAGTTGAAGACTTAGTTGAAGGGTAAGGAAGAAAGAAGAAAAATGGGCAAGAAAATGAAAAGAATGGGATGGAAGCTGTGACCTTTTTTTACAAAGTTTCTTTTTAAGAAAACTTTCGCTTTCTTCCTTTCAATACCCCAGAGACTCGGAAGAAATTCTTCGCTCGAGGCTACATGAGAAAACTCGTTCCCTCACAACGGCCCGGAATAAGTTTTTCTTGACAGATGCACTTTTTTTCAAGATAACAGAAACTGGCAAAGAAAGCGAAAAGGGGGCCCACGACGAGGAATGGTAGTGATGTTTGGCGGAGAACATCTTAAAATGCCAATATCTATTTGCAGCATGACGCCAGTGTCACTGAATGACTTGCAGTGCTGTGCAGTCAAGTGCCGCACGCCCCGACGACCGCTTGCTCTGACGCATTGGTCGTCGCTACCTGTGCTGGCCGTGTAATACAGGTACATTACCTCTGCTTTTCGGCGAACTCATCCGCTTGAAAGTCTCCTTTCTTCACCGTCTCTATGGTCAACTCCTCGTCGTCGTCAGGTCGAACCGCAGTCTCCACCGTGATCTCAATTTCGGCCACGGGGGTGGAAGAGTTGCTTCGAGTGGGACCGTTGGCACTGCTCTCATTGCTGCTTATCCAATTGAAGGGGTTGAGCACATACCAGAGTCTGTCAAGGTCCAGGTCGTCGGTAGCGTTGCTGTCAGCCTTATGGCTTGTGTCGTTGTAGTCGTAGTCGACGTAGTTGATGAGGTCATCGTACTCCGCGATTTGGATGCCGCCATCAGCATCATTGCTGCCGTTGGCATGGACAGTGTCTTCGACGTGTGCTTCAGGCTCTATGACGTAGTCTTCGAGTTCCATCTCTACAAGTTCCTCCTCGGTGGTTTGGGCAAGCAGCAGCACGTACATGGACATGAGCTTCAAGTAGTCGCTCGAGCCACCGCCGCTGCCGCCGTCGTCGGTATTGCCACCAGCGCTTTCCGTCTGCTTTTGCTTAGTGTGGCTGCCGCCATTGGCCAGCATCTCCTCCTCCCAGCCGCCGGCGATAACGGCCGGCCTGTGGGTCCCGTTGATGGGGACGACACCCCACTGAAACAGTGCTTCGAGACCCAGGCTGTTCTGCGCCAGCTGCACCCTCCTTTCAAAGCCTACGCTGGCGTTGGCGCCAGTGCCACTCAGAGACCAGCCGCCGGCAAAGTCGACAACAGCTTGGAGGCTCACAAGTTCGCGTTTGTCACTGGCGACCGTAGCGGCCGCATCCCCTCCCGCCGCCACGCACGTCTGGAAGTAGAGCCGCGCCTTGTCCTCCGCGCCCAGATCAGTCTGGTTGCGCGGCACCGGATGCGCCAGCACTTTGGCGACCATGTTTTGGTTTCGTCTATCTATTGCGGAGAAGCGGTCGGCGCCGCTCGAATCGGAGCCTTCGCCTATGCCGCTGCCACCGCTGTCCAAGCTGTCGTCGATGCTTATGCTCCCGACCCGCTCGATGAAGCCTCCACACGCGTACTGATAGAAATCTTCACAAGGATCGGCCGACCGATCTATGGAGGTCAGGATCGTTGCAGCGGCACGAACACAGCCTTCTGTTAAGCAGAGATTCTTTGAATAGCCGCCATCTTCACAAGCACAATGTCTGCTCGAAGAGTCTGACGTTAGATTAATACTTTCAATCTGGCTGGAGTTGAGACCCAATTTCGACTTGTTGGAGTGGGGTTTGTCTATGATAATTTCATTGGTCGTGATCTCTCTGTCAGACAAGGGCCCCAACACATTTTTGATTCCACTCTCTCCGCAAACGCCGCAGCAACAGGCGGCGAACCATAACGTGATCACCTTCAGGCTGAACATCGTGCAAGCCCCCACTTCTAAGGACGTTGAGTGTTTTTCTCCTTCATGATTTCCTTCTTCTGCGCATAACAGAACTCTAGCAAGGACAGCAGCAGCACTCAGCAATAACAAAATCCATCATCTTGGTGCCCTTTTTGATCTTCTGTCACTGTAATATCTCCTTCATCTTCTTCTGAGTCTGAGATTTTGCGGGGTCTTGGGAGAAAAGCTACCTTGGAATTTAACCAAGACTGACTGAGTTTTTCTCTTCTTCCATTCGTAGCTGACTTCTATTTTCTGTTCGTTGCGCTGAGCATTCGCCGATCTTGCTTGCAACATTAACTTCTTAGAATGTAATGCATGCAGTTTCCCTATGAGCACTCGTGAATGTGTGAGTAGTCTTATTTCCTCGGGGAATTTTAAGAAGCAGGTTTCTTCAGTTTGGGGAGGTTGGGCCTTGACCCGATATCAAATCCCCGCTTTTTCAACGTTGTTGCCGACCGATTTGACGAAGTTGACGGGCGTAGCCTCGTGTTTCCTACAAGTAGAAGTCATGATGCAGTGTGCGAGTATCAGTCTCGAACATGTGTAAAGTCGGATGCAAACGCTACAATGTTCGTCCAAAGTGGCATCACACCTAATTATTTCAACTGGTCATTATGATCAATTCGAATTTTACGCCATTTGGGAGAACCTCTGTGTCTGCTGGACTGTTTGTCGTCTAAAGTCAACTGCTGCAGCAGCGACACCGTCATCAAACTGAACCTAGTGTCCAGCTGCTACCACGCCTCAACCGCTCATCAGTCCAATCGTGTGTCAGTGCTCCCAGGATCATCAACATTGGCGGGAAGTCCTTCGAAGGCCTCATCCACCGAGAGCCAAATGTGGAGTGATCATGAACTTATTCATCCACTGTATGGTATAATAGGGAATTAATATCGTAGATGATTAATAATCAACACCAAAACTGTCCTATCCGATATCACTGCATCACCATGTCACAAAGATCACTGTCTTGACCACAGTGCCCCCCCCCCCCAAAAAAAAAGACCTCTAGGTCTAATACCACTTTTGACGGACCCTGTACATTGCAGTCCGTCTCCCCTTGTACAAGGGCTTTCTTTGTCCTTGTCCACCCATACTTTTCTCTCAGCGGACCTTGGCTGATTTTGCTGCATAAGAGAGGAGAGGACGCGAAAGTGAGCGGTCCGTACTAAAACTGAAAAGTTTGCTAAAGCGTTAAAAACTTTGTAAGAGAAAGGCAAGAGGGGGAAAATGGAAGACCTCTTTTTTCAGCTTTCCCATTCACCAAAGCAACTCATTTTACCGGTTCAGGAACATTTGTATCCACGTTCTTTCTCTCCTGCTCCTCAAAGCCCCGAGAGTTTTCTTCTGGCTTTTTGAAGTGCTCTATTTCTTTGAAACTTTCTAGTACTTCTACTTTAGTCCATCCAGCAAGTCCGATCCACGTCATGCCACAGTGATCTCAGGACAAGTACGAGGTACATGCATGCTACTGCATGCACCGTTGATGAATCTTAATGCGTGGGTTGTCTCTTTTTCTTTTTACTTCCGCCACTTGTCCGTGGTGTCCCAGATTCGCAACGTTGCTTGCCGTCCGTCTATCCGTCTACTCTATATCCGTCTACTACAACTGCCAAATTTCAGTTTCATGTAAAATGCTCCTTTTTTGTTACTCTTGGTGCCCATGTTTGCATTAGCCTCTTCAAGGTGTGCAAGTAGGGCGTGTTTATGACGCGCCAAAATGAGGCTGCAGAGTGAAGGGGAACCATAGGCGAAACGTTACGTCCGCACTGTACTGTGTTTACAGAATAGGCATTCATTGTGTCCTGTGACAAAAGCATGTGCTGACTTCAGTCTTCCACGCATGGATTGCGTACGAACAGTAACATCAGTTGAGCCACTCATAGAGTGGCCAACTTGATAGCTCTTGGCAGCTAACAATGATCCCGTCAGGAGCGCGCACGCACAGATTGATTGACAAAATGTTCATTGGTATATTATACGGCACAGTATAGCACGCAGGAGAGGGTCCAATGTGGTCCGTGAGGACTGAAACGCCAGGTCCGGTGGAGGAGGGGTCCAGAACGCATGCGAAAAACGAAGAGAAATTCCCGTGGCAACTTCGGTAACGAGAGTAACGTTACTCGTGTGCAGTAGGTGGTGCCCACCTAATAGCGGTGGGAGACGCCCACAAAGTATCGAAGACCGATGATGCGATATGAGACAATGACAGCTCGTCTGCCACTCTGCACATGTGCACTGCCATAGCAGAGACGTCTGTCACTTAGCCATTATCCGGCCTCTCTCTTCTCCCTGAGTGTGGACAGTTTTTTTTGTGAAGAAAAAGTCGCTTGAAGACAAAGGGCTTAAAAGACCGCCCAAGACCACAAAGCTCCTCCACGTCCATGGTTGAAATGTGTACACAGCAGTGAGGAGGAGAGGTATAAAAACCTCAAAAGCAGGGGAAAGCAAACGTTACCTTCAATTGGCTTTTACTGCCAGGAAAAACAGACAGCAGGGATCCATTTTGACGACAATGGCATCGCTTCGATCCTCCGTGTTCTTCTTCGGGCCAATGGAAATTACTGATGATGCTGATGTGTGTACGCACAGTACAGTAGGTACAGCCAAGCAGAGAGAGAAGTGATTAACGAGGACTGTGGTGAGTGAATAATGGTTTCTTTTTTATTTCTCCGGAGCTGCATGGCCGAGAAAGCGAGGCAGAGAAAAGAGAAAATGCCAGCGTGCTGGTCGTAGTACAGGATCCCCGCTGCTTCGTGCAGCAAGCAGGGTGAGTAATGTTACGTGAAAGAGAGTTTCGCAATCGCAATTTGTGCCAATGTGCCTCCTCTTCCCCTGCTGTTAGAGGCAATAGCCCCCGATTAAGCAACTGATGCGCAAAAACGTCATTTTCTGTTCAGACACTGAAGGACTTCTCGAGCGAGAGTTCGTACCACAGGCTTTAGCAAGGTCACCAGTCAATGGCTGGCAACTTCTGGCATTACCAATCATGGTTGATATCCTTGTGTAATAACGTTATGGAGGGGCTTGTTCACTCGTTGCTCCTGCCCACAAGTGAGTGCACGTATGAAAGCACGGAGGAACCAAGCCAAATATCCCCTCAAAATCGCTTGGGTTTGCACCAAAGGTGCCAGAGAACGACGGAAGTTGGCACATTATGTGCAGGGTAAGACAAATTAGAGCGACCAGTGCAAAGAGTCAAGGATTTCCTTTTAGCGCTACATTGTTGCAACTTGCGCCAAATAAAATTTACCGTGAACTGTTGTGGTTCGACTGCCCCATGAGTCTTTAAGAAACCGCACCAACTTCACCCAGTACGTGCAATGAGCATTTTTTTTCCGCTCCAGAATTTCCAGTTGATAAAGTCAATCGATTTTATTTTCATGACAATTTTCAAGTCATCATACACCGACTATAAGAATCAGTTTGACTGGTCAACCTCGAATTTCGTCTACCAAAAAGACAAACAGAAATGTCGGTCCTTCAAGTTGCAAAGTCTGGACTCATTTCCCAGACTGTTTCAGCCACGGTTAAAGTTGGAATCATAGTCAATTTTCCGTACTGAAATGGATATTTCAGTCGTATGAATATTCAGGTCACGCCAAAAAGGAATAGAGGTGGTCTCTGTTATTGGAGTCCGTTGTGCCTCTTATTGATTTTATTTGAAATGACCACCAGTGAAAAGATTCCTTTTGCTGCAAAAGAGGGATAACATTAGTGGTGGAAAGAATCCCTAATTTGGGATTCGTGACTTACAAATCCCAGGCTCTACCTCAACTGAGATTCAGATTCGAATCCCTTGAATATTTTGGCTCATAGTGAAGCGTTTCGAAAATCCCTGGAGCCAAAATAAAGGATTTTTAGAAATCTGGGGGGGTAAGTAGAGTCAAGTCTCGATTTAATGACAATTTTGCCAGCGACAGACTTTTACTTCAGAAGAAAAAATCCCAAGTTTAACAGTACCTCTCAAGTTAATAATGGGTTTGTCACTAATGGAACGCATCAATCAACCAAGACTTCATTATGAAGTGCAGTCGAACCCTGCTACAGCAAACAATTTCTTGCTCCCATTTATTTTTTGAGTAAAAACCAACAGAACCTTTCAGTGATGGAAGACGAAAGCATTAAAAAGTAATTACAGACGGCTAATGAAGCTCAGATGTTGAGTAGGTGAGAGAACTGCTGATGCTTGGTAGAAAAACGCTGGGCAACTGTGAAAAAATATAGAGTCTGATCGATTCTTCAATGCTATTTTCAGTGCATCCACCAAAACAGGAGTGAATAGTCAAATTCATGAAAAGCCAGCGCTAAAACCTACAAGACAAATCATCAACCTCAAGAATCAGATTTATCACCACCAGAATTATCAATCTCAAGTACCTTCACGCTGCATGAAGCAAAGTATAAGGCAGAGACTCCTATTTTCCAGATTGATCTCACCAAGATACTCCATATTTTGGACTCTCCGCTTCTTGCCGATATTGTTTTCGGTGAGATTGAGCCTATTTCTGCTTGACCAAGTCCAATTTCCGCATTGAAGTCAATCGGACTCTAAATTTTCCCGCCACAGCACATCTATCATTCCCGAAATAATCCCAATCTATTGTATAGGTCCGGGATTAAAATCTGTCCCCTAAAATGTGCCCGAATTCCTGAATATTCCGACTCTCACCACTCCTAGACAAAAGGCAGTTGATTGAACAAAATTCTTGTGAACCTTTTAGAACATGCGCGTTTTGTGTTCATATATCTAAAACCTTTTTTTTGGTCACTGCGACCTGCGCTGTCGACCGAAGTGACACTCAATACGTGCCCGCCCAGTTTGCCCCGCACGTGGGACGTCACAGTGTCTGTCGGATATTTTCTCACTCCTTGAGAAAAAAGTAGAGTTAAAAAAGCACACTTTTTTGCTGTGTTTTATTATACAAATTGACAAATGCTTGAGAACGACATGTGCGCCCCATACAGCCCCTAACTTGGCATTATCATCCTCAAGAAGTAGTCATGAATCTTGAAGGTTTGCTTATTCCCCAATTGGTGCGAAGACATCTGGCGGGAACTACACATCGCGGAGCTCCTTGCTGCAGGTACTCTACATACCGTATCCCCTCTAGTCATGTAATTACGTTGGTGATGCTCAACTGAGGGAAACCTCCTCCTTGTCGGTCGTGGCTCTTCTTGATCCTGAATAATCCGACCCCCAAGATGCGTTGCAGCAGGAGAACGAGCAATCTATGCCGGCTCATTTATCAGCTTACCTTTAGAAAGGGGTGCGGCCGAGAGACCTTAATCCTGGTTCACGGCGGGTTAGGGAGAATGGGACCGTTACCTCCCTCCCCAAGAGCCCTAAAAATTCCAAGATAAGTCCGCAACAGACCCGATATTTGACTGCGTTCGCTCGTCCCTTCCTCTCTCCTCCAGCTCACGACTCCAACTGAGTACCAGAGTTAGGAGAATGCAGCTTTCGGATGGAAATGGCATGTACGCACAGAGAGGGCAGTTCCAGAGAAGAGAAAGAGGGAGAGAAGGAATTCCACTGGCAATTTCTTCTGTTCTTTCTATTGTCTGAGCATGTGTGAGCTCACTTTGACACGAAGTTTCCTCTAGCTTTCAAGGAAATTGATTTGGCTTAAGATCTCCACCCTTTCAAGTCAGGTAATTCCGTTTCATCGAGGTTTCAGCGTCCACAAGTCTAATGGGAGCGGCTTCGTGATGTCAGAAGAAATCAAAGGTGACTCCACCAACGATTCAGCTTTTGGTTCTACCATTATCACATGACAGCAAGCATACAGTCCTTGAGTAAGAAATTGCAGTGGCGGGAAGTCGACTGCATATACAGCCAACTTCACCCACTGCAATTGCTTACAGCAAGATTGTATTTCTGCTGCATGAGCTGGGTTGATATTGTACATCCGGAATGTTTTCAACCTCATCAAGATCTTCAGGATGTACAAGTTGATGGTTCCGCTGTGGTCTTAAGAAGTTTCATCAGTCTGGGTGTCAGACCTCCTGTCAAATTTGAGCAAAAGCAACAATCATGGAGCAGTGTCGCTTGACACCATTTGCAAACTTGTGTGCATCAGTCATTGTGTCTCTGGCATTATCAAACTCACCAGCTACGAGAAATCGACTGCTCATGATGTCAAGCATTTTCAGGACTTTGGGGAGCCTATACAGAAGAATCACAGTCCCAGAAGTGACAAGGTTCACACTCCTCGCTTCCTTGCAGTCCGAAAGCACTCCATTGATGCCAATCCTACGACATCTATATCTGTTCATGCCAAGAAGCATAATGCATCCCGTGCTACCATCTCCAAGTGCATCAAGGATCTTGGCATGACATCCTATGCCTGCAGTAAGAAACAGCAAAGATGAAACTCTGACTGGAGTGCTCTCAAGATACTTAAAGACCTGAAGTATACTTGAATTTGGAGATGCGTCATCAGTGCTCTGGACATTTGTACCAGTACAGGTTTCGACTACGGCTCCTCTCGTCAGGACACATATGTCTCAGTGATGGAAAAAAGAGAAGAAAACATGGAGAACACCTTAAACTTTTGTTCTAGACTAAAGATAACGAAGCACCAAGACCAAAGATGTCTAAAAAACATAGACTGAAGATGAAGAACATAATGAGGACCCATGAATGGTGGTGATCGTTTTCGGAAAGTCCTAATTTACTTCCTCTAGGATCGCCTGAAGATCTTGACGTTCCAGGCTCCCATGGACGTTCTTGCCCAAGGGCTAGCGCACTGGCCAAGAGATGATGATTCAGTCTTGCTGGAGTAGCTATTGACCACTGGAACTGTCCTCTGATGAGCCAATTCCTCAAGATGTCACACTTGAGGTCCGTGGTGTGGTAGTAGATGGCTGTGCCTGCCACTCTGGACAATTTGTATAAGACGTCGTAGATGTTGATTAGACTTTTGACTTCTCCATTGTTCATTTTCATTGGCAGTGGACTGTTGTTGGATCCTCGCGCCAATGCCTCTTCAAGGCTCCTCACCTTCAACGTGAACGTGTGGCACGTAAGACCCATGCAGCTCCATGATGGCCATTTCCCTGTCATCGCCTTTGAAAAGCATGCCAGTGTGGTTGTAGGTCATGCCGAATAGGGAGATGTGTCTGCATTTTCGGCCAAGTCAGAAGCTGGAATACCTCCTCCAGCAGGACTCAGCACCAGCACATATGGCCAAAGAAGTGCAGGACTCTCTTTCTGTCACTGTGCCTCGTTTCTAGACTTGTAGAACCTGAACTTACCTGACCTGCACCCACTGGACTACTTCTTCCAGGGGGAACTGGAGAGGCAGGCATGCACCATCACTCACCCTAATATCAAGAAGCTATGGACCTCCATCAAGCAGCAGACTGCCAACATCAACAGCTGCTGCATTTTCCGCACCAGAATCGAGGCTATCATCAGTGCAGAAGGCAATCACATTGAATGGCAGTATTCTCAAGGGCTTAAAGCAGAACAAAGTTCATTTTTTGCATTGAAAATATTCCGGATTTATCGTAACGACCCTGTACTCCGAGCGAACAACTTAACTCATACGAACAAAGAATGACCACCTCGCTGTACTCTAGAACTTTTTAATCGGATTACATATCCGTATGATGGTAGAAGTGATAGCAGCGGTAGTACATTAGAGTCGATCTCAGCAAAATTATCACATTACGTGGCGTTAAACTGACGAGGAAAAATAGTACGTAGCTTGCTTAGCATTTGATTTGAACGTTCAGGATGCACTCTATGGAGCAGTGCATGGCGAAAAAACGAAGAGTTCAATTCCCATCACGTTGTATCTTCCTTGAAATTCTTCTCTCTGACAATGAAGTTGCACTTCCCGCATGTGTTTGCATATACGAGGCCTCACTTCTGCTCATTCTTCTCTCCATTCTGGGCAGCAACTAAAATGGTCCTAAAACAGCAGCAGCAAAGTGTGTAGGAGAAACTGTAGTAGCACTTCATACGGAGGGCAAAGGCAAAAAGTTGTGTCATGCAAACTTTTTCTAGGGAAGAAAGCGGGCGAATGAGTTGGACTTTGAAAAGTTTTCTCTCAAACGACATGGCTACCGTCTCCTCTTCTCGGAATGTCTATGGGTTGAGTCACTCCTTCCTCTACCGCCACTACAATTTCATTGTGTCTCTCAGAGGTCTCCTGCTCCTCCTGTGATTTTCTCCTCTTCTTGTTGCTCCTCTTGGACATCTGCTTGGCCTTCTGACAAGTCGGGAGGCCGAGTAGCATGAGTCCCGACATCGCGATGAAAGCCCCGCCGGCGCCGAAGGACAGGAACCATTCGTGTGTCACGTCGTACAAGTAGCCGGCGAAGGGAGGGCCAACCAAATTAGAAACACCCTACAACGGCAATGTTATTAGGTCCATGACTTCGTTTCGTCACCGCTGCGTACTGCAGTTTGGCCACACCCTGACGCAGTCGTGTGAGACACCCGGGCCTATTAAGGCGTTTCTCCACATTTCTATGAAGTCTCCGAACATCCTGGTATGGCCCAACGTTAAAGCAGCAACTATGTTAGACTGGATTGTACATCCTTACTGCATGGTGCTGAAGCTGACCATACTGCTCATGCAATGTATGTAACGTTACTCATGGTCTTGTTCTACTCATGAAAGAATGACATTGGCACCACCTGCAATGGAATGCCATCAATCATCAGGATTGGCGTCTTGTACAATTTGGGACGCACCAAGCTGCAGTGAGCATCAGCGAAGAAGTTGAGTCCAACTGTCCAACTTCTTTGTGGGATGAAAAGGCAATGACGACGCATGACACTTTTAGTGACGAGAAATGCTGTGTTTACTCAATTCATAATAATCAGGCCTTTCATGTACCAACCTTTTTTTTTTTTTTTTTTTTTTTTTTTTTTTTTTTTTTTAAAAAAAAAAAACAAAAAAAAATTAAATTGAAAATAAAAAAAAAAAAAAAAATGAAAAAAAAAAAACAAAACACAAAAAAAAAAACAAAAACAAACAAAAACACACACAAACACACACACCACAACCCACACCAACCACCCCCCCCCCACACCCCCCCCCCCCCCCCCCCCCC
>JAAUXU010053616.1_pt1 | contig 13246 bp, 10 predicted proteins | sample 7278151 | NCBI WGS metagenome assembly JAAUXU01 (sample SAMN14350113, study PRJNA611818) | marine sediment metagenome | isolation source: surface marine sediment (1.8m) | place: French Polynesia: Moorea | collected 2018-08 | reverse complement strand
GAGATAGACAGACAGACAGACAGACGGACAGACGGACAGACGGACAGACGGACAGACGGACAGACGGACAGACGGACAGACGGACAGACGGACAGACGAACAGGCGGACAGACAAACAGACAGACAGACAGACAGACAGATACACACTCACAGAGTGAGTGAGGGAGAGAGACTTGTACATAGTCAAGTTGCAGGCAGGCGAGCAGGTGATTAGGTGAGGCTGCTTTTGCTTGATCTCCGTGTCTTAACCCCTGCCTCCTCTCGCGTCTCTCTTTCCCTCTGGGCTTTCTAGCAAGCAGCTCTTCTTCTTCTGCTTCTTCTTCTTCTTCTGCTTCTTCTTCTTCTTCTTCTGCTTCTTCTGCTTCTGCTTCTGCTTCTGCTTCTCTCCTTTCTCTGTCTCAGTGCATGGTGCAGCAGCAGCAACAGCAGCAGCAGCAACAGCAAAGCAGTCAAGGCTTCCTCTCCTCTAACTCACTGTCGTTCAAAGGCCACAGCCAGAAGAAGCGAAACTCCACTTGGCTGACGAACAGACAGATGAGGAAGAAGAAGAGAAGAGAGGGAGATGAATCAAACGGTGGCAGATATACAAGTGAGGCTCTTGACGTTTCAACAGCAACGACTTGAATAAAAGCGTCTGTGCGATGATGATGACCTCCAGACGGGGTCTTGCGTGGTGCTTGCTTTGGCTCGTCCATTGAAGAAGAGTGTTTCCTTCCTTCCTTCTTTCCTTCCTTCCCTTCCTCTTTCCTTGCTTCTTTCCCTCCTTCCTTCCTTCCTTCCTTCCTCCCTTCCTTCCTCCTTCTTTCTTTCTTTCCTTCCTTCCTGTGGTGCTCGGAGGAGCAGGGCAGTGCCAGGATGTCCTCGGCCTCCAAGAAGACGCTAGATGCCACAGAAGTACCAAACACTCTCCATAACTCGCACTCCTGTGGCGAGTTATCCACCTCCAAGGGCAGTGTCAACATTAGAAAGCACAGAGAAATCAGACGTCATAGGTCTGTCGGTCTTTCGATCGGTCATTCATTATATGTCACTTTGCTCCCTCACTGCAGTCCTACATGCAACAGATTGTTGCTCCTGGCCTACTTTTAGGTCGCAGCTTACGTAATTAATTCTCTCAATTCTCGACGCGCTTGTTGACACTGCCAGATCTTTGATATCAAGGCTCTGCATATCAACTTTGATGACAGTCCCAACCAGCTCGTTTACCAGAAGATGGAGGCTATCATGGCTCGCATGCAGAAGGAGAACGGCAGCGGCGTCCCTGTCAGGACAGTGAAGACGTTCATGTCCAGGATACCCAGCGTCTTCACGGGACAAGTAAGTACGCTGAGTGACTGACGGCGTCCTCACCGTCTTTGTTGTCGACGTCGTCGCCGTCACAGTCACGCTAACATCGGATTTCCATTTATAATCCGCGTCTCTTGCTCAGGACCTTGTCCAGTGGCTACTTGGTAACCTGGAGCTGTGCGATGCGGCAGAGGCCCTGGCCTTGGCCAACAGGATGGCTGAATACGGCTACTTCTTCCCCATCGACGACCACGTTCTGTCGGTCAAGAACGATGGAACCTACTACAGATTCCAGGTAAGCAGGGTTCGAAGATACGTAGCATACTCTTGACGTCGTTACTCAGTGCTTTGCCACGACGAACTTTAGAGCGAATGATAAATTTTTACACCTGAGAGGTGCTGCTCTCTTTGTCAAGGTTGTGTTTTGTTAGGTTTTCAGCACAGGACAAAGCGGCAATGGAGTTTCCAAAGACATCATTTCACCAAAAAAATAATTGCGGTGATATCTAAACCCACACATTCAGACTACATCAGATTTCTCGCGGAAATCTGTCGGAAGAGGGGAAACAGGAAAATGCATCTGTATTCGCTAATAAGAGAGTTTCGCAACTTCCCCTCGGAGAAGAGGACACGGGCACGGCTGCTTGTTTCACTGTGCCTTTCAAAAAGCTTCTATTATAAATACAGTACACTCCGCTTATTAGGGCATCCCCGGAAACGGAGGAAACTGGACTGTCAAGCACCAATCCCAATGTTGCCCTCCAGGCTCTCCCTGCATTTATTGCTGTTACAGAGTTCGCACGAAGACTGAAAGTCTAAACTTAGAGCTACCATTTATTCATAAAGTTTGGTGGGAGAAGAAGAAATTCAGAGCGGATTGCTCGTACAATCACTCTAAGCTTTCAATTGCCTTTCTTTCAAATCTGACCTTTAATTTTGGTTTCGCGTGAGAGAATGATAGAACTGCACCTATAGGTTGGATATCTGTGGATAAAATGTGCTTCTAAAAAAGCTAATATTTTTTTTTACGGAAAACTGCTCTGATGAGCAGATTGCTCTAATAGCAGGTGCTGCGATAAGTGAACTGTTCTGTACTGCATTAACATGTGGCGCTAGGCAAGGTCGAAAAGGGGTCAATTTTGGGAATTGACTGGGGGCGCTTGTGGTTCGTTACCGAGGGTCATATGACGAAGATGTACCGGGTTCGTCATTAGGTGAAAGGGACACCAACTTTGTCAGTGCAGTAGCATGAAACAAGCAAGAGGTTCATGAGGTTGAGAATCGTCTTGTCGGAAACTTCGCAGTCAGATGCTTCTAAAAATGCCAAATTCGCCAAGATGTAGTTGACAACTGTCATTCTAGCAAGGCACAGTAGTGTTTCGCTAAAAAAAAGTTACAGCGCGGCTCGGATCTAGAGAGAGCGACTCCAAACCTTGAGAGAGTTCAGGTTTGGTGACGATAGTGGCCAATTAGTCACCATCGTCATCGTCCGCCACGGACTCTCTCTACTTCAGCATCTGGACGCATGTGGCAGAGTCAGCAAGTTTGTGACTTGTCCCAGCAATATCGATGCCATGAAGGCTGCTGTGGAGGAGGCGTGGGCCTCCATGACCCCAGACTTCCTACGCACTGTATGCAAGGCCCTCTGACCTCGTCTGAAGGTATGCATTGCCTAAGAGGGAGGATTTTTTGAAAAATAACTCATTTCCATATGCAGCCTACAATTTCTGTCAAAGAAGCTGGACCATTTAAGTCTTTTGATGTCATGTTGAGCTGTCTGAAAGGTCCGTGGTTAAAGTGTCCCGCTCGTCTGACGCGCGCGGTAGTCAAATAGTATTGGCCAATGGTTGGATTCACCTGTGCCCAAATGGTTGTGAACTTTGTGTGGTAAACTAGCGTAATACAACTGTTGAAACAGAAGGATTGAGCTGTGGTGACTCTCATTAGCTGCCAATCTGGACCAAAATAACACAAAGATGCTGCTAACAGTGTGCTGAAGTTAAATTACTTAGATGATTTGTCACATTTTTATTTCTTCGACATCTTTTGGCATCCCTGAACGAAATTTGCTGTGTTTAGAGGGACCCCAACTGTGTTCCTTTCTTTTTTTTGTAAACAAGCTTCCTTCATGATAAAGAAGACCAAAAGACGGAGGATTATCGACCTTGTTCACACACACGTGAGTCCGACGGAGGTGGTGAGAATCACTCAGGTCTACAGGACGACGGTTTTTATGTCCTAGAACGGTACAATGAACGAGGAACTATTAAGACGAAGCCATGAGGGGATGTACCTCACGTGAAGAGGACGGCAGGGTTCCAGAAGGCTCTGGAGGCCAACATTGAGTCCGACCCAATTGCGACGGGGGGAGGGGGGGGGGAGTCTGATCGAGGAGTTCGACGAGGGCATAAAAAAGAAACTATCAGGAACGAGAGGCTCATTGGATAGTTCATAGACATAGTTCTCTCAGACAGGTTCATGACGCTTGAGTTGTGAATTCTGACCGGGACATGATGTCACCTCATTGGTTTCTTAGAGAGTTGAAGATTAAAGCGAAGGAGTACCTGACTGTAATGAAGAAAGTGGTCAAGCCCTAGTTGGTTTTCATCTACTCCAAAGGCAACTTTGCGCCGCTGCAGGACGAGACCGCCACTCACGCAGTCAAGGCCAATCAAGACTGGTACTCTGCTCTCCTATCTGCATTCTGGGATTTAAAGATGTAACCCCCTTCCTCGCCAGATCTCAACCATGCGGTGATGCAATGTTGAGCTTCATTGAGAGCAAAGCTGGTGGATGTGACATCACCTGATGCCGCTCGAGGAGGAGTGGGCCTTCATGCCTATCAAGAACGTCATCAAGACCTATTATTGGCATTTCATGCTTCCCTTGGAGAAGTGTGCGGCAGCGGGGGGTGACCATTTTGAGAATCAGTTCATCCTTTGTAGCTGATGCCTTGATGAACGTTTCATTTTGATTGCTTGAGTCATTTATGATAGGTGTTGGAAGAACAATTGCAGTCAGATCGGGCAATTTAACTTCAGTACCTGGTCGTTCTATAGACTTCCAAAAAGGCAGCCTCATTAAAAAAAGTGACTGATTCCCTATAGTGTCCACTATGCACAGAAAATGGCAGTTTTTGTATGTCTGTTTGAGTTTCACTCGGATATGCACGATCCCACCTCTCATCTTTATGCATATTCAGAATCAGCATTATCAAAAAGTGGGCACCGAATATTGAGCTCCCCCAACCACAAGTGTCCGGTGCCCGTCACATCCATGGGGTCATACTGATCCCAAATATGTATAAAGTAGAGGGGTGGGGTCGTGTACCCTCCCGTAGCTGGCAAACATACAGGCGAGGCCCATAATGTTCATTGTAGGCAAAATGAGAGCCTACTAAGAACGTTCTTGGTGTAGCTAAAACAGTTATAGTAGTGGATCCACACTTACAATGGAACAACATTAATATCAAGAATAGGGACAAAACTGAGAAGGGAAGTACATGAGCCTTGGCTTGCTCAACTTTTTTAATTTCTAATGCACCAAAATCTTGTGCCATATGCACATTGTTTAGGTCTTTTCAACCATGGGATGACATAAATATTGGTAGCAAGATAATGAAGATAAATTACTACCGCTGTTCCGAAAAAGCACATTCCTAAACTTTTCTTGGTCGGAAAAAAGAATGACAGCAATATGACTTATTATAACATACAACCACACAGAACTGAGTCACGCGTGACAATTACTTCAGGATCACATGAGATGCTCGTTAAAAGTTTCCATCAGTCATGCAACTTGTCTTTGGACATGTGAGACAGTTTATAATTGTTGCCCCTGACGTTATCATTGTGCTCTCCATGGCCTTCTGAAGAGGGAAATAGACGTCGTACAAGGTTGTTGCTTTATCCATGCTGGCATCACTTGACTTTGGTGAAGACTCATTGTCACTGTGGCAGGTGACATTTTGATCGGCAACACAATGCGTCATTTTTAGAGGAGGTAAATTAGTTGACTCCTGTGAGTTTCAAGGCAGAAAAAATGCGCACAGATGCTCCCTGGAACCCTTTTATACTCATCTACTATCAGTTCAAACTGCTCATCATCCCACGTAACCAAGAACTGAGCACAAACAATTTTTTGTCACTCACAAACTTTTTTTTCTATAAATAGTACTAATAGCTTTCATAGTTTTATTGCTTCTCTTATTGTTCACGGTTTTCAGGTTAGTGTCCTCGATGCAGTTAGGATTGACAGGAAAAATAATCAAGCAACATCTTGTCATGTTTCAGGAACTGAACTAACATTGTGTGCTTGTGGTATTTGGAAAAGTTTTGGTGCAATCTTTCCTTCATTGGAACTTTAAGAAGTCACTTTGAAAGAGAAAAAAATGAGAGTGGTAAGGCCGTTCTACGTCTTGCCAGTTCCATCCTTGTCGATGATGTGCGATTGTTGTATCTTATTTCTTTTTACCCTATGTCAAGTCACGTCTTTTAGCTATTTCGGCAAAAAATCTGGGTTCATCCTCACATTTAGTTGAGCTACACCAAGAACGATCTCAGCGGGTTCTCATTTTGCCCCGGTGCTGGGTGCGCATACACCGAGCACTGGTTTGCCACCTGACGTCATAAGAGTAGGTCTGGTCAAAGAATTTCTAAAAAAGTGCACTAAGATACATCCAACAAATGTTCAAGTCTTTGACATTGATGCATAGCTGGCTGCAGCTGCGATAGTGGACATAACTGATAAAAATGGCTGGAGAAAAGCAATTGCAATTTTCGTGTATGCAACGCCTATAACTTGAGCCATCATCTACGTCACAAAGTTGCCCCACGGTATAGCGACCAAAAAGCGTTACAGTATTAAGTGAGATGAATGTATAAAACGTTAAGACTGTGGAGCATGGCTAAAACGCTGGTTTTTCATTCTTATTTCATTATGACCTGTGGCAACGGAGTTTGGATGTCCAGGGGGAATCCAAATTCTCGACTTGGCGTATTATACAGTCATGTGAAATAATCTTCTTCATAGTGCACCAGTCCAAGACTTTCTCAATTTACGGATTTCTTCGCGTGCATGTACCGTACGGAACATGACTGTACAGTCCACATGCGTACGGTGACGCGCAAGTACCGTAACATCTATCTAAGCACAATTGTGCGTTCTTTTTACCGTCCGTGCTATGCAGCATAGTTGCACGCACGTGCAGTACAGACAGTCCTCGCCATAACTAACTCCCGCGGGATGAAATCGGTCGCGTACGCAGTCCTGGCAGCTTCTCGTGCGGAATGGGCACCTCACTTGGGTTGTTGAGAGTGTCCAGCACAACATTCAGTAAAGCTCAACATTCAAACTACCCATTTTGACACCATTGCTACTGATACAGACAGTTCACAAAATAGCTCGAAGATACGAGCAATGTCGATATCGTGATGTTCTTCTTTGTACCTCAAAGAACTTGCACAACCTCTCCTTGCAAACAAACACGTTTGGGATGCCAGCATGGCAAGAGGGGGTCCGGTGGTTCAGACATCCCCCGGGAATTGTGAGCCTAGGGGCAGGAGCACCCCACAAAAATTTCACCCAATTTCATCAACTTTACCCCCCCTCAAAAAGCTAAAATTCCAGCCTCTTTGGCGTCCTCTACCTTGCTAACTTTTGAGCCCTGTAGCATCAAAATGGGTAGTCACAGCGTTGAACTTCTGTACTCAATATTGCGTCGAAGTATCACATTTACACATTTCGCGTCCAAATGCAACCCTCAAAACGTGCCAGTTCAGCGTAAGCAGAGAAGTCATCACTGCCGAAATTATTTTCGGCATGGACAGTTTAAGCCTCACGAGCAGCGGGCGTGTGTGTGTCAACTAGATGTTGCCGATGGCGTTGAAGGTGCTAGAACTGATTGTCTTTCCAGTCCCCGTACTATTGGCCGTCCAAGAGCGGGGCGCCTGAGAACACCGAGTACGCCGTGTACCTGTGCAAGCGTACCATGCAGAACAAAGCCCGCTTGGAGCTGGCAGACTACGAGGCAGAAAATCTGGCAAGGCTGCAGAAGATGTTCAGCAGAAAGTGGGAGTTCATCTTTATGCAGGTGCTGTCGATCTCGAAAGACTTTTTAGCTTTTTCTGCATTTCTTTTTTTTTTTCGTTAAGGCCGAGGCTCACTCGAGGGTTGACAAGAAGCGCGACAAGCAGGAACGCAAGATCCTCGACACCCAGGAGCGCGCGTTCTGGGACGTTTACCGGCCTCCCCCCGGTTGCGTCAACACCACTGAGCTCGACATCAAGAAGGTCTGCAGGATGAACAAATTCGTCAAGGGAAGCAAGTACGATGATCTCAGGTGAGATGCTTTTATTTATAAGATGAGAAAAGTGGTTATGCTTGCGTACATGTACGGGGTGGCGGTGACAAATAGCAAAATAGTTTCAGTCGAGGTGAAATATGTCATGTGCAGGACTCAGGAAGAAAAGTTGCTTTCTTGACCAAAAAAATGCCTTTTTTTAAATGGGGAAATTTCAAAGAAGAGAAAAGGAAGGAGTTTTATGCGACAGACAAATCAAAGTCAAAAATATAAAAGAGGAAATCTCTCAAGGGTGCGACGTCTAGCGAGGCTGCCACGTCTGACAAGACAGAAGTGTCTGTCAAGGCCAAAGCGCTTATCCCTTTAGGGTGTCTCTAAATGTAGCATGTGTGACTTGTAGTAGTGATATAAAGTGAGCTGCTCGACGGACCAATGAGTCCAAAATAAGTCCACTCAGACTGGACTTGGATCATGAAATTCCGACACTTTTACTTTACCACATAATTTGTGGTAACAAACATAAGGTGCAAATCACATGAGAAGATTGCCTTGTGAGTGTGTCGTCTACCAATCTGGCATGATCACCCGAGATTAAGATGCATGAAGCAAAGGCCAAGGCCGGTCCACCAAAGTCGGCCTTGCGAAGGCCGCAGGGGAAGCAACAGCTGACTGCATCTGATTTTATGAAGCCTTTTTGTGCCCACTGAAGCAGCTGAATTGGCTCGAATCTGCTTCGTGCCGACCCCGGTGTTTCACTAAGTCGCTCTAGTTTACCAGTCTTTCCTTCCAATGTCTTTAACCCAAGTCACCTAAATCAGCAAAGGCCAACTTTTGACTTGTGAGATCGCAACCTGGCCACCCTTAAGGACCAGCTAAATAGACCCAAAAAATTGCAGGAAAATATGAAGTGTCGAGAAAATTAGGAAGAAATGGATATTATGAAGAAAATGAGATTTCTCCCAAAAATGTGACAAAAGATTTTACACGTGATTTACATTTTTCTCCCAAGCGCTAGTCAAGTGTAAGCATTCTGCTCTTACGGCCTTTTCAGCATGCACGCTGACACTAATGAGTTTCCTGTGCAGCTTGTGCCTGGCAGGCGAACAATGTACAGTAGGTGACGACTCGCTTGAGATATTTCTGTCCATGAGACACAAGTGCAAGTAGACTGATTGCGAGCTGGAAACTTGCACCTGACGTCCATGACGGCCAAAAAGAAAGAGGAGCAACTTGAGCAGATGCCTTTTCTTGGTGGAGATGACACTCGGTAGCCACAGCGCACAGCTGCTGAGTAGCTCTAAGTTAGTACACGGTAGACGAAGTGGAACAGGGTGATGGAGAAGGCTAGCTCGATCTTCTCACCCGTGATGGACCCCAAAATCGACCTGGAGATCTCTCACACTTGCCTTGCAACGATTGCGTCAGTCGTAAAGTCTTCAGGAAGCTGATCTGCCATCAATCTACCACAGACCCCGGAAACGGCTTCATTCCGTCTGACCGAGGCCCAACCTGGGCCCGAAACTGACCGTGCAAGCCCACGAATGTGGAGCTGGAGGCTGACTTTCATAACTTTCCTCTGAAATACATGAACGCATCCGCAGGGAGAAACATGGGGGGAGGGGCTGCAGTACTTTGTCCCGTTATGCACCGACTTGGCCCTTCCTGCTGCACCCTGTGTAGTCCTGTCACCGACCAAAACGTAAAGGGTGTAACCGCAAAAATGTGACTAAGTGTCAATGTCTCGCCGCACCTTGGCGATGAGTCTCTTGAGCTCAGCCCGAGAGTCAGAGCGTTCGAGGAAGAAAATGACTTGAACAATCACTTTGACTCTTCGGCTGAGCTCAAGAGCGACTCATCACCAAGGTGCGGCGAGAGATTGACACTCAGTCACATTTTTGCTGTCACCCTGTAACTTGGTGGGGCTGGCGAGCATGCCTCATGCCACGTAATTTAGCGTCTCCCCTAGGCAAAATTGCTTCGTTAGCTATCTTTGACGAGAATGCCCAAGTGAATGCTTTTTAATCGTGCTCGTGCGACGCGGGATGGAGCTGGCCTTATAGAAGAGGGACAGGGAGTAGTTGGGCATGCAGGATAGGTACTTTGCACCTCCATTTGCCGGTTGCATCGATGATTAATGGGACCCTATTGAAGTGGACGAGGGGCTCTGGAGGCTTTGAAACCTGTCTATGGGCCTAAAGCTGCTCTACCTTCCTCCACTTTAGGAGTCGTTAGTCACTCATCGACCATCTACTACTGTACAATAGTACATACAGCATATAGTACCGCGCTGGTGCTTGGTATGTGCGGGAGAACGAGGCCTGCGACCCGATTTTCTGGAGCGTACGTTTGCGTGGAGGAGGGGGAATGCATCTGTTTGACGGCGTGGTTGTTGCACAAACTCTACCGCACTGTCGAATCAATACCATCTTCAGGCCCAACAGATCGGCCTTCTCTGACTCTTTCTCTTTGTGGAGTGCGTAGTGGCAATGCCAGTTTAACAGCGTTAAACGTTTTGTCCGTAGTGAAATGCTTTTTCCGATATTGCACCCATTCGGGCTATAAGGTCAATCTGATCCTGCTCCGTTGGTTTGTGTAGGTTAAGAGGCCCCTTACACAATGGAGGTTTTGTCTCCCTAGGATTCTCCTCTAAGAGTCTCAAGGTGCAGACACACTTACAGACGTTGGTTGGTACCATGGCAACGCAAAAATGAGCTATCTTGTACGACGACATTAGTGTTAAGCTTTATTCAATTAGGTGGGCGGCCAGGGGTGCAACGACAGTTTTCTCGTAAAGACGTTTCAAGCAAATATACCGTGATAGGTCTGGACAGTATTAGCTGTTTACTGGTCATTCGCACCCACTGGCGACAGCCTCACGGACATTGCCAGACATTCCGGGGTCACCTGAAGCATTTCAGATACATCAGGAAACTCTCTGACAAGAACTCTCTGCGGGACTTCGCCAACAAAAAGTCGCCACGTAGGCCTCAGTCAGTTCGGACATCTCCCTCACAGACACCAATTCAGGCTATGCCCAAGGAACTTAATCCGAAACTCACGAAGAAGCACAATGTGTGAATGATGACAATGTTATGCATGGTCAAGTCGGATCTTCCCGGCTTCGAACAGGACCTACCGAATCTACTTTCGGGATTGAGTTGAGGCATCACGTCATACATTAGATGACACACAGACGTACGAGGGGGTTGTCAACTAATCGACGACACCACAGTTCTCTCCGCTTATAACGACCCCCTCGGCTGAAATGGTCCTCATATCCAAGGTACTCGCAACGGGATCAATGGAATAAGGGTCCTGTCCACGTAGCAGTGGCTTGCGCAAGTTGGCTGAGGTTGGGCAACCATGAAAATCTGTTGTTTTCGATGGTGGTCACCAATAACATACGCACTCCGGGAAGACCCAGGCGAAGCTTCCGATCCGTGTGCTCGGCAAAAACTGCAGAAAGAGGGGGGCAAAGCAGTCTGAAAAACAGGCCAAGAAGGTAGAAACTCTCATCGTAACTGGGGAATTCGCTCTTGTTGTGTCCGAGAGCCTTTGTGCAATAAAAATATCTTTTCCAGACAAATCTGTCTTTACCTGGCGTGTCCTGCACTGCACAACCCTTGCCTTGTGAGTTATGGAGGCGAGCATGAAATCACCTCGTACGCTGTACTGGAACATGTTGAGGTGGAAATTTGATGTGGACATGTAGAGTCGATACTTGAGCACAATTATGAGTACAGAGGTTTGATGTCGAGGCTGACCGTTTTCTTGCTAGAGTGCTGAAAAGAAGGTCACCTGGAGAGGGGGGCATGGCACAGACGATTGAAATTTGGCTTTTTCAGGGGGTAAAAGTTGATGCAATCGCCCGAAATTTATGACGCAATCCTGACCTCCAGGCCCACCATTTCCAGGGGAATTCATTCCCCAGCCCTCCGGCGCCGTGCGCAAGCACGCAAAAAAAAACATGTCCGGTTCAGAGGCTAGCACTCTTGCACCAAAACGGGCAGCCTTGACATTGAAACTTTGTACTCAAGATTGTGCCCAAGCAGCACATCTATATGTTCCACATCAAATTTTCACCTCAACATGTTCCAGTAGTGCATGAGATGATTTCGTGCTCGACGCTACTACTTACAGCAAGAACAACAGTATGGATATTTCATGAACCAAGGATGTGCTGCAAATTTATGTTAGCAGCAAAAATAAAGTCGTTGACCTTAACGGAAAAGTGTAACTACTTGCACGCTTCCCCCGATATTAACGGTAAACTCGTAATATTTTCCAGCACCTCACACAAACCCTGATGAAAAAACAAAGGCATAGTTGTAGTAGGAGCTGCACGCTGTTGCCAAAAGCTTCGTGAAGGCAGGAAAAAACAGGGACTACAGTCTTCGTTTCTTTTAGGCAAGAGGCCCATGGAGACGACGTCATGGGCAGATCTAGACTTTTTAAGTGGTTCTTAGTATTCTAAGAAGCAGAGAATCATTTGCATTAGAGCGAAGAAAACATGAAAAGACACTCGTCCTAGGTGAAGAAAATGTGGTTCTGGTCATGACAACTCTCGTTTGACAATTGTGGATATTTCCTTGATATCTCGCCTCTCTGACCTCTGACAAGACTTATCATAGAATTCGCAAAGAAGACAATTGCCGGAGCAAATTCACTACCTGATGGGTGCCGCGAATTCTCTCAGGCGACCATAGCAAGTTCCTTCGAGAGTTTTCACAGACGCTTATACGGGCTACTTCCAGGAGGGAACAGGCTTTTCAAATGGGATGAGCCGTAGATAAGTTTCTACACACCCTAGCTGAAAAGACAAAGTAAGGAGTTCCAAGGGCTCAGTACCATAAGTTAAGGCTGAGAAGTTCCTGCTTATCCTCTCCTCGGATGCAGATGGCCTAATCTTCGAGCATTTTGTGCCGGAGGGCATGTCAGTGAGCTCATCGTACAGCTGCTGTTAGGCGTTCTAGGGCGGTCATCAAACATCCCAAACCTGAATCCATGGGACTATCATGTGTGGAGCGCTGTTGAGAAGATGTGACTGTGAAAAGCCCCGCTAAAGTGTCAATTCTCTCAAGGGTGAACTCAATGAACATTGGACCAAGATGTCCACTGTCACCCTGGGAGGGGCCTGCAAGAAGTTTCCAACCCAGATTGAGGTCTGCTATTGCAGCTAAGTGTCTTTGAAAATGAACTTCTGTCTCGTTTTGCAGACAACTTCTGTTTTTCCCTCCATCACTGTCCACATGCTTATAGATCTTGATGAAGTTACACTGTACAATTATAGTTATGTACTGCACAGTTATATACTGTACGAAAAGTGTCCGCTACATCATGATGCAAGTATTGTGTACATACCGGGTGATTACAGTTGATTCGTAAAAGAAACCGACTCTCTTTTCACTTCTTACAGTTTGCGGACGGACCTTTGCCGGTGTGAGATATGACTACTCTACTTTAGTGGGAAAATGAGCAGGAGTATTTTCCTTGGAAATTTGTACGAGCGTTTATTGTCGCCTAGGCCGCTTTACTTCATGTTTATTGTGGCCGAGGCCGCTTTACTTCATGTTTATTGTGGCCGAGGCCGCTTTACTTCTCGATGCCGCGATGCATGCTTCTGAAAAGGCCTTAAATGAGACACACACCCTTCACTAG
>JAAUXU010072649.1_pt1 | contig 13247 bp, 10 predicted proteins | sample 7278151 | NCBI WGS metagenome assembly JAAUXU01 (sample SAMN14350113, study PRJNA611818) | marine sediment metagenome | isolation source: surface marine sediment (1.8m) | place: French Polynesia: Moorea | collected 2018-08 | reverse complement strand
TCTTCATTCCCCCCCCCCCCCCTACCATGAATTATGGATACAAATTGAGGGTTGTTTCGGGCAGACAGAGAAAACGCCGCAAGGCGAGACTACAAAGAGAGGCTCGGAATTTTAGTTATTCTCGGGGGGGTAAAAAAAAACCAACCACATGTTGCCGTGCCTCAACTTCAAGCTTGCTGCATCAAAAATTCCATGGTCACGTGTCAGCCTTTGTCACAATGCGCAAAATCACTCTTGTCGACGGCAAAATTGCAAAAACACGAGACAACCAGAAACGCCAACAGCAGTTTTCGTGGCTCTTACGGTTGGAATTGTGTGTTAACATCATGCAGGGTAACCCTAGCTTAGGCCAATGTAACCTAGGCTAATCTCCCTCTAGGCTGACCCTAATTTTTGAATGATGTATCTCAAGCTGATGAAAGTAATCCTAAGTATGTCCAAGCTAACCTAACCCAGGCTAATCCTAACCACTAGATAAACCTAGGCTAACCTAGGCTGACACCAACCAAGGCTGACACCAACCAAGGCTGACACCAACCAAGGCTAACCCTAACCTAGGTTGACCCTAACCTCCAGACAAACCAAGGCTCACCCACCCACCCCCAGGTAGTTTAACCTGGTCTAACTGTTCGCCAAGAGCCTTCTTCATGGCTCACACTGCGTAGTCGCAGAGAGATCCTTTGTGCTCTACCAGTTTTATGCTCCTCGATCAGACGATCGTCTCAAGTACCCTCATTTACCTTTTTATGTCTTCTTGAGAAAACGCGCGTGGCCTCCGGCGCGGCGGCCGGAGTCAAAGGGCGCGCTTGCACTGGCTGCTTCTTTGCCGGGGCAGCACCGGAGCAACAGCAACAGGCTGGGTTTTTCGGCAGCTTAAGCGCGCCTTAATCGTGCCGAAGGAGGAATAAATGTGCAGGAGAGGATTTTCTGATGGGAGGAGGAGACGAAGCCTCCTCTCTCTCTCTCTCACACACACACACACACACACACACACGCTGGAATAAATCAATGTCTGAGATATAATATTCAATTCAGTACTTAGAGGATGAATTTGCAGTCTACAATTTTCCTTCCCGTCCCATCGTTTTTGAAGAAAATGACCGGGTCTTAAGATCCCGGGGCACATTTTTTGTGCTATCCTTGACGTGGAGTTTCCGTCTCAATTCAGTCGTCATGAATATCCTCTCATTGCTCAGCTTCACAAGCAATTAACAGACGAGCTTTGGTTGCCGGAAAAAAAGACTGTGTGGAATAAAAAGAATTCTCCTGGGAACATTTTTAGGATGCTCATGATAATTGTGAGGACTTGGAGAGCCTGATGTCGTGTCATTAGGGGCTGTGTTAATTAATTGCCTCAATCGGTCGGTAATTGCGAGTAATTACAGACCTCATGATGATGACCCAACAAGTCTCCCTCTAAAAGCTCCAACTTTTGTTTATGCGTGCTTGTCTGCGTCGTTGCGTGTGCAGAATGTTGCTACAGTCGAATCTCCATTGCGTCGGTGTCGGTGTCGCTATCAACTTTGTGGGCCGGCCACTTCTTCTTGGCTGCGGACTCTGTAGATTCGAGGCCGTCACTGTACAGTGGAGTCTCTCGCCGAAAAGTGTCGTCAAATCGAGACTCGGCTGCCGTTTTGCATGTCTGCACCCAACGCTGGAAGCACAGGAAAAGTGTTTCTGCGACAAAAAATGTGCAAAAAGGCACCAAACACGCGTTGAAACTTGCCAAATTCCTCCAAATTTCCTCGCTATCCAGAAGTCTCAGTAACTATTGGACGAGGAGATCAATGAAATGAAAAACGCATAGAGGAAACCAGTGTCTTTAACGAAGGTTGAGTGACTTTTTATGCTGCTGTTGTCACTCCTGTTGCTGTCGAGGACGCCCCAGAAGTGCTTTAAACCAATTCAACTTGACCACGAACACATAGGTGAGATGAAAGTCAGGTAAAACATGCGACAACGCAAATTATCGCCTCCTTTTTTACCATCTGGCGCCCTCCAGAGGAGAGGAAACGAAAATTCGGGGTTGAAACTTGTCCGGGCGGGCACGCAAGACCCCATTTTTTTTTTTTTGCTCAACCCCCCTCGGGGTATCAAACCCGTGGTTTACTGGCTGGGTAGAGATGGGTCAGTCACGTCTCCTCAGGGCCACATTTGAATAGCCTCAACTAGGGGGAGGGAGGAGGGGGGGGGGGGAAGAGACGCTCGCATGAGCTTGGGAAAAAAAAATATCCATCCTTCCCTCGCAACCCCCCCCCCCAAAATACCCCTTATTCAGGAGCCCCCAAAATGGCTTCACTCAAACTTGGGACTTTTCCACGAGGAGAACTGAAACAGCAAAACATGTGAACTCATAATTCTGTGGACAGAAGTAGAAAGTCTTCTAATATTCCAGTCTCTCACTCGCAATTATGCACCGACATTTCGGACTGTGCAATTTTGCAAAAAGGGAGGAAAAAACACAGGGGGGGGGGCAACAAACGCGTTGGGTCTGTGAAGAAGGAACACTGGCGCGCGTCCCCCTTCCCTCACTTGTGAGCACGTATGGGGAGGGCACTAAAATCTGGGCGTGTGGCGTCCGTGCCCAACATTAACGTCTGGGCTGTTTGTCAAGTCGCTTAAGGCAGAGCTGCAAAAATACTTTGCAAGCCTGCAGCGCAGAGAGAGAGAGAGAAAGATGATCGCACTGACCTCTGCGCCAAAAAAACCCCACCCATACCATGTATAAATTCCGACATTTTTGCTCGATGGAGGCCAGAAAAATGCTGCAATGAGTGCGAAATATGCGTGTTTCGCCTTGAGGCCCGATAAACCTTTGGCTCTGGCGGGGATGATTCTTGGGTCTGGGGGTGCCCATTAACAGAAAAATGGGCACAACTCGGCCAAATTGAGAGCAGAAATTAGCTCGCGCCAGCAACGTTGCTTTGGGGCAGCGGACGACTTCAGACTTGTGACCGGAGGAGTCCAACGAGTGACGTTGTCATGTTGGGCAATGACTCAAGCTTGCGCCAAGAGTCTTTGTTGCAATATTAGGCACTAATCTGATTCTGTCGCGCAACCTCGATATCACACTGACGGCTGAGTTGACACAGGCAACTTTTGTCTGGGTGAGCGCGACTTAAAAGTCAGCCTTTGACGTGTTGAACACTGTGTTTTGGGCTTTCGACAAAAGCAATGTGACCGGGCAGAGCTAGACTGAAAGGGTTGAACCCCCTTGTTTTCTGGCCGCTAATTCTGCACTTATGGATTCATGAGGTGTCCATAAACAAGTGTAGAAGGCAGCAATAGTCAATGCACAATTTAGTCTTCTTCCTCTTCCGTGGAAATGGGGGAATTTTAGGCGAAGAGTTTTAGAAAATCCCCTCCTTTTATTTCTGTAGTTTTAATGTATCAGGTTCTCCCACTTTCTCTGTTCGGTTGCTTCACCTAAAAGTCCGGTGTCTTCCCCACGTGTGTACACATACGTGGTGCTGGAGTCCTCGTTGCCGCAGCACTCGTTACTGACTTGGCTATTAGTGGTGGACCTCGAAATCTTAGGTGAGAATCCGTAAAAAAAATGATGTGGAAAACCTAGATTTCGGAGCGGAAAATTTGGAAATAAAACTTGAACTTTTGAAAGAAAATGTAAATGAGATTGCAATGAAAGGTGCAAAAAAACCACCCCAAATCTTCGTCTAAAATTCCGAGGTGAAACCGTGACTGAGGACTTCACTGAGGAGGTGAGGGAGGGGAGGACGGGTCAAGTTATCCCCCCTCCCCCCGTGTGAAGCTTCCGTCTCGCCCTCCCTACGAAACATTACCCTGTTTTCGCCCAAGCAGTAAATTAATGAGAAGTCGGTAAGCGGTTGTCAGAGAATTGTTGTACTCGCACTCACGCCTAATTTTCAGCTCAACTCAAACACACACGTGTAAAATAACGTTTCGCTATAGTCATATGTCAGGTGTGCGTGTGTACGACGTCTGTCTACGTATAGAGCAACGCGTCTCTTAAGGCCGGTTTGCACCAGACCGATCGATCTTCCGAGGGTCCGGCTGCGCTAGACGAATGGGCCTTTTGTAGGCCTTTTTTTCGCACCATTGGGCCCGTCTCGGACGCCTCTTTTCTCTCTCGTCCGTATGCATTGTTATGCACTCGCTATAGGCAGTACATACGCGTATCGGTGTGTATTACTTTAGGACAGGCATGTCTTTTTGTACAGGTCGCAACTGAGCCCTTTTGTCTGGTCGAGAACGATAAAGGGACGCCCGCGCTTTCCTTTCTCTTTGCTACAGCGAAAGCTATCGACTAAAATTGCCGATGATCCCTGTAAAGACTCTCATAGGTTTGTCCGAGAGAGGCCTCGAAGGGCCTGGTTAGTCTGGGCCTCAGAGACGACGCAGGAACATATGAAAGTAGTGGTTTTTTCTCCTTCGTCTGTGGTTTTTTTTTTTCTCCATCATGGTCAAATTGAGCCTTTCCGCGTCTCGGCTATGAAGACTTTCTGATGTATTCGAGGAACTTTCGGGACAATGCGACCGACCGGAAAGGTGAGCTCATCGCAAGAAAGTTTTTCTTCTTAGTAGCGGTTTGTTTGTTTCATGGCAGCCCTGACGACGTTGTCGGATCCCCTTGCTATGGGCGTATCCAGGAGACACTCTGAGAATCTCCAATATCGCACATCCATTTCGTACGGTGAGATCTTTGGAATCTGAACAGTCGCGCACAGGGTGGCCAAGAAGTTCTCTGGCGATCGGCTTCATTTTGGCACAAAAATGTTCCATGCTGACGTAGCCAAGCTTCAAGGAGGCAGTGACGTCCTCCGTGTTGGCCTTCAGGGCCTTGCAAGATCATCTGCAGAGTGAATATTGGCGACAGTATTGAGCGCTTGTTGCCAAGAAGTGTTGTTGACGTATGGACCACGAGTCGGTGTAATCGTCGTTGATCATGCCCTCCATGGACATGGGGACAGGTACTCAGTTCTCTCACGAAACAGAGTTGGTTGTATGATCTTGTGGCATTGCACGCATCAGCTTTGCAACCAGCCCACAACGAGAGACGAAGAATAGATAAAGTAAACTTATCTTTGTATATCTAAAGGTCGGCAAGAGCAAGAAGGATGTGGCCACCAAGGCCATGGCTCTGCTCGATCGATTGACATTGAGCATACCCCTGTCTGACGTTAGCAAGATCTCCCCCAACTGCTTCCCTCACCCCTGATTCCTTTTCTGCTTGTTCAACGTCATGGTCAGGTCGCACAAGGTCTAGCATGTCAACTTCAAATCGCTTTATCTTACATCCAATTTCCCTCAGTAACAAGAAGACGATTGTGTGACTATTTCGCTAGTTTAATGAAAAAACAGCTATAAATATTCACTTTCTATCTATTCACCAACTGAAATATTTGCTTCGGTTCACTTCAGTAATACTTGTTCTGTTGCTTCATCGCCTTGTGTCATTTCAAAGCTAAAGATGCCAGCAATCAGCATTTGGAGCCTCACCAGAGCCTCGCCGTGGCCTTTTTATCCGGCATCGTGACCTCCAACGTGACTTTGGTCTTGTTGATGTCGAAGTGGGGAAATGTTGCTCTCGTTGCTGTCCCCGTGACCACCCTGACGATCGTTCTCCTACTCATGGCGATGATTCATGGTACCTGAGAAAACCCGCAAGCACTCGACGCCCCAGTCCTTGGGGGCCGTGTACATGGCGCTGGAGAGTCGCTTGCTCAGCTTCCTTGTAGAAACGAATAAGAAATATTCCCTGTGCAGTCATCGAGGCCTCCTCCTATGATTACACCGACTCTTGGCCCTCCAAGTGACAGAACTTTTATGAGCCACCCTGTAAATGAAATGCTTGCATGCACACTTGTTCGTGACGTGCAGAAGTTCTGGAGTGCGGATGCACCCTGATATTAGATTATTACCATTTTTCACAATGATGGCGCATTGAACAGAACTCGACTGAGGTAGGAAATCTTATTTCCATCAGAAATCTACGTGTGATGGGCAGAATTTCTATTCTGGCCATAAGAAGAGTCCAAACGTCCCAGATCCCATCTATAAGTTGGCCTCGGTCCGGACTCGCACGCACAAACGCACTTTGCTTCCACCGTGTGGGCTCAGCAAGGGAGTTGTGTGCACTTCTTCTTTTTTTTGACTCACAGGGTAGCTGGAAAATGTGATTTCATCCTTTACATTAGCAATTCTGGCATGCCTGAGATGTGATATCTCGCAAGATGTTGCTGCTGTTGTGGTGGTTGCTGTCGCTGTTTTCTCACTCACCAGATTTCCAGATCTCGACCCCGACCTGGACGACGTCTGGAGCCCGTCCCACACACAGAGGATGCTCAGGAACACCTTGGACGACTCCACCACGAGCTCGGCCTCATCGGCCAATTCAGTGAGCACGGGTGCAATCAGAGATCGAAGGGCCAAATCGGTCTCGATGCTCTCAGGGGCAAGAAGGCTACAGCAGGTAAGGCGCTCCACAAGTTTTCCACCAGCATCACAGAGTTAGCCCAGTTGGCAACCCATGCAAAAGTGTGAGGGATATGGTGCCCAAAGTGAACTCGGCCACCCTGTTGGGTCTCGACTGCGTCGTGGTTGCCAGACAGCAACGGTGTCTTTTGCTGAGTGGTCCGGCCCACCTCTAGCCGGGGCCTCTCCCAGCCACCTCGAGTGACCTGGATGCCCAGGGACTTGATTTACAGCTGGCTGCCAGACTCAAGAACTTAAAGGGGTAATTTCTTGAAATGACTTCCTCTGGACAATCCTTTTACTGCCTGTGTCAAATAGATCTTCCAACATCAAGGTTCAATAGGCAGAACATGAAGAAAAAGACCCATCCATTCCTTCTCCGGCAACCCCGTGTCAGCAACCATTCATGGCAACGCTGTCCTCTTCCTTGTCCTCAAGTCACTGCTTCTTTCAAACTCGTCGCCACTTTTGTTCTGGAGGCACTGAAAAACAGAGCATAAACATAGTATCTTACGAATCGATGGCTGGAATGCAGTGCGAGCAACGCAAAATGTCAACTTTTTCTGACTACTTTGCGGACTTCTTCGCCGAAGCGTCGGCCTGCATAGGCCTTGAAGGTCCTCTTTATAAGGGGAAGGAAGAAAGAAAGGTTTCTCTTCAAATGTCATGGACTTGGCCTTCATTTATTGCATTCGCCTGGGATCACCGACACTATTGATTTTCCCTTCGTCGTCGTGGTCGTCATTTCATTTAGACCTGCCTCATCGAGGCCAATCGAGGCCGACCCAAAATCGAGGCTGCCTTTGTGTCCTTCACGCTGTGGTTCACGTCGATCGGGCCGGGTCGCCCACATGAAATTTGCATGCATGCTCTTCACTTGTCATTTTTTTTCTCTTTTCTTTGCTGCGTCACGCTTGTTTGCTACGTGGTGGTTGGAAAAGTCACTCTATCGTGGCCGCCTGCTACAGGGTGGCTGCAAAAGTCACCGCTGAGGCATACGGGGTGCTTGTCTCGCCTGGTCTGCTTTGGGAAGCAGTCGGGAGTGAATTCTTGAGGGTAGACAAATTAGACGAAAAGAACCCCACACTACAGGGTGTCTGGGACATTTTTGAACACAGATTATTAAGTAGACCTATGAAACAGAAGTTAAATGGCCAATAACAGCGAGCGGGTAAAAGTTTTTCGTTATGTTTTCAATAGACATATTGATGGGAGACTTGGGGGGGGGGGAGGGGGGGCGTCGCTGTCTTTCCTGCCTTTGCTCTTGTTGCAGGTGTTGCTCGCAAAGTTGTCTTTGCCGTTGCCGCTGCCTCCGTACGTGAGAATATGCTTGGTACGCATGTCCAAAACAATCTTCTTTCGGTTATGCCGAAAGAAGAAAAAAATGTTGCTAAGTGAGTTATTTGATAACGTAAATGAGCTAATGGGGGAGCACTTGATAAGTTGGCCAGTGAACGTTTATTTTCGTCCGGACTTTATCTAACCAAGCCTTAACCTGAAGATTTTAATCGTAACCTCAACCGTTACATTTGACAGAGTTAGTTACTTAAACGCGCATATAAATTGCACATAGTTAAGCAGTTAAATTGACCACATTTAAAATATTTTTTCAAAGATAACGGCACTTAATGTCCGCCGTTTTTCCGAGCATTACTAAGGTTACGTCTTGCAGGCTGAATAGTACTTTACTGCATGAAATCGATTGTCAACCAGGTTTGCCACATGGGCGACTGCGCTGCGTCACTGCAATAACTGCGCGAAGCCAGCGTTGCCAACGGATTTGTCGTCACTGACGTTCCCGACCAGGTGCATGTCTCCGGTCCCGTTGAAGCTTTGCCCGCTCACCCTCAACGCTCATAGTAAAGGGTTACTTACCCCTGAACACATCAGTGGAGCAATTGAATGATTATATCCAATCTGGGCAGACATAGTGCAAGTTGTTTTTTCTTTCCCACCCACTCAATGTGGTTGCACTTAGGTTTTCACAAGTAAAAATACTCGCCTTTTTCACAATATCGCAGCAAAATCTGGACGCCAACGTCAAAACAGCAAGAACAACAGTCATTTCTACTTAATGGCCCTTTAATAGCATTTCTCAACACTTGGACTGATATTGTGACGTGCACCCTAATTTGTGTCCTGCACGTGAGAGAATGCAAGAGTAATATTTAGTCAAGTAAAGCGTTACTCACTATTTGCAAATGTTGCTATGAAACTATTGTGTGGCCATGTTTGACTAGCAAAGTGCTGAAGTTTAGGAAGAAAACAACCTATCTGGCTCCAGGGGGGGGGGGAAGTGTTATTTTCTAACATGCACTAATTCACTACAACGTTACAGGAATCAAGGTGGGACCAAGACTCTTGATTCATGTAGCTGTCGGAGTTCCGTAGACATTTTCACCGAAAACACCCTCGTTAAAGCTAGTAAGACAATAACAGCCGTGTAAACAAGTGTTTTAAGGCTCGTGTGACCATTCCAAACCTCTAGAGATAAACCTGGGGGTTTTTTTTGCCAATGAATTGCAGCACCTCGTATGACGACACTGGACGATGAGTGCAGCAACCCGAGGAAGACGTTGTGTGTCAGGATAACGATGTTGACGGTGCAAATTTGCTGAACAGTCATAAGTGAGTGGGATTTGTGCTCCCTTTTCAATGGTTTTTGTTTCAACATCAGCAGAAAGTAGTGACTAAATAATAGGGTTGTTCGATTTGATGATTTTGATGCCAGTAAGCGCGTTCCGCCGTATCAGAACTCAAGGTCCACTGTCGACATGAGTGTTGAGGGGTCCACTGTAATGATTGTCTTGCACTGGACAGTCCGAACTATCACACATTTTCGACCAAATCATGAATGACTTGAAAGTTTCTCAGAAAGTGTCGAAGACGTCATAGGGAGAGGGGGGAAAATCGAACTTTCGTGTGGTTTTTTTTTCGCCTGAAGAATGTCCTGTTGCTTGTCCTCCCTTAGTTTGATGGCGACGACGACGAGTCCAGCGACGAGTTTGCCGTGGAGAACGAGTCCATCTGGCAGCACCGGGGCAACAGCAACAACTCCGGAGGAGAACAGGCCGGGGGAGGGGCAGGAGCAGAAGCAAGCGGAAGGAGGTCGGGGGAGTTCCCGTTCGCCTCCAGCCTCCCCAGCGTCGGCCGCGGCGCGGTGGCGCCCAGGGGGAGGCACAACGGTCACGGGGGCGGAATCACCACGGCCGCATCGGTGGCGTCATCGGCGTCGCCGTCGCTGCTCTCGTCCAGGGCATCATCGCTGGGCGGAAGGTGAAAGACATTGAAGACTCGCTTACGCTGGCGACTATTTTGGTATCATGTGACGCACTCACTTATATCGACCTCATTTGTATTTCTACTTAGAGTTGCGAAAAGTGAGAGTTGTGACACCTCATTTATAACTTTCCGCCTCAATATAATGACTATAGCGCAGTCACCAGAAAATATGTCATTTAACTGTCATGAGCATAAGTGACTTTGGAGCCCCGACTGCTCAAAAGGCTTTGTAAAAAGGTCGACAATTGTGATAAAAACTAAACGAATGCGAGACTTTTTTACTCTTTGATATAAGCAGGACATCCTCTTATGACCCTTTTGTCTGGTCGAGTGTCTCGCTATTGTGAATTCACAGCAACGGACATCAAGAAGTTACAGAAAATCTCCTCTTTCTTCAGGGTGAGCCCTTCCACTTCTCCCCGTCGGGTCAATCACCGTTTGACACCGGGTCTGAAGGCTGAGACGGACACCCGGAGGAAACCCGGACGGAGGAGGTCGTCGTCGGACAGCCACAGGAGACCAAGCAGTCTCAGCCCTCAAATAAGCAAGAGCTAAATAGTGAAGACCCGTGCTAAGAACACATCGATATACAATACCTTATTTGTGCCGGAGTGAATAGGTGATGATGTACTATGGTCTCTTTGAGCTCCGCCGCTGCCTCATTCAAGAGGACATCATAACATGAGTGGCATTCATTTATTAAGAGCGAATGTGAACGGTGTCACTTGGGGCAGATTTTGGGTTTGGGTCACTTAAGTCTATCAAAGTCCAACCTTTCATGTTGCTCCATGAGTTGTGCGTATACTAGTGGCTTTGGCGGAGGCCTCTTGAAGGCCTATGACCTTGCCAGTGGAGACCTTCACTGGGGTCGTCAAGGTCACGCAAGGGGTTTAGTGGAGGAGGAGACATGAATAAAGGCCAAAAATCAATGACTGGAGGGTTTCCTCTGCAGCTGGTGTTGGGCATGTTTGGTTCTCTTTGCTTTATGGCTTCTACGCATGTCAAACCCAGTGAGACCTTAGGGACTTGACCCATTCACCTAAGTTGTGGGTGAGCTGGGGATGTTCCACAGTCACTTTTTCCTGAATGAAAGATTACAGTGGGACAACACTGTAAAATCATAGGTGTTCCTTCTTGCTATGTATACAGTGCTGGTTGATATCTCGATGTTCATGACATTGTAAAACATAGATGCTATGAATGTAGGCCATGAATCTGAACTAACTGGACTCCAAAATGGGCCTACTTGCTATACATATATTTTTGAGAGACAGACAAATATAAACCCAATCTATGTTGATGTGACAAGAAAGTTTATGTAGAAAGACAAATTCAAGATTCATCAGATTTTTTGTTCTTCAATAGTGCACAAGAAACGTCAGACACAAACGCACAAAAGATATTCATTGCTGAAAAATCCATGCCAGTCACAAATTCATTGGAATATTGACAACTGCTTGTTCTCCTCTAGTCATTCCCGCTGAGCTCAGCCTTCTCTTCTTCATCCTTGGCCTCCTCTTGTGTCCTGTTCCAGTCCTGCAGAACAATACATGTGAGTGGCTCTGGGAGTACCTTGGACAACCCTTGCCTGTTCCACTCCAGAGGCGAAGAGGGTGAAGACAACAGCCTCTGCCATGAGCACTGCAGCTGTGCAGTGGAAGACAGTGTGCCAGAGACCAATGCCACGCTAGGATGTCACAGAAAGTCATGCTGATGGAGTTAGCATTGGTCTTTTCTGAGTATTCCTCATACCTTTCCATGGGTCAAGATGCCAACAAAGGCTGGAACAGCAAATCCTGGAATGGTGGCTATCATGTTTGACAGGCCCATCAGCACCCCTGAACAGCGACGAAGACGAATTGAAAAGTTGCATTGGCTCTTTGTCACTCGCACATGCGGATGGAAAATTATTGTGTCAAGTCGAGAAAAGAACACTACGACCCCCCCCCCCTGTGATGCTACAACTGAGGACTATCAGTGTGACCGCCAGAAACGCCCCCAATTTTTGGTCCTGATACTAACTGATACTGGGAGAACTACGGTCCCTCCGTCAGTATGTGCGTATCGTGTAACAGAGCTGCCTGTGTACAGAAATCCATCACGTGTTATTATTACCTTTCCTATTTGAGTGCGTGAAAAAGAAGTGTGGATGCTCACATGAACAGTTCTGAGTCAGCGTCTCCAGCGCCCTCACCTGCATAGTTGCTGGCAATGTCAATGTGATTGGACACAACCCCAGAGAACATGGCGCCGTAGCAGAGGGTGGCAACGGTCATCAGGGTGACAACAGCTGCTTTGTCGCACCCAGAGAGTGTCACACCAATCAGGCACAGAGCAGGAATGACAGAAGCTGAGCACAGAAGCTGCAAAGTGCTTGCGCAAACTTCACTTGTACGATTTACCTATTAAGGTCGAGATCTTTCTTGCCCAGGTGGTATTGATGTACTGCTTCGCCCTAGCCCAATCGAGACAGTTGCTGTGAACCAATGAATATACCCAACAGCACAGGAAGGGAAGACAGGAGAGTCCGGCATTCTGTAGATTTGAATGAAGTCGGTGTTTCAATATTAGTAGAATCAAGTACTGTTACGTTGATATTCATGAAAAAAGTTGTACTGCGCAATGACTCAAATTAATCGATATCGCGATAGTCGATATATTGAGAGAAAGCATCAAGATATTCGGCACGATATGTTGTTGAATGCCGCAATAACAGTGCAGCAGTAACTCTGCTATTTGGGATTTGGTCCTTTTTACATTTTTGTGCAAATCAACTGAGGCAGACACACTTTCTGTCTCAAGGGTGTCCTTACAGGCGTAACTACGTTGGCGCTGCCACTGAATAATCTTTGGGAAGGTCGAATCTTTCGAATCTTCCAGATGCTCGGATGGCCAGGTTGCCCCTGGCCAACATGGGAAGACCAGGTGGGCTCGAGTCATTGTTTGTGGGGTATGGGATGGGGCCCATACGAGTATCGTGGAGTCATTTTCAGACATCGTGGTATTGGATATTTCGCAAATATCGTGGTATTGGATATTTCGCAAATATCGTGATATGCGATGTCGATACGATATATCGCACAGCCTTAAAAAAAGGGGCAGCTTCTGCGAGGGGTGTCCCACCTCCTTGATGTTGAATCCCAGTCCATGTCTCATAAACAGTGGCAGGTCCACCAACAACATGTACCAGCCAATGTTCTGGAACGTCTGAGCGATGATGATGACCCAAACGGGCAGTGATTTAAAGATCCTCATCCAAGGAACAGGAGAACTCATTTTCTGAAGTTAAGAACATTTCTTTAAAGATGTCACTTTAAGAAAGATATTCTCTTCCTCACCTTTGCTTCTCCTTGCTGTGTGGATAGCTCAATGAGACTTTTCTCCTCACTGGAGATGAGCTTGTGTTGTCTGGGTGAGTCTGCAACCAGCAGGACCCAGAGGATGCACCAGACGCAGGAGAGGCCTCCATGGACGTAGAACACAAAATCCCAGCCAAGGCTGTCTGCGACTGG
>JAAUXU010041411.1_pt1 | contig 13249 bp, 15 predicted proteins | sample 7278151 | NCBI WGS metagenome assembly JAAUXU01 (sample SAMN14350113, study PRJNA611818) | marine sediment metagenome | isolation source: surface marine sediment (1.8m) | place: French Polynesia: Moorea | collected 2018-08 | reverse complement strand
GGTGCCGGCAACGACGATCGCCCGCACGTCGGGATCGTGGTCCAGGGCCAGAAGGGCCTGGTTGAGTTCCCTGGCCAGCGGCGAGCTGAAGGTGTTCATCTGCTCGGGGCGATTGAGGGTGATGGTGCCGATATTCTCGGCGGTTTCGACCAGGATGGGATGGTTGCTCATGGCGGCGCCTCCAAAGGCAGGGCGGTGAATGCGCCCGCAAGGGGGTGAATGACGAACGACAGGCTTATGCCTCCAGCTATAGCCAAGGCCCGCGCCGGGGTCAACCGGGGGGCGACGCGGCACGCGTATTTCGCATCCGACGCAGATCGCTTCCCTTATGTATACAGACCGTGTATGATCCGCCAATTTGTGCGCCGCCGGCCAAAAGGCCGAGAATGCCGCCGGACGGATCCACGGTCGGCAGCGCCCAACGGCGTCACATCCTTGACAACCCATTCCCGCGCTGTATATTGAGAATTGTTTTGAGAATATTCCCATAATTTGGAGGGTGTTCATGCGACCGCAAAAAGACCGTATCGTCGCCTTCAACCCGGACGTGAGCTATTTCAAACCTCGGGGGATCCCCCTGGTGGATCTCGAAGAAGTCCGTTTGACCGTGGATGAATGTGAAGCCCTGCGGCTCTCCGACCTGCTCGACCTGTCCCATGAAGACGGCGGCAAGCAGATGGGTGTTTCGCGCGCCACTTTCGGGCGCATCCTGCAGAATGCCCGCCGGACGGTGGCCGACGCCCTGATCAACGGCAAAGCCATCAACATCGAGGGGGGCAACTTCAAAATGACCACGAAGGAGCGGGTTTTCGAGTGCGACGGATGCGCCAAACGCTGGAGTGAACCCCAGGGCACCGGCCGCCCCGGTAACTGCCCCAACTGCGGCAGCCAAAAGCTGTTTCGCATCAGCACCCGCAAGGCCTCTTCACCGGGCTGACGCCCGCAAGCGGGCATCGCGCGATTGAATTCCCCGGCCGTAGCGGACGGGGTGTACGGACGGATCCAAGCCAATACGCAGGAGAAAGCAGCAATGACGCAAATCATGGGTTCCCCGGACGAAGCCCAGCACGGGCCGACCCCCGGGGCGGACAAGGACGAAGAAGTCAAAGCCTCGTTGAATCGCATCAAACACAAGCTGGTGATCATGAGCGGCAAGGGCGGCGTCGGTAAAACCAGCACGTCGGTCAACCTGGCCATCGCGCTGGCGCGCCAGGGCCACAAGGTCGGCCTGATGGACGTGGATCTTCACGGCCCCGACGTGCCGCGGGTGCTGGGCCTGACCGCCATGCTCGGCCTCAGCGCCAACCAGAAGCTCGACCCGTTGCACTACAACGACCATCTCAAGGTGGTCTCCATCGAATCCCTCATGGCCAGCAAGGACGATGCCGTCATCTGGCGCGGCCCGATGAAGTATTCGGCCATTCGCCAGTTTATTTCCGACGTGGACTGGGGTGATCTCGATTTTCTGCTGATCGACTCGCCGCCGGGCACGGGCGACGAACCACTGACCGTGGCCCAGACCATTCCGGATGCCAAGGCCGTGATCGTGACCACCCCCCAGGAAGTCTCCCTGGCGGACGTGCGCAAGTCCATCAGTTTCTGCCACACGCTCAAGATGGAAATCTTCGGACTGGTGGAGAACATGAGCGGATACGTCTGTCCGCACTGCGGGGAGCGGGTGGACATCTTCGGCGCCGGCGGCGGGGAGAAAACCGCCCGTGAGGCCCGGATCGATTTTCTGGGTCGCATTCCTCTGGATCCCAACGTGGTGGCCTGCGGGGACGGCGGCCAATCCTATCAGGAGACTTATCCCCAGAGCCCCGTCACCAGGGCTTACGAGGCCATCGCCGCCCGGATCGCAAAGCTGGTCTGATACGCCCCAGCCCCGGTCGGCGTGCCACCTGCTGCATGCTTTCAAGATGAAAGGCGGTCGACAGGATGGAGAAAGTATTGATCGTAGACTGCCAACGGACGATGGACACCGTCTGCAGCGCGTGCTCGCCATGGTGGGTTTCAACCGGCGCTTAGCGGATGAGCAGGACCGGGCAAGGCGCCAGATGCGTCACCTTGCGGCTGACGGAGCCGAAGACCAGCCCCTCGATCGATCCCCGCCCACGGGTACCCATGACGATGAGGTCCACGCCGTGGATCTCGGCCGCAGCGAGAATGGCTTCGGCCTCAGGGCCTTCGAGGAGGTTTTCGTGGACATCGAGGCCGGTATCGCCCAGCAGATTGCGGGCCGCGTCGATGACATCCTGACCGGCGGCCTGGCGACGCGAAACCAGCCGTTCAAAATCCCCGTAGCCCAGAAGATCCGATGTCTGGGGATAGGCGTGGACCAGCATCAGGCGGGCGCCGAAGCTTGCCGCCATCCCGCGGGCATAGGCCAGGGCTTTATCGCTGTGGCCTGAGCCGTCCACCGCGATCAGGATATGGCTGAACATGGATCGTCCCTCCTCCAGGCAAGTATCGGGATGCGGCGGTACCGGGGGGTGCGCCGCCGGCAGCAATGGCTATATTCTCGATGGCAATGAATAAATTGGGCATCCGTGCCGGCCAAGTCAAAAGCGGCGGCGATGTCCTCTGGATTTGCGGAGATTGGGCCGATGATACCTGCAGCCCACCGTCCGGAGTGGCTTCTGATCGAACTGCCCCTGACGCCCTATGCCGAGGCCCAGGCGTTGCAGGCGGACTGCGCGGCGGCCCGGCGGGATGGCCGTCTGGCGGCCGATCTCTTTATTCTGCTGGAGCATCCCCCGGTCTTCACCCTGGGGCGCAACGGCGGCCGTGAAAATCTGACCGTCTCGGATGCCTTTCTGGCGCAGGCCGGCGTCGAGGTGGTGGCCTCCGAGCGGGGCGGCAACATCACCTACCACGGCCCCGGCCAGCTCGTGGGCTACCCCATCGTCGACCTCCACGCGGCCCGGCGGGGGGTGGCCGATTATGTGCGGGACCTGGAAAGCGTCATGCTCGAGGTGGCCGCCGCCTTCGGCGTGACCGCCGGGCGCAATGCGCGCAACAGCGGCGTCTGGGTCGGCGCCCGCAAGCTGGGCAGCATCGGCTTGTGCCTGCGTCACGGGGTGACCTTTCACGGGTTCGCCCTGAACGCCAACAATACGCTCGAACCCTTTGACTGGATCAATCCCTGCGGCATGGCCGATGTCCGGATGACATCGCTGAGGCGTGAGCGCGGCCGCGACGTCGATGCCGCCGATCTGCGTCGGGCGACGCGCAGGGCCGTGGAGGGGGTGTTCGGGGTCGCGCTTCATCCGGTCAGCCCCGACCGTCTGCGGAACGCGATGGCGACAGGCGCCGACGGTTGCGGCCGTCTAACCCTGCAGGAGGGCGGCCGCCCGGCATCCGCGGCCTGGCCGGACAAGACATGAAAGACGCTCAGCCGCCAAAGAGGGACGCGCCGCGCAAACCGCCCTGGCTCAAACGCCGGCTGCCGACCGGCCCCGTCTACGGAACGGTCTGCCACACCCTCGGTACGCGCCGGCTGCACACCGTCTGTCAGGAGGCCCAATGCCCCAACCAGTGGGAGTGCTTCTCCAACAAGACCGCCACCTTTCTGATCCTGGGGGCGCGCTGCACCCGGCGCTGCCGGTTTTGCGCGGTGGCGCACGGTCCTCAGGGACCGCCCGATCCGGATGAGCCCGCCCGGCTGGCCGAGGCGGCGGCCGAGATGGGGCTGGAATATGTCGTTGTCACCTCGGTCACCCGGGACGATCTGCCCGACGGGGGGGCGGGTATCTTCGCTGCCACCATTCGCGCCATCCGTCAGCGGCTGCCCAAGGCATCCGTCGAGGTCTTGATCCCTGATTTCCAGGGAAGCATGGCGTCCCTGGACACGGTGTTGGATGCCCGGCCGGATGTGCTCAACCACAATCTCGAGACGGTGCCCCGTCTTTACGCCACGGTGCGACCGGAGGCGGACTACCGCCGCTCGCTGGCCCTCCTGCAGGCCAGTCGCGTGCGGGCGCCGTCCATCCCGACCAAATCCGGCCTGATGCTGGGTCTGGGGGAAACCGATGACGAGATCCGCCAAAGTCTTGCGGACCTGGCGGCAGCCGACTGCCGGATGGTCACTCTGGGGCAGTATCTCCAGCCGTCCCCCGACCATCTCCCGGTGGCGACCTTCGTGACGCCGGAGGCCTTCGAAGGCTGGCGCCGGGAGGCCCTGGCCCTGGGATTCGATCAGGCGGCCTGCGGCCCCCTGGTGCGCAGTTCCTACCAGGCCCGCGAACTCTTTCATACCCTGCCAGCGTAGACCGTGCGCCTTGATGATCGGCCATTGAGGCCTGGATAAAGACGATCGCGATCGGGGGAGAGATCGTCGTCCGGACGCTGGCGCCCGTTTCCAGACATCTGGGTGGCCAATCGACCATGGCTTATGCCGAATTCAGATTCTATGAAGAACTCAACGATTTTCTCAAAACGGAAAAGCGCAAGCAGACGTTTCGGGTGGCATTCGACGGTCAGCCGAAGGTGCGTACCGTCATCACCCGTCTTGGCGTTCCCCACCCGGAAATCGATCTGATCCTGGTCAACGGCCGGTCGGTGGGATTCGACCAACCATTGAACCACGGCGACCGCGTGGCGGTTTATCCGATGTTCGAATCCTTGGACATCAGTCCATTGGTGCGACTGCGTCCCTATCCGTTGCGGCGCACGGCTTTTATTCTCGACGTCCACCTGGGCAAGCTGGCCCGTGGCTTGCGGCTTCTGGGATTCGACTGCTGCTACCGCAACGACTTGGATGATCCGCAGATCATCCGGCGCTCCCTTGGGGAACATCGCATCATCCTCACCCGGGACCGCCGCCTGCTGCAGGACCAAAGCGTTCAGCACGGCTATTGGGTGCGTGCCTGTGATCCGGACACGCAGGTGGGCGAGGTGCTGAGGCGTTTTGATCTGACCGGCCAGATCAAGGCATTTACACGCTGCACGGTCTGCAATGGCGGCCTGGCGGTCGTTGCCAAGACGGCCGTGAGCCACCGGCTGCGCCCCAAGACCCGCCGCTATTATGACGATTTCTGGATGTGCACGGATTGCCGCCGGGTTTACTGGAAAGGCACGCACTACCGCCGTCTGGCGGAGCGGGTCCGCCGCTGGTCCCGACATCGGCCGACAGAGGAAACCTGATGCCGGCCAGAGGGTCAGGGCCGGCCAGGCAAAACCCCCTAAGGTCGCTACGTGGTCCGGAAACGCGGGTCACCGGCCATCGCGACTCACGCGTCTTTTTCCCGGCGCCGCTGGCTTTTCTCCATGAAATGGATAAGGCAGGACGCGCGGTGCTTGCAGTACAGTTGCGGGTCGCTGCAGCGGGCGTCGCGGCTGTCCTGGTAGCGGTCGTATTTGGCGCACGGCAGCGATTGCGGATCGTCGTTGGCGGTCGCCATCATGTCACTGGACCACGAAGGGCGAGGCCGGGGCGGCACCCTCGAGCAGCCTTTCGATCGCCTTTTCCAGGGCGGGGCGTGCGATCATGCCGGCCATCTGTTCAAAGAGGCTGCCGTCCTTGAACAACATGATGGTGGGAACTGATTTGATACCGAAGTGCGCCGGGGTGGCGGTGTTGTCGTCCACATTCATTTTGGCGACCCGGATGCGGCCCTCGTATTGCGTGGCCAACTGGTCGACCATCGGGCCAATGGCCTTGCACGGCCCGCACCAGGGGGCCCAGAAATCCACCAGGACGGGCACGTCCGATTGCAGAACGATCTCTTCGAAATCCTGATCCGAAACTTCCTGTAGCGCATCAACCATGGGGCAAATCCTTTCAGATGGTGTTGGCAGGCAGCATCAGGGTGCCTGCCATTGATTTAGAGCGTTCGAATCGATTGCGGTTACAACTATTAAGGCATCTTCCTTCCGATGACAACGGTCCCGGCGTCAAGTATATTCGCCGCCCGGCCGATAGCGGAAACACCGGGTCTGATCCGTCCGGCCGGACGAACCCGTCGTCATTGGATATTTGGGCGATAAGCGATGAATTCAAAGGCATTGGCCCCATCGATACGGCGGCCGCGGCCATGGAATTCCAGAGGGCTTTCAGTCGGCCTGCAATGGCATCGTGATCGATATCCCCACCAGAATCCAGGCCATGAACCGCCACAAAGCACTGGTCAACAGTATTCTGGAGCGTTTTCCGGTCATTCAGGTCAACCAGGAAAAAGGCAGCGGTCGCATCCGGGCCCTGCGGTATGAACGGCACCGGCGTCAGGGGAATTTGCAGGTTTTGATCCGGGAGGCCTGAAACCGGAACGATCGGCCCCGTTATCAAACGCGCTTGGCCTCCAGGTATTGCTGCAACGCCGGCGGCAACCATCTCCTGAACTTCCGCGTAATCCGCTGTTCATTCTTTTGCCAGACCAGTCCCATTCGAGACTTTTCGTGGTGATTTTCATCGATAACCGTCCGTTCGTGAAGAACGTGATCGCAATTATCATCCCGGTGCCCCTGGCGGCGTTCGCTCCCGTTGCTGGATGCCGCGTCGATCCCATGGATCGAGGTGAGGCCCCCGTTGTGGGATTCGGCCGCGGATCATTTGAGACGGCGATGCATTCGCGATAGATACCGAAGCGTCAACCAGATGAACTGTTCACTGGATTTGGTACTTGGCAAGGATCGACTCAACTTCCGGGCCGTCATCGGCCCGGAACGCTCGCCGGGCCTGGTATCACGCGAACGGGTATCACTCGAACGGGAAACTCTCCGCCCACCCCACCGCCCGGCGGTACTGCTCGGGCAGGGTGCTGGCATCGAACCGGCAAGCGTTGCTGATGCCCTCGCAGTCTTCCCACCGACCGTTTTCGTAGCAGCGGAGCAGGTACAGCAGTTCCCCGGCCGGCCCTTTCTCGGTCAGCAGGGCTTCGCGAATGGTTGCAGAGAGGGGCAGCGCTTCGATGGCCGCGGCCATGGGGCAGTCCAGGATGGCATCCATCAATGAGAAAAGTCCCATCAGGAACAGTTCGGATTCTTCGGCCGCGGGGACGAACTGGCCGCCCACGGATTCGCAGAACTTGGCCCGGATGATGCTCATGCGGATCAGTTCGTTGGGTTTGCCGGCCGCCAGGGCGCCGGCGGCGATCATCGAGATGAATTTGCGGGTTTCACTGAGGCCCAGGAGGACGATGGCGTGCTTGATCGAGGTGATTTCCCGTGCGCGCCGGAAAAAGGCCGAGTTGATGTAACGCAGCAGCTTGTAGGAAAGGGAGACATCCGTCTTGACCAGATCTTCCACCCGGTCGATGCTGCACTCCCGGCGGTTGATTTCGGCAATCACCTGAAGCAACTGTACGCGCCCGGGGGCGATGTCGCGCCCCTGCACGATCTCGGGCTTGCTGAAGAAATAACCCTGAAAATAGGCAAAGCCCATATCCCGGGCAGCCTCGAAGGCCTCGTGGGTTTCCACTTTTTCGGCCAGCAGTTTGACATTGAAGGTCGCCAGGGTCGCGGCCAGCGCCGGTATTTCCTCAGCCGGGGTGCCCAGAAAATCGATTTTGACGATCGTGGCCAGGCGCAGAAGCTCGTCCTGCTCCTCGGCGTACACGAAATCGTCCAACGCCAGTTGATAGCCCTTGCCCGCCAGCTCGCGGCAGGCGGCAATCAGCACCGGTTCCGGCTGCACATCCTCGAGGATTTCCACCATGATGGTTTCACGCGGAAAAAGGGTCGGTATTTGCCGCACCAGCAGGTCCCGGGTGAAATTGACGAACGCCAGACGCCCGCCGGTCAGTTCGTCGATACCGATATTGAGGAAGGTGTTGGCCAGCAGGTTGCAGCTGGCCTGGTCGCCGTCCACCTCCGGGCAGAAATTGGCCATACCGTCCCGGAAGAGGAGTTCATACGCATAGATTTTCTTGTGGCGGTTGAATATGGGCTGCCGGGCCACAAAGGCATTCATTTACGGTCGCGCGTCCCTGGGGAGCCAAGGGAGTCCATCACCGGCCGCGCGCCGCTGCGCCGCCGGACGGGTGACACCCGGGTTATCATATTCTCTCCGGCCTTGCGGGGCAATTTAAGCCCGCCTGCAGGCCAGGTCTCCAAAATGGCACTTAAGTGCATCATCGGCCCGGATGCGGTTTTTCTTTAAGCCGCCGGGAAGAAATTAGCGGAGCAGAATGCTGGCGAGATCGGTGACTCCTTCCAGATCCGCCCGGCGGGCGAACCCGTCGTCCACCAGGCCCGTGATATCGGTGTGCACCACGAGGTCGAAGCGGTGCATTTTCTCCGCCAGTGCCTCGATTTCCTCGGTACGCGGCGCGAAGCGATCGTACGCGATGCGGGTTTCCGGGGTAGTCAAGGCGTAAGTGATAACCTCCAGGGGCTGGTTCCAGTAGCGCGAGGCCACCGCGGCGGCTTCCTGCGGGTGCAGCCGGGCCCAGACCCCCGAGCGGGCGGCGCCGCTTACCAGATGCTGCACGGCGTCGCGTTCGCGCGCAATTAGATCCTGTTGGACGATAACGAGGTTGCAGATGAAATGCGGCCAGATCTCCTCCACGTAGTGCAGCACCTCGGCGTCGCCGCTGAGAAGCGTTTGGGCGGCGAAGGGTTCACCCACAAAGTACGCGTCCAGCGATCCGGTGGCGAGGGCGGAGGCCATGTCCGGGGGATTCATCTCGACGATGTCGACCCGTCCTTCCGCGCTCGTGCCCTGCAGCATCTCCAGAACGGCAAGGTGGTGGCCGGAATAACGCATGGGTACGGCCAGCGTTTTACCGCTCAAATCTTCGATACGGCGGATCCCGAGGCCTTTGCGGGCCACCAGGGTGCTTTCGTGGCGGTTGCCGATATAGACGATGCGGACGTCCGTGCCCTGCTGCTTGAGCACGATGGCCAGCGGGGCGATCATGAAGGCGGCCTCGATGTGCCCGTTGCGCAGGGCCTCGGCCATTTCGGCGAAGGAGGCAAACTTGACGGCCTGGAACCGGTAGTCGCCGTCCTGCCGGCTGGCTTGATCCAGAAGGGGGGCGGCCAGGTTGGTCACCACCGGCATGTAGCCCATGCGGATGGTGGTCCGTTCCTCCTGGCGATAGTTGAGCCCGTAATGCAGAGACGAAATCAGCACCAGCCAGCCGATGACGCCGATGGAAAGCTGCCAAACGCCGGAGCGCACACGGCGCCGCCAGCTGTTGCCTCTACACCGCATAGGCAACCCCCAGCATCAAGAAGATTTCGCTGCGCAATTTGTTGAGCGCGGGGTCTTTCTGAAAGTCACGCGGGCGGCTGAAGTCCAGGGATTGGTTCATCTTGACCCGGGCGGGCCGTTCGCTCATGACCACGATGCGGTCGCCCATGATCAGGGCGTCGTCGATGTCGTGGGTGACCACGATGGTGGTCTTGCCGATGAATTCGTGCATGTTGACCACTTCTTCGCGCATCTTCATGTGGGTCAGAAAGTCCAGGCCGCTGAAAGGCTCGTCCATGATGAGGATATCGGGGTTGACCGCCAGTGCCCGGGCCAGTTCGGCCCGGCGCTGCATGCCGCCCGAAAGCTGGTGCGGATAGTGGTGTTCGAACCCGTCGAGTTCGACCATCTCGATATGCTCGCTGATCTTTTCCGCCCGCTCCGCGGGGTCCGGCATCCGGCGCAGTCCGAGGCCAACATTCTCCCAGACGCTCATCCAGGGCAGCAGGCCGTTGTGCTGGAAGACGAAGATATGGTCCGACCCCGGCCGCTCGACCCGGTGGCCGTCGATGCTGACGCTGCCGGCAGTGGCGTGTTCGAATCCGGCGATGATGCGCAAAAGCGTGGATTTGCCGCAGCCCGAGGGCCCCAGGATGCAGACCATCTCCCCGTCGGCAAAGTCGAGATCGACATGGTCGAGCACCTGGATGCTGGCGCCGTAACCGATGCCCGGGTCGTCTCCCTGACGGCTCTGGCGGCGCCGGTTGCGATAAGCCTGGCAGACATTTTGGATGACGATCCGGCCCATGACTCAACCGTTCCGATACCAGCCGGCGGATTCGATCCGGCCCAGCCGTCGCATGATGGCATCCAGCAGCAGACCGATCAGCCCGATGACGATCATGCCGTTCATGACGTAGTCCATGCGCAAGGCATTGCGCGCGTCCAGAATCAGATAGCCCAGGCCGGACTGCACCGCGATCATCTCGGCCGCCACCACCACCAGCCAGGCAATGGTCACCGAAATGCGCAGGGCCGTGATGGTGCCCGGGATCATGGCCGGGATCACGATTTTGGTAATGACCTCCCGGCGGGAAAAATTGAAGTTGGCCGCCACCTGGAAGAACACGGGGTTGATGGCCCCGACCGTGATCGTGGTGGAAACCACCAGCGGAAAAAAGCTGGAGAGGAAGATCAGAAACACGGCCGGTCGGTCCCCGATGCCGAACCAGAGCATCGAAAGCGGTATCCAGGCCAGGGGCGATATGGGCCGCAGAAACTGGATGATCGGATTGATCAGGGCGCGGGCCATCTCAAGCCGTCCGAGCAGGATGCCCAACGGCAGGCCCAGGGCGACCGCCAGGTAGAAGCCGGCCGTCACGCGGAACAAGCTGGCCACGGTGTGTTGCAGCAGGGTACCGTTGGCCATGAGTTCGCCGAAGCTCACGAAGACCTGAAGCGGTCCCGGGAAGACCTGGCGGCTCCATCCGGAAAACCGTGCCAGCAGGTCCCAAACCAGCAGCAGCAGCACGAATGCCAGGCAGGGGATCAGAACATGCCGCAGAAGGTGGCGGACCGTATTTGCAGAGCGTGTTCGCGTAGTCAAGGTTACCGTTTCCGTTCAGCCGCTTCGATGCCTTATCAGAGGGCGTTGTCGATCAAGTGAATGCCGATCAGGATGCCGATGGGAAACGCCATCCAGATGTTAACCATGCGAAGCGGTCCGTTCGATGGTGTAGAATTTAAAACAGCCGACCAGTTCCCGCAGGGCGGTCAATTCGTTTTCCAGGTGCCCGAGGTGGGAGCGTACGCTGGCGATATCGGCCGGCGCCAGCGCGTCGCGCGCCAGCAGGGCTTGGGCCTGCGTCACGGCCTCGCCGCCGGACAGGCAGGTATTGCGCGAAAGGTGGATGATCTCTTGCAGATTGCTGGCCATCTCGTTGATCACCCCGCCCAGATCGGCCAGTTCGTTGTCGGCTTCGATGCGGATGGTCTGACTGAGGTCGCCGCGGGATATGTCCCGGGCCTTTTCGATCATGTGCTGCAACGGCTCGGTGATGTTCTTCACGAACATGGTCAGTACGATCACCATGACCGACATGATGATGCCGATCATGAGCACGGCTTTGTTGCGCAGATGGTTGAGCGGCTTGAAAACCGCGTCGCGGTTTGTCGCCGCCGCGGTCTGCTGTTCGATCTGATCCAGCCAGTAGCCGCGCAGCTGATGCCCGTGGGTTTCGGCCACGAATTCGACCCCCACCAGCAGGGAGGCGAAACCCACCAGGAGAAAATAGATGATCATGGTCCGCTGGAGCGAGTATTTCGGCTTGGTTTTCATGTCAGCGTCCCTCCTGATGGTTAAGGTGTTTCCCCGGGGGGACGACCGTCAGGGCGTCGAGCTCGCTTTTGAGCACCAGGTAGGTGCTCAGGTCGTTTTTCATGACCCCCCAGAGAATGTCGTAACGGCCCCCGGGCAGTTCTTCCGGCAGGCGAAACGGGCGGGTGAAGACGTTGATCCCCGGGCGGACCCGGACTTGGAGATCGTCCCCGGCGCTGTGAACCGGTCTGCGCCCCTGCCGGTTGAGGGTGGCGCCCAGGATCAGGTCATGCGTGAAGGCGTTGAAATTGAAAAGGGTGAACTCCAGGTTCAGTTCGTCCCCCGGTCGGCATTCGCGCCGGTCGAGGCGGTGCGCCCGGAGCAGGACGTGTTCGCCGTTGGCGGATGCGGCAAAGGGTCGGAAGTCCACCTGTTCGTTGACGGCGTCGCCGCCACCCGGGCCCGCCCCTCCCGGTCCGTCGGCGGCGCCCCAGTAGTTCTCGGGGGCGTTCAGGCGCTTGCGGCCCGCCTTGTAGACCGCGAAATAGCTGTTGTGCTGAAAATCGTTGCGCGCAATGAAGGGGGCTGCCTGGCGGGACACGGTGATGCCGCTGCCGTTGCGGTTGGCGATCAGGTTGTTGGTGACGGCGACGTCGCTGGTCTCGAGGGCCAGTTCCAGGTTTTCAAGAATGCAGTGGCGCACATACCCGGTGCTGCCGGGCCGGTAGACGATCGTTTCGCGGTTGGCCAGGTCCTCCCGGCCGTCGAAATAGGCTTTATCCGCCACCAGCCGGCCGTGGATCAGCAGGCGGGCCCCGCGTTGGAACCGCACCGTTGCCCGGGGTTCGATGCGCAGACGGGCTTCCGGGGTCAGTTCGATCGTGCCGGACAGCAGATAGGGCGCCTGCTCCGCAGTCCAGACCGTATCCACGCGGATGTCGCCGTGAACGAACTGGCGGGCCTCGGCCGCACCGGCGAGGTTGAGCAGAAGCAGCAGCAGACCGACCCCCAGGCATGCGAGGGGCCGCATCGGGTCTGCCGACCGCGGATTATACCGGTTGCTGCATCGCATGGTCGATGGATTCCATGAGTTCATGGGCCAGCGCCATATAGGCCTGTCCGGAACGGCTTTCGGGGTCGTAGTGGTAGACGGGCATGCTCATGATCTGGGCCTCCCGCAATCGACCGTCGTGGGGGATGACGGTCTGATAGAGCCTTCCCCGGTAGAGTTCCTGCAGCTTGGCCTGAATCACGCGGGCCGCGGTTTCGTCCTCGTTGTACATGGTGACCAGGATGCGGGCCTCGACCGCCGGGTTGGTCTTGCGCCGGATCAGGTCGATGATGCCCAGGATCTGATCGACGCCGTGGGTGGACAGGTAGTCGCATTGGGTCGGTATGATCACCCGGTCCGAGGCGGTCAGGGCATTGAGGGTGAAAAACTCGATCGACGGCGGCGTGTCGATAAGGATGTAATCGTAGCGGTCTTTCACGAGATTGAGGCGGTCGTTGAGGATGTACTCGTAATCGTCGGCCCCGAAGTACTTCTTGTTGAGCAGCACCATGCTTTTGCTGGCCGGCAGAAGCCACATGTCCGGATAGGGGGTTTCGACGACGGCCGCGTCCATGGCCCGGGGGCCTTTCTGGAGGACGTCGTAGAACGACGCGGCCTCCCGGCAGCCCAGGAGGATGGACAGGTTGGCCTGGACATCGAAGTCGATGAGCAGCACCCTTTTACCGCGCCGTGTCAGGGCCAGTCCCAGGTTGAGGCAGGTCGAGGTCTTGGCGACCCCGCCCTTCTG
>JAAUXU010151072.1_pt1 | contig 13250 bp, 24 predicted proteins | sample 7278151 | NCBI WGS metagenome assembly JAAUXU01 (sample SAMN14350113, study PRJNA611818) | marine sediment metagenome | isolation source: surface marine sediment (1.8m) | place: French Polynesia: Moorea | collected 2018-08 | reverse complement strand
AGTTAATTTATGGGTAAGCGCCTCCCCTCCTCCTTCTCCCACCACGCGACTCTGGCGGCGGGAAAACCTGCCAAGATCAACGGCGGGGTCTTGGCAGGCGGAAGCGCGGTGGTAGCTGAGTTGGTAGTGGCGGCGCTGGAATGAAGGAGGGGGGGGAGGAGTTCGTATAGCAAATCTGGGTAGGGGGAAAATGAGAACTGTGGGAGGGAGGTGGAATATCGAATACGAATGAAAGATATCTTTCTCTCACACACACTGATGCAAAAAAAGTCTTAAAAATTATCTGCAGATTCCCCAGGAAGGCCGCTACAACGAATAAAGAATAAGGTCGATCTGGTTTTAGATATTCTTATTCTTATTCTATAAGGCAATGCTTTCTTTCTCGTGTGTATCTCCAATTTACGAGAAAATGCTTTCGCGCAAAAAATAGGGCCAATTTTTCGCGCGAGATCTGGCGGATGCATGGTTCCTCCTGTTGTGCAAGGGGGAGAGTAATGGATTCACTTCCACTCTCCTTCCGCCTCCGCCTCCGCTGCACGATATATGTCGGAGAGAGAGAAGGGAAATAAAGGGATGATTTCCCGTTACACCCGTGACAGCGCAGTCAGAACAGGGAAAGGGCATTATGGCCGCCACAGCAGTACGATGCCACCCCTTTCTTTTAGGCTCCTCTTTTCTCTTCTCCCCCTTCATCCACAAAAGCGGACGAATGGAAAGGCGGAAACCGAAGAGGAAAAAGGGAGCAAGATATGCCCTACTTTTCTTTTCTTCCTCTCCTTTTTCTGCCGTTCGGCCTTCTCCCCCTTCTCATCTTCCTCCCCATCCTTTCTCTTTTCCATTTGTCCTCGCTCCCCCCCTCCTCCCCCCTTTTCCTCTTTGACTGATGGAATGGACCCAGCTCGGCCCATATTTCTCGCTCCCGCGATTGTCCTCTTCGCGAAAAGGACCGACGACCGCGAACGAACGCGAAATGGATACGAACCCTCCTCCCCTTCCTCCCCTTTTTGTATGCAAATTTCGCACTATCCTTCATTTGTCTCCTTCTCAGGTTTCAACCACGCGAAGAGCTGGAAATGAGGAAACGAAAGCCTCTCACAGGTCGCTGTTTATCGTGTTTCCCTCCTGCCCCTTATGTAAATGCTCAGGGTGTTGTCCTCTGTATTCCCCCCTTGTGTGTACCGTACATGATTGGGGTTCCGCTCGGGAAATTGCCTCTTAAAATACAGTAGGGGGACGGGGGGAAAGGAAGAGAGTCCTTCCGCATGCATAGAGCGATTGACGATCGGGCCTCTTTCCCCACTTATCAGGCTTGCATCGGGCCACTCTTCTCTCCTCCTTCTCCGGCTTTGCGGATCCCCCTCCCCGCCGGTATTAGCGGCTCCTTCTCCCCCTTCTCCTCCCTCTCCATAAAGTTCAGCTCCTCTTCATCCCCCGGGCAAAAAAGGGGAGGATTGAGAGCTGGAGAAGGGGGAAAGAGAGGAGGGGATCGAGCCCTCTCAAAATGGCCGAAGGGAGAAAGTTTCATGGCTGGAGGGCGGGTAAAAAAGGGAGGAGGGGAAGGGAGGAAGAGGCCCTTGGAAAGAAGACGAAGAGGAAGAAGGAGGCTTGTTCCCCATAGCTTAGCCTCAGATAAATGGCCAGGCTGGAAAAGCCCTTCTCCTTCCCCTCCCTCCATCTCGGACCCGACTTCCTCACAAAAGACTTGCCAGCCACTCCCTCATCCTCCTCTTCTTCTCTCCCCCCTCATCTCCTTATTTGCTATTCCCATCTTATTCCTGGACCCTCGTTCCTTCCTTCATCTTCTTCCCCCTCTTTTCCATATCTGCGGACCTCCTTTTCCTTCTCTTCGTCCCTGCAGCATGTCTTCGCCCTCATTTTCACTGTTGAATGAATAAGGGGAGGAAAAGGTCGGTCGGTCGGTCGGGGGAACGATTTCCATACGCTGCCCTCCCTCGGTACTTGCGCGTGTGTACCTGTGGAAAGAAAATTTCCATATCGGGGAGGAGGAGGAAGGGGCAGCAGGGTTGGTTGTCTTGCGCGGACCACAAGGATCGAAGGGGGCTTCTGCGTGGTATTCCAGGGAGGGCACTTGGGAAAAATCATCAGCCCAGGGCGATATTTATCCACTTTTTCTTCCCCGAATAGGAAATAGTGCAGGATCGAGATTTGAGCCCTTTCCCTCCCCTCCATTCTTCCTCCACTCTTTCAGACCCTCCTCTCCAAAGTACAACTTTTGTTGTTGTTGGTTTACGGAAGGGAGAGTGTGGAAGAGAGGAAGGGTCTCTTAGCTCCTCCCCTCCTTTTACGACGCGCCAAGGAGGAAAGTTTTTCAATTTGTGCGAAACAAGGCTCGTCAAAAGAGATTTTTGGCAGGGGGGGGGAGAAAAGGAGAGGAGGGGAAGAGAATGCGGCAGGTCGTCGAAGTGTATATCGTAGTACGTAGTGGGCGAGGAGGGAAGGCTCCTACGCTACGAAAAGTTCTCAAACTTTTTAAACGGCGGGAGAGTACGGAGAAAACCTTAACTAGTGTAAAGGTACTGTGAACTGCACGTACAAATAAAGAACTCCAGAGGTTCCAGACAGGAGAAATTATGTGTCCAATATGTTTCTAGCATTCTTGACCCGATGTCTTGCGGCTTTGTGAGCTAAGCTTGGTTAGAAATTGGGGGGGAAATCAGCGAACAAAAAAGAGCCCCCTCTCCGCCATTCTTCTTTTGTGGAAACCGAGGCCGCCGCGAGAGGGGGCGAACGGAAAGCGCGCCGTCTCCGCCTAAAGTTTCGCCTCCCCCCCCCAAAAAAAAAACTTTACCCTCCCTCCCAACAACAACGGTCGGTTTCACGGACGGGGATGGGGGAAAGCGGGAGACGAGACGCTCGCTTCGCCCCTTCCTCCGCCCTTCGTATTTGTTTTGCAGACTGGAAGAGGGAAAGAAGAAAGGGCCTTTTAATTCCGCGTTCTCCTCCCCTCTTCTCTTTAGGCTTCGTTTAGCCGAGGGGAGCGAGGGAAGGAGATGATCAGCCGTCCGTTCGGAACGTTCGTCGGCCTCTAGGGTCGGGGGTCGGCGGAATGAGGAGCCCGAGGCAGATAGATGGTGGCTGAGGCAAAGTTTGTTTGGCGGCGACCCCGATTTGGAAGTGGAGGAGGGGAAACTGATGGCGAAAGGCCAGGGTAGGGAGGCGGATCGAGGGAGGGGAGAGGGAAGGGTCGGTGGATGGAGAATTGGAGATGCCTCCCTTCCATCCTACACTCTCTCTTCCTCGTTTGATGCTGGTAATGAACCAGGCGAGAAGGGGAAGGGGGAGACGAAAAGGGAAAGGATGGCACGTTTTCTCCATCATACTGTACGCACGCAAGTATCACGGAAAGTGGCAAAAAAAACCAACAGAGTCGACCTTGAGGATAAGGTCGAGAGAGAGAAGAAAGACCTGCTTTTTGGCGACAAACATGTTGCACAACTTGCTATTTTTCCATTTCCCGTCGGCCACACTCCAACTTGGGCCAACACAAAGTTGGCGAGTGATTGGGGGCCAATAATTGAGTTTCTCGGCCCTTCCTTCCCCCCCTACACACCATGCAATCGTCCTGACCAACCAAACCCCCTCTTTACTGTACTGCAGAACAGGGCAAGAAGGCAAGGAAGGGGACCAAGGGGTGGATTGGAGGCAAGGCCGCATCAGGGTTAGTCGGATAGTCGGTATATACTGTAGTACAGCGGCGGTGATGTTGGGTCCTCTCCTCTGTCGGCCCTCTTCCTTTTTCCCTTGGCGGAAATTAGGGGAAGGGATAGTGGGGTATTGGGGAGAGAGGGGGAAGGAGGGGAAGGTCGAATATCAACGTACCGTGAAATAAGGAGACGGAAGTGAAGGAAAGACGAATGGGACCGAGATGCGAAGAGATTGACCTAAAAGGAGGGAATAAGACGGAGGAGGAGTCAGAGCAGGTCATTTTTGTAAAAAGCTTTATTGACTCCCACAAAAAGGTGAAAACGCATAAGAAAGGAGGAAAAAACTGTTTCACAAAATTCATTTTGAGATGGGAAGGAGCGGAACACTCTTTCACTTAAAATGGCATAAAGAGGTGTGTGTAGAGAGGGAAAACATAAAAACCCTTCAGTGGAATGAGCATGCCCTGAAGGCTGAGGAGGCGGCCTCCACCTCCTCCTGAAGGTTTGGGGTGAGCCGCCTGGCCTGGTGGTGGTGCAGGTGGCCGTGGCTCGTCAGAGGGTAGCGCCGGCTGCTGCTGCCACTGGTTGGCGCGGACGTGGGAAGGCTGCCGCCCAGCGCCGTGTAGGTGCCGCCGAAGGTGCCGTAGTGGCCAGTAGAGGACCTCCTAAAAGATCCAAATTTGTTTCTAATAGGCGGGTGTGAAATTGCTTGTTGTTCTCCCCCCACCTGCACCCCAGGTGCCTGGAGAGGTGGACGCTCCTCCCTCCCATGACGCTCTCCGATGGCGAGTTGGACTCGGTGAAGAAGACGTCGTCGCCCGACCCCTCCTCCACGATCGTCACGTCGTCCCAGCGGACCTTCTTGTTGCGCTTCAGACGGATCTCGAAGAAGAACATGTACAGGAAGGTCACGAAGGCCTGGGGAGAAAAGAAGAGAACTAATTTCAGCGAGGGATTATTACTGGATTTCGGGGGCCTAGGTTGTTTTGCTGGCGTTCGCTGACATAATAGTGTACCACGTACGTATACTCGGGAAAAGAGGAGGCTTTATTTCCCCCGGGGGCATGAGAGAGGGAGGAAAAGGAGAAAGAGACAGGATGGGGAAAGAAGAGAGGTAGAACCCTCCTTTGTTACACTGAAGAGTCCTTCTTCTCTCACATACACGCCGCCCGTGGCGGCAGGTAATGAATTGTGACCTGCCTTCCCTTCCCCGTTTTTGAAGGAGGGAAATTGTGGGGGATGGGGAGAGACAACAGCAGAAAGTTTGCGTAGTGGGAAACTTTGCAAGTGAGCAAAACTCGTTTTTCAAGAGAGCGTTTTCTGCAGCCAAGCACCGCCGGTTTGTTATTCCTCCGCAGGCATCCTCCTTTGGTCTTCCTTCCAGTGTGTGGACACACTCCGAGTGGCCTCTTCTTCTTTCTCCATCCCCCTTTTATCTCCGCGGACTTAAGTGAGGGGGGATGCAAATTTATACGGGGAAGCACTTCTTCTTCTTCCCCTATACCCTATACCGCCGCCGTCTTCGCCTTACAGCCTCTCCCACAGAGATTACTTAGTCTTCTTGGGATCGAGGGGAGGATGAGGCTCGAACTGAGGCGCAAAGTGCTTGTCGAGATAAAAGCGACTGTTTGACGAATATGTACTACTACATATGTATGTATGCGGGAAAGACGGGAGTGAAGAGAAGGGTGTCTCACCACGAGTGCCTGTAGGGAGCATGCGATGGCAGCCGTCACGTCGAAGCCGAACGAGTCCACAAGCATCCCTGAGCCGGCGCGGGAAACGAACCTGCAAACCAGGGCGAATTAGGCAAAGAAAATGCTAAGCAAATAATAGAGGTGGGGTCACCTCCCAACTCCACTGAGCGAGGACCACAGTCCGGCGATGAGCCCGTGCATCGCTGGGTCGTCGGGGAAGCCGGCATCTCTGCAGGAGGAAAAGACAAGGCCACTTTATTCTTTTTATATCCTTTTCCCCCCTTTTTCCTTTTTTTTGAAAAAGGGGAAAAAAGGAAAAATCCGATCGGACGGAAATTTCCCCCGGGAATCTTCCTCCCCCCTCCCTCACACATCCTCTTTCCGGATCTTCCAGGACTTGACGCACGATCAAGGAGAAGAGGAGGATGAAGCTCCTTTTCCTCTTTTCCCCTGTCTCTAAATCGTGTTGCAGAGGGAAAAGAACGGGGTCAAGGATTCTTCCTTCAAAATATGGACAAAAGAGTTCTCTATTTCTTCTCAAACTGAAGAGGATGAAAGCTATTCGAAAAGTTTCTTCCCCCCTCTCTGTCTTCCAATTTCCTCTCCCGAACAATATCTGCACCTGGGTCTCTGTGCAATGACGAAATTTCGAATTTAGGGCGCTGATAATCTTTTATTTCCCCTCCCCCTTTTGCATTCCTTCCTCTTTCCTGGCTATTCCCGCTGGGGACTTTCTCTCTCCCTCTCACCGGGAAATGCATTTCCGCCCATTTTCACCTCCGTTGCAGCTCCTCCTTCCCCTCCTCTCTTCAACTATTCCCCCCAGGGAGTTTCTCCCTCTCTGCACCTCCTCCGTACTCCTCTTCCCCTATCCCACGTGCAAAGATCAGGACTATTTCATTGCACCTCTAGGGTCGTCGAGCGAAAATTTCCGGCATGCCTCCGATACTTTTGTCCCAACAATAGAATTGTCTTCGAGATATCTAAATGTTTTATTTTCTTACACTGCCTCGTGGAGAGAGTCCATTATTCCCGCCACCTGCTCGCCACCGATGCCGATGCCGTTCAGCGCCAGCGCGGCAACCACCAGGGGAATGGACCTGAAAGCGACAAAATATTTTTTTAAGAAAACCAAATTCACGAAATATCAAGTTTAGCGCCTATTACCCTGTGCTCATAAGCAATTACTAAAACTTGAACTACATTAGCTCACAAGGTCAGGTTGATTCCGACCACGTTTGAGGCCCCGAGAAGGAAGAAGGATCCCGCTGCGATGGCAGAGCTTGCCACCATGTATGGCTTCACCGTCCGATGCCTGGAAGAAACATCCTTCGAATACATCTTCGTAGAATTCGAATTCAGATGTTCTTTCACCATACCTGTTCTTGTCGCACAGAATGCCCCAGATGGGCGAGGCGATGGAGTTTGCGCCGTCCTTCAGCCCGAAGATGAGTCCCACCAGCACGGGCCGGAGCTCAAAGTGGCGCAGAACCTGTTGGATATTGCGTGAGGAAATGGACACTTTGGGACAACGAGGAAGGAGGGGGGCGGACACTTATTAAATTCCTGAAATGCTTTCTCTCCTCCTCGCGCAGCATACCTTGGGCTCAAGGTTGATGGAGAGGAAGCCGTTGCACAGGGTGGCCACGATGAAGGTGAGGAAGCTGAACCAGATCTTGGGAATGCTGAGGATGTTGAAGACGGTGATGTTTCGACCCTGGATGCGGTTCGGGGAGGACGGAGCGCGCACTGACGGACAGCACTGTGAAATCATCGTCGTCCACGTTGGGAAATCTCGATCTGAACGCCTTACTCACCGATGCACTCTGGCAGCAGAGGGATGCAGGCGAAGGACATGAGTATCTGCACTCCTCCCATAACCACGAAGGGGAGGTAGAAGCCGCCCAGACCGTACATGGCGCCGCCGATCAGCGGACCAAACATCTGGGCAACGTTCATCGCCGCACGAGTCAGGGACTAAAGGGAAAATTACGGCTATGTTCCTCCAAAAAATAGTATAAAAAGAATTTCCTTTCTTTCAGTCTCACGAAAATCTTTCCGACAGAGTTCTGGAACTCGATGGCAGTGAAGGAGAATGTGGCTGTGATGACTGCGGCGTTGCCTGTGGCGTGCACCATCCGAATGAGAACCGCCAGGGCAACGAACTCCAAACCGGGGCTGAAGTACTGCAGAAACCTGTGACAGCACAATAATTATTACTTTTTATAGTTTGAGACATCGTGCATGAAGCTTTTACCCTGATAGGAGGCAGCAGACTCCTCCGGTGAAGATCCCCAGGATGAGGGCGAAGCGGACGCCGGTGACTCGAAGCTGGAAACAGAATAATACAAAGAAAGGTACATCTCGATTTCATTCATTCCTACCGTACAGCAACTTTCTTGGAGAAGAAAAAAAAGATGAAGTCCCTTTTCTGACACTTTAAAAGTCGCTTCTCCCCTCCAGCGGCGAGATCTCCCCCTTCTTCTCTTTTCCGACAGAATCTTGCCAACTTGAAGAGGAGAGGGAGGACCAGCGACCGCCCAAGGGAGGAAGGCGACTTTTTCGGGGTGCGTGCGTGCGTGCGGGTGGGTGGAGTCAAGTTTCTTGGGCGGGAGATAAGGAGAAAAGAGTGGGATTGGAACGAAGGAGGAGCGGCGGCGGCGGCGCCCGCTGGGAGGTCACACCACCAAAGAAACGGACGAGAAGGAGTGTTCCTCTCTTTCTGCCCCCCCACTGTTCAACTTCCAAGAAAGCTTTTTTCCAGCGTTTAACAAAAAACTTTTCCTCCTTCTCTCTCCTCCTTCTCTCTCCTCTTTCTTTTCTTGTCCCTCCTCCTGTCTCCTGCTCTCACACTTTTTCCTTTCTTTTTCTCCGTCCTCCTCCATTCTCTCGACCCTAGAGCCACTTGCCAGTCTCCCTTTTTAGCACTTTTCACCCAAGAGATGCGAGAGGGGGAAGTGGGGCCTTCTTATCTGATGCCCGAGAGGAGGAGCAAATCCAAGCTAATTTTGGCTAGTGGTTTTTTAAGGCCGAGGAAGAGGAGGAAAATCCATGAAAGGTGCGCAAGAGCGAGGTGGCACTTTCCGGTCGGTTAATGGCTCGTAAACCCAGATTACCATCGCGGTGGCGACGCAGCACCGCCTGGCTTGGGTTTTCTTTCTGAAGGCAATAAAGAGGGAAGCGTGTGGGATGGCGCTTTCTCATCACTTTCCACAGGAAATCCCATCACGCAATAGACTTTTATCCTCAGGCGTGAAATTCTTTTTTTTCATGGCCGCAGACAGACTGTCCTTTCTCACACAGTTATAGACGCTTACTTTCACTTTTTAACAGCGTTCAAACTAAAAAAATCACTTGGCAAACTCACGTGCTTCCCGATGAAGGGCGTGACTATGAACGAGGTGAGGCAGTTTGTGCCGATGATGAAGCCGTACACGGTGGCGGAGCATCCCTTCTCCTCTGCGATGCGAGGGAAGAAAGGCGGGAAGAGGCAGACGGCGAAGGAGGAGGTGAGGGTGGCCGTCATCAGCACGCACAGGATGACCAGCTGGCGCGTCGTCATCCAGCCGTCGCGGCCGAACAGGGGGTCCACGGACGAAGGCGAAGAGTCGCCGCTCGGGTGGTCGGGGGCCGGACGAACGCCGCCGCCAGAGTCGCCGCCGCCGCCGCCGCCGTTACCGCCGCCGCCCGCGCCGCCGTCCATGCCTCCTACGCAAGGATCCGGCCCCTGGAAGATGAATATAAAAACCGCGTTGGTGCTATCACGTCTGTTTTCAGCGACAAAGTTTTTCTTTAAAAATCTTTCAACAGCGTTCATGAAAGTGGAAGAAAGTAGGCCTTAAACCCACGTCTCCGTATCCCTTCCGGCTTCACCCTTTTCCTACGCCGCCGCCGCCGTGACTTCGAAATCCTCTCGAGCGTAAGCGCGCGCCGCCATCATTAAGAAGTGGAGACGACGAGGAAGAAAAGGAGAGGATGTAAGATCTCCCTTCTTTCCGCCCTTCTTTTTTACTACGGCCTCCGCCGCGGGCTTCCGCACTCTCCTTTCCCACCATAAATTGCGGGGCGAAAATGAGGCCTTTTTTGTTTCCGAAATGAGAAAGAGGAGAAGCCTTAAGAAGCAAGAAGGAAGGAAGGAAGTCCGTGGATCGTTTCCCCCTACCTCGCTCCCTCCTTTATGATCCTTTTTTGCCCTCATCCTGGTGGAACCTCCTTCTCCTTCCAACTTGGGTATATGTACTCTCTCGTGCTTCTTTGCCGCTTCGCAGCAGGAGTGCCTCAAGGCGATCATTAAGAAATTTGCGACCTCGTTTCCTCCTACGCAACTGTAGGTGTTTTTTTACTGCCTGGCTCCCCCACTTCTCCACGGAAGGGGTGCAATTATCAAGAAAGGGTCAGGAGAGAGAGGGAGCTCGAGTACACAAACGAACCTGCTCCAGCGAAGAGGTGGAGGTGGTGTCGTCGGTTGAGGTGGAGGCCACGACTCCTGCGCCACTGCCTCCGCGGGCGCCGGAGGAGGACGAGACCCCGGCCTTCTTCCTGAAGGCCCTGCCCCTGGCCAGCTGCTGCTGCTGCTGAGACGAGGATGGCGCCGACGCTCCTGTCGAAGCCACACCCGCTGGCTGCCCGTGCACCTGCGGCGGCTGGTGCTGTCCCAGCAGCCGCGCTCTCTCGCCCGCCGCCGCCGCCGCCGCGGTCGCCGTGGACCTCGACCTCATCTTAGGCTTTGAGTAAAACCTAGAAATTCTTTCCAGGTGCACCTGTTCTGAACCGCCAGCGATCGTACGATGCAAAGCTGCTCCCAGTTTATTTTCGGCGGGAGAGCGGCGGTACGAGAGGTGCGGGGGGAAAGAGAGCTGGAGTGGCGGTTTCACTCTCCGAGTTTTCGATGATAATGTTCCTCCTCCCGCCGCCGCTACAGATCCCTTCTGGCAGATCAACTCCCAGCTCCCGCCATCGGAAGAGCTTTTTCCCCCGCGCGGGAAAAAAACACCGGTTGGCGATGGATGGAAAAGAAAGGAGAGCCCGCGCTACTTCCACTTTTCCATTAGGATATTGACGAACCAACAAAAAAGAAGGGGGAAAACGGCTTCCTCAGCTTTCCAGTGAAGCCGCCGCCGCCGCTCTTGCTCTTAGTGTTTTTTGCAGCAAGGTTTGCAGCAGGTCCATTCCGCGCTTACTTCCTCTTTTTCCCGCCGCCGATCTGGAAAACTGGAAAACGGCGGAGGGAAGGGGGGCCATTTGAAGGCCCAAATGATGCGAGATGGAGAGCAAATGGCTTCTGCTCTACCTGCCTGCCGTCGTACAGTATATAGCGAACCTCCACTTCCCCTCCTCTCTCCGCTTCAGTGAGCCGCGCAAAACATGATAAATGCCAGTGAGCGAAATGGAAGAGGCGAGGGCCTCTACTCCACTTTCTGCCTCGTTGAAAATTGTTTGAACGGCGCAGACATTAAAGGCATATATTTTTGTTCAGCGAAAGTTGTTTTCATCGGTCTGTCGGTTTAAATTTGGTATCGTTTCCCGCTAATGTGGCGCGTCTCCACTGAAGGTGCCTCTTTCCTTCTCCATTTTCCTCCTTCTCGACCCCTGTGGCGAGAGGGACTCCCTTTTCCTCCTTCCTTCCTTCTGAGAAATTGCTTCCATCGTGAGTCGCGGCGCGGTGCTTTCCAGCGAACTGAGCTTGGGGCGACTTTCAACGATGGAGTTAGACTCTTTGCAAAAAAAACAGTTCGCAAGATATCGAGAAACAGTGTGCTAAATCAAGAATGTAGTTTTTACATGTTGTCCGAACCCTACTCCTAAAATGGAGGCCGCGCGGTGACAGGCCCTCTTCCTCCTCCCTCCTTCCCTCCCTCCGCAGAAAATGCATCTAGCAACGACCTTGGGGAAGTGTCTTTTACATGCTAAGGTTCGTTTCGAAGTACGTCTATCCTCCGAGCTGTCATAGGAATACTGGCTTGTGTGCCATTGTATCCCAACCCCCTTTTGCCACTTTCTCATTCTTCTCTCTACTTCCTCCCCCTTTCCAGCTCCTTTTCAAGCGGACGCGTTAATTAATGCACCGGAAGGGGGAAAGGGCTGGAAAAAGTTTTGATTTTTTCCCCGCTCCTGCAGCGAAAGTGGAAGAAGCAATTAGTCGCCTTTCGCGAGGTGAAAGTAATTTTCTGTACGCTGTATACTACGCTAGAGCAGAAGTGAAGGGCTATAACGGTTTAATTGCAGTTTTTCAACTCTTGGGAGGAAGAGAGAAAGCCAAGGAAATAAGTGGGTCACTCATCGGATCGGTGTAGTCTGGAGGAAGGAAAAAGAAAGGTTTTTGTCCTCCCCGTCGATCGAGTGTGCGAACGAAGGCGTGAAATAAATGATTCCGGTGTCTATCTCCATCCGAAGGAAGCAAGCAAAAGAAACAGACGGGAAGTGAGTAGAAATGGGGGCGAAGCCTCCGGGAGGAGGGGGGAGGGAAAAAGCTGAGGATAGGGTTGAGCAGCGAGGTCGGTAGCCAGACAAAAGAAAAATAGAAAAGTGGTGGGAGGAAGGAGTAGATGAAAGGAGCCACAGACGACGACGACGGTGCCAGGCCAGTGGCCTTCCTTTTTCCCCTAGCTCTCTTTTTATTTCGTTTCTGATTTGGTCGTTGCTCCCCACTACCCAATCCCCGGCCCCGCAACGGCAATAAGCAGTGTTTCAAAAAAGTTTTCGTCGTGGCATACCGGTACACAAAAACCTGCCTATGCTTTTTTCGAAACTCTAGCACTGAATAGGATCAATTTTTAAAATGTACTGTTCTACTATTTTCCCCTTTCTTTTCTAGTTCTTTTTGAGAGATGAAGGGGAGGCTGGAATCATAATGTAGTAGTGCAGCAAGTAGTGCATGATTTCCTCCTTTCCCTCCCGCCGGGGAAAAAGTCGACAAAAAGTATCTCGAGAAAAAGAGTTGGGTGGGAGGAAACTCCGCCTCCTATTCTCTTTCTTCCTCCCCCTATCAAAGGGCGAGCGCGAAAAAAAGGAGGGAGGAGAGGGGAGCGGTCTCGGTGGAAATGGACTGGAAATAAGGAAGGGGTTGGAGACGGCGGGGAAAGGCGGCTACGGAGTCGTTTGAGGTGTTTAGAAGCGAACATGTTTAATTATCCGCCTTGGAGAAAATAATAGCTTCTCCTCCTCCCTTGCCTTCCCCCTCCCAAAAAGAGTTTCCAGTCAGAAGACAAAGAACGCAAAAGTCTTTTGGGCTTTCTTGTGACCCCCTCCTCACTCCCTTTCCACCCCTCCTTCCTTCAAAACTTCTTCCCACTCGGGCGAATCCGAAAGTTTTCTTTCCTCCCATCAAGCCAAGCTTTCTTCCCACCCACCCCTGCGGAAGTTGACATATGCGCGCTTATTAGGAAGCGGCTCCAAGGAAAATCTTTTTCCAGCCACGAAACTTGCCTGTGCTTTGTATCACTACATGTGCGCGTTTGTGGATCGTGCGTTCGTGACACATGCTTGCAAAGGAAATGCGAGGATGGGAGAGGAGACATTACATTATGCCACGGCGGAAGAAGAGTGCCTCCCACTGCCATCGCCGCCGCGTGCAGTGTTAGAGCGTGTCGCAGCCCTTCTTCCTTGGTTTTGTGCTGGGTTGTTGTTGTTTGTTGTTGCCAGGCCAAATAGAGACCAGAGGAGGAAGGGAAGGAGTCCGAGGGGTTTGACATTTTGGCACCGTCACCCATTTGCCTCCCTTCCAAGTTGTGCCTCCAGCCAGCCAAGCAAGGCCTCTCATCCAAGCCGGCGCCTCGACGGAGGAAAGAGGAGGAGGAAAGAGGCTGCAGGCTTGCGCTCCTCACTAATTAATTTCTGGCCCTGACGCGGAAGTGGAGGCACTCTCCTTCTCTTCCTTCCTCTTCCGACT
>JAAUXU010002574.1_pt1 | contig 13254 bp, 16 predicted proteins | sample 7278151 | NCBI WGS metagenome assembly JAAUXU01 (sample SAMN14350113, study PRJNA611818) | marine sediment metagenome | isolation source: surface marine sediment (1.8m) | place: French Polynesia: Moorea | collected 2018-08 | reverse complement strand
CTCATCATGCGACCATGTGACATGAAGACCACTTAGCCACTGCTTATGGAGATCCCTGTATGTTCCTCAATCAAATGTCCTCTGAATGTTGCTTCAAAAGTTTCCTTTGTTGCAGCTCAGCCAAGTAGATTACTGTGACTAAACATGTGAAAGTGTCGTGCGTGAGCAGTAACATTTATCCTCTTCGTCTTTGCTCGCTACTTATTCACTCGACCTCACCTTGAAAGAGGAAGAGGGAATCGTACGAGCTGCTGCTGGGCTCGTGCGTGCGAGCGCGCATGCAAGAGAGGTCAAACTGCACCAGGCTCATCTCCTCAAAGGTCATAGGCAGACCTACGAAGTGCAAGGGGAGGAAGGAGGAGGTCGATAACGCAGCCCAAACTGTGCTTACCCTTTAAGACGTCGTCGTCGTCGTCGTCGTCGTCCTCCTCCTCCTCCTCCTGTTTTGAAGGCCAAAACCTGATCCACACAGAGCTGGAGGACCAAAAAGAAAGAAAGAAAGTAAACTTGCCTCATCATGTCTGCCTTTAGCGTGGCCACATCCAGGTGCCACAAGGTTGAGTGGAGGAATAGATAGGTGATGACCCACGTGAACGACCTGGACGGGACCCCCACGTGTGCCTAGCCAGGCTTATCCACTTTCTCTTCACACTTCCTCGTCTCTGCATCTTTACGAGAGAAAGTCGCACTTGTGTCAGTGACTTTTTTTTTGACCGGCAAAATGACATGATCGAAATGAGGAAAACTCTACCTGACTCATGTCATTTCCCAGAACGTCACCCAGCCCATCACAAATGACTCTTGACACGGACAACAGGTGCCAGAAGAAGACCTTTTTTTCACCTTGAGTCGAGTCCCGTGCACGTAAAGTTCAATTCTTCTTACTTTCAGTATGCCATAACGTGCACTGTTCACTTTACACTGAAGGTAGTTAATTCAAGGTTCAGCGATACTTTACTCATCGTTAAACTTATCTATAAAAAGTTATGGTTGCATTAAGCCGTCTGCTGTAACGAGAGTGTCTAGTCTCATACAACTTTTTTTTTTTTTAAAAAAAGGGGAAAAAAGCACCGACAGAATTTACAGATCACGCACGTTGCATTTTTTTTTTTGCGTGCGTCCTTTGGCAACCTCTGGCAAGCATGATCGTCGCCTCCGCCGCTGCCTCCGCCTTAAACGATCGTGTCATCTTGTACGTGAGGGCGGCCTCGATGGCGTTGCTCGTGTATGTACAACAACAGCAAGTGCAGGCAGCAGTGTGGGAAGTTGACGCTTTAATTTATGCGCATAATGCTTGATGTGGCCCAACTTTTGAGTAATGAGGCGTGGATTCCTCTTGGCTTTGACACGCTGCTCTAGCGTGTCTATAAATCTCTTTATAATGCTTACGAAGAAGAGATGAAGACAAAAAAACAAGTTATGTAGTGCAACGATGCCTTAGGACCGACTCACCTGAGCACAATTGGCCATAGTAAGAAGAATGTCGGTGCACAGAGGACATCTGTCTTGTCTAGGGCGACCTTTAGGAGGATGGTATCCCTGGCTTCAAGAGGGATTACGCTTATAAATCTTCTCCTCTGCTGAACTCAATATATACGAGTGGAATGGTACAATCATTCGTGTGTTTAGCTCTTGTTTGTTTTTTATAATTCTTCATTTAGTTCTTGTTTGTTTTTTATAATTCTTAGTTTAGTTCTTGTTTGTTTTTTATAGTTCTTCATGTAGTTCTTGTTTGTTTTTGATACGTCTCCATTCAGTTCTTGTTTGTATTTTATAGTTCCTCTTTTAGTTCTTGTTTGTGTTTTATAGTTCTTCATTCAGCTCTTGTTTGTGTTTTATAGTTCTTCATTCAGTTCTTTGTGTTTTATAATGTTCCATTTCGTTTATCTTTGTTTGTGTAGTTCTTTATTTTGCTCTTGTGTGTGTATGCAGTTCTTCATCTAGTCTTGAGTGTGTATAGCAGATGAGTCGAGGTATCCACGATGTTTGGGATAATTCTTCATGTTTTGCACCCTCATGTAGTACGTGGACCTGCCATAAAGCCTTAAACATATAATTCTTTCTTGCCCCACTCAGTCGGACAAAGTTGTGAGTCAAGCACGCCTTCCCGCGCTATCTCTGTCCAAGTGTCTGGCAGAGACATTGCGCATGAAATTTGCACGGTGGCTGCATTTGATTTACACCAACTCATAAGGAACTAGCATGAAACAAAAGAGTTAAAAGTAAGGGGGTTAGGCGTGGTCTCCCCCCCCCCCCGTAACCCTCTCTCCTTGTGGGGTCCCCTGTCCACCCACCCAGGTAATAATGAACTCGACTCAACAATGGAGGCTCCCACTACCTTCTACGCCTGAAAGGATCCTTGCATCTTAATTTATTTCCTTTTGCAACTCTTGCCCAATTAAATGTTCGCGTGTGTAACCCTTTACACCCGCTTTGAGGCTGCTGCTCCGATGTCCTCTTTAGACAAGGCCTCTGAGGGTCTTCATCTTGGGCCTTTTCACAGATTTTTCCAAGGCCACTGATTGATGGGCCTCACAACGGTCTCCTCCGTATTCTTCCTGCGAAATTAATCTTGCGCGTCATCTTTTGTCTCCTGCCTCCTTCTTCGTCACCTCTTGAACCCGAGTGGAAGCGCTGATTAAGTTTGCAACAAGGGGGAGGATGAGACAGAGGAAGTCGTGGGCATGACTTACGTAAGTTATTCAACGCGTACCTGGGCTCAGGGTGGACCGGGGAGAGTTGTCGAGACGAGCCTGTGTCGAAGAGGTCGGCGTCTCCCACACGTGCGTGGAAGTGATCAGGGCGGAGAGGGTCAAGGCCTCTCGCCCTTTGGGTGCTCGCGCGCACGTGGAGGAGGAGGAGCTGCAGCAGCAAGCAGCACCTCCAACCCTTTGACGCACGTGTCGTCGTAATTACACATCTCACTGTACAGTCTGTACTGGCTTTTGGGCACCTGAGCCACGGGGACGACGTCCATGAGGAGGCTGCCCAAAAGTCTTATTTGTCTTGAAAGTTGGGCTCGTTCCTGAGTCCGACGCGCTGAAAGGGTTAAGGAGTTATGCTGCTGTCCGTGATTAAATATTCATGATGAACATGTCAAAGCTTATGCGTTCTTCAGGGGAGCAACTGAGCAGTGGGAGGAGGAGGAAGCTGAAATTGGGCTCGCAGGTTATTTTGCTGCAGAAACTGGATCTTCTTTCCCTGCAAGCATTTCTTTCCTCACTTCCTTTACCCCCCCCCCCCAAAAAAAAGCCCCTTAGTCTGTAGTAAGGAAAAATTCGACCCCTGGAAACAAAGGGATTCTGGGGCTTGTTGAGTCTGCTGAAGCAGCAATTTTCTTTGCCCTCCTTCGTCAGCCCGGCCCGGCCCGGCCCGGCCCCGGACCCCTTTAAAGGCCCGTCTATATTTAGGGATCAGCAGAGGTCGCGACGGAAATTCTGGCAGGCAAAGGCAGTGATTAAGTCTCAATTTGTAACCCGTGAGAAGGAGCTCGTTCAGTGTGCTCGATTCATCCCAGACCTTGAGTTCTTCTTCCAAGTAGCTCAAAGGACTCTTAAAAGTATCACTCATGGCTGGGACGACGAATCTTGGAGCGCACGCGCGCACGAAACCGCCCAAGCCGAGCAGATCGTGCATAAGTCCATATTATTTTATAGCTCCTAAGGGCTGGTGTGACCTTAAGAACGGGGTTAAGCCCAAAGCCACAAACATGGCAGGAACTCTTAACCTGTGTAACTAGCTACGGCAACGACGTGCTGAACTTTAAGAACGACGACGACGGCGACACCATGTGCGTGATTGAGGACGAGCTTCGTCAGGGAGATATTTTTCTTCTTCTTCCAACAAGTGCGAGAAAAAAATCTGCAATCATCCCCCTCTTTCTTGAGCAGAGCTTTGAAAAATTGCTCAAGTGGATGATGTGAAATCGAGAAAAAATTTTGCCTGGAAGCATCGTAATTGTGACAAAACTTCCTCGTCACGACATTTGATTTCCCCCTCATCTCATTGGTGATTGCCCACAATCCATTCAAGGGTGCTGAAAGAAGCAATTTCCAGGCTTGTTCTTCAAATTTCCGGCCTGTTTGATGATGGAAAGTTTGGACTTGGAAAGTTGTAATAAAGAGTGAAGTTGGTTCCTCCTCCTCCCTTCTCCAGGTGACTTCTGGAGCCCATTGGAGATCAGTTTGTCTATAAGACTACAGGGGAGCTGAGAAATTTGTCTGGCAAATCACAAGGGCTTACAGGGTGTACCACAAACGCTGTTCCAGCTGTAGGAATGACTTCATAAGTGCTGATCTCACGCAGTGGGATCATCTTCAAAAGAACCATCAAGGTTAAGTGACGCTGAATTGATTTTCTCCGTCACAAAAGTAAAGGCTGCATAGGAATGATGTCACCAATGGACCTACGAATTTGAGCTATGTAGGTGATGAAAATTGCATTTTCCTGCTTTCTTCATTTGTCATAGTTTTTTCTTTAAAATTCTTCAAGACTTAGTTGAATGTTGCCAATTTTTTTTGTTTTTTCAATTCTCCGGCATTTCTATCGTGAAAAATTAACGTTTTTCCGCTTTCTCCCGAGAATTCCGGGGTTCGATCATCACCGTTGACAGCAACACATTGCAAAATACTATTATATCAATCAGTCATAGACTTTATTTGTCCAGCTTTGAGTGTATATTCCATTCTACAAAGTGCCTTTGCTAGGGATGCGTCGGTCGGGCACTTTTGTAAACCGGGTCAAGCTATTACTATTGCCATGAGCTACATACTGTTGTTGAACCGGGCCGAGCCGGAACGCTACACTACAGAAATGTCATAAGACAGGTTTCTTATGCTTGAGTGCTGAATCTAGGCCTTAGCATAAGTATATCTCATCTGCGAGTGAGAGACACTATGTACTAATGATGACATAACTGCTCAACCATGTGTAGAAAGACTAAGATCAGAGTGGAGTTGTTAGTACAGCATGTGGCTCCGTCATTTGCTCCCCTACACTTCATGACGAGTATGGAATTTGGGGCCGATCCCCAACTTGGCCCGGTCGGGATGAGAGTGAAGGCTCATTCTGGGTCTGACCCGAATGATTCTACCTTCGGGCCGCCGGGCAGGGCTGCCCCCACCCCTACTCCAGCCCAACATTGGACCTGTTGTTTGCGCTCACCCTGTACTTGCCTCATCAGAAGAATCCGGCCTCTGTGTGATCGAGGGACGACCAAGACCACTAAAAAGAACGTTTCATTAAGCTCACAGTGGAGTTTTCTCTCTCTCTCTCTCTCTTCACTCCCACGTGGTCTTTGGAAGTGAAAATATTGACTTAGGAGAGGACGTGGAAAACGTGCTCGTGGCCACCCCGAAAGCGTCCCCTTCCTCATAAACACTTTGTTTGAGCAGGCGCACAAGAAAATTCCTCATTATTGCGCCGGGCCGGTCGAGCCCGGACGCCGGGCCGGGTCGAGCCCGGACGCCAGGCAGCAGAGGGACCGATAGTCGTGGTGGAACTTTCGGGTCTTTCCAGAGAAAACACTTCTCTTTCACGTGCCGACTATTATTTCCACTCAAAACCAGCGGGAAAAATTTATTTCTTTGACACCTTCACTTTTTGACCCTCGAAAAAAAAGTGAAAAAGCGTGGAAGAAGTGACTTTTTTTACGCATTTCCCTCTTTCCCATGCATTTTTGTGCGCCTTCCCTCCTGCGACGGCAAAAAGAATGAAGCGTGGTGGGGCTGATTTATTGCGAAATTACTGTATAATTATGCTGCACTGTGTAAAAAGCAGATTTTGCCAAAGAAAACTTCATGGTCAATTAAAATAAAGGCCCTTTTTTATCCTGTCTTCCTTCCACTCGGGCAGCGTCCTCATTTTATGCAGTTTTGGCATAAAACGAGTGAAAAATCAGCACGTGAAGAAAATTCTCCTTCTTTTTTTCGACCAAAGAGTTATTTTTTCACAGCTTTTCTACTTTTTTTGACAGCTTTTCTACTTTTTTGGCAGCTTTTCTACTTTTTTGTCACAGCGTTTCACCTTTTTTACTGCTTTTCTACTTTTTTTCACTGCTTTTTCTACTTTTTTTTTCACTGCTTTTCTACTTTTTTTCACTGCTGCTCTGCTCCAGCGCTGTGGTCATTCCTGCATCAGCCAATCTGCAAGAGAAGATTCTATGTTTGGCCAAAGATGATCACTTGCGAATTCAACCCTGATCCTCTCCTGATCCCTGAGATTCGTTCCTGGAAGGGAAAAAAGGCTCTTTCAGGGCTGACTTGAGAAGCATTGAAATTTGCTGGTGAGAACAACTTTGCCTAATTTCTGCTGTCAAGCTAATAATCTTTTATCGACACGACGAGGAAAGTGTGAGAAATGGGAGAAGGTGAAAAAAGGCTCTTTCTCTCCCTTCTGGAGCAGTTTTGTTTGCAAGGATTATCCTAAATCCGTCTAAATTACACTCCAGGGACGGCTGCTTTTGCACATATCTAAACCCAAGTCTCCTTACTTAAGCTGAATCCTCTTATGTGCCAAAAGTTTGGTCTTGTGGCTCTTCCGTGTGGGCAAAACTTGGCACCACCGAGAGAGACTTCGGAGCGTCAGTAGCAAAATGCTTTATTTATGCGTTGTTACGCAAAAGATAAACGTCGATACAGCGTGGAAATGATGCAGACTTGGCAGCAGCGGCGTCTGATACTCCTTTTTTTGGTCTCTTACTGCAACAGCTCTTTGTTTTGCGGTTCTCGGCATCACAGGGTGGCCCAGGAAGTCCTGGCCTTTGTCATGAAGAGGCCTCTTGACGAAAAGATTATTCCATGTTGATACTGGTCATTTCATAAAAACGCCACACAAAAAGGGGCCTCGTGACCAGATTGATTGAGAAGTAGGCCTACTTAGGGCCTTGACAACTTGACGACGGGAAGACCCGTGGAATGCCTGGCGGCAGCAGAAGGAAGAGGAGGGGCGGGCGCAACGAGAGCGACCTGTTTTTCAACTCCAACGCCACGGAGGACTCCAGGACCTCGGAGCTGCTCCACACGAGGCTCTGTAACTGAGAACTACAATATAGACTAACAACGTTAGATGCTGTACAAGAGCTGGAAAATGGGTGCTGATGGCACTTTTAACGCTGAAGGAAGAAATCGCTAGTCAGCAATTGTGTCTCCGATGCACGAGGACTGGCAAACCTTACCTCTGTGGATGACACTTGCGCTGTTGAGACACTTTTTTTTTTACACACATTTTGCTTCATAAAAGGGAACAAGCATCAGTTCTCTCTGAATTTTGGAGAGGAGACAAACTGAAGCAGTCTGAAATGTAGTTTACAAACATATTTTTCTAAAGTAGTATATTATAATCCGAAACCAAGACATTTACAGTATCACAGATGTACATTTTGAGAAAGTCTACTTGAGACAAGTATTTATGCAGTGAAAAGTCGGTTGTCACGAAAGTCCGTACTGAATCTTGCGTAATTTTATGCATCGGAGTTTATTTCATCGGCGTTTGAATGTGCATTTTTCTCCTGCAGCATAAATACGTCGTGGAGTCCGAACATTACTAAGAGGTGACTGATCACTTATTGGCCACCCTGTGTCAGTAGCGGATGGCCCAGCAAATTTGGGAATGACACATTGAGACACGAAATCCATTGGAAGTGATGTTGCTCGATCAGTCCTAATTCTCCTGTTGTTGTGATCATCCTTGTCAACCTGCATCCTCGGGAAGGGGGGGGGGACACGCTCCCGATCAGGCCCGTCAGGAGGAATTTCGTTGGGCCTTGTATGCCCAGCCATTGGTATAAAGAAGCAGCCCCCCCCCCAAATGGGTCTTCCTTGGCTGCTGCTCCCTCCTCTGTCGCATGCCCATCGTACCCCACCCATTTCTGCTCATAAACTAATTTCCCCTGTGTGAAAAGAGTCCTCTGCTGGTGCGTTGTGGGTGCCCTGGATGGGCAATTTGGTTTGCCATTCATAGGGAGTGGCTACCACTGGAGCCATTTCTTTGTGTGTGGAGCTTCACGAATAAAGGATATAACATAAGAGGATTATAGCTCCAGTTCTCGGTAGCTCTGTTTCATTTTGCCCTGACACATAAAAACAGTCGTTGCCGCATTGCCGATAGTTGGGGGGAGGGGGGGGGTCCGGAGGGGATACCTGGACCCCTTTTTACGCGCCATAAAACGTGGTGAATTTGTCACGTGCCCAACTCTAAAATATCCTCGAGAGATTGCGGCAGATCTTGGTGGTTCCTCGGTGTCCATTCGGACCAAGACAGTCGACATTCGATTTTCGCGCGTTCAATTTCGGCCAAGTGAACTCGATCCGTTGACACAAGGTCCTCGCTTTTTGGCACAGTGACTAGAAGCTGCCTTGGGTTTCTGGCACCAACTTGCAGCTGTCTTGATTCATCGGAGGGTAATTTATTGAAGCTACCACTATGAAGAAGAAGCGCAAAATTGTTAGGCTAATGACTATTGTAATTGTTAATTACCTCTGTCTGAAATGTCTGAACGGAGCTGGATTTTTTTCTTCTGGCAGTGACGTGAAATGAACAACTTTATGAGCAACCTTCAGTTGGGAAACAACGTCGATTTTAGCACGATTAAAGCGCTAACGAGACAGCTGCAAGAATCGAACGTCGACTGTACCTCTTTACGACGTCCATTCCCACTTTTTTCCTTTGTGACTCAGAATTTTTTTTGTCAGGTCTTTAAGGATATATAGATATATTTTGGGGGGTGAGCTTGTTTGTCTGGTGCAGATAATGCTTTATCCCCTGTAGCTTGTGCACCTTCTTTGTCTTTTTTTTCACTCTGCAGCTTCATTTCTTGGCTTTAAAACAGGTTGTGTCAGATTTAATAACACTAGATGGATCCCTCGTCGAGGTCCATGACTTGCCTGAATGCGGTCTGGTGATTGACGTGGACGACGACAAGAACGACAAGCAACTGGATCGCAGCGGCAGCGCGGACTAAGGCGATTTCCAGCACGTCCTGTGCCTGTAAAGATGATGGCTGAGGTGAAATCTCAGCGGGGTGAAGTGACAGAAGAAGGTGAATGCGCAGAAAGAAGAATGGATCCACCCTGTACTCTTATACTTCCCTCCGTCAGGTCAGAGACGAGGGTGCTCTGACTCAGCCTGATGCTGATCCACCCTGTACCACGCAGATTTCCATGCTTTCCTCCATCATGGCGGAAATGGGGAGCTCTGGCTGACAGCAGCCCCCATTTAACCAGAACGCACTTCTGACGCACCCTGTACGAGACGCTGTATATTGAGTAGGCAAAATATGGCTACTTGAGCTGTTTTTCCAAAAGTCTCGACCTCGCCAGAGATGCTAAACGAGCCAAGTGTGCAATTATACGCGTGATTTTACAGCGCGTGTCGGTTATCCTACATTTTTCTCCCTTCTTTTCTTCCTCCTCCTCCATCCTTTTCAGGGGCATTGAAGGGCCCATAGGGGCCTATCCATTCACCGGCGCATGCGCAGTGATGAGCAAGCAAACATCCAAAAGAATTTCTCCTTGAAAAGGTTCCTTTTCCCTCAGCACTGTAGTGGGAGGGTTTTTTTTTTTTAAACCAGCGGAAAAGTGCATCATTCGTGACGATGCCAGTTTTTTTTCGGACTCTTTAGCCAACTCGACTGTAAATTCTATTAATACATTCGTGATTTTGGGTCGACTTTTTTTCCTTGTCAACGATGACACAGCACGAATGCTCAGCAGTAACATTTTTGGGTCCTCACCCCAAAGACAATTTTATTGCCACGTGTGTGCTCACTTTTATGAGTCTCTTTTATCATGTAGCGAGGAGATTTTATAGCGGACTTAATCACGGTTGTTGCAGCTGCATTTATCGCGAGTTCACGGCGCCGTCAGGGGAATCGCAAGCATTTGCCAAAAAAAAACCCACCCCCTTCTCGCATGTGCACGCAACGATGGAAAATATTTGCATATGAGGCTGTAGCGGAGAAGTATAAAAAAGTCTCTTGGAAGTCGTGAGTCATTTGTCATGGTGGAGGCAACATGATCAGAAGAAAAAACCGCCACATTTCTTGCACAAACTGGGTCATTTGTTGCTCTGCTCGATCACTGATTGGTCGGGACAGGTGAGTTGTTGAATCTGCGGACTCGCATAAGCTGAAGAAAAGTGATAAAGTGGTCGGGGGCTCTTTTTTGTGCTTGGTTTCGATCGGGGTCTTAAAGCTGCTGTCTGCTTTATGAGTCGACTTTAGTGCCTTCATGCGAGTATTTATGGAAGTTGTGGGAAAAAGAATCGTCTTATGAGAGGGTTCGGGTTTGTTGTCTCATCTTCGTCGGCACAGGAAATTACGGCGCAATTTGGCTTCGCGGAAAAAGAGGGGGAAGAAGAAAACTCGGCGAATACTTGTGAAAAAAAACTTTTTTTGCAAGTCTGATATCATCCAGAGGGGGTCAAACTGATTCCGAGAGACTTGAGTCCTTCAAGGTTTTCCTGCTTCGTGATCTGGATCGACAAAAAATGCCACGCTTCAAACCAAAGCTGTCCTTTGGTGGCATCTACAGGGTGGCTGAAGAGTTGAGTCCAGGAGTGATGTTGCTCATTTCACTCATCCACCTCACCCAAGGGCATTGATGGAGTGGAAGTAGCCTGACGGGAAGGAACGGCCTCAAAGGCCGGAAGTGCCGGCCTTGGTGTCTCCCATAGAGGACTCCAAGCTTGTATGGATGTGTGTGTAGGTAGGAGGACTGTTGTGGCACGAGGAACCGTTCAGCATATTGTCGTAGTCAAATGGAGCCGGTGTAGGAGAACTTGTTGGCCACCCTGTGCAGCCGGAGCACAAAGTTTACTATAGTCACGTCCGAGGAGCCATACAAAAGTTTCCTTTCCGAGGATCTCGGTTTTTGGTTCATCCCTTATATATGGTTCGCGCGACCTTTGCCAGAGGACTTCAATGCCTCGGTTGAAATAATGCCCTTTTTGTCCCCAATTTGGCAAAGGCCCACCCCGACTCCTTATCCCCTCTCCCCCCCCTCCCGAGTAATTGTGGAAAAAAGTTGGGGCCGAACTTTATGGGGAATTCAATTCTAAGAAGCGGCGCTGCTGGGTTGTTCTGTTCCGCTTTGATGTTGCTCACACTCACGCGCATACGCAGAGCTTCACATACAGAACTTTACTTACAGAGCTTCACATACAGAACTTTACTTACAGAGCTTCACATACAGAACTTTACTTACAGAGCTTCACATACAGAACTTTACTTACAAAGCTTCACATACAGAACTTTACTTACAGAGCTTCACATACAGAACTTTACTTACAGAGCTTCACATACAGAACTTTACCTACAGAGCTTCACTCACAGAGCCTCACTTACAAAGCTTTACTGACAGTGCTTCATATGCCGAGCTTCACGCACAGAGCTTGCGTCACAGAGCTACGCATCCGTGGATGTACTCAGATCCACCACAAAATGATGTGACCATGATGCAGTGAATGAATGGCAGCTCTTCCTTCTCCTGCCCCACCAGACATGGTTTCAGCGCATCTCGTGACAGAGTCACCTCTTTCTGGAGCAGAGTTTTGCGTAGTGCTGATAGATTGGCGGGTATGCAGAGGGGACAGAGACAGAGCGCGAGGTGGCAACACCTGACTGATATCTTCTGCCCCATTAATTCCTTCACCTCTGCTTACTAGAACGAGTTCAATAGAGTTGGTCTCCTCATCATCACGGACGGTTCCCTTTTTTTCTGGCAACTGATTTGTCTTCTCCGCTCAGTCACAGACGATCTGTCAAAACTCATCCAGGTTCAACAGGGTGGAAAAAGTAATGAAGATCAATTAGAGTCGAAACGATGAGGAGAAGAAGAAGAAAATGCTTGAAATGTTGATCTTATCGAGAACGTTCAGGGTCGAAAGTAATTGTGTACTTTCTTCGCCTCCCTCAGGCAGCAGATTAAAGAGAAATTTGCGGTCATTGCACTAATTTTGCACAGTGAAATAAGTAGACACAGTTTTAAAAAAAGGGAAAAAAAGGCTCTGAAATTTCACATTCGTGAGTTGTTTCTGCCAGGGTCGACCCGAATAAGAAAAAAAAGGGAACTGAATTTAAAGCTGACATCCATCAATTATCGTCATCTTCCGTCCTCGCATGTTTCTCAGCACCTGAAAAATCTCGTCGAGTTTGGAAACGTTTTACGCTTTTCCTCCGTATACTTGCAAGTGACTTTTTCCTGCCAAGTATTTATTCAAGGTTGTCTTATCTTTCCTCTGACAATAGAAAAATAGCTATTCATTTTTCAAAAAAAAAAAAAAAAAGAAGCTGGATTTTTTCGCCATTTTCCGGAGGGGCTGAAAAGGCCGCTTTTTGCCACAAGTGCGAAACACGAGTGGCAAAAGACCCCTTCTTGACCCGAGTGAAAATGCAAAGGTTGGAAAGAAAGTCCTGCTTAGTTTTTGAAGATCCGATTTTCTTTTCAGAATCCACCTCTGCACTCTGGGCATTTGAATCTTGCTCGCTTTAGAGACATCAGCATTCTTTTGTGAAGGGTGCTGAGCACAGAGAGACAGGGAGTCTCTGCACTGCTTTGCCCCAAATCAGCCTGTCTCCTTCACTAGCTCCTGGCGTTGCCTGATTGTCCGTCAAGTGTCGACTCCTACAGGTCGGAGAGATGACTGTGGAGGTCACAGCAATAGAACTGCATTGCGAGTCAAGCTCTGACTTCATCCACGACAAAGTTCAATGTGAATTCTGGAAACTGCGTTAAAGTTTCTTGAACATTGTCGAGAGCAAATGTGTTGCTATCATTGCCATTTTACCTCATGAAAATATCAAACTCAGCTTGAGCACTTTGCTCACAAGGAGTAATGTCTGACACCAAAATCTGAAATGCATCAAGAAAGTAAAGTTCACAAGCAACTTGATGCATGCATTTTCACTTTTTTATGATTTTCATTTCGCATTAGAAAAAAAAGTGAACTCTTAAAGGACAGAAATGATTGAAATGAAGGGCAGAAGTTAGAGATTGCCAAAACATGCACAGGGAATAAATAGACTGGTTGTGCACATGCATGTGCTCATAAAAAGTCAGGCCATGACGCACAAAAAGTGCAAAAGTGATAGTGTCATGTGGCAAGAGTTGCCATGAAACTTGCTGGAGTTGCAGCAGCTTAAACAATATTCAACAAAATTCAGAGCTTTCGGCACTCCTGAAACGAGCCGGAACTGTTGATGTTGGTGAGTCTGACTCAGCTTCGCAAAATCTCAAGTCAAAAAAGACACTTTTGACT
>JAAUXU010028536.1_pt1 | contig 13259 bp, 13 predicted proteins | sample 7278151 | NCBI WGS metagenome assembly JAAUXU01 (sample SAMN14350113, study PRJNA611818) | marine sediment metagenome | isolation source: surface marine sediment (1.8m) | place: French Polynesia: Moorea | collected 2018-08 | reverse complement strand
GTCCAACTGAGGATCTGACGCAATGCAGAAGTCTAATCGCCTTTTTTGCTTTCTCTCTGATATGTGGGCCAAAATTGAGTTTATTATCAAGTATAATTCCCAGGTACTTGACCGATTCAGAGTATTCAAGCACAGTATTCCCCATTTGAAGACAGGGAAGATCCGAGGTCTTTATTCGTTACTTCCTCATCTTAAAAAATATGACACTTTTGTGTAATAAACATCTCTGTGCAATGGACAGGGAAAACTGTACCCCCCCTAAAAAATGAGCATTTTGTACCCCCCTGTGCCGATGTCTGGGCGCAGATCACATTTGTATTACATGAGAGATTCGATTTATTAGTCAAAGTCTGGAGTCTATTTAGTAACCCCACCAGATTGGGGTAGGAGATTTACAGACAGGTTGAAATCACCGACTCGTTTCATCCCTTGAGGCCCTCAGTAATCCCTGAAAGTTTGGCCCAGATCGACCCAAACGTTTCTGAGATCTGGGTGGTAACGGGCAAAAGGCAGACGGAACCTCCATTTCTATAGGATTGTCTCTTTGAGGTTGCAACTTTTAGAGAAATAAGTATTCGTCATTCATCATTTTTAGGTATTTGTTACCTCAAAAATTGCAAATCGCTGCAAACACCAACTGGCACAGACTTAGTAGTATCACCAGACCCTGACCTTGCCAGAGCCATCAGTTGGATTCCTGACCAGATGCGGAATGACAGCATGAGGGAAGGCGGGGGGGGGGATGAGTGGGTGAGGGTTGTACAGTGCGGCCTGACTCAAGCAGAACCTGAGCACCAGACAGTACAAGTTCTTGAGGATGGCAAAAGTTCCAGTTAAATGGCTTGAGCTCCATGCATCTTCAGCCTTTCCTTCAGGGGTCCACCTTTTCTCCTCTGCTCGACATCTTGGCACGGATTTGTGGAGATAAGTAATCACTAGTTATTGAAGACAGGAGTTGGTATTTTACCCAGATTAGATCACTTCACTACAGTACTTGAGCAGTCATTCTGCCTTCCAGCTGCTGGTCAGGGATCCAATGGACGACTCTGGCTAACGTTCTGACTGTACTGAGTCCGTGGTACTAGTGATCCACAAGCTGAGGATCCCTTGTTGGAGACGAGCAGGAAATATGTGACGACTATTATCATGCAGTCCAAGAGTGGGACGAAGCTGGAGGAGGTGTTCTGGACCTTTTCCAGGACCTTTTCTCTTTAGGGGGAACCCTTTTTTAAAATGCCTGAGTAAATCAATTTCATTCTATGATGGGCTCGAATCGTTATTGCACAAAATATGGTACCCGCAACAGTTGCTCAACAGCTGCTGGACTGTCTCCACTGTCGGCTCCTTCGCCTCGGGCTTGTCTGAGGTGTGCAACCTCTAGTTGCTGGAACCTCTGTGGAGAGACAGACATCAGCGCCATCCTGTAGGAGCGGCCGCTGTTACAGAGAAGCACCCTCGGCTTGTGACTGGGACGTTTCAATCAATCCTTGGTAAGACGCAGTTATCCTGTACATTAGGCAAAGGTGTAGAAGAGATTGACAAATGAGATGACGCAGACAGGCGAGGTGAAAAATTGATCCTGACATAACATTGGCAGACGCTACCAGGTCCAACTCAGAGACACCCATAACAAGTCCTGGATAGCAAGACAGTCTGCAACCCTGAGCAACCTTTCATTCATGAGTCCTTTTCATCTACGTCTCCATCATTATTATATATATATATATATATATATATACATATATATATAGGGAGACGTCATTGCCAAAAGATTTTCATCCTAAAGCTAAAGCCAGGATGGGATAGGATGCATATTTCACCTCAGCTTGCGGAGAAACTTGTATGTCAACATCTTCTGCGTCTTGGGTGTGCACATTTTTTGGAGCATACGACAACTCAAGCAGGAGGCAGCGCATCTCTTGCGTAGTAGTACAGATGACGACTCTCCTGAATGCGTGACCTGTGCAGAAGCGAGTACTATGACATAATGGGGACATGGACGTCCTCATTCGATAGCATCGACTTCAAGTTCGCCGCCTGGGCCATCGAGAGGTCCCTCTACACCGCGCTGTAGTCACAGACGTACGATGGTGCTTGTGAGAGATGGGTGGAGATGGGTGGAGATGCGTGCCAGTAACGCTCGCAAGTTGTGCGCAGGCGTGCGTGCGTCCACTCCGTCGTCCCTTATCAGCTCCTCCAGTGCAATCTCTGGCCCGCTGGCTCCAACCGGTCAAACGACATCCACGTTGCCCAAGGGCAAGAGTCATCTCTGCCACAGTTTCGTCCATCTTGCGTCAACTCCGGTGAACGAGGCAGCCTCGCACTTGCCGCAATAAACGGAGTGCGTCGTGGCCAGATCGAGGCCGTTTTGCGTCATTCATCGCACAAAGAACGAAGAAGGAGGAGGAGAAGACGCTGTGTGGGCTGTCTGACGCTGGCGCTGGCCGACAACTCGTGCTGCTGCCCCGGAGAGCTTCTTCTCTTTCGTCTTTGTCGCCCACATGTGCAGCCTCGTCAGGCTCGTCTGCAGTATCTACTGCACATACGTGTATTTCAGACCGGTCGTTGCATGAAGAAGAAAATCTTGCTCCGTTGCTCACTCGCCCGCCGCCGCAAAGTCCAAAGAGCACAGCAGCAAGCACACAAAGATAGAGCAAACTCATCTGAAATACGAGCCTGACTGACAGAATCGACGGAGGAAGTGTCACACACTCAGGAAGATTGCGATTAATAGTGCTGATTCGCACAACCTGATTCACTCGCGAAAAAAGTGAATCACGCTTATTGTTATAAGTTAGTGCGAACTTTCTGACAGTGATAGCAGCTCCTCGACGTTGGCATTTCTTAAAGTGCCGATCTCTGCTCCCTCTGCGCTGGCCTTTTGCCCGGCGACAAGAGCTCGAGCTCGCAATCACACGCAGTGGGGCGGTCACGAATGTGATCGAGCAGTTGAGCAAGACTGAGCACATTGCTGAGAAGGTGGGCGCTTTCTCAGTAGTTGAACGCACTACAAGACTGAGAGCAATTTGTGGCACGCAGTCTGGCGGCCAAAAGACGCTTCTTCGTCATGGATGTGATGTCGCTGCCCTCTAGCCGCCAGAAAGACGTCCTTGACGGTTTGTCGGCCACGTTGCAGGACTTCAACTGCGACCTCCTGCACCACTCCTCCACGGAGATCCTGCAGCAGCACCACCAGCCGGCAGACATGATGGCTAAGCTAAAGGAGGAACAGCAAGAGCCATCAGTTCTGAGCTACACCTCCTCCTCGTCCTATCGTTCTCGTTGCAATACTTGGCCTCGACAACAGCTCCTCACTGAGAGCCACAACGTGGCCCAGAGGCTCCTGTCTGGCAACGGAGGATACGTCCAGGAGCAACAGCTCTCGGCTTCGAGCGGCGCCAGCAGCTGCAGCAACCAGGAAGAGGACGCGACCTCGCTTCCGTTGATCACTGTCGCGTCCAAGCTTCCGCCGGTCACTGAGGTAAAGACTCTAGAAAGGGACAAGAAGAGCAACAACCCGTGTAACAAGCTCTCGTCGCCCTCGCAACAACGACCCAAGACCAGCTCACGCAGAAATCCTTGGGGAAACCTCTCCTATGCAGACCTCATCACGCAGGTGCGTACGCATGAAGACGAAGCCGCTGAGGTCCCTAGGCTGCATCTGTGGTCTTGCTTGTGCGACACGTACAAGACCAAACCTAACGTAACCTCAGTGTGTGCCTCACATGCAAGACCAGAGCAGCGACAGCGCAGGTGCACAACTGGGGGACCTCAGCCGCCATGAGTGCCGAAAATACTGTACATGCAATTGTGGACGCTGTTCCATCATAGCACGTGGTCGGAATCCTTGGCAAAGTTTTGGCAGCGTGTCGTCCAACGCCTACTTCTATGCTTTCTTTTCCAGGCCATACAGAGTGCGCCAGACCAACGGTTGACGCTGGCGCAGATCTACGAGTGGTTGGTGAAGAACGTGTCTTACTTCAGCGGGAAGGGCGACAGCGTTAGCAGTATCGGATGGAAGGTGGGATATCATGATATGATCTACAGATACACGGATGTCCCATCGTGAACATTTTTATGCGCAGAACTCGATCCGCCATAACCTTTCACTGCATAGTCGCTTCGTACGCGTCCAGAACGAGGGCAGTGGCAAGTCCAGCTGGTGGATGCTCAATCCAGAGGCCAACTCCCCACCGTCGTCTTCGTCTTCCCCATCCAAGCACACTTCCTCCACGGCTTCCGTTACCGCGGCCTCCGCCAAACATTCCCGTCGGCGCGCCAACACCTTGGACACGCCACGCTTCGAGCAACGACGCAAGGGACGAGTGGCAGCGGCCGCCGCCGCCGCCGCTCGTCGGGCCGGCACAAAACTGAAGCGCGCGGTGTCTAGCAGCTCCGTCATGTCAGACACCCTCGACGTCAACGGGGAGATCGCCTTGGGAGAGTCCTTGAGGCCTCGCACCTCTTCGAACGCCTCATCTTGTGGCGGCAGAATATCGCCATTTCGCTCACGCACTCTGAGCAACGCGTCTGCCGACCACAATACTCCCCCGAACGAATTCTCCCTCGACGGCGGCGGCGCGGTACCCTCGTGGGGCAACGGACACATGTCTCCGCTGAACCAGCAGCAACAGCAGCAGCACCACCACCAACAACAACAGCAACAGCACCAACACCAACACCAACGGCAGCTAGGATCAGATCAGGATCAAGCACTAAGAGAGGAGGACTTGGAATGTCTCAAGTTGTTGGACCTGAGCTTAGACGCAGAATCTTCGCAAATGCTCCTGGACGCGCTCTGTAGCGAGGCCGCGAACGGAGATGAAGCTGACGTGACCGAGACAATTGGAAGCTTCGCCATGGGTGACGGCAGCGCCTTCAAGGACGACAAAGATTTCGCTGATGAATTGAAAGTCGCCGAGGAAGCCATCAAGAATGCTGAAGAGCAGATGCAGCAGCAACAAGCGGCAGTGCACCTGGGAGGAAACGTCACCAACGGCCATAAGATCACGGTAAGGGGGTTGTCGTACCAAGCAAATCGTACGTCCCAGTGGGGTCTCGTAGAATCTTACCGAAGAAATGTAGATGCGGTTCTTCATCAGCACTTGTGTAAACATTTCAATCTCAAGGAGAAAAGTAGACGGATGCCCTAGAATCCCCTGGCGAGGCTAGTTTTTTGTCCTCCGACCGCAGTTTTTAAACAACGACCGTTGCAAGCAATCATATCGGACTGCGTCGGACAGGAATTCAGTGAAGTTTTGTCCCACTCATCACATCTGGACTTGGAATGAAAGGTCCAAGAGCCAACCCATGAGCGAGTACAACAGAACTTCAATGTGTTGCATCTCAAAACTAAATCTAGTCGAATGTAGTTACTCGGACTGCGAAGGAGGTATCACAACCAAGGAATGGTACACTTGGTACCGAGTACCCCAAAATTTACTTGCCGGGCAAGACGTCGACGGCCGCGTTCACCGTGAACGTCGTCGGCAATTACATCTAGTGTCCTTTGCTTAGAACTTTTCCAGCCTAGCAGCCAACGACGATGCAACAAGCGATCCCAAGCTGTTCGGCACAGGCTGAGTGATCAAATGCACCGGGGTATCGAATTGACTGTTGCAAATTCTGCAACAAGTTACAAGTCAAAAGCTTGGTGCAAGCCCGGATTGCCCTTGATGACCAAGCCCGTGGAGTGAGACCGGGGGTCTGCGGCCTCACGCCAAATCCGGGGTAGATTCGCAACTTGCCTTCGCAGGCCGTGCTACAGTGTGTTTCAAAATGAGCTGGACACCCCGCCATGGGGTCGATCGAGAGCAGCTCGCCTCACCTCGCACACGTTATCCATCACTACTTTGCTTTTTACAGATTCTCGAGCAGAGAGATGCCCGACCTTTGCCCTCGTCGGGTAAGTTCGTCGACGGTGCCACCTCGGAACAAGAGAATCTGTTTGCTGAGCTAAGCCAAAGTCTCAACGTGACGCCGCAACAGCACTTGCTTCAGCGAGAACTGTTCTTCAGAAACTTGAACGAGCAGCGCCAACAGCGCAGGCGCCAAATACAGTGCATCCAGGAACACCAATTCAGACAGCAAGACCTTTACCACCAACGTCGCAGTCATCCGGATAGCTGCTACGTAACCGAGCGCAATCTGCTGCTCGAGGAACGGCAGCCACAGCAGCCACAGCAGGTCCTCTACCAGCCTCCTCCTCCCTCGTTCGTGTTGCCGCCCCTCACCACCGTGTCGGAGAGCGCCAACGAGGACGGGTCAGCCTGTCTGGAATTCTTCGGCGCGGGCGCCAATGACGACGACAAAGACATGCAGACCTTGGTGGACCCGCTCACGGTTGGCGGCTTCTCGTCTTTTCCAACGAACACCATCAGAAATTCCGGAAGTAGCAGCGTGGCAGCCACAAATGGCACCGGTTTGACCTTAGGCATGTTCTGACTACGGCACTGGATCCCGACGGAGAGTGACCAAGTCATCTGACCGCAGTCACTTTGTCTCCAGCAAGTCCTGGGGGACAATACAGTATGAAGCAAAAAAAAGGACACCAAAATTGATCTTTTGCGTGGCGGAGCGGATGCACCACGACCCCAAGTTTGGACCGATGCAAAGGATCAACAAAACAAGCAACTATCCACGATATACAATTGATCAGGACGAAGGAACTCAGAGTCGGTGATCGCTTACTGTGATCCTATTCAGTGTTCTCAGTCCCGACAATCTTGGCGAATGCAACAACCAACATGTACGTTAGTAGGTGTAGTCTTAGTTTGTTTGCTTTTTTCATTGGTAGATATTAAGGTTTCGTTTCAACGCTATTGAAAGTACAATATTTTTCTCAAACATGTCAGTAGCCCAATTGTTGGATCAATGCATAAATTCTGACTTTGTCCGTGTTAATGCCAGTATGTTCGTTCTGTCGTACCTCTAATAGATGCTGTGCGTCAAACTTGAACTGTGTCGTAGACTAAGGGTGACTTCGCTCCCCACTCCGTTGGGTAGGAGAGAATATAACGCGTTGTGCGTGACCGACAGACACTCGGGCCGCGCACGTCCAACACGTGCTTTGTGCTCGTCACGCGCTTGGCGCTCAACAAGCCGCACGAAAGCTGGAAATCGGTCGCGGACAGACATATCTTATACTCACAGGGACTGACGAACATACGGACCCGTTACAGTAGAGATCAACTCGCGCGAAAGCCATACACGTACATCAGGCATTATATAGAATATATATATATATATATATTCGCTTTATAGAATAGAATGCTTGACGCAAGTAGCAGGTATGATGTGAGGAAAGATCCACAACCAATTCAGACCTGTGGTCGACGAGAGATCATTTCGTTGCTTCTCACCATTTTTGTCCGTACAATTCTGTTTTCCTCCTGTGGGCGAGCAGGAGCTCGACTGCCCACACGTGTACCCGCTCCTGATCGTGTTCGTAGCCACCAGCAAGGACAGGGTCAGGACACGAAAGACTATGAAGTATTACAACTTTTGCATTGCTACGGTTGATCGTGCAAAAGAAAAGCTTCGTCAATATCGACCCAGTGGCTGCTGAGATCTGGGTGGTGACGGACGACAGACAAACGGACTGGCCGAAGCTCTATTGGCATAGGATCATAGTCATGGCCGAATGGCATAAAATGCATGGGTGCCCTTTGGACGTCACTACCGAACTCGACCCATTTCGCGGCTATAAAGTGGCTGCAGCTATGTGAGAAACTGCGTAAGCAGGAACAACTGTGCCTGTATAGTACACATGTACAGTACAGTAGGGACATTCAGACAGACAAGGGTGGGGTTCCTGCTTTATATATAGCTAGCAGATCTGACCAGCTTCGCTAGCAGTTCCATTGGTAGCTGCAAACACTTTGTTTTTCATTGTTTTGTTCGAGACCACTTCAGTGCAGCATCTAGAAGCTAACTAAACAGGTCAACCTCAAATTTAAAATGTTGACCTAACATCCTTATGTGCTGGGTCCAGAAATCTTTAAATGACTTGAGGCAAAGGAAAAACACTAACTTTTTCATTTTCATTTGACTATGAAGTCTTAGTTTGTCATGTAGTGAATGATTAGACGTGTCCACCTTTAATTCAAATTTTTGACCTAACATTTAAAGAAATATGACAGAAAGCATTATCAAAGTACAAATATTAGAGTATGGTCTTGCACTATTTTGCATGTTCAAGAGTGGAATAGAACACTTGCTGACTTTGCTATCGTCAAAGCTTCTCAGGCGCTATCAACTGCTCTTGTAGTAGAACAGGCAACACGCGGCGAAGGAGACGCCGCCGCCGCAGACAAGGAGGGTTTTGAGGTTCAGGAAGGACGCGGTCGGTGATGACGAAGGAGATGTGGGCAGTGATGGAGGTGGCAGAGCAGCACACACCTTCTCCCTCACGTTTGCTCTCACTGCCTCCTTCTCACGGGACACATCTGGCCTCGTGAGGGCCACCGGGAATTCCTTGAACATGTAGTAGTAGCCAGTGTCTTTGCTGGCCGGTCTCGTCATCGACAACAACTGGAGTGAGGAGCACACCTGAGTCCCGAAGACGTACGTCTCGAACCTTTGGTACAGTTCCTTCTCCACCTTCCTCTGCTTCCCCTGAGGGGTGGATGCCCTGGATGAAGTGAATTGAAAAATTGAACAAATCGAATGAATCCACTGGTCATACCTGGTGGACTTGAAGAGAGTCACGTGAGGCACCAGCGGCTTTGAGCTGACGTGGACCCCGACCTCCAACAACTCTTTCTTCAGGGTCCACCAGAGAGCTCCTATGATACTGCCGCTCACCTTGGCGTAGACCACGCGACCCCCGCCGAACTGGCCTAGGCCGCTCACGGTCAGGACGTTAGTGTAGTGACATGGGTGAGAGACTTCGTCGCCGACCTTGAGGTCAGCGTTGTCCTCGGCACCATCATCTATGATGGATGCCCTGGCAACAGCGGCGGAAATTTTCTCGATCTGCGCCTCGTCCTCCAGGAACACGTGCAACGTGACGTGCGCCTTAACAATGGGCACGGCCAGTTCAGCTAGGCTCGAGTCCTCACTCATTACATCTGTTTGGACAGACGCGAGTGCCTCCAATATGCCAGGGTTACTGATCTGGACCGCTATGAACAAGTTGGGACGCTGATGCTTAACACTGCCCACACCTCCGTGCATTTTTTTCTCTTCCGTGTGCTTCTTCTGGTCCGTGGACTTGCTGTTATCGTCCTCCTCTGGTGCTGCACGCTTCTTCCACCTTTTGCCTCCCTTCTTCTTGCCCGAGTGAGAACTACTTGGCCTTTTTGCTGAGAATGAGGCTTGGGATCCAGTATTTGCCTTGTCTCTCCCACTGTCATCAGTCATGATTACTTATGATGTCACTTTACTTTTCCTTAATTATGAATGTGGCAACTAAATAGCTTATAAAGTTCTGTGCACTGACCCTATGGATCACAACTTCGTCATCACTACTGAACCTGAATATTCATTTCACTCGCAAAGTAGGTGACCATTTCCTTAGTGATCTTGGCCTTGAGCATGGAGCTACCCCGGACGAGGGCAATCAACTCCAAGGCATCGGCTCGGTCCAAGTTACAGATGAGTTCCCTCACAACAGAAACTGATGCTGTCTCTCAACGGGCATGTCAGATATCACCTGAGTGGGGAGCATGAGAAAACAGGGTTTTTTCTCAAGATGTTTCGACATTAACTGCGATAGCGGCTTCAGCTACTCCTTCCTAGCATAAGTGCTTAAAAACAGTGGTAAAAGTCCTGATATCCTTGGGATGATGACTTGCCTGCTGCTCACATTAAAAGTCACCTTCATCCTCTTTTCAAATCAACCCTCCCCCCTCTCGAAACAAACAGTAAAATACCCAGTTTTTCAGTGCCCTCATACACTTACTTCCATTTAAAACACACTACATACGAGACTGCTAGGCCGGTAGGCCAGAAGCCAGGCCCTCAGAAAGCCGTTCATGACTGCAGTTGTGACTTTATGAAGCAGGCCTTAATAAAGGCCCCTCCGAACCAGGTTTGGCGAATGCCTCGTGTCCTGATGGCCCCAGTGGTGATGAGCTCTGCGTCCTCGTACTTGGCTTCAATATATCTCGTCAATTCTGGCGCGCACTCTTTACGTAGTCCCGTGAGATCCCGAAGCTGTCCTGAAGTCACCCTCCCATCGTTGTGGTGTTCGAGTCGCCAGCTCAACTCTGTGGCCAACTTCTCCCAGTCCAATGACGTCCTTGACATCTGTCTTGGCCCTGTCAAACTCCGAAACTGGCACCAGAACTTTCTCACCCGCATGGAGGTTTTTCCGCTTCAACTTCTTCCTGACTGGTCATCCTCATCCAATCAGCCTGCTGTTTCTTACCAGCAGGCACTGGATCTCGGAGATTCTCCTGTCAGCCTCATCTTGGGTGATAGAAATCATATCACCACCTGGAAGAGCAGTCAGGAGGCTCTCAAGGCGTTTCAGGTGTACCAGCTTTGGCGCGGCCGATCTCCCACTTCTGTGCGGTCGAGTTGATGAGCGCGGAGCACCTGTTGAGGGCGCGAGGGCCGCATGTCTCTCTGTAACACCTAGTGATAGTTGGATTTTGAAAGAGGATAGAGTCACAGTGACCAGCGGACTCGACCCGTGTTTCGGGCGTATGTAGTAGCTGTGTTGCAACTGCGTCTGCTGCGAGTGCGTACGTAGAGACTGTGCATGTTGAAGCAGTGAATGCACTAACTGCGTCTGTCATCCTGCAACTTCACTGCTGGCCACTCTACACATCTCAGTCAGTACATTACAGTCCGACAGACAGCCTGACAGAAGCAGACGGAATTACTGCTTTCTAGATAAGACTAGTTTTGGATCATGAATGCATGGAAAAAAGGGGTTTTACCTTCATTTAGTAAGGACCATCCTTTGCTATCTACTGGTATGAAGTATCCAATATGCGTCCTCTGCGTCATGCGCATCTATTAATAATTCCAGAGAACTGAAGTCTCTCTCTCTGCTTTCCTCTTCTCCCTTTCTCCAATACCATGATATCCACCTTACTTGGAGAGAAAACTTGATCAAGATGGCTTCTGCCGTGTCCTGGCACCTTCGCTACTACGACTACTCCTTTCTGGCGTACGTGTGCGCCAGTGCCGCCTTTGTCGGCTTCTACGCCGCTGTCTACTGCTTGAGGACGCCAGCCATCAGGCAGGAAATCCATCGACATAGTTGACACGCACATACCCGTAATGGTATCTTTAACGCACTCAAGAGTAGCGAGTGATTTGGATGGCTTAAAGTACACTTTCAAGCACTTGACCCATCGACCACTCACTGTTTCAGGGTCCCTCAGCTGGTTCGTATTCTCCAAGATGACCCTGTCATCGAGAAGAATCTTCTGGAGCGACTGGAAGAGCGTGACCGGAGGTAAGATCTGCTGTTACAGCGTTAACACTCAGTACAACAATTCTCATTCCAGGAGACTAACTGACACTTGGGATGATCCGCCTGAAGAAGACCAACAGGTGAAAGAAGCATGTGACGGCTTGCCCAAGTCACGAATGCTTGTGCACAGAGACTCAGTGGTTGTGTTGGCCTCGCATACCAAGAAGGAAGAATCTGTACTGCTCACGACCAAGATCTTCGAAAAAGAGGTCTTGCTGTAAGGCAGAGACATTCTCATCAACTTCAATAAAGCGCTGTACAATTGTTTTTTGACCAATTTTTAGTGTGGACTATGTTATACATCTGCCTGCCTTACTCCTTTGCGAAGTTTTTCATGGACTCCTCCTCCATCCTGAAGGCGAGCCATCCGTCTTTGGCGGTGTGATCAACGGCACCCATCCGCTTGTAAAAGTCTATGGACGGGGTGTTCCAGTTCAGCACGGAGAAAGAGCAGCGCGTGCAACGCCGCGACAGGCCAACCTTGACGCATTCCCTCCACAAGGCCTTGCCTAGGCCCTGTTTTCTGGCTGCGGGGGTCACGTACAGGTCTTCCATGTAGATGCAGCGGCCCTCCCACGTGGAGTACGTGAAGAAGTAGAGGCAGTATCCGACCAATTTCTCCTGAAGCTTCCCTTCTCCAGCGCCGCTGTTCTCCGCCACCAGGCATTGGTAGAAAGGCTCGTCACCGAAGCCGTCATCGGCCAGAACTTCAACCCCGATCTTGGGGCCGTCCGGCATTTTCTCGTAGTTTGCCAACTCCTGGATGAGACGCATGATCTCCGGACAGTCCTCTCTCCTCGCCATTCGCACGTTGTAATTCATCTTCTTCGTGGTCTCCATGATCGACGGCCAGGCCCTTCTGTTTGATAGCGGCAGACACTCTTGCAGAAGCGACGCTTTCATGTGTAGAGAACAGGTTCTGTACCGGGTGCTCCATAGCTAGATTCCCGTGGAGCACGACTTGTGACGTCATAAGTCTTGCACCTCTAGCGGTGATGCTGGTATCAATGGGCGGTGAACGAGGACGACTCAATGGAGTAAAAAGTCCTTTCTTTGCGTAGAAACAAAGAACCATAGGCATCATTCGTCCAAGAGCTCCTTCTATGACATGGAGGAGTTGCAAGACAAGCAGGAGAATCAGTTGAACTCTGATTTCTCGGTAAAGTAATCACAGCTCATAAAGCGAGAGTTGATATCCCAAATTGAAGCGGTGGCGCGGATCAGGCAATGTCATTTTAAATGATATACTTGTTAAAGTGACTGTTTAAGATTCATATAAGTTAAGTCTTGAATCTCTACTTTCTCCTTAAGTTATTTCTCATGTCTTCAAGCTGCTGTAAAATAGGCGGATTTTTAGGTCTCACATCAGCCTCAGATAGTCCTTTTTAAAGTACCTGTCTTTTCTATCCAATAGGCTAGTTCGAAGAGGTACTTTTTCTGGAAATTCATAATTTTCAAATTGAGTAGATTTCGCTAAAAAAAAGTTCACTCTGAGCACTCTTAATTTGAAATTTTAATGCAGTAGCAGTCAGACATGAGCACAGCCCCCCCGCCCCAAAAAAAAATGGTCCATTTTTTTTTTTTTGGGGGGGGGGGGGTGTACAGCTTTCCCCGGCCACTGCACAGACATGCTTATTACACAAAAATGTCATTTTTAAAAATGAGGAAGTTCTCTGGGGGCCTCCTTAAAATATCACTAATATTTAAAAATTTTTATAACATAATGAAAAAAAATTTAAAAATTTTTTATTGGGGTCTTGGGTCTGTGAAAAACTTTTTTGACCAAAGTGGTAGTCCTTTAGATGCTGAACACAGATATGTGTGTGGC
>JAAUXU010028939.1_pt1 | contig 13260 bp, 11 predicted proteins | sample 7278151 | NCBI WGS metagenome assembly JAAUXU01 (sample SAMN14350113, study PRJNA611818) | marine sediment metagenome | isolation source: surface marine sediment (1.8m) | place: French Polynesia: Moorea | collected 2018-08 | reverse complement strand
AGTCCGTCATCATGAAGCACAAGGCCAAGGGCTCCTCCTCCTCCAACTCCCCCACCAAGGGCAAGGGCGCGGCCGCCACCAGGGGGAAGGGCAAGGTGGCCAAGGCGGCCTCGGGGACGTCCTCGGGGGGTGGAGGCACCATTGACCTCCGCGACCTCCCTCTGAACCTGCCTGACTTCCACTACTCTGACACGGCCTCATCCGTGCCCAGATACCACTCCGTGCTGCAGGTGAGGCAGAAAAAGGGCATGCTTCTTAGAAGGACATCCCTGATCAACCCCGTCTTCTTTTTCCCCAGCGCTCCGAGTCCGTGATCACCCTTGAGGACCTCGACCCCCTCCAGCTTGAGCTGGAGGCGATGCTGGCCGCCGCCGTCGCCAAGAAGTACTCCATCGAGGAGGAGGCCAGGGTGCTGGACAACGTGGACAAGTACAGGTGAGGAGGGCTCTAAAGTTTGTTTTCTTACGCGTGCATAGCTTCAATATTTGTCCTTTTCTAGGTCCAAGAGCGGTTCTGGCAAGGCCGTTGGCCGCCGCGGCGGCGCGTCCGATCCTGGCTCCCCTGGAAAGAGGTCCTCCGCGTCCGCAGGTCTTGGCGGAGGAGGAGGGAGGGAGAGCGCAAAGCGGTTCAGAACAGCCGCGGCATCGTCGTCCTCCGCCGGAGGAGGTGGCAACGGCGAATCGACTCCGGGAAAGGTGCTCGGACTGCCTAAGGTCAAATCGGACCAGGTGAGGATTACCTGCCATGTTTGCAAGCAACTCTTTGCTATTTAATAAAGTAACTCTTAAGTTTCCAAATTCCAATTTGGTTTCTTCCTCTTCCAGGGCTCGGCCCCCAACTTCGACCCCCTCCAGAACGAGCAGATCCGCCCCCTGCAGGACTCCCCCTCCCCCACCCCCGCCGCCTCAGCCTCAAACAAGCCCGCGCTGCCCAAGAACGAGACGCCCAACAGATTCTGGGCCTTTGTGGAGCCGTACTGCGCCCCAATCACAGCCGAGGACATCAAGCTGCTGGAGGACCTCATCAAGTGAGAAGCTTTTTCCCGAATATTCAGATTTCCTATCAGAAACATATTTTGCCCTTCTTCCAGGGCCCACGGCGACATGTCCGAGTACTACCGCGTGCCCCAGCTTGGCCCTCACTACACCCAGCGCTGGGCCAAGGAGGACCTGGAGAACGAGCGGCTGAAGAGCGCGGCGGCGTCGGGGTCAGGGTCGGGAGCGGAGAAGGACGACAAGGCAGAGGTCAAGGGGGAGAACTCAGAGGAGGGAAAGATGATGAAGAAGGCGGAGGCAGTGGCAGAGACGTGAGTAGACAATTCTTTTTAAACAAGTGCGAAGATAATGCGACAATTACCACATTATAAACCGCCTGCAATGCAATGTGACTTCCTACTGTGCGTAGTTTCTTCCCTATTCGTGGGAAGACTAAAATGATACCTTTTTCCTCCCCCTGATTTGTCCGCGTCACCAGAGATACAGTAAGCGGTAAAAACCAACTTGTTTCATCTTTTCTTGTAGTGAGCCCTCCCCCTACGGAGCCCTGACTCAGCGTCTGGTGGGCGGCCTGCTGGAGGAGAACCTGATGACGCCGGTGGAGGACTCCATAGACGGAGGGTCGTCTTCGGCCAAGGTCAAGGCTGAGGGTGAGGGAGCGGGCGCGTCGGCGGACAGCAAGTCCAACCTGATCCGGTCGCTCGGGGTCGCAAACCCGGACAACCTGGAGGCCAGGGTCAGGAGGGAGCTGGAGGAGCAGGGCATCCTGTCGCCCGGGGAGGACCTGTCGGCGGGGCCGCAGGAGTCGGACGAGATCCTGGACGAGCTGAAGAGGTGCCAGGGGGAGCTAAGGGCCGTGTCGCAGCACAACCTGGCGCAACTGAAAAGAGTTCTACAGGTACGAAAATACCAGCGCTATTTCTGAGTATTGAGTCTTGACTTTTCTCCTTCCTCCTCCTCAGTCTGCCAAGGAGGAGCTCGCCCGCCAGGAAATCCGCCAGCGACTCTCCAGAGCGGACGCTGACGTAATGGACGCGTACCAAAAGATATCCGCAGCCAGGTAACAAGACATTACCAAAAAATAAAACGCGATGTAATGCTTGAAATCTGTTTAATCGTCCCAGGTCCAAAAAGAGAATCCCGACGAAGAAGGAGCGCGAGCAGGCTTGGAAGGCCCTCAAGGAGCGGGAGATCATCCTCAGGGAGCTGGAGTCGGCGGCGATGCCCGGAGGGACGACGACCAACTGAAAATCCCCGAATATTTGTTGTACAAATAACTACCGTATAATATTGTTTGCCGCGTAGAGTTCGATCGTACACGTACAGTAATTGGCGGACTAAAGTTTTCCTGTCCAATATCGCGTTTGCTACCAAAAATATAAATCAATAAATGTTCTAATTGTGATCGATGCATGGAATTGCGCACGTTTATGAACGCAATTATTATTTTAATTAGCTGAGGTTTCTGGTTTGATTTGGTTGGAGTAAATTTGGACAGAACAAGGTTTCGTCACGTTTTCTTTGTGCCTTCTCTTGCGCCGGCGATCGGGCGATCGACAGGCACGGGAAAAAAATTCAGCTGTTGCTGCCTGAAGAAGCGGCCACGCGAAAGAAAGAACGAGAGAATTAGAAAAGACCTTTTCTGTGTCGGACCCGGAGGGCCGTCCCATCCCACCCCGGGGGTCACCTCAAATACCCGGAGACCCCGAGGTCAAAGTCGTGGATCATTTTCACCCTCGCACAGGCGGGAGTGGACCCAATCGCCAGGCAAGGTCCATGGTACAGTAGTTGACGAATCAAAGAAGCCGCCAGCTGGAAAATGGCGGACCATCGTCACCCGGGCGACCCGGGGGCGCCCGGAGGGGAAGGGGGAGGCGCCCCGGAGGAGTTTGACGCGTTCAACGCCGACACGTTCGGCGACGACGAGGAGGAGTGGGAGGAGGGGGCGCACGAGGACCTGGCCAAGATGCACCTGGAAGAGGAGCATGGGAGGCATGCTTCGGATGCGGTCGGTCCTGTCGGTGGAGGCGGGTCTGGCGTCGCGGCGCAGGAGGACTTTGACGCCTTCAACGATGACACCTTCGGAGGGGCGGAGGAAGAGTGGGAGGAGGGCGCGCACGAGGAGATGGCCAGGGAACACCAACAGCAACAAGATGAGCAGCAGCAGAACCGCGGCCAGAACGGTCACCACAGCCAAGGAGGGGCGATGTTGGCCTCTGACTTGGAGGACAGGCTCAGGATGGGCGAGGGCGCGAAACCGCCGCAACCTCCTCAACCTCAGAGGCCGCAACAGCAGCCCGGGAGTCTCCCGGACGACCCGGCCATACTGAACGCCGCGCCGCGAGGGGCGGCCATGCCGCCGACGCCGCGTGGTTCAGGGATGCCGCCGGTGCCTCCTCACCCGGGGATGCTCCCTCTGCCGCCGGGCATGATGGTGCGCCCTCCTCACGGCATGCTCCCGCCGCCGCCGCCGGGTCACTTTCTGGTGGGCCGGCCGCCGGGCGCGCCGCCGCCACCCGGCGGCTTCCCCATGCCTCCCCCTCAGGGGCCTCAGGGCCAGTTCCCCCCTCAGATGCGGATGCTGCCGCCGCCGCCTCGAGGAATGACGGGCGGTCGAGGCCCAGTCAGCGCGGAGGAACTGGAGAGGGAGATGATGATGGCGGAACAGCAGCGACAGCAGCTTCAAAGGAACTGGCAGCAGCAGATGATGATGCGACAGCAGCAGCAGCAGCAACACATCCGCGGCCACCCTCAGCAGCAGTTCCAACAGCATCATCAACCCTACGGCAGCCAGCGCGGAGGGGTCTGGCATGGTGGCAACCAGCAGCAGCGCTACGTGCAGCATCAGCACCAGCGGCACCAGCACCAGCATCACAGCCGCGCCTCCATCGACGACAAGAACCGCGAGACCTTTGGCGACGACATCGTGGACGCCTACCACGAGGAGAAGCGCCGGGAGCAGCGCGAGCGCGAGCAGGACCGCAGGCGACACCAGCTTATCATGCCCGGCCACGTCCACACCCTGGGCATACTCAGGAACGCTAGGGGTGGTGGGGGCGAGCGGGACAGGGACAGGGACAGGGACAGGCAGCCTCCCATGCGGGAGTCCACTGGCAATCCTCAGCTGGACCTTGAGCTTGAGCGCAGGGACCAGAGGGAGGAGGACCGCCATAGAGAATACTACGACCGCCTGGAGCAGGAGGACGACCCCTACGCCGGTCTGATGACCCCCAGGGAGCGACAGTGGATCGTCAACATCCAGCTGCAGCAGCTCAAGTGCGAGAACCCATTCGTGGACGACTACTACCACACGGTGTACCACCAGAAGAGGGAGATGGCCAAGGAGATGGAGGAGGAGGAGCAGGAGGACGAGGAGGAGGAGCTGGATCAAAGCGAACTGATTGGGAGGCCCCAGCTTAGGAGCGACGAGGAGGGGCCGCAGCTGCTGCTCTCCAGCAGCGAGGCCGCCGGGAGGGAGCAGTACAGGTACCGCGTTTCCCAAGTATTTTATTGTTTTATTTGAAACTCTTTATTTCCCCCACTTTGCAGACCCGTCCAGTTCTCCAACTCCCTTGGCAAGCTTCAGGCCATCACCGTGAAGGCCCCTCGCAAGATAATCGACGTCGGCGTGGTGAACGCGGACGCGGCCTCCGCATCCTCCTCCGAGTCCAGGAACTACAAGAGCACCCTCCTTGAGATCGAGCGGCTGTATGCGGCTGCCATAGAGGTGGAGGACTGCGAGAAGAAGCTGGCCGCGCTGCCCACGGGAACGGCGCTGCACGGACAGGTGCAGGAGGAGAAGGTGAGGGGGAAAATTATAATTGTAGATTCACGAATTCCCGCATTTGCATTTATTCTCTAGGAAAAGTCCCTGCTTCGCTTGCGAGCTTCCCTTCTGGTTGAGAACCGCATGCGTCGCTACCTGATGGTTCGCAAGGGCAAGACGCTCCTCCGGCGATGCTTCAGACACCTTGACGACGAGGCGGCCAGGCACCTCTGCTCCACACTCATGCAGCTGATGCCGGCAGCGGCCAGAAAGTGAGTAACTTTTTTAAAGGTTTTGAGTTTGGAATGTAATGCATGTTTGGTTAGGCATTGGCGCTGCACAGTTCGTGTTCGAATTTCCAAAAGGTTTGCAACCAACTTGTAACTTTTTCTGCCTTCTTTTAGGGACCGTGAGGACAAACTCCTGGCCACCCTCTGGCCCGGCCTTAAGCGCCACCTGCGCCGCTCCTCCGCCGACCTGGTCCTGCACTACCTGCACCTGCTCAACTACGGGACCACAAAGAGCTCTTCAAAGCAGTCCTCATCCTACAGCACCTACAAGTGGGCACTTTGACATTTTATTTTTTTATTTCAGTCTTTGATTTTCCCAATTTCTTTCTTTTATTTTTCCCAGGTTCGTGCTGGGCCACCCTCTCGGCTCTGCGCTTCTGTCCCTGTGCCTCCGCCGCCTGGGCGCCATGCTGCCCTCCCTGAAGGACACCCCCCAGGCGAAGGAGGCCGAGGCGGCCGCGGCGGAGGTGTGGAGGGCGGTGGGGGAGGTGAAGGACATCGCAGCGCCCGTAGAGCCCGTCAAGATGGAGTTCAGGTGGGGTTTTAACTTCTGAATTACTTTACGGTACATACCTTTGTTTGATGCCTGAAAATTATATTGTTATGTTTTGATGTTCTGTATCTCAGGTAAAATATTCTTTTTGGTTTTCAGGAGCGAGCTCGGTGACTGCCCAGAGCAGAAGCGGCTGGTGGCCGCCGCGTCCCAGGCCGCCGCGGCCGCCGCGGCCGCACCCAGCTAGTAGTACAAGAAGAGGAGGTCTTCTGATCCTAGCTGTGATGGCACCTACTACTCTCTCTCCTCTATCATACCGCAAAAGTCCGCGGATGTAGGGGGAAAATGAAATCAAGGCGACTGCAAGAAACAGGCGATTTTTTATTTAAAAGGAAATATTATGCGCATGTTGTTGGGAGGCGGAAATCATGTCGAAGAAAAAAGAAGAGCAAAAACTTATGCGCTACATCAAGAGCGACTGGAATACACATGTGGAGAATACAAGCAACACGATGACGAGAGGCCAACACAACGATTTGACGGATACGAAAAAAGCAAGATTCAAAAAATAAAATTCTCGTACTTTATCTCTGATATATTTTCTACGAAAAAGACGGGGATTCATGCAACAAAAAATGGAGAACCTGCGGAGGAATGGAGCGGGGAGAGGATGATTATAAGCTAAACTTTCTACCATGATGGCTCGCGGGAAAAAATGTTTTACTCGGAATAAACTTATAACGTGACGGAAAACCCCAACCATTCGACCTATTTACATCTTCCTTTTTTGCCTCTTCTTTCTGGCGGATTCTACCTAGTTTTGTCGAAAGCTCGAAGTAGTGGTCTCCCGATTCCTTGGTCTGATTTTCCCGAGCTCATTAACACGAAATTGAAGGAGGCGATATGTACAGAGGCCTCCCCTTGATACACGCGCAAAGAACTGTACAAATATTTTGGGGGAAGCATATTTCATCAAAAGTAGCGGAGTCCGTGGATGTCGCACTGGTACGCAGGTTCGGCAGACCTGAAATTTCGAATTAGTTCGATAATGAATTATTTTTGCGGGAAAGCCGTGGGTGCCACCTGGCCCTGGCTCCCCTCGCCCTCCTCCCCCCTGCCTGCACCTCCAGCACAGAGTTCTCCCTCGAGTTCCTCAGGGCGTTGGCGATCGGCAGCGCGGAGGCGTCAATGCGGTAGCCCTGATCAAAATGAAGAAATAAAAGTTTTTTCCCACGTTCGTTCCCATTTTTCCTGTTTTCGGCAATGCGAGGAGTCAAAAAGTGGTGTTAGGGAAAGAGAATCACCTGAGATGGAATATTTGCTCTAAATTTGCATTGTAGGACGATTTCGGCAAGGTGCAAAATATGTGGCACATTAGAATCAAGGAAAAAAAAGAACTTGTCGAATCCCGTACTCACCGCCGCCGCTTGGACCGAAGAAGAAATCTGCCACAAATTACTTTCATTTCTCTTCCTCGCCAGCGTTGTTCTACTTCTTCTCCTCTCCTCTCTTCTCTGTTTAGAATATCATCACGGTGCATTACATACGGTAGAAAACAGAGGGAGGAGGAGAAAGTGTGATGTCCAAATAATCCTAAATGATGCGGTGAAACGGGAAAAATCTAATCTCTTTTTTTCTCGTACTGTAAAAGTGCTGAAACATTCTCTTCTGTGGCGATATATTCGCTTTATATTTCATGATTCACAATGCAAAGCATGCGTGGTTTTTTCTGGCATATCACAGTGTGGGCGTACACATCTCAATTTCGAACACTATTTTTGGTTAGATCCGAATGCTGGGAAGGCGCTCCTCCTGGTGCTGAACTTGCACAGCATTACCTTGTCCATCTTGGGGGCGTGGGCTCGGCAGTAGAGGCGGGTGGAGGCCAAAGAAGGGTCTTCGCCAGAGGACGAACTTGAAATTTCCCCCAATAAGAGATACTTCTTTTTATATAAAAAAATAATTTCTTACCAGAATGTGGCGAGTGTGAGTTTTGTCTGGCACTTCCAGCACCTGAAGCACTGCGGGTGGTAGTGCTGCCCTGGCAGGGGCTCCAGTCTCTCCATGGGGTACACCGGCTGCCCGCACCTTATTTTGGAACAAGAGAAAGCAAAATATGTATTTTCCGTGCAGAATTGGTATCGTGTATCGGTATGCTCCATTTAGATAACGATACCTCCCCATTAACCGAAAATTATGGGATCAATTATTCCATGCAGCGGTATAAGCATGAGGGAGGGAGAGTGGTGAACAAATAAGGAAAGTCTGTTCCTATGTCCTCTTTTGTATTTCTTGTACTTTTATTTCTTTTCTTTTTGAGCTTGTTAGGATAGTCTAAGCTTGGAAAAATGGAAAAATAGCTTAAAGCATGAGAAAGCATAATGCTCCATGATAGCTGACACGTTTTTGTAAGGCCTCTCATTAGTTTCACGTGACTACTGCATACTTTTTTATTGCATAAAAATATGTTTTTCTGTATCTGTACCTGTATTTTTATATGTGTATCATTGTATGCACCTCTATATGTACTCTTGAAAAGACTTTTGGTAGTGCACCCAAAGATTTAGTTAGACTTTTATATATTTTAAATGCTTGCATACAAGGATCTGAATATGTGTCTGTATCTGACTGTCTTTATCTGTATTTTTTGTTAGAGATCTTCTTGATCTTGTTCTTGTTCCTCTCTTGTTTGTCTTGAAATGCGCCCAGAGCCACTTGATTTAGCTCTCCCCTGTTACGCCCTGGGGGCCTCAATCCACCTGTACCCACTCCAGCTGTCACCAATCCGCCTGGAACCAAGTAAATGCGTTGGGCTCTTGTGTAAGCTATTTACTTGATTCTGTGCTCTGTGTGGTCTGTCTTGGGTCGTCGTTGCTATGTACAATTACAGTACTAGCTGTCGTACTCACAGCATACCATGTACTCCCTTCCCTCCCTCACCACAGTTGAATCAATTTTCATGTGTGAAATATATAAATTTTCTTCTCCAGTCATCTCTTGCTCTTGGGGAGGGGGTGGTGGGGCATGCAATTTCAGAGACATCTCTCACCTGTAGCAAATGTGTGAGACGTGGCATGTTGCCAGGTTGTCCACCCTCTCCTGCTGCTTTTGCTTCTTCATCTTCTTGGCCTCCTTGTTGACGGAGGGGGAGGAGACCCAGCCGCGGATCTTGACCAGGGAGTTGCTCTCCTCAGTGAAGGTGGGCACGTCTCGGCCGGTGCGGACAACAACCTGGAATTTTGAAAGGAAAAATGATAATACACTATGGTAAATAAGGGTGTGTCCGAAAAGTACCTTTTTGGGCGAGACCAGAATGTGTGCGTCTTCGTCCGACTCCCTCTGGGGGCGGTTCTTGGCGGGGACTGATAAAAAAGTATAAAATTGACAATTTCCATATGCGTTTTTTCAATAAATTTATTATTTTTTACCGTGCACCAGTTCGCTGGAGGACCTGGCCAGCCTGAACACCGCCGCCAGCTCCTTCCTCATCCTCTCCTTCTGACGGGAGCGGGTGGAGCCAGCCTTGGCCTTGGCATCCTCTTCATCGGCATCGCCGCTGTCATCCTCGTCCCCTCCGTTCTTGTCAGCATCATCTTCCACTTGCTCAGAGTCTATCGGGTGCCTGGCCTCCGGCTCCCTCCACCTGCCCCTGCTGGCCTGTCCGAAGGGCTGCGACAGCTTGGGCCTGAACACGTTCCTGCCAAGCGTCGAAGCGGAGGCGTTGTTGTCCTGGTCGTAGCGGATGAAGCGGTTCTCGGCAAGGTTCTGGAAGGGAGGGTCCACGCGCCGCTCGCTCTCCCTGACAAAAAAAGACGAATTTGGACTAATTGATTTTTTATGGATTTGCAAAAAACCTTCAAAATAAGGCTTCTACAATAGTTTTGTTAAGAAATATTTTTTGTCTGTCGGAATTTTTTTTCCATAAATCCCTTTTACCTCCTTGTGATTCCCGTGGACTTCTCCGCCGCCGAATCCTTCTTGCTGGCCGCTGCCGCCGCCGCCGTCGCCTGCGTGACCATCTCCGGCAGCTTGACCCCTATCTTGAGGACGCTCTTGGGGATGACGCGGATGCTCCGCACGTCGACGTCCACCCGCATCTTGGAATGCCTCTCTTGTTCTTGTTCTCCGTCTTCTTCCGTCCTCAGTCGGGAGTACCTCTTCCCCTCTACGTTGTCGTCGGAGTCGCTGCTGAACTCGGACCTCCTACACGCGCCCCCGTTTCCCTGGGAAAGTAATTTTCATTATCCTTGAACAAGAATAGTTCGTATTTTTCCTCTTTTTTTGACTCAATTTATTTCCATATCGGCGTTGAAATCACTGCAGCAGCTTTTCTCCTTTTCAGACAACACCACTGATTAAAAAAATAAAATATTAAAAAAACTAAGGCCTAAATCGCACTTACTGTGCATGCATTGGCTAAAATCTATTATTTTCCAGCATATTGTTCAAAACTATTTTTATACCTTTTCGTCTTCTTTGTGCAGGTCGAATGACCCCCTGTGCCTGCCTTGGCTCCTCCTCCCGTTCCCCCCCTGCAATTGCGCACGGAGCAAGCCTAAATCCGCCAAGAAGAGGAACAATTCCGCCGGTCACTCTCTTCTTCTGGAGGAGGCGCGGACGATGTGCACAGTCTCCCACAAAAAAAGGGAAAAAAAGAAAATTACGCAAGTCTCCTCCTTCCTCCAATGTCTTGGCGCCTCCGCTGCCAGATTGCGACTGAGGAAAGAGGGGAACTGACCAAGTGTCTTTTTTTTCCTTTTCCGTCAACCGCACACCACTGCCCCTCCTCCCTGTGGTAATGATACGGTATACCAAGAAAGAAGAAAATAGGAGGAGGAGGAGGAGGAGGAGGAGGTCTTATTCTTCGGGAGCGGTGCAGCGTGAAAAAAATCCCTCTTCGCACGCGCGGTCTCCAAAAATATCTCAGGTCGAAATAAAAGGGAAAAGTGCAATGGCTCACGTCTTCCCTTCAAATAAAAAACTTTTCGCAAGCATTTTTTGGCAACATTTTTAGGGAAATTGCTTTCAAGATACCCCCATAAATATCTCTGTGCATTTTTTACGGGCCTCTCTTGTTCTTCCGATTTTTTTTGTTCTCGTTTCCGGGAAACCGTCAGTTGGCCTCTTTTCTTCGGAAAAGGAGGAAGAAGAAGAGTCAAGTCCGGAGGCGTCGTACTTAGTAGTTAAAGTTTCGCATTTTGTGGGAAAAAATGCGCTTCCCCGGATGACAAAACTAGGGAAGACCGCGGAGATCCTAAAAATCTACTGCTCCCTTTGCGTAATTTATTTCCCGAGCTTTCACGAATGTTTGCCTTTCCCGTTAATTTGACTTCGTTTTTTCTCTGAAGGAAAAAATAGATTTACGGGAGTGCGTTGCGTGTGTAGCAGGACATTCGTCTTGAAAAAAAGCATCTTGTTCCACTTCTCACGGGGCGATTATTTCCCTTTCCCGAAATGTTTTCTATTTTCCCGCTTTTTTGTAGTTTATAAGGGAAAACGGATCCCGTTGCTCCGAAATTTCAAAAGGGGGGGGATTTTCTCTTGACCCTGCGGAGGGGAAGAAACAGTTATTGAATGCGAGCGAAAGCGAGAGCGGGTCAGGCAAAGAGAAAATATTATTTTTAAGGGCCCACACTCTGGTTCCCCCATAAAACCTAGCAGCTGCTTAAAATGCAATCTCGATTTCTCGCCCTTTTAAAAACATTTCCAGCACAGTCATCTAACAGAATGAGTCTGAATGACTTTGGGTCGGCCTGGGAAGAGATGGCATATGGCCACTTAATTCGACAACTCCCCTCATCCCACATCTGCCGGCGCCAAAATCGGTTTCGATATTTTGAATTTAAAAATAAAACAGCGATAAAAGGTGGATGAATTTATGTGGGAAATTAAACCGGTAACCTCCGCGCCTCCTCCGAATTTTTACACCCCTCGGTCTCTCAACTCCACCAGTTTCTTCAGCATCGAAAAAACATATATCTTCTTTTTCTTTCACTTCATCTTGGATCGGGATTTTTTTTGCTTGGGGGCGACATTTATTTTCCCATTGATTTCGGGTTTTTTTCTTTTCCGCCAGAAAGTGGAAAGGAAAGGTGTGTACGTACTTCAATTGCTCGATTGCGTCAAAAATCCCCCGTGTCAAACCTCAAACTTGGAAAAGAAGATCTTTTCTCCCGCAAAAAAGATTGCGAAACCAATAAATGTCGCCTCCGCGTTTAGCACCTCTTCTCTCTAGGAGGTCGGAAGAGCCACTGATGGTCATTTCCCCAAAAATGAATGCCCCATCGTTCGACTTCCCAGCTATAACATGCTAGGAAGGTAGGGCGGCGGGAGGAAGTGGAAAATTCGAATGATGAGAGGAGGGAAGGGGAAAAAAAACTTTCGCGAATGTTTAATTGATGGGCGTGGTCACGGTCGCCCTCTCGCATATTTGGCTTGGCCCATCACACAACAAAGCAAACCACGATCTCGCACTTTTTATACGCATTTTTGCCTCTTTTTTCCCTGCCACAAACTTGAGTTTCACGCATGCGAAGGGCAAAAAAAAGTTGAATGGCAATATCCCTCGGACTTTAAAAAAATACTTTTCGCTGGCACGCCCAATTTTCGTTCATAAACACCCGCGAAATGGGTGGTTGCGTAATTCTTCCCCTTCCGCGTATTTTTTGCAATTTGTTTATCCCCCCCCCCATTCTCATTCCCGTGAGATGAAAACTCAATAATTATTCTTTGGATAACCTTGACAGCGTAATTGTTGTTTGAAATAAATTGATCGCGCCAGGGTGCACTTTTTTTCCCGGTCAATATTTTTTCCATACTGTTCAAGGCAAAAAATAGCGTGATGAACTGATAGTAAATCTAAACGTATTGAATTCTTTTGGAAGCAAACTTTCGCCACGGCCACTGGTCCAGAGCCAGACTTTTAAAAAATCCGTTGTCACTGTTTCCAGAAACCAGTGCCAGTTACTGCTGAGAATAAAAACAGAAACAGCACAAAGACTATGAAAAAAATCCAAATTCTTTGCACCTACATTTATTTTTTCAAGGCGCCTCAAAAAACACCTTATTGCAGTTTTGGACTTTAGCTTTGAGCGGTCCAGAAAATTCCTCCTACCCGCCCCGGATTGCCTTTGCTTCAAATCGGAAGGAGAGTAGACACAAGAAAAGCCCCGAGCGCAGCATATGAAATTCGAATGGCGAATAAGTGGCAACAATATTTTACAGGGATGAGAGTGGAAACAAGCCGTTGGATGTCTCCAAAGGACACGAATATTAGGAATGTTTCCGAACCTAAGGGATTCCTGTAATGCGGGAGCGATTTCCCAAACAAACCCTAGCTCTTGTTGCAAGGTTCCAGTAATTAGGGCGGTTGCCAAGGCAGCAGTTATAATCTATTTCGGGCAATATCATTAGTTTCTTCTAGATTTGTTGCCAATTTTGTTTAGTGTCGTATTGGGCCTGTTTTGCAATGCCTGAGATTATTTCTATCAATACTTTGGAATAAAATATTTTGGCTAGAAGTTCAAAAGTAATGTTGGGCGACTACAGCCAGGTTTGCAGGAGATATCATGTTATTTTACGATACAACAATCGGTTTGTTATGGTCAGTTTTCCTGACCAGCGCTGATTTCAGACTCCTCATATTTTCCCGGTGCTAATTCAGCAATTAAATTAATATCCCAAAAAAAGAGCGAACGCTAAATTTGTAAGTCAATT
>JAAUXU010052503.1_pt1 | contig 13268 bp, 13 predicted proteins | sample 7278151 | NCBI WGS metagenome assembly JAAUXU01 (sample SAMN14350113, study PRJNA611818) | marine sediment metagenome | isolation source: surface marine sediment (1.8m) | place: French Polynesia: Moorea | collected 2018-08 | reverse complement strand
TACACACGAGACTTATACACAAGAACTACACACGAGACTTATACACAAGAACTACACACGAGACTTATACACAAGAACTACACACGAGACTTATACACAAGAACTACACACACACAGTGTGAACTGGAGTAGCAGCAAAAAAAGCAGAGATTTGGCAGAGGTATTCTCGGAAGTGTTCAACGCTTTCAGACACTTTTATACGGCAAAAGCACGAGAAGACGAAAATCTCTGACCAATCCGCTCCACATATGATTATGTATTGGAGTATCAAAACTGTAGGTAAGTGTGTGAATTTGGCAAGAAACATGAAGAAAATTACGGTGCAAATCTTTTTCTCACATGTGAACATCAATTGGCCCATGAGTCATAAGTAACGTGTTTCTCCAGGGTTTACGGGCGCGGTTAAGCTGGCAGAAAGAGAAAAAAATGCTCAGATCTGGACATGACTTTACAGAAGATCCACGTATGGAATGAGAGGAGGAAGCTTTTTCTCATGCTGATCATCAGCTGCGCTCAACCGTTGAAAAATGGCACCATCTCCTTCGGATTTGGTCTGATAGAGCAACGAACGATGAATAATTGCCGGATATATCGCCTTGCGATCTTAAAAATATGGTATACCTTTTTAGTTAAGTCGAAGAATAGAGAACAACCTATTCACCAAGGTCTGTTCCGGACTGACCATGTTCAGGCAAGCAAATTAAGCGTGCTTCCTTTGTTTCTAGTCTGAACCTTTGGGCTCCATCATGACGATGCTATAAATTTGACCAAAAATTGATTCCTTTGATCTTTCTAGGAAGCACTGAAAGGACGAAGAAGAAGAAGCAGCAGAACCAAATCCTCGACAAAAGAATGTGCGGATGCTCGGTCTTTGTCTGGTCGAGTTCCTGCTAACTCCGCATCTGTCTGCAAGTGAACTTTACCTGTGGACAAAAGAGGAAGTTGGAAAAAAAAGCCTCACCGAGCTCAGCAGTGATTGAGACATGAGGGTTGTGTGCGCAGGAGAAGTTGAACCAGAGTACAGGGTGAGATTTGCTCAGCTTCAGTCTGCTTGGGGTCAATCAGTGCCAGAATTCACATTTGCGTCTGTTTGAACAGCTGTGCAAAGGAGCAGAGAGTCGGTTTTTTCCTGCAGAGGTCATGTTGAGCAACATCAGTGCTTCCGGGGTCAACTTCTTGCGTGCCGGTCAGCCTGCTCTTGGCCCAAGGCACGCTTGAAGGCTGCATCAGGTCCATGGGGAAGTCTGCATGGACACAGCATTTTGTTGCCAAAGCCGAGGAAATCAACTAACTCCCCAGGTCAGCGTCTCATTTTGACCCAGACACTTTGCAAACAGTGGTGTCTCCACCTTGGCCAGGTCCAGTGAGGGCGACTCTTTCCAGAGCTGTTCCAGTCAATTTTCTTACTGTGACCCTTGGATGTAGCACATGTATCAATGGCTGAAGCTAAGTAAACCACACCCTGTGGGTTCTTCCAGCCCTGAGTCTGAGGGTCCCGTTACAGTGGTGACGTCTGCAGCGAATAGACGTGGATGTCCAGTCTCACTGGAGTGGGAGCCACACACATGACTGTTCATTTTGAGCCATGATCTGATTCCGCAGAAGATGAAATAAGGAAACGACCACAACAACAACGATGCTAAAGTGGTTGGTGCAGCGCGTGTCTGAACCCACGCTCGACGTAGTCACGGACGACCCCTTGGCCGCCATCGACTTCACCTCTGCTGGGGCCGGCAAGAACAGGGGCAAGAACAGGAAAAACGTCGTCGCCTCAAGTGAGGGCGAGGCGGTGGCGGCGCTCAAGAAGAAGAGGTTGCAGCTGCAACAGCAGATCTACTCGGTCAATAGGTAAGTTCTCTTTGTAATGCAAGTATGATACATGTTAAAGTTGCAACATCTTCACATGACATCCAGACCCATTTAAAATTTCTTGGGTCCCCCCCCCCCCCCGATTTGTGTACCGTGTGAACCAACATTCGCGATATCAAGCTTCTCTGGTCGTCATTTCTGCCAATTCTTCACAAGCTTGTATTTAGAGCACCATTGAAGCTTTTTATATGTATGAAAGTCTAATTTAAGCCGTTCCTCACTGTCCCCTCCTTGAGCATCAAATGCTCCTTTCAGCAAAGATGATGGCAAAAATGAATTTTTGTACATTTTTCCCTAAACAAATATCCATGGTGATTGTCATATTCCACTTGACAGCATGGAAGCTGCTCAGACTATCTCGATTCCTTCCCTCTGCACTTTTCTTTGTGCCAAATTTTGCAACAATCAATTATTATTTGCGTTAGTCTCCGTTGGGTTCAGCGTTCCAGGAGGAGGGGAGCGATATTTATGCAAATATATGAATAATATTGGCACTCAAAAGAGCCATGGACATGCTGTGGAATCCGTGTTCAAGCGAAGTGCTGATATGAGCAATTATCCGAGTTTCCCCTACCTCCAATAAAGCGTCCGGATGTAGACCAATGAGCAAATGATCAAGGCCGGATGGAAGTAATTTCGGGCAATTTTTGCAAAAAGTTGGCAATAAAACTGCAAGAAAAACTGGTCACCCACGGACGTCAAGGGAGAGATTTTCACGGAGTAAAGAATATCAAAACATTACAGAATAAGTAAGTTCTGCTTCTCTATTTCTCCAGCTTCGGTATGACCATTGGCAGTACGAGCAAGACTCCAGCGATAGTTTTCCCCTATATCCTGATTCCACTGCCGTGCTAATTTTTGTTAATGCTGTAGTCAAAGCCAATTGTTGAGAATCCAATGTGAGAAAAACGCAGGTGAAGTGAGACAACTGAAACCTTTGTCACTGTTAAGTGGTGATTGAGTGAACTTGAGGTCCTACCTATAGAATCTACACTGACTCTCACGCCAATTTCTTGGCATTTTTTTTGCTCAGGCCTCCCACCTCGACCAAATTGGCACTGATTTTCTTGGTAAAGACAGGCTGAGATGTCACGTACGTTGTCTCTCACAAGCCCTTGACAGAGCTGCTTTCTGGCACTTGTGTGTGTGTGGTTAATGCTGCACCCAAATCGAAGTAAATGCTAAGTGTAAATTTTGCTCTTGAACAATTATAGAAGTTGTAGCAAAAGGTTCCATGAGTTAAAGAATTAACAATTTTCAACTCTAATGAGGCAAGAGAAGGAAGATGTACACACACACAGAGTCTAAGCAATGGCGCAATGGCTGAGGGCGGATTTAGCTCATCCTGTCCTTGCACAATCACTAATACAGGGACTTTTTGACGAAGTTGTTGGCTAAAAACCTTTACAACTAATTTCATTGGACTTGAGCAACACACTTTTATCTTTCACGTGTTACGACTTCTTTGCCAGAGTGTTGAAACTTAATTTTAAAGGCATTATCTGCAAAAGTTCCCAAAGATGCTTCAGGACCTCAGAGAATTGATACAGAAAATGAAACCTCATACATTTGTGTCACCCTTGTAGATTAATAAAGTTAACCTTATGCATCCATAACAACTTTGACGGAGAATTATAGAAAATAAAATCAGCACCTCTTAACCTGAATGCAAGTCCAGTGGTAAAGGTGTCCGGGATTGGTGTATGAATTTTTTACAGTCTTATTGAGAGACTCTGTATCAAATCTTTAGCACTGCCAGTACAAATAGAGACTTCAGGGCTGACGTGAGCATTTTGTTACGTCATTCCTGAGACACCCTGTACCCACGCGGTGACGTTTGTAACCACGTTTCGACTCTTCCTGCACCAGGACCAACCCCTTGTACGACGACACGGATGACCGCCTGATGAAGAAAGGCTTGGCCCTTCCAGGATCTGTCCCGACCGAAGATTTCTCATCACTTGCTACAAAAACTGGTGAGACCGAGGATGAAGACGAAGAATGCCAAGACAGTTTTTGTCCGCCAACCACTGGAGGAAGCAACTCCTCAGGCTATGGTTCTCAGGGGAGAAGAGAAAATGGTGAGTACGACATACTCTAACTCTACCATTCAGTACAACACCTTTTAGGTGGTCCAGACCAGTAGTAGCACTGATTGGGGTGGCCAGATTAGCCGTCATTAGAGACCACACTCACGCTTTAGCGTGACTAATTGAGGTGTGCATGTATGTGATTATCAACCAAAAACATGTTATTTTATGGAAAATTAGAAATGAGTGGTTAATCTACTCGGTCCACTCCATACGGCGATGTGTTTGCATGCGCACTGCTCGGGATGGACTAAGGGGATTGGCAATGTTTCTGTCAACCATCAAGATGAAGGCGAAGGCCACCCCGTGTTTGCGTGCACGTGCCGGGTGGACAAGAACATTTGCCTTATTGCTTCCAAACGACTGACGCCTCGCCTTGGGCCACCCTGTGCAAAGCGTCTTTGCACCGACTCGGTACGGGGTGGCCTCATGACATTGGCAATGCTTCTTGCCACTCTCCAAATCTCTCTGTAGAGGTGACCTATCTTGACACCTGAGGATCACCTCTCATTTCCCCAGCAGTTTGTGCCCTCTCTCCGAGCTTATGTAAGTTGGCACAAATTTTGCGCTATTGTAAATTCGCAAAAAACCAGCAAACTGTGTGTCTTTTTGCCATATTTGTCACCAGTTTCATTCAATTCTTTGCAGTGTAAACGTACAAAAAACCCTTGTGCGAACTGATGGCTGCCCTGTCTGCCAAGTCCCCCCTCCCTCGAACAGCTTGATACAAAGCATATCTGTCTATTCTGGATACAGCGATTTGTGCATCATAATAATAAAGTTGCTGCTTACGTAAGCTCAGAGTTTGCATGAGCTGTGACAAAGGGTTTTTATTCTGCTTTGCTGCGGTTTTTATCTTCTGGAGGAGGGAAACGTTGCCAGGACGATTTGGGAGCAAGAGAGACCAAACTTTGTTAATTGTCTGTTTTTTTCTAAAGTCAACTGAGGCAGCCACAAATGGCAAACCTTTTAGGTGACTTCTGCACTCTTGCAATGTGCGTCAGTCTGCAGGAATCGCGTTTCACTCGTCACTGATTCCAACGACTGCGTCAGAACTGCAGGTGCTGGCGTCGGCAAGTGGGCTTCATGTGTAGCAACTTTTATAAAAATACATAAACAGATTGTATGTGGCTGTACAGATTGCGGGGGAGAGAATGTTCGGATTTTTGCACTAAGAGAAAGGTGTCGTATGCCAAATAACCATGGCTTCACACATGAAAACATACAGAGTTGTAAACCAACTGAGACACCTTGTATGCTTCAAAGTACACGATGCTGGTTCTACAATCACCATTTTGGAGCTATTTGAGGAAGGACCATTCTACCTATGTCTTTTGTATATTAAAACTTTGCATGTAACATGCAGAGACAAAAGTGTGGCACTCTTGTAGTAAACGAAAGAAGTTATGACTGCCATGCCTGTATACTTGGTACCAATTTAAGCTTGAACATTTGCAGCAGCCATAATGAAACTTTCAGCTCTCTAAACCTTCCAGTTTTCATTCTTTGGGTCAAATGATGAAAGGTGTCACTAGATGGTGCTCTTTTCTCCTATTTACATGAGCCATGACTTGAAAGTAGGGCTGTGATTTAATCATGGACTGCTTATACCACTGCACTGTTTCTTCTGAAACCAATAGATGCTATTCAGTGTGATGACTTCAGGAGTCAGGGGCAAAGGCAGCAACGAGTCCCCGTAGGAAACAGTGCTGTCATTCGCATGAGTGCCAAACTTGGCACCCATTATGGCAGTAGCGAGAGGAATGCCAACTTGGCATGTGCTTGAGTCGAAGCTTTGTGTGCTGCGCTTGTGTATTTTCATCAGACACTGGCTGGCAGTCAAGACTTGGACTTTTTTTAGCACCGTGTGTCGATCAACGCGGCAAGAAATATTTTTGGAGCACCCGTCAAGGTCAAATGCATGCATGGCATGAAGGAGGTCTTTTTGCTTTTTCATGCATACACCGTCAACATATGAAAAAAGAACTATTGTCACCGACTTCAGCACAAAGTGCTCCTGTTCAGTTGCTGTCTACGATTTGTTCTTCATTGGACGAGAAAATGTCTGGCAGCCTCATGAGCGGCAGCACCGCTATGAGGCTGACACTGGTAAGAAACAGTGCGAACAAACATGTGTATGAATCAGAGGGGGACGAAATGTTTGGATTCATTCGATTTGCTTTCGATCAGGACCAATATGACTTCGTATAATACTCAAATTGAGAAGTCACTTAGCATTGCCTTTAGCCAGCTAATATTTGCACACGTTGCGCACAGAATTGACATAGAAGGAAGGAAGAAGAAAGGCAACTTGGTCACTTTTTACCATCTAAAGTTGAACGAAATCCGCACGTGCAAAGAACTTGCAATTGCAAAAAATCTTGCAATTTTTCCCAGGAAAGCGGGAATTATAGACCCATTACAGGGACCCCGAGACCATGGAGATTGTGCAAACCAGGATTTTTCTTACCAATGCAAAAAAGCCACCATTTAAGTCTGTCTTGCAAAAATAACAAAGGCCAGTCTGCTGTCAGTGACTTCCTAGCACGCAAAGAGCATTGACTGACCGATTATGAATGTTGAAACACGAACAGCAGAGAAGACTCTCAGTCAAGCCCCAAAATGTTTGCTCACTTGATTCAACCACTCAGTACTGACATTGCAGTTTGACGTGCAGACCTGGAGAGATGCCTATTCAATCCAGGGATTTGGAGAATTTCCCGGGAAAATTTCCCAGTTGCGGAAGCGTCAAACTTCTCAGGCAGCGGAACCTCTTCCCGACCCCAAGTCTTTACACGCTGAGGTCGAAGTCGTTCGTTTGTCTGTTTGTTTGTTAAGTGGGACGCCCGTGCATGATTGATCCATGCACGGGAGAAGGAGTAGAGGTCGAAGGAAGTTTTCTTCTTTGCCGTCACTGCTTCTTTGCCGTAAATCCATAGTATGAAAACACTTTACCGTTGCCAGTGAAGAAACCAGCACCAGACTTTTGCTTCATCGTAGAGTTTTTGACTGGACCTGTTTTTTTTTATAATCACTTTGCTGCAGCATCCCTGGGAAATCTGCTTTATGATTTGGGGTCATCCCTCACCCCTCAGAATCAGTGCAAGATTGGCGAGCGAAAAAATCGGGAAGTGGTAAAGCAAAAAGGAAAAATCTGGGGTCCAATGCAAATTGTGTAGCCGTCATGAACATGATTTTGCTCATTTGGGCCTAATATGAGGCCTTGTGCAGGACAGATGGTCAAAAGTCGGAAAAGTAAAGTGCCATTTTATGGCCAGTCAGTGCATTGGTCACATCTTGTATTTTGAGGACAGAGATGAATTGGACAATAAAGTAGGACTTTACTGTCGTGCAAATGTTCATGCGGACGGCTAAAACTAGGGCTTAATTGCCCTCGAGTTGAAATTAATTTCCGAGGCGTTTTTACATTTCTGATAAAATCACCTGGGAAATTAATTTGAAATCGAGGCCAATTAAGCCTGTTTACAGGTGTTTGTGAGGTGACGCTGGACTTTTGCTTTTTTGCAGCAATTAATGCCCCCCCTCTTTTTTGATGAGAGTAAATTCCCATCATTGGTCTGTTTTTCGGCTCATTCAGCCCTCGTGCCTGTCCTGCCCAATCTGCCCGACATCTGTCCAAAATAAGAAGAAAATCTCCTCCCAAAAAGTGCTCCTATATTGTGGCAAAGCTAGCTGAATTGCTACAATAAAGCAAAGACCCAGCGTCAATTGATATTGCCGCAACTTTGGCAGAGTTTCGATCCATTCGATTCATTCTCAATATGTCGGAATTTGTCGTCTGTGGATCGCTGCGAGCATCGGACTCATCCATCTGTGAGTTAGACAAGCTTTGTCCACCAACATCAGCGGAAGTTTGACCACCAGAATCCAGAGCAAGAGTCAACAGAGCCACGTAATTCGCGATACTGTGCAAACTCAACAAGTTACATGCTGCAATCTGGATGTTCAGTCATGAAGCAAACTGAGACACCCTGTATGTACGCATGGAGCAGCGTGGTGATGGCAAGAAGAAAAAAAAAGGCAAAAAAAAGGGGTGGAAGCAATTACGAGTCAGCTTCCTTCCGCCTGAGTGACCAAAGGCGAGCGAACAACGGTAAACAAGTTGGATTCCAGTGGACGATTAAGCCACTTCAGCGGCTGCAGCCTGAAGTGCGACAGCGGTTAAGTGTGCAACGGCGCACCTGGCGCCAGGTGAGGCCATCGCGGAGACAGGACGCTGCCAGAGCTGTCCAGATACATTACGGGAAAGACAGGACGTATTTCATCTCGTGTAATGGATGACAACGGTCACTTGGCCACTTTTTTACGCTCCTGTGTGTATGTTTGCGCGCGCGTGTGTGTGTGATGCATGGAATGAACGCAGCCTTTTGTTCCAATAGCGCACAACACTGGGTTTGTTGAAAAGATTCAAAGGTTCACTAAGGTAAAAATAACAAAAAAATGCAATTCATAATGACAAATACTTCAGCCTCTAGAAATGATTTCATCTAAAAATATTTGCTATTGTTAAATGGCCAGAGAGACAATGCATATAGTGATAGCTTCAGACAAAACCCTCCAAACTTTTCAAATTTCGCGCCCTTTGTCGAATTTTGCTCTTTGCTTTGGACCGTCGAAACAAAGAAACAAAGCAGCTTTCAATCAGCGTTGAAATTAACAAGATCATCGACCCCATTGCCCAGAACGACCACAAGAACCAGAACTACACGGAATTCCTTTGCACAGTGAGCTCTGACAAAACTGTCATCAGCGAGAAAAAAAGGTCTCCACGTGTTCTCCTCCAGCCAGAACTGATATAGTTTAAGCTGAGATCATTCAGAGGTTTACTTCATTGTTCAACTAATTTCACAATTCAACTTGACCAGGGCCAATTTCGGGGAGGTGAAAATTCCGGCCCCATGTCAACCTCCTCGAGGAGGAGTTGAAAAGCAATTAGGCGTGTTTAATGTGGGGAGCATTTATGGAATATATGAACGAAAGTTGTGTTTCATTTTCACAGGATGACATGACAATGACTCGCCCGATTAACCGCTAACTTGCCATGATGATCATCTATGACCCAGAGAGTGACCTCGAAAAAAGATGTGATTTAGTAGCCAAACTTTCAATTAGAAGCCCTTTTCTTTGATCTCTTCAGCCTTTTCAGCCAATTTCTGCCGGGGCCGCTCGGCCCAGCAAGTCACCTTTTTTGACGGGTAATTTTATCTGATAAACTTGCCCTACTTGAGGGGTCAGAGTTGCCACGTAATCAGGATGTTTGAGCTAAAAAGGGCTTAGAGAGTTCAGTTTTCAGGACTCACCATGAACCAGTACCCTACATTCCCCCTTGTGATACTAACAGGCGTCCTGGTCTCCTCGGCTCCAACCACGGCCACCTCGACGCTCTCTGGAGCCGCCAACGACAACCATGTCCAACAACAGCAGCAACAGCAACAGCAGCAGCGTCAACAGCAACGACAGCAACGTACCTCAGTCGACAACATCTTCTTGAAGAATCAGCTCCTGGAGCAGCAGAAGCGTCGGACTTCGGGGAAGGTTTCCAGTCCCAGGGGGGGTCCGGTGGCCTCGCGCCTCCTGAGCCGCACGCGGGAAACGCCTTCGTCGGCACACATCCCCTTCGTCGAGGTCCAGAGGAACTCCAAGTATGTCAAGGGCATCGATATGTTTGCAGGTTTGTGGTATTCATTCTAAGAAATGCCATTTATCACTAGTTATGTTTTCAACTATGTGACTTTTTTGGCAGGACCAATGCCTCACGTCAACATGCTTGAAGTGGCGAGAGATGAGAAGTACGTGACTTCAATCAAGTTCGGCTATGAGAGGACGGCGAAGACTGAGGACGTTGCTGGCAACGTCTCCGGCCTCAAGAAGTTTGGCGGCAAGGACGGCGGCAAAGACGGCGGCGGTGACGACCATGACACGGCCGTTGTGGGGATGCGATACAGACAGATTGCTTCTCCCGTTGGCGAGGGGTACGCAGGTGGCCCCGATTCCATCGTGACCGACTCGTTGCTCCAGCTCACCAGCCTCTCTCCCAACGGCGACGTCGTCGTCATGGAGGCCGACAGCATCGAGGAGATGGCGAAACAAAGTCCTGTGAAAGCTCCCGGACCCAGACGAAGTGAGGACATGGACAGAGTCATCAAAGAGTTGACTCAGGCGGTCATCAAGTCCAGGTACTGTACCATGGACAGAGTTGTATGCAGTACAGGGATTACAACATCAAATAACGCATGTGATGTTGAGTGAAATCTCAAAATTGCCATAGCCCCGAATTTTGGATGACATTTTAGGGGAATGTCGATTTAGGTTGCTTTGGCAAAAGTGCAACTTTTGGCAGAATAGAGATACATAACAGTTAGTTTATAAGTGACTCACCTTTTCCCCTGGGGTCTACACGGGAGATGCCAAAACAGTTTTCTATTACCCACTATTTTAGGTCAACATGAAATTTCTTGTATATGTACGTATTGTTGGCGTCAGGTGTTCCCGTGCAGCTTGAGAAAAAGGCAAACTTTAAAGATTCCAACTACTTCTTCAAAATGACTTGCTGCATTAGTGTTGGTGGCGGACAAGGGGGGGGGTCCCCCTGCCCCGCAGCGTCAGGTTTAGGTGTGAAACCCAAGCTGTCTTTTTCATTTGGTTTTGAACTGGGGAATTCTTTGCAGTACGAAAGAAGTACTGATACTTAGGATGCTTGAACTTCGTATATATATGTTGTAACACGAATGATGCATTCAGGAACGTGTCCACCCTAACCAAGGCCATGGGAAACAAGCAGAGGAAGCGCAACGGACTCAGGAGTTCCTTCAAGGTCCTCAAACGAACCATCGGCAAAGCTGGGTGAGAACGTCACAGTTTTGGCTCTCGCTCATGATAACCTTGTACTATGTGCGTCAGGGGAGGAGGCGCTTTTGCTATGCGTGAGCTTTGGGAGCGCTCCGGGATGAAGACCAACGGGCGGAAGCTTTTGGCGGACAACAGCAGTCAAGAAGACAATGACAACGACAATGAGTTGACCCCGAGCCAGAGGAGGAGACGGAGAAAAAGAGGATCCGCCAAGTTGCCGGGGAGGAGATTTCCACGGAAGAATCCTTCATCAGTGGGCTCGTCAACGTCGTCATGGTCATCATCCGAATACCAAGTGCCAATGGCATCCAACAGTCATGCTACCAAGAGCCGATATTACTCAGGTGAGTTGAATTTCACCTTCTGATCACTGAGAAAACTTACTACTTCCTAATTTAGAACTGTACGCCGAGGTCTACGACAAGAAGAACAGCTTGGACGTGCTCTTGATGCTCTCAGAGGACGGTGGTGGCAGCAGCAGCAGTGCCAGCAGTGGTAGCGGCAGCAACAAGAGGGTCACGTTCAGTCGAGACGTCGTCGACCACAACCTGGAGGCCAAGGGGCACAAACTTCACTACGAGAGGGTGCCCATGGCCAGCCACCCCCAAAGCAAGCGCGGAGACGAGATCGCCCTGGACATTGCCAGACTCAACGCCCGGGATGGGTTCTACGGAGACAAAAACGTAGACAACAACAGGCACTACTGGGAGTCCTACTACGGGTCCAGTGGAAAGTTCGCGGGAGACCCTAGGGCGTCCTCGGCCTACGGGGAGGTGTTCGCGTCGCCCTACTTCGACTACCGGAGGACGCACTCTAGGGTAGGCACTTTGTTGGGACGTCAGAGGCCCCTTGCTTGTATGCATACGATGCTCGAGTGTTGGCTTCATTGGCTCCTCGAATTCCTTATCCAGTCGCCTTATTGAGAAGTTACCATGGCCGTCACCAAGACTTCCAAGGTGAAGCCCGTGTGTATTCGTTTTCGCTTGCAAAAGTGTGCCTGACGTGTCCAACGCCAGCAGGTCCTCCGAGGGCATCTTGCCTTAGCACAGTTTTGTTTTCCGGTCTAAATTGGTCTGATTTGAACTCGGAACAGAATCGAATCCTGATCTGATTCATTCTTATCCCATTGGTGGCAGACTTAAGAATCCGATCGATTCTTCAGCACTGTCCCACTGTCGACTGGACCAGGTCCAATTTCCTTATTGACGTCAATCGGACATTTTCTTTCGCAAGCACAACAACACAGTTCAGCAGTGACTTGAACGCGCCCTGGCGAGATAGACTAGAAGTAATGATTGTCTGGTCTGAGTTTTTCAAGCTGAACGCTGATCCCGATTCTCTTTCATTCGTCCAGGCTGGCAGCACTCAGGGATCATTTAACGACCCTCCAGATCTGCATCCTCGCCTGTCCTCGCAGCAGCTGCAGCTCCAACAACAGCGGCGGCGGCAGCAACGCGTCCTGGACCAGCAACTGAAGAGAAGACACCGTCCGCGATGCTGCCAGTGCCGCCTATGCAACTATTGCCAGAGCATCCTCACCGTGGTCCTCTTCGGCCTGGTCCTCGTCGCCATTCTCGTTCTCACCTTTGTCTTCGTCCACAAGGAGGACGGCAACGGAGAGGTGTAACAGGATCATTCAATTCTACGTGCCACAGATGTATGAATTCGTGCAATGTGTATCTTTTCCTATTTTACTTATGATAAGCCCAGACATTCCTGTGCAAAGATTTGTGGTTATAAAAACTTATTTTAAAGGTAAGGTAAATGACGCCGATACAGACTAAAATGCTATCGAGTGCCTACGTAGTACCTAATATTATCTTAAATACATCTAATGGAAATCTATGGTGCTACTGAGGTCATACTAATGAGACGATAATGTCAAATAAAGCAATGTACAAGTACAATTAGCTGCATTCTCTCTAGTACAGTACATATCGTGTGATTTATTTCCAGCTTCAGTCAGTCTTTTGTCGTAAGTGTTGCCACACGGCAACTCGGTGCCCAACGAGTAGCTTTTGGCTGTTGAGTATATATATTAGGCTTGTTAGTTACTTTGTTAGGGGGGTGTATCCAGCACAATTGAGGTGTGAAAGATACAGGGAGTAGCCCTACTGGGCCTTTTCCTACCCCCAGATGGCAAGCATGTGAAACTTAGCATGTGACATTGCCGTCATGGCGCACATACGACATTTCCAGCTTACTCTGTCCTTCCTTCCATGGCCTTGGCAATGCAGTTCACTCTCGTGAGCCCGACAAGACTAGCAAGGTTGGGAGGAGTACCAAGGTGGAGCTCATAGATATGTTCTAATCATTCCTTAGCGAGTCCAGGGCACTCACCCGCCAGGTGTATAAACTCCTCACGCCCTTCCCCACAGAAGCAACATGTTTCAGATAGGGACCTATCCATCTGACTACAGTGGTAGTTCAGATAGTTAT
>JAAUXU010010139.1_pt1 | contig 13272 bp, 18 predicted proteins | sample 7278151 | NCBI WGS metagenome assembly JAAUXU01 (sample SAMN14350113, study PRJNA611818) | marine sediment metagenome | isolation source: surface marine sediment (1.8m) | place: French Polynesia: Moorea | collected 2018-08 | reverse complement strand
TTACCCCTGCCGCTCTCGTTCGCGGCCAGCTATGACACGCCGCTATGTTGCAACCGAAAAACATTCGATGTGCAATTCTTTTCGCTTCCCTCCTGCAAATATCTAGTGGTCTTTCGTTGCTTTTTTTTGGGGGGGGGGGCTTTCTCTGGTGTGTTGTGTGTCTTTTTGCCGGATCAGACACATCTCCGCTCAAACTTCCCTCGATCCTCTCCCCCCCGATCTCTCCCTCTCTCGCCTTTTACTCCCGAGAGGGCATTTTCGAGACTTTCCACTCTTCCCTTCAACCCCCCCTCTTTCCCTCCCCCAGGACTGTTTTTTGGAGCTCTTCCAGACTAAAACCGAGAGTGGAGGAAGGGAGAGACCAGGAGAACGGGGGAGGCATTTCACTCACTCTTTCGTCTCTTCCTCTGTGTGTCCCTCTCCTCTTTCGCTTTCTCTCTCTCTCTCTCCCACACACTTTTTTTGTCCTCCGGCTATTTCCCCCCATTTTCCAAACGGCAGCGTAAACAGAAAAAAGCCTCCCAACCACCGAGAAAAAAAACCGCTTGCCGGGCCGAAAGCCAGAGAGAGAGTTGGTTTATGGGATGGATGGATGGATGGATCCAGTTCGGCGGCCCTCCCTTCCCCACCAAAAACACTCGCTTTGCTGATCCATCTTTACCGAGTTTCCAGTTCCCCAACACCCATCGACCTCTCGCCTCAACAGCCCAGAAAGAAATTCCGGATCCTGCTATTGGATGCGGCGGCACGATCCATCCATCCCCTTCTTCTATAACGCAATTATCGAAACTGCCCCATCATAATCGTGACCACCCAAAACATCATTTCCGTCTTTCCTACATTGAAAGCATTTTCTCTTTTTTCCTAGTTGCAGTCAACAACTCGTGGTTTCCTGCTCCACTGCGCGCCGTCCCTCCATCCCTCGGTTGCACCTTCACCATCGGCGGCGCCATGGAGGAAAGAAACACTTGAGTGTTTTCTTCGAAAGGGTGCACACTTCCACGCCTTTTATAAAAAGAAAAACCTTAAAAAATTTCGGAGGTTCTCACGACAAGTCTTGTGTCTTTTTGCGGGGGGATTTCGACGGCCTCACTTTCCCCAGGGGTGATTTATTGCGGTTAGAGGGGGAGGAAAGGGTCGCTTGCTTTTCTCTTTTCGGAGCAAAGCCAGAGGAAAAGGGAGGGGGGCCTGCGCCTGAGAAAAAAGCTCACTTTGTCTGTCTTGCAGCCAGTCGTCTTGCGCATGCTTATTTACTTTGCGAAATATTCTCCCTTCCCTTCGCGAAAATCCTCTGCGTCGACTCAGGCTCCCCATAAATCAAGGCGATTCGCTCCGGCGCCCTTCCCCCTTCCCCGTGCTCAACAGTTATGCCTGGGACAATGGCTTTTTCGTTCATTGTCCTTGTTCACAGAGGAGATGAGTCCTGTGTAATTGCATTCGTGCCTGGCTAGTGTTAACTCTTGTGTCATGTAGGAGCTGTACGATAGATCCGTTGCCACGGGGAAGGAAAATATAAGAGGTAGATATGATTGATTGTGTCTGGTGCAAAAACTAATGCTTCCTCGGTCCGCTTCCGTGATATCTGATAAGTGAGATGGCGGAAATGACCAAATTACTTCCGATCCTTGTTAGGAGTGAGGCAGAGCACTTTCCTTCGTTCCTTCCAAAGCAACAGTTGGGGGAAATTGGTCGTCGCTCGGAAGAGGCGAAAGAGTGTAAGGGTATTGCACTAAGCTTTCTTCTGTGCTGACCGAGGGAGAGAGTGCTGAGACAGCAAATGGCATCTTGGCCGAGAAAAGCGGGGATAATAGCATAGCAAGAGGAGATGGAGGGAAAAGTGGCCTGCGATGGGCGAGTAAATGACCTTTGAGGGCATGAAAGCGCCAGGGGCACAAAAACATTCGAATTTCCAAGAACTGAGAAATAAGTACCGGTAGTTCCGATGTATTCGTGCTCCCGAAAAATGCATTTTGCGAGGCAAGCACTGCGTCGCGGCTCTGCACGGGATGAGTTGTTCACCCCTTTCTTTTCCAGGTCCTTGGCACAAGTACTTTGCTGCCTCCTTCTTTGCCAAGGTGACACTCCCGTTTCTGCGCCAAGCCCGAAGTTCTGGAGGGGGTGAAGGTTTTGGGTGGCAGCGCGAAGGGAAAAGAGGGATTTTTGCATTTCAGTGCATAGTGAAGAAAAGAGGGCACGCTTAGAGAGGCCTTTTCTCTCCCTTGTTTGTCCTCAAGACGGAGGAAGCACTTTTCACTAATCCTTTTTTTCGCATTTTCGACAAAAGGGGGGGTTGGCACATTGAGTGGGTGTACGTTTTCAGCCTTTGTAGTGTTTGCGTTCACTTCAGTTTTGTTTTCAAAACTATTCCAGGAAGTCCTCGTACGTCTACAGTTATTGCTTGGCAAAGTCTGTGTCGTTGCATCATACTGGGAAGTACAAGTCAAGTGGCTGTCATGGCCAGAAGAGTACTAATGAGCGCTTTGTACTGTGCAGATGACTGACAGGCGACTCGAATAAGTCGTGTGACGTCAAATTAGGATAGAAAATGTACGTACCACCTGCACATGTAGTATACAGTACCAAACTTTTGCCGTCTATTAGGGTAGGCTTCGGTGGCTATCGGATAAAGATTGATATTTCTTCATTTTCCGTTTAGAAATTCGTTACTACAATTAAAATTTTCCTTGTTTTAGATACCTAGGTCTAAGTATCTAGAAAATACTCCTTTCTCGTTCGTCTTCTAGCCTCGGTTGTACCTCCTATTGCTTCTGCAATACCCGCGTCCGTCCTCTGTACTCTATACCCGCACTCCCCTTTTGTGGACCTAATTTTTTTGCTCCACCCTCCTTTTCCTCCCTTGACAAATGACGATGACTGCCAAGGGAGAATAGGAGGGAAGAAAAAGAAAGAAAGAGTTTTGCAAGCTCTCTCGCGTTCTTTTCTGTCCTACCCATTGTGGAGACCAGGGGATGATTACAGCCTCTCTCTGAGGACAACAGGGCTTCCGAACGCAACTCGCGCATGAGGATGGGGACGACAAAAATTTCTAGAACTACGTGGAGGCTAATAGAACCATCGACACTACGCAGGTAAAAAATATATGAAAAAATGCAAAGTGCACATTGTTTGTAAACTTCTTGTGTATGCAGGTGTAGTATTTACCGATCCTCTCCGTGGTTAGGTAAAAACTATTTCTCGGTTTGAAACGTAAGGAACTGAACCGGTGGTACGATACCACATAGGTAGCGGAATGGGAGAAGCTAAACGACATTTTTCTATTGAGCAGCATATTACATACACGAGAAAGAGCAACCAGGAGCATTTGGATCCAGGCCTGCTTGGAACCCAGTCGAAGAACGGAAGGATGGAAAAGCTCCTGGCTGTTGCATTGTGCTTGGTGACTGCATAGCACCTGTTGGCGTATATGGAAGTTGCATTTGCATTTCACTTGGTGACTGCATTAGTCCTGTAGGAGGACCAGCTGGTGCTGAGAATGACATAGGGCCTGAAGGCGGAGGTAGAGAACTAGGAACCGCAAGGCATGGATCTGGCATTGGTTGAGGCTGTGGCGGAAAAGTGACCTGCTGTTCCTGTGTTGGATTTTTGTATGCCTGAAAACTTTGAGGGACACTAGGTCCTCTTGCAGAAGGTTGCGGAGGCATATCGTATGCCGGTGGGCAATTCAGAGTCTGTGTATAGTCCTGGATCAGTGGAATTGGTATGGTTCGTAGAGCAGGTGGAGCCGTCAGGACATCTGCTGGATTCCGTCCAAAGCCTCCCATCATTGCTTTTGAAGGTGGTGTACATTCTTGAGGTGCCGGCGCCCCTTGACCTACAGGAACTGGACAATCATTGACAGGCTGAAGACCTCCATGAAAAGACACATGAGAGTGAGGTGGTTCTGCAGCGTTTGCCGGAGATTGACCTAAAGCCGCCATTGACATTGGTGCTCCTAGGTTTTGTCCCTCTGGATTGCACACATTTTGTGCCGCTGGAGGTATGCTTGGGCAATGTATTGCATTTGGTGCTTGTTGATAGGGCATGCTGGGTAGGTAGCCACCATCTGTCATCAAATTTATTGGTGCATCAGCAGGAACGAGACCCTCTTCTTCTAGTTTCGGTGTTGGCAACAGAGTTGTCACAGGGGAGCTCATACAAAAAGGGTCACTTCCTTGCATTTGCTGACCCGGAAAAGGTGATGCACCCTGTTGAGGGTAAGGGAATTGTTGTTGGCCTGGATTCATCACTGCCTGAACTGATGGTGCCCCTACTCCTAAGGATGCCTTTTGCGCATTGGGGCTGTTCTGTTGACCCGATGCCCCGCCTTTGCGAGAGCCATGATTGTGCTTCGGATATGGTTGTTGAGGCTCCATAAAGGTGGGATATTGACTGAATAAATATTTATACATCCCTGGCCCAACGTTGTTTAGGACTTTAGGTGCGCACTCCTTGTCCGTTCCAGTTCGCTTTTTTGGAGGAGGATCTTCCTTTTCCTCTTGAGCCTCTTCACTTTCAGGGGTGTTCAGCGTTGTAAAAGGCATGTCAGTTCTAAATTGTGTGGCTCGCGGTACAGATGGCCCTGCACCTTGGGCCGTCGGAACCTCATTTCCTTGTTGTAGAGCTTGATGGTTAGGACAGCAGTCACAGGGAGGATGTTGCCCACCAGCACCGCCACAATGATCTACGGCGCCGTCGCCATACAAAGTGCAGAACTTCGCAGAAGCTGGAACATTTCCAGCTGGACCTTTGCTTGCAGGTTCTGGTTGCTGGTTCTCCTTTGGCAAGGGTTCCTGAGGAGGTGGCCCTGTAGGTTCCAAAGATTTTGTTTGTTGGGCAACGGTCAATCCCAGGCCTCCTTGATTGGCATTTGTGTAGGGCGCTCTTCCTTCCGCACCTTCTTTTGCTTGACCCATCTGTGGCTGCTGATTAGGCTGCTCTGTGGGTTGGAAATATTGGTTTTCAGTTGCAGGTGCTGGGTTTAATGCCGGAGTTTCCCCAAAAACACGAGCCTCTTCCTGGATCGTAACGACACTCTTGCCTTCCGATGCTCTTGACCTTTCTGTTCTCATTTGCTGTGGCATTGGCATACTTTTCATACTTGTCTTTCTCCCCTTAGCAGCAGCAGCCAAGGAGCTAAGCGAAGAGATTGAAGTCAGTGAAATGTCATCTGAACTGTCTGACTTGGAGAATTTCTTTTTGGTACGACTTCTATGTTTCGAAGATTTTCTCTGTTTTACAGACGAATCTCTCTGCTTGTTTGAGCTCCTCCGTTTTGTGGAACTGCTCCTTGGCATTGCTTGCTTCGCCCCGCTTTTACGCCTTCCAGAACTTCTTCTCCTGGACGAGGGGGGAGAATCTTCTGGAGAGCTGGGGCCGTAGTTAAGCTGATTGTCCTCCGAGGATGATGCAACGCCATAGTTCACGGCCTGACTGACATTGGTGGCTTGAATCGAAACGTTCTTGTCCACCTGTATAGCCTTGTCTGCAGTGTGCCTTTCCTGCTCGTTTTCACATACATTTACAGCTTTCGTCACAAATTCGGTACGTTCCATAATAGGCGCTTCGTGATATAGCAAGTTGCTCTGTGGAATAGCCATCGTTGCAGCATCTTGGCACCTCGGACATGAAGTGACTTCAGTGAACGCTTTTGGAACTTCATTTTCCGCTTGAGGAACCTCCGGTTCTGCTGGAACCAGGTCGGCAGTTATGCCTTCATTTGCCGTTTGTGTTTCATCGTACTGAACCCCAGTATTTGGCGGGACATCTTGCGGGTGTTTGTCTTGGTCGCGAGAGAAGCATTTCCCCATGTTGTAACAATTTTGTCCTGGAACTGCATTGATTTTCCCGTATACATACTAACTATCTAAATTTAAATTTGGCTTTTAGATTTGAATTTTAAATTTCAAACTTAAATTTGGTAATAAAAATGTATTTTTTGTACACTCTTATTGTGATCGCATTTTTTATTTGCCTTAAGGCCAATGTAGGAGATCAGTGGCCTTTGGCCTAAGTTTATGAAGGAGGGAAAATTCAGTGTCTCCATTTTGTTTACTATCAAATGTAATGTTTCTTGTCTTCTGCCCTCCTTTCAATAGTCAGAGGCAACTAGCCGACTTGGTTTGCTTTGGTTTGATTTTTTACAGGCCCATGTGAGCTAGAATGTTCAAAAGCACAATACACTGTACATCAAACTATCTCCATGGCTGACAGCTTGACTGTAGGCTTGACTCCTCGTTGAGACTTTAGCGCCTGTTGCTGGGATATGAAGGTGATGCCATCCATATGTTGCCTGTTCGACATTGACACTGTTCCTGGCATCTTTTTCTTCCCAAAGGTCCTGGGCCACCAGCAGATTGTTGGATATCAGATTCCACCATTTAGGCTCATTTTAGAAACATCACTTTCATTTCCCAACTCAACTAGCCGACTTGTGGATAAGAAATCTTTGGGCGAGAAGACTACTGTTTTTGCTAGCATGCAGGATGCTGTTCTAAACGAGATCCCTCTTCCCGCGCCCTTATTATGAACCACGTGCCCTTCTAAAAGCATTTGGAGGCAATATTTCGTCCCCTTGCTTCCCCAGCCAGTCCTTGGAGTAACTTCGGCATCCGCAGTCATCAATCAAAAAAAGTGGCGACGACCGCTGGCGGCGGCAAGGCAGGGGGAGAAGGGGGGGACGTGACGTGGAGGGCGAGGGAAGGACAATAGGAGGAGGAAATGGGGCACGTGCCGGTAAAGCAAGGAGGGAAAGGGGTTGCCGCCGGCCCGCCGCTGCAAGCAAAAGGCCGTCGGGGCGGACTGTCCGGCGCAGCAGGACTTTTTTTGTAATCTAGGCCGCCTCCGACCCCCCACCCCACTTTCCGCTGCCCTGCCCACCCGCCCGCGGTTCTGAACACGAGAAGACAATTAGGAACCTGAGTAATTGAATCCCTCCCTCCTTTCCCCCCCGTGCGCAATGGTCCTCCTCCTCGATGAGCAAAGCTACCTTCGAATTTATAGTCTCCAAGCACGCTCGCCCGGCGGAGAATCGTTGTACGTATTGCCACTACCCCTAGGCCCCTACCCTCTAAGAGGGGGGAGGAAAAGTGAATCGCTGTCTCATGTGCATAAAATATGAAGCGTCATTTGTCTTAGGCTGGGAGAGGGAAAGAAAGGGCTGAGCTGGCTCCGGTAGCTCCAGAACAGTAGAATGGCTCCAGAGTATGAAAGGTGAAGAAGAGTGTTGGAAAGAAAAAGAGGGGAAAGACCACTTATTCCCAAACTTACACACTTTGCGCATATTATGAAAAGAAGGGAACTTGGTCCCCCCCATCCACCTATCTTTTGCTCTCTCCCTCGGGCGGTGGGTGTCTCCAGATGACGCAAAATTGAAGGAACGAAAGTTTGCTCGCTGGATACCGTGTGACCGGAAAAGAGTGCAACTTTTAAAATATTTTAAATTTTAAATTTTTGGATTTTTTTGGGAATTTCAACAGGATTTCTTGATTTTGATATCCTTCTCATTTCAAAAAATTTAAAAATAATTACAATATTGACATTAGTTCCTGATATATAAGACTTTTTCATGGCCAACTCAAAAGGCCAAGAGCTGCAAGGGCATAGGTATAATAAGGCTGTTGAGGCCATAAAGGCCATGGAGGCCGTGAAGGAGTTCATTATTGGACAGAAAACCAGGTTCCAATTGCCATTAGTTGTTTCTAGCATAAAGTTGTCTTCATAACATGTCCTACTTCACCAGGTACATGTACAAATGTTCTAGGGTTGCACTCTTTTCCGGTCACACGGTATAAGGAGTGGAGCAGAGTGGAAAATTTAAGAATCCCGAGGTGTGGGATGAGGACGAGGACCCGACCTATATAAAAAGATCTTGGAAAAATTCGTCTTGACTGACGAATAAATGAACAAGTCAGCCCCAATTTTCTTTCTGTCGAGTCGATCCGTCGCTTTTTTGTCTCCATCTCAATTCCCCTTTCCCCTTTCCTCTCATTCGTGGTCGGTTGCAGATGACAGCGGAGGAAGGAGCCCATTAGTAAAAGAGGGAAAGGGAGCAAAGTTAAACTCCTCCTCTCCTTTCCCCTTTGAAGCGGCAATTACGCATTCATTGTCTTTCCTCTCTTTTCGGTGGCGGCGGAGAAAAGAAAGACAAAAGGGCCTCTTCTAACTCCTCCTCCGCTCTTGACTACCGACCGACCGACAGTTGGGGAGAAGAGGGGGGCGACAACTCCTTTTCCTTATCCCGCAGGATACGTAAGTTTTAGCGAAGGAGGCGCCTCTCTTTCATTCCCCTTTGTCCATCTTTTTTCCGGTCTCAGGAGATCCCTATCCCCAGTTTTCCCCACCCGCCCCATGCGAAGTGAGAGGGCGAGAGGCGGCGGCGCCGTTTGATCTCTGCAAAAAAGAGGGCCGAGGAAGATGCGGGATGGGGGTAAAAAGAAAGAGAGGGGACAAAACTCTTCTTTCCCATTCGCGGCCATTCCCACTTTTTTTTCTTTTTCTCGGCCGCGTTTCAAACTTTTACGTCTCTTTCCTATACGAGAAAGGAGAAAAGTACGCTTTCTCTTTCGACCTCCGAGAGGGGGATGAAGAAGCAAAATTCACCGGATGGCAGACCTCGCTTTTTGTGTCAAACAAACCCATACGTTCTGATGCAGAGCAATGAATGCATGCAGAGTTTAGCGCCAGGAGAAATCGTCGAAATGTTGGCCCTCGTAAGTGCCGACTCAGCTCCTCCCTCCCCACCGAAGGCTTGTCATCAAAGTCAGGGAACGACCAAGGTCTCCCTCCCTCCCCGACAGAAGACGAAATCAGATTTGGAAGATCCTTCTCCCACTTTCCCAAACCGAACCAACAAAATTTTCCCCTTCGATCCTGCGCCGTGGAAAGTTTGCGGGATCAGCAAAGAGAGTAGTGGAGAAGGAAGAGGGTGATGGGTTGCTGTTCGTCTTCTTCGCAATTCGTCTACTCTCTTCCTTCTTCCTTTCCTCTCTGTCTGCCCGTCAATCACCGAGGGAGATATCCACTCTGAGGAGGAAGATTTTTCTGATGGACTTCGCACTTTTCCGCCGGCATCATTAACTCGTTTCTGGCAAAACCCACAGTGCTTCGAAAAAGCAGATATAAACGAGGTGCGGGGAGGGCTGTTGTTTGTCTGTTGGGAGGTGTTTTTTCCCCTGCCCAGCTCTCGTCCGAATGTCAGTCCATATCTTCTTCTTCCCTCCCTGCCGGCCTTTCTCACATACACCCGATGGTGGTAGGGTAGATACAGTGTGCCAGTGTAGCGAGTGTACTCCACCTTATATGAGGAAGAGCCGGTAGGGTGGGGCCGCAGCGGAGGAAAAGGCAAAGGCGAGCGGTGTTTGCCTGCCTCCGTTCGGCCGGGAGGAGGGGGGCAGGGAGGCGTTGGCTCAACCTTTTGCTCAAATGAAGATAAAGTGAGAGCGCATATATGAAGCCAGCTACTGCCTGCAGAAGGGAGGGAGGGCATGGTAGGTGCGGAGTGAGAAATACAATATACCGTAGAAGGAAAAGGGAAAAAAGGCAGAGGGGAAGGGGCGGACGATGTCTTTTTTTGCCCGCTTCATGTATCCTTGCGTCTGTCGCCTGCCTGTCCGCCCCCTTTTCCCTTTGCTGGCAAGAGACGTAAGAAGCGCTCCTCTCTTCCCTCCCTCTGCTGAAACTTTCATGACAAGTGACTTCCGCCGCCCTCCCGCCCCTGTGTGTCCAGCCCTTGGTTGCGGTAGGGAAGAAGCGGCCTTCATTTGCCTCCAATGTGACAGACAGGCCTCTGGCGGCGGAGACTCTGAGTGAGTTTTGGAAGGAAGAACAGAAAAGTTGTGTTTTTGCCTTTCTTGTATGTGCACACACTCGCTGTGCAAGGCAACAGCTGTATTTGCAACTTCTTCCCAATCGAATCTCCCTCTTCGACGAAAGGTGCACTGCGCAGCCCGTCGTATTTTCCGAGTTTGAGGTTTGTGGTCGTCGTTCGGTCGGTGCACTGCATACCGCGAATGATGCACTTTTCCCCTCCACTTCCCTGGAAGATAAGTAATAGCACCACGGACATTTTACCCCCTCCTCCTCCACATCGAACCTTCGCTGCCTTCACTCTTCTGGCGGTGGTAGGTGCGCAACATGTTCGAAATGGCAATAAAAACCCATTTCCCCCTCCCTCTTTCTTTTCTCCTTTCCTGCAGTGATTTCAAGGAGAGCGGAAATCAACACAGACTGGGTTCGGATATACCCAGATACTCAGCTCAATATAATATGAGTAAGAGGAAAATGCAGAAAAGCATCGACAAGCCTTATTTCTTATATGAAGGGTACAGTACTACTTTGTATTTGAAGAATCCTTCTCCGTACGACCACGCAGGGGAGAAGCATAAGATGCTCTCCCCTCTCTCCCCTCGAATATGGAAAAGGGGGCCGCATGCATGGAAAAAGAGAAGGGGAGAGGAAGCGCTGGAGGAGGAAATAAATTTACTTCCGGCTGAGCGAAGGAAAAGAAAAGGGAAAGAAGGAGAGAGCCCTTCTCTGTGTGTGTGTGTGTCCCCGTCCTTCTCCTTCTTTCCCCTCCGCCTTCAGCCGTGTTCCCGCCTTGCCTTTTCTTTCGAATGGGGAAAAAACCCTTTCCATGCAAAGGGAAAAGAAGGAAAACTCCGCGAGTTTCAATGTCCTTCCTCTACACTTTCTCACACACGGAAAGAAGGAGGGGGAGGAATACGCACACACGGACTAAAATGGCACAGTTTCTCTAGCTCTGCTCGCCTGGGAAGAAAACTTTCTACCACCCCTTTGCTTGTTTAGGTGGATTTCGAGCAGAATCTTCCAAACTTTCGGGGACGAGAGCGGAAAGCCCGGCCGCGATTCAAGTTCGGAACAAGCGTTATAAATTACACTTTGGGTTCCTCTCCTTCTCTCCTCGCCGCCGCCGACGACTTCCCCACTAAATGCTATCAATTTGTTTTTCTTTGGGCCATTCTCGAGGGGGCAACTTTCTCGTTCTGCGCCGAGGATATATTTTTCTGGCGATTATTTCCTGAATGGGTCAAGATCGGCCTTTACCTTCTGCGGCTGCTTTCTTGACCTTTCCATCCTTCCTCTTTCCCCTCCCCAGATTTTTTGCGCTCCTGAGTCCTTTCCTCCCTTCCGCCTCCTCTTCAAGACCTCCTTTCCTCCTCCCCCCACAACATTTTCCTCCTCCTGCCCGGTGGGAGGCCTCCGGTGGCGGAAAAACGATGGGGGAGTCTGCGGAAGGGACTCTTTTAAAAGGCACCTCTTTTTTGGCCTCTCTCTTTTTGCGGCCGCGATGAGAAATTCGAGTCACGGCAGTCGGAGGATCGGTGGTGGAAGAGGAGGGGGCGGGGTTCGAGAGGTGGCGGCGACGGACGATTTCCCCTGGGGAATTTAACATTCCTGCGAACTCGCCACCCAGATAGGGGGAGGGGGACCTTTTTTGCGTGGCCCACTTCCCTTTTTTCCCTACCCCACTTCTCCTTTTTTCCGATCCTTGAAAAAGACCATTCCAGCTCCGGATCCTTGAAACGCCCTCGCCCTCCTCACTTCCACACACTCGAGCGGGAGGGAGGGAGGACCCCGGAAGGAGGAGAAGGGGTTTCATTTCCATCCCCCGCCCGCCGATCCTCCTCTGCAGACCTGAATATCCTCTCCCACCTCTCCCTCTCCCTCCCCTCTCTTTCTCTCTCTCTCTCCTTCCCCGCGCGGCCCCCGAGAGGTGCGTAGCGTAGCCCCGAAAAAAGGACGGAGGAGAGGAAGGGAAAGGGAGGTGTGTGCGTAGTCAGTCAGTGGCAGTCGGTCATGTAGTGGAGAGGAGAAGGGGGCGGGGGTACTTGCACGGTGACGCCTTCTCAAGAGAAGAGTCGTAATTCACCCTTGGGCGGGCAGGGAGGACTTTTCCCCCTCGTGCCGCTAGTGATAGATAGGCCAAAAGTGCGGGGGAGGAGAAGAGCGTTTTTGGCAGAGGTGGCGCAACATAGTGAGGGAAGTTGTTCTGCAGGGCTCCATTGGGTTATGTAGCCAATATACGTAGTGCAGGAAAACTGGAAGAAAACAGAACAGTGCGTGGCGCGCGGCCACAACAATAACAAGAAAATAACCCGAAGAGGTCAGCGAAGAAGGCGGAAAGAGGTTATTCCTTCCCCCTCTTTCCCTTCCTATTTTTCCCCCGCCCGAGCCTCAATCATAGCTGACCTTGGCTGGTCGGTGGGTCGGTCGGCCAAAGTAGGCCCAGGGCCGCCGGCGTCTCCTGTTGTCTGCGAAGAAAGGAGAAAGAAAGTGAGTATGGAGGGAAAAAAGAAAGGGTGCATCATGTTTTCCAGCCATACCACCGCAGCCCTTTCTCCCCACCAACTATCCTTACTTGCCCTTTCCCGAAAACATCATATTTGGTGCGCGTCATAGAGGAAGAAGCCTCCAGTTTGCTGTGGCACAAGCAAACATTTCCCATTCTTCCTCCCCTTCGCCGCCGTCACCGCAAGCAAAAGAAGATGAGCCAATGTTTCTCTCCTCCGACCATGAGACGGGGGAGGGAAGATTTTGATGATCCGAGAACGCTTGTTTTTTCTCGCGGTCTCATCATGGGGAGCTATCTATGGGCGGGCCAACCGAGTTCCTTTGGGAACACCCCCACCCCACCCCGAAGGAATAGTGTTGGATCACCTTTCTGGCTATGATACAGGGGAAAGTCGAAACTGATACCCAAATTAGGGGGACCTCCCGTCCTCCCCCACCTTCCGCCCCCGCTCCAAACACAAAAGGGGGAAGGAGAAGGGCTGCTAATCCACTTAATCGACCCCCTCGTTCCCATTGGATCGAGCCACCCTCTGTGGGACGACGCATCCGCCCACTCAACTCTCTAACCCACTTCCTCCTTCCTCTGCTCTTTTCTGGGCCGTTCGTTTGTCGACCTCCGCACCGTTGCACCAACCCTGTTTCCCTTTTTTCACGCTGCTCGGGACCCCTTCCCCTTCCCTTCGTAATCCGAACCCCTTTTCGCCCCTCCTCCTCCGTAGCAGAGGCTTCCTCCTAATTTCCTCCCCCCTGATTAAATTTCCTCGTTTTCCTTCTCCCGTGAGCACACAAGGCAAGAGTCCTCCTCCTCCTCTTCCATCCCATTCCCATACCTTCCTCCAAGGAGGCCTTTAATCTTGTCTTCTTCCTCTTCTTCCTCCGGCGCTGGTGCATGGCGAAAGTTCCTCTTCTTCCCCAATTCTGCTGAGCCCTTCCACCCCCGAAGGGAAATGAAGGAGAAAAAGT
>JAAUXU010159660.1_pt1 | contig 13278 bp, 19 predicted proteins | sample 7278151 | NCBI WGS metagenome assembly JAAUXU01 (sample SAMN14350113, study PRJNA611818) | marine sediment metagenome | isolation source: surface marine sediment (1.8m) | place: French Polynesia: Moorea | collected 2018-08 | reverse complement strand
TGGTCTCAGAGAATGCAGCCGTCCCTAGCCTTCATGTCCCAACTGTCGTCGACATGTTTTGTTTACCTGTCAAGTTGTCACCCTTTCGCTTATTTTTAATAAGCACCCAAACTAAATAGACCTGCTAGTGTAGGAAACTAGTCCTTAGTCCAGGCCCGCGACCAAACCTGCAAATTTTCGGCCCGGTACACCTCCAGTGAGTGCCTGAGCTACAGCAAGTACCGGTGATACGAACGTAGTAAGTTGTCTAAGGCCCCCCCAGGGTGCCAAATTGATGTCAGACAGCAACATCGACCGTTCAAGTCGACGAGGTCAAAGGGTGCACTCAACCTGTTCGCACCTGATGTTGCCAGCTGGAACCTGTGCCGTCATAGCTGCTAAGTGCACTCTGATGTCGGGTGACCTTGCAAGCGCTGCCTTGATCTGACTCAAGTCGAACAAGCTGAGTTCCCAAGTCACTGTGGCCCAAGTCAAGTTTCACCTTACTCTGGCCTCTCTCAAGCTTCAACTTACTGTGGCCTCACTTCAGCTTCGACTAACTTACTGTGGCCTCACTTCAGCTTCGACTAACTTACTGTGGCCTCACTCCAGCTTCGACTAACTTACTGTGGCCTCACTCCAGCTTCGACTAACTTACTGTGGCCTCACTCCAGCTTCGACTAACTTACTTTGGCTTCAGACAAACTTCAACTGACTGTGCAGCACTCAGTGCACGGACCTGTGACGCAGGATCCAAGTCAGTGACCGGGTTGCACAGCGTCTACGCTCACCACTGTGAGTCGAGGCGGGCTGACTCGAAAGTCGAAGGTCTGGCGCTGGCCCGGTTTGACCAAGCCCAACAATGGGGGTCGGGCCTGCCCCGTCGCGCTCGGTCGAACAAAGTGACGGAGAACCGGGAGCCGCCGACGGCGAAGCACTTGGTGATTGTGAAAAGTCAGTGCTGGACAGGTGCGAACTGCCTTGGTCCTGATATAGATCTCATCCTCGTCGAAGGTACGGACAAAAAAATACGTAGTACCACTCTTGTGACAAGTAAATTTAATGCTGTAGCTTTTGCACTTTCTCTCAATATCGCCTTTTCCCCCCCTTGAGGCCTGCTCAAGAATGGCAAAGTGGGTGAACCTCACTGGAAAGTTGAACGGCGAATGGACGGTCAAACCGCCGATGGCTGAGAAAGCAGCAACAAGCAGGAACAGCCTGAGAGCGGCCATGACGGAGTGTCTTCTCATGTGTGTGTGCGTGTGTGCAGATAGGCCCGAAGAGCCTTTTCTCTGCGACTGCGTGTGCGCACCGCATTTCCTGAAGGACCGACGTCAGTTGGAAATGGAAAGGCCGAGCGAGAGGTCGAAGAAGGCCTTAAGAGGCATGCGGAGTAGACAGATCGAGTGTTGCACAACCGACCCTTGATGGGGTAACTCGTGGCGTTGGGGTGTTGTGTGTTTGGGCCGGTCCTGACACAATGAAGAAGCTGAGGCTAGGAAAGGTGCGATCAATTGTCTCAGGTACTTCGAAGACGCAGTCGAGTGACATTTGCACTGTACTCATGACCTTTCCGTACTCGCGAGGACCGGGCTAACAACTGGAGAGGACGAAATCGAGTCGACTGCATTAAAAGGCTGCCAAGATGACGAAAACCCTGGTGCAAAAAAAAAACATTCGCTACCAGTTGGGTTTTTTCCTGTAGCCTTGGGTTTTCAGGATAAATTCGGAGCTCGTACGTTGTTTCACTGGATGAGCATAACTTGGACAGTAACATTGGGTCCCTGCTCACCTACCAATGTAGGACTGCAACTGTGGCAGGTGAATAGAATCACAACGTTTGGTGATGAAATCACCAAGAGAGTGAAAACAAGTAAGCATTTGAACAGGAAAGCAGTCAAGTACTTCGTAAGTACCTAAGTCCTCAAAGTCTGGCCGGTCCGCTTGAAGAGCGCGCACTGCGCTCATACAAAGAAGCAGCAAAATGCACTCAAAGTTTGGCCAACCTGTGGATGTCATCCATGAAAGTTTTGACGAGTGCATGTGTCCGTCCTGGTCCTTTCTTTCTGCGTGGCGTACTAAACGTACGCGCTGCACACCTTTTGCACCGGTCCGTGCAAAGCCTCGCGTGCTGCTCGAGCATGTGACGATGTCAGGACAAGACTAAAGATAATCCTGCCTTTTCAGCGTCCTGGACATGGCGTACGGAGCTCAACACACGACTGCTGCACTCGGAAGTCTCCAGTGAGAACGTTGACAGTCAGAGACAACGACGAGAGGCAACGATTGCTTAGATGGCAACAAAACTAACGCACAAAAGACTAGTGGGATTTAGAAGAGGAAGAGGCTGACGGGGGAAAAAAAGAGGCCGCCACAATGATTGCCGCTTTTTTTCTACTCCTATATGCCTGTTGCTCTTTGAGGCTGTGCGGAGGCCTCGAGGGTGGCAGCAACAGCAGCCACAGCAGCCACAGCAGCCACCAGACGGAAATGCGTTTCAGGGAGGAGGACGGAGGAGCAAAATTGGCGGCGGAAGAAGGCAAGAAAAACAGCTCAGCCCCCAGCAATCTTCATCCGCTTGTGTTTCTTCCACATCATACGCAAGAAGAAGTGAAGAAAGTAGCCGTGAAGGCAAGTAAAAAAGTCCAATACACAGTATACTGGGCACACCTCATACGGTCGGTACATATTGTGGCAGCTCCGCTTAACAGCACCACAGGATAGAGCAACACTCCATTTATAGTGACACTGTTGTTCACCGGTCACTGGAGTAGACTCTGCTTAAAAAGCACCGCAACTTATGGCAACCCTCGGTTTGTGATGACAAGGACTAAAAAGTCGTTGCATACAGCAGACTCGGCAGGATATGGCAACGCTCGGTTTACTATGACACATTGTCCGAGGACGGTTAGTCCTCGTCCCCTTTTTTAGTTAAAAGAAAAGCAGGTTCAGTCGTGGTCTTGAACGATCACAACAGTACCTTCCACTGCTCAAACGTTGGCATTGTTGCCTCCTCTCCGGGCAGCAGGACCATCAGACCGCATCGAGTGCTTTATTGACAATGCTGGCCAGCAAAATCGATCAGCTGCCGGGTGCCAATCTGCGGTAGGTGCCCTGAACGAGTCTACTGCAGTAGCAGCAAACGTCATCACTGAAAGCACCTTGACTTGGCACCGTTTGACCAAGAAAGTACCTTTCCAGTGCCACCTTTCATGAGCCAGTGATGAAAGGACTTTTCTTTGGAGCAAATTTATGGGTAAACACAGGCCTTCTTTGTATGCATGACCAAGTGATTATGGGCCCTCAGATCCCATTCTGGGAGTCAACGTCCCCCCTTTCCTCATTGTTAGAACCCCCCATTATTCGGAGGAAATGACCCCTTCCAGGTGTTTGTAATAACTGGGGTTGACTGTGTGTGTGCACACGTACAACAACAGTCTGATTCACGCAGAGTGTCGGGCAAAATATCAATGCATGAAACTTTGACAGTTTCAAGGAACTTTTCCATTGTAAACATTTTTTCAATGTTGCCGCCGTGATTTGTGACTAGAGAGTGTAGTCCGGGTCCCCTGCAGCACTCTTGTACCGGGTGGCGAGGGTCTGCACGGCCAACCTCAGGGTGCCAACACCCGGGTTGGGCCGGTTGTGCCCTCCAGGAGCGATTTTCAGCCACAATCTTGGGATGGAAACTCCAAAAATGCCAACAGGCAGATCTTACACTTTGAGTGACTCAGCCCGTATGAATGACTTTGCAGCCCTTCCCACTTTTTCCTGGAGATGACATAGTGGAGAAAGTCTTTCTGGGTCCTACACAAGACTTGGAGCCAAATCTCCCCACGAGCAACTTGTACGGGAAGCAGAGGTAAGCCATGGACACCGGACTGCATCATGTCTCACAATGCATGGACCCATGGACGCTCATGGACCTCTCAAGTAATGTGTGCACTTTGCGCCAGGTCATGATGTGTCTTGTCAAGCCAAGGGATTGAGGGTAGTGAGGAAAGTCCAAGCTCAAGCTTGTTGACTTGACGAGCCAAGCTTTTCTTTTCAGCTCGAAAGCTCGAACTGGAAGGAGGATATCTCAGCACCCTCATCTCAGCTTTTGGGGGGTGGGTGGGTCTAAATGCCCCCAAAGCTTGGTTGGGCCTTTATACGGCTTGAGAGCCATCACTACGCAGTGACGCTTGGGAGAAGCCTCATGTGCCTCAAACCTAATGTTCACATAGCTTATGCCGCAGTCCAAACCAGCAGCAGCATTTATGGAGAGAACATCTTCAAACACTGCCGAATGTTTAATTTTTCATCAAGGCATTATTGGATTGGCATGAAGGTGCAGGAAGCTCCTGCTGCCCGTGACGTTTCAGCTGCGTCTCCACATTCCAGTGACCGTCCGCGGATCCGTGACCTGCTCAGTCCTGACCACCGGAAGCGACGTCACTTCCGCCATCACGCACTGCAGAAGCGCGAGAGCAAAGGCCGGAAAAGTTGCACGCAGACGCTGCCTTCGTCGGTGCAACTTCGAAAGCAGAGCCAAAAGAACGTCTTGTGGCTGGCAACAGCGATTGCGTCGACGGTCGCACAGTACACAAGTTTCGTCATCGTCCTGACTTTCAGCATCACCGGGAGGGGGGGGGGACGAAAGTTGTGGGCAAAAGGATGTCAACTTTCCGCGACAGATTAGAAAGTTCATACATCCCACGTGCAAGTCGTGGTTTGTATACGCAGATACTGTGCGATGACCCTAGCTGATCGATGCATCGAGACCAAATATCGCGATATCTAAAACATCACAGTGGGACACGCTATCAAGAGCTATATAAGAATCAAAATTAGAATCCCCAAATGAAACAAGCATTCTATGTAGTAAAGTTCCCACTCCTATATGAATCAAGTTATGTCTATTTGAATCAATATTTTCTCCCGTCAGGCCAAAAGAGAGAGTGCAAGTTCAGATTTATTTATGCTTCTTTGTGATGTTTCTCAAGAGACTCATGATCATAGCAGGGAAGAGAGGGTAAATCTCTCATAGATGTGATAAGTATGGTCTTCTTGATGGGATGGATAAAGCAATTGAAGACACTCTCTTGAAGTCAGTCAGTCAAATTGGAAAATACTGAAAGTGTTCACTCACTTCACTTGACCACCATGTTGTTGCTGTGTTCAGCGTTCAAACAGAGTGTGTCCAATGTTAATGAACAAACTGCGTTTTGTTTGATCTACAAACACAGTAAAAAAACCCTTTTTCATTTCGCTATTACTGTTTTTGCCAGGAAATGCCTACATGAATCAAGTCCCGACTGTATTCAAATAAGCGCGTTCCACTGTATGTCGAATTGTCGAGATAATCCTGGTATTGAATTCAAGTTGGGTTACATTGTTGATTTTCATGTTCATGCCCTCTGCCAATTCAGCCGGGCTGGTCCAGCATTACCTGCTGCTTCTGTCAGCGCTGCATGCAAAGAGGATTGTTTGATATCACGACAATTTCAGGCTATCAAATATTCAACTACTGTGGCGATATTCGATATCGATACCATGCATCGCACAGGCTCAGTAGATACGTGACGTGCATAGAAGTGGTGGCGGAATTGAGACACCGCGGTTGACTTCAATGCAGAAATTGCACCTGGTGACCGGGAGGCAGGTTCAACCTCGTCCAGAGCTGTATGGACAAGGAGGCTCTGAGGACGATCTTGATCATGCTGATCAGGACTATGACACGCTTTTGCCCCTTTTGCTGCGTCTCGCCTACACAACATGAAGGTGCTTGACCTTGAAGCTGTTGTGCCCATTCTCAAGCTGACTTTGCATAGTGCTGGCATCGACAGTGTTTTTGAAGCTACCTCCAAAGAGCATTTCTTCGCTTATGACAGAGCTCATTTTGGTAACATTCGATTTCATTCATTGCTTATTGTTAGGTTTGTTCAAAAACAGCCCGCAACTGTCCAAAAATATCTTAAAGTCGCTGTGAGTTTTTTGAAACTACACCTGGACAGGATGAAATAATCTTGTGGCTTCACTTTCATGTGCAAGTTTTTGTGACATTTCCAAAAATCATGCATTGCCATGAACCCAAATTAGCTCTGTCGTAAGTGCTGTAATTAGCCAGGAAATGACCTTTAAAACTAGCACCGGACTTTCTAAAAATACTGCATGTCCCGAATGTCTCTTTTGGCACTATTTTGAACACACTCCAGAATAGCATTCGTAAGCGGGACTCTAAATTTTTTTTCCCCCACCAACGAATAAGTCAAACGCAATCGCTGAACTTCCGCCAGGTTAAATTTCCTTCGAGATATCTTAAGTTTTCGACACGGCAGTTTTGATGTGAGTCAAGGCCTCATACCAGGGATCAAGTACCAAGGTGAGTCCAAGTACCCGTCCATGGACTTGCCCATGGACTCCACTTCTCTCCTCCAGTTGTCTTGTCCAAGGCCTCCGCGTTCCGCGCATTCATCCCGTCCCTGGAGTTCACCTACGGTCTCGAAGCCGTCGAAGGGTTGACCCCGGTGGACCAGGCCGCGACCACGTGCGGCGGGCTCTTGTTGGGGAAGTTCTGGAACTCCTCCACGGTGGTGGCGTCGTACATCCCGCCTCAAGGACTGAGCACGGCAGAAGTGAGGTAAGTTGTAGCACCAAGTTCGACGTCACCATGAACTCTCATCCATCTTGTGCCACTTGCCAGAGTCTCTCCTCCACCACCTCATTATACTAGATAGAACTGGAACTTCTCTCTACTAATTCTCGTTGAGAGAGACTCACAATCGATGCGCCGGCCGTTGCATCTGCACAGAATTAAACATATATGTTCTGCCTGTGCAATTTTTTGGCTCCTGCGCTACATTATGTGCCAAAAGTCGACCAAAATGTCAATGATGCCCAGACTTGGTCTGTCAGACTCCATTTGAGAGGCGCATGAGGACTTGAGCCACGTCAGTCACTGATGTGTTGAGGACTTTTTCGATCAATTGGAGTTTCAAGAAATCAAGGACATTTTGAAAAAATCTCCATGGCGAAAGTTGCCAGAAATTCACGTGTTTGAATCACGATGACTGAATGTGCACAGGGAAGCCCCAATCCAGTCAGACTCCTTGGTGAGGGAGATGCTGGCAGCCGAGAGCTTGCGGGCCCCTCCAGCTTGGCCCAGGTCGAGCTGCCAACGCTGTTTGGGGCTCAACATCCATCCCTAGTGCGGGGTGTGCAGCTGTAGTAAAGCAGGTCTGAAGATGCAAATCTGGTGCTGAAAATTTCTTATTCTCTCTCTGGAAAATTCTTTGAGAAAGCAAGGATTTCTTCTAGCAAAACATTTGCCAACATTACGCACTTGATGCAATTAAGTGTTTGCCTGGGGAGATTCTCGATTTCGCCCCCCTGAGGCACAGTTCAAGGAAAGGAATGTTGTGTCGGCCCCCCAAGGACCTCTCGAGATGCATCTTGCGCCAGTGGGACCGGTTGTTCGCGTTCAAGTCTTTAAAGAACAACACGTGGTGGGTGGCAAAGCTCTGGCACAAAGTTGGGGCACGAGGAGGAGGTCCTGTTCAAGATGAATTAGCGCCACGTGAAGTTTCTCTGCCCGGATGCCCCCATCAAACATTACTGCGTCAATGTGCTGGCGACACGACCGTGTTCTGGCTCAAGTCCGCTTTCACCTTTGTCCTGGCCCTTCTTGAAGCCCTCACCAACCATGGGGGCTTCACTTCACAATGCTGATGCAGCACTTCGTCCTTGTCTGCGGGTGAGGATTGCCGCACACCGACGGCATGCCGTTGTTCTCGGCTCTCACGCAGTCGTCGATGTTGCCGTTACTGAGCAATTCAGCAGCTCTTACATGCATTCAAAGCTGAACATTTTGGCTCACGCTGCAGTTGTGTGACGAGAAATCGTCATTGATTCTTTTTTGTACCGTGTCTTTGACTTATGCTGCAAGTCCCGCACCACGTGCAAGACGTCTGACGTCGATATCTGGCGCACCAGAGCTCGGCGCAGATCACGCTTGTGACGTCAGCTAATGCTGTCCACCATTGCAGCGTTTTTCTCTGGCCTCGACGAGACACTTCTACCCATCCTTCTGTGGCCAAGGACGATCAGGCGAACTTGATCGTATCGACAATCAAGCAACCGGTGATATCAGGTGAGCAACACCCAGAGACACCCTGTTAGTGCCAAATATCTGCGCCTCAGCGAACTTTCTCCTTGCTGCACTCTCGCAGGGAATAACTTTTTATGTCTTTGCTAAAGCTCCTCATCACGTTTTAGCTGGAGACTGCGCCTACTTGCACTGCGTGCGCGCGCGCGCGTGTGTGTGTGTTAACCAACCAGGAAAAGTCTCCAAGACATGATCGACTTTTTCTCTCAGCTCAGGTGAAGCGAGGCTGAGGGAAGAAGAGCCCAGGGAATTCCTGTACAGTGGGAGTCAACTTGAGCATGATTCTACCCTGTGGGTTGGAGCTCGCGGCTGGGGTCCAGTTATGCTGGTAGCGAGCTGGAAGCAACAGTTTGGAGACAACTTCTGGCAGACAAAAGATACGAGTTTGTAAATAATGGCGCTCTGACTCGGACAAAAGTTCCCCCTCACGAATGAGGGAATTCCCCCCCCCTCCCCTGCAAGGTAAAGCTGGTAGGTAAAAAGTTTTATCTGGTAGTAATCTCGTTGGGAACAAGCAAGGTCGTCAGGCCAGAGAGAGCTGTAATCTGCCGTCAAATGTACACAAGGGTCTGCTCTGCGGGCGCAGATGCGCGCCAGGTCTTCAAGTCCTCGTCGTCCATGTCCGGGGCCAGAAGTGGAACTTACTCCAGCTTCTGCCCAAGCGTTGGCTATTTTCACCCCTTTTTGCAATCAGACTTTTCCCTTGTCGATATGGGAGGCCTAGATCAGGCCTTCACATCATGTGTTCATGAGCTCAGGCGTAGTCATAACCTTTAGTTTTGCAATTGGCTTCCTTGGCAGCAGATAAATTTTCGTGAAAACATCTTTGGAAGTGAGAAATGGTTTACGTTGAGGCCCACCCCACCACCATTGAAAAATGGGCCCAACTTTGTGTTATGAAAATGGTGGGCACTTTGAGCAAAAGTTGGAGAATGTGATATGGCCATTATAGACCTTCATTTTAAGATTATTGCGACCTGCCACCATTTATACCCCCCCTCCTCCCTTCAGACAAGAACATTTAAAAAAGAAACAACACTCGGTTTTCCTGGGCAGACCCTGTACTGCCCGTCTGGGAAGGGAGTAAAACCAATTCACGCTGAGCTGTCTTCTCTTTTCTGTCACCCTGTAGACGAGTGGCGAGTGGAAGTACTTTCGTCCACCAAAAGACATGAGATGTTAGCACTGAGTTATGCAGCAGGCAGAGAAATCTTTGTCCACCCTCCTTATGTCCTGTCAGCGGGTGGTCAACTATAGCAGGACTTCTAAGGCACTACTTGACAACGGGTCATTGCTTGACCTACATGCGAGGCTGAGGACTCAAACACATTTATTATTATTTACCCAGTTTAGCACCCACGGGGTCAACAGTTTTTGTGATGAAAGATGGTCAAGTAGCTGATAAAATGGGCAAGAAACTGACAAAATGGGCTAGAAACTGACAAAATGGGCTAGAAACTGACAAAATGGGCTAGAAACTGACAAAATGGGCTAGAAACTGACAAAATGGACTGGAAACTAAAGAGGTGAGCAAATAGTCAGCTGGTTTTGTGAAGAAGTAGCCCATTCGATGGACAAGTCGCTGATTTGATGGAAAAGTTGCAGGCTTAAAGGATATGGAGCTTTTGATTTGTTGGACAACATCATTTGATGGATGCAAAATTCGGTGCCCTTGACAATGTCTGTTTAAAGCGCGATGTCCGAGTGTTCGTCTGTCACGAGGTTGGCGCTCCTGCCGCGGCACCGGGCGCCCCTAAACTGGGTCAGTAAGCTCTACTGTTCGCGCGCCACGGAATTCTAATGCATAGCACTTCACGTCGGAGGCCATTTCGAGGCCGAAATCGAGGTCTCTAGTTGAAAATCCAGCTGTCCAGCATTTGTCAGTAGCCATCTTGGGTGAGCGCAGGCGATAGAGTAAGAGTTGTCACACTTTGACCAGGAAGCATCTCATTCTGGCTGCCTCACTGCAGAGATTGTTTCAAACATTATGCAACTTGGCAACGCTGTGTGGAGGGAGGAGAGGGAGAAAAGGAGAGAGAAGGGATCGGCCAGTTTCACAAGCGACCCATAAGAATCGGGGTGCGAATCGCGTGGTCGACGCAGGGTGCATGGACCGCGTGAACCACGTGGACCGCGTGGACCGCGTGGACCGCGTGGACCGCGTGGAGCCAGGACAGCACCAAAGGAAAGAGAGACAGCAACAGATTTTTCCCTTCAAAGCCGGATACTGCATTTTGCAAAATATCCGCCGTCACATGGGTCGCTAAGTTGACATGATCAAAGTGGACAATCTGCCACCAAATACAATGTGCGCATTTGACAAAGTAGCACCTTACGAACACTCTGAGGTCACTGCAGCCCTGACTGCTCTCATCAAGTATTGATAAAATTCCACTTTGCCAAATGCACGTTGTGTACTATTATTTCCTTCCATACTATATGTAGTGTGTGTTTGTGTGTGCAGTGGGAAAAAAAGAGATTTATTTCGTCTTGCATTTGGCCTGCGAGTGAGAAAAAGCAAACATCGGTGAGATAACTGAAGCAGCTCAGGGCCTCTCAGATGCCTCTCAAGGCCGTGCGATGCAACTTCAGTGTTGTCAACGCTCTATATCTGTTTGTACACGCGCGCAGCCTCAGAATGCAGGCATCCAACATCGCATGCAATCGTGCCTCACACAACGACTGCTACCTCCACACACAGGGTGTCACAAAAGCAATGCTCCCTCACATTTTTCGCCAGAGCCTCCGGCATTCAGACACCGTCCTTGCCGAACAATTATTTTGTCGCACCCAGCATTCTGGCAACCCTGATGCCGGGAAACAGAAACCAATGAGGAGGAAGGAACAGTAGTGGGCAACTGAGCGCGATTGCATCGCAGCTTCCTCTGAGAAGAACTGACGACATTATGTACCTACGATATTTATACAGTATACAACAGAAGCTTCGTTTACAACGTCAGACCCGCAAATCGAGCTTCGACTGTTCTGGATTGGGCAGACTAAACTTGCACGCAAGTTAAGCGAGTTAAACAAATTGTGTAGACCAGGGTTTACCCATCAGTTTCTCTAACGTGACCTCCATTAGCAGCCCCAACGGCCTCAACATGTCCCCAGACTTCATTGGCGTGGGCCTCATCTACAGGGTGCGAAGCTGGACATGACGGAGACTTGCGGCTTCTCCCTGCTGCCGCAAGGTGTAGCCTTCCAAGGTCTCCTAAATGCTCCAGATGAATCACCCGGTGGCACTGCCTGCATGGTCGAGAGCGATGATGCTCTGCCATTTTGTTCCTCCCGTGAAAAAGTTCATTTACTGCTCAGTGTGCATTTTGCTCTCAGCCAGTCAGATTTCTCCAAACTCTGCCCTGTCTTGTGGGAGATACAGCTGTCGTGACATTGGGCCTGCGTCACCCTGTACTTTGCATATCAGTTCATAACGTTGTGGCTTCTTCGTCCACGGCAGAGGACGCCACAACCTGGCATGCCCGGGTTGCCAAGTCCACTCCAATCCTTCCTCTTCACCGCAGAAATATTTGAGCAGATGGGCCTTGATCTGGCTCCACGTAATAAGGGCATTTCGGCAACCCGGACGTGGAGACACCGGGTCAGAGCACGTACGAGCACGCCGGACTTGTCTTGGCAACCCTGACGGTGAGAGACAGACGCTGAGTAGATGAGGAGGACATGGGAACCGACTCTGGCACCCGATGCTCCTCAAACATTTTGGCAACACCAACGTCAAGAGACAGCACATGCAAGCATGTGGGACTTGTCTTGAGAGACTAAGCACATGAGAAGCACGTGTGTGAAACCTGCTTCCTGGGATTGGCAGAGTCCATCTTGTCACACCCTGTATACGCCCGACGTCCACAGAACAGAGGAAACCATTTCCTTTTCGTTCCTCGCCTTATCCACCATCCGTGGTCCCCGACCCGGTCAGAGCCGCTCCTTCGGTCACCTCGTCCAACCTGTTCTCGTTTCTCCAGAGTGCCTTTTGCGCCTGCGACGTCCCGATCCGCGGATCATCCTGACTCCCGAGGACCTCCCCAGCGACGGCAACTGCTCCGTGTCCTCGCCCGGGGCCAAGAGCCTCCGCGTGGCGTTCCATTGTGGCGGTGCCACGACCTCGTCGGGCGTCTGGCTGGAGAAGAAGAATCGTTCCTCGTCCACGTCACCATGGAAAAGGATTTCCTCCGCCAAGACGGATGGTGCCTCGAGGCTGTGCGTGGAAAAATTCGAAACGTGAGCCAGCCTCGAAAATGCGTATTGTGCGTGTGATGATTCATCATTGTAGCTGCTGCTTTTCTTTTTCCTCTCCTGAGAGACTTTCAAGGCCAAAGCTGCGTAAGACACACAGGCCGCCCTCTCCGGCGCGTCCGTGCAGCAGGCGGGGGCCTCTTCAGGAGCAACGTTCAGACTTTGAAATTGCAGTCATTGGCATTTGCCACTGCTGCAAAAAGGGAGATACCACTTTAGCAATGCAAGTGCGACGGGGTGGCCAAGTTGGAGGGCTCAGAGACCTCCGTCGGTAAGGTCAGGGTCACCTAAGGACAATGTGGCCATTATTAGGCTAGGTCGAAAAGACAACTTTTGACAAATACATATCAAATAATGTCTAGAAAGTGGCATTGGGCTAAAATACTAAGCTTCTACTTTAAACACTATTTTTTCTAAAATGATGTCTTAGGTTCTTAGGTTCATTTGCTTTTTTGCTATGCAATAAGGTTTTACTACATAAGTTCAGAAAATAACAAGGTGCTCGGAGTTTTGACGGTCCTTTATTTTCTGTTGCATTCAAATACAATGCCTTGAATTTTGCATCTAAAAGAGTGACTGAGCAGGCCCACGTCAACTTTGTAATGCTGACACAACATCCTTGTGTACTGCGTTTTTAAAACTTTAAAAGCAAAGGGGGAGACCCCAAATGGGCATACAATGAAAAATTTTGATTTGTAAATTTTTGAATGATCAATATAGCATCCTATAAGCCGGGCTTTTCAAATATACTTCTGAGAAGTTCCTTCATATGGGCACTAAAGTCCTTTTTGTTGCTGCACTCAAACATTCTTTATTAGACTAGGTCAAAAAGGGGTCAACTTTGGACATTCACTGATGGCATCTGGGGTTTGTTACATGGGCTCAAAAGATGAAGATGT
>JAAUXU010142679.1_pt1 | contig 13278 bp, 11 predicted proteins | sample 7278151 | NCBI WGS metagenome assembly JAAUXU01 (sample SAMN14350113, study PRJNA611818) | marine sediment metagenome | isolation source: surface marine sediment (1.8m) | place: French Polynesia: Moorea | collected 2018-08 | reverse complement strand
GACTTGGGGCGAGAACAGTTGACACATTCAGTTGGCTCTGTCTGTTCGAGGAGCAGTCAGCTGCCCACCTCGGTAGAAACCCACGGCTATCATTTCCCTCGCAAACTGTATGTTATAATAGGTGGAACAGGGGTCAAGTTGTAATTTGACAGAATGCACTGTGGATTTGCATTTAATGGGAAAATGAAGTCAAATGCTACTTTGTCGAAAAGTTGCATGTAGTTATATGCTCAACAAGTGTTTAAGTTTTCCTAAATGAGCCAGACCATACAGTCCAGAACAGCTTAATTCAAATATGTGTCGACAAATTCGTGAGTTCTTTGTTTCTTTTAAGTGAGAGGGTAAAAAGTCTTTTCTATACCTATCCACCTCTTGACCACCGAAAATGCGTGAAAAAAAGGAAAAAGCATAGAGCGATGACGCTGAATGAGTGACATGAGTAAAAAGATGACTTTTTTCGCCCCAATTTTATTGGTCGAACAACCCTCTCAGTGCCCTGCATGGGCCATGTCTCTGTCAAGAAAAAAATAAGCAGTCTGGGGTGATTTCTTAGGCAATTACGCCTTTTTTTACTCTGCTTTCCATTCTGGCAGCATGATTATTTCGTGCCTCTCGTGCTGAAAATGACCTCGCTGCCCTCGTGATAATCAGTGCATGAGAAAGCCCTATTTTTTCGAACAAATGGTTATAGCAGTTAATTTTTTTCCCCTAATATGGCCGCTTTTTATTCTCACAATTGTCTCCCAACCAAAAATTGCCAGGGCTGATCTGGCACTCCAACACTCTCAGAATTGCTCATTCCTTTGATGATTGTGGTCCTCTTTGATAATGTCTTGGACAGTAGAGTCACAAAATTAAGAGTTGGCACAAACTCCGGTAGGGCTTGGATCAATTTAAGCCTCACTGTACCTTCGCAACCCCATTTGTGAGGCGGAGCTGGTGCTCTCTTGTCCTTGAAGTGTTGAAGCTGTTCCAAATCACTTTCTTTGAGTGATTGGCCATTTCGAGGCAAAGAGCAGCAACGCAGTTTCGGTTTTACGTCGAAGACAGTATCAGAAATGCTTCGTAGAGTTCTATATATAACCTCGGTGGTTCCAACTGTGAAATACGGGGTGAAACACCTAAAATGATGCACTCAGCAGACGTTGCTCAATCATTCGTAACTTTTCACTGGATCGACCATCTACGGAAGTGATTCGTGCCTGTCTGGAAAGCTCACACTCTTTACTAACACCTAACTGTTGAGCGCTGATGCGAAACATCCAGATATCTGTGATCTTCTTTCGCATGAACTTTCAGCTCCTGCACCTCATCTAGCAATGCCCAAAGGTTTCGTAAGATCTGACCACCATGATTTTTACACTAAGCTTTTCTGTGAAGACAGTTGGACCCTTATTTACTGCACAATTCCAGTCACAGCAAGCGGACCATTTCTTTTTTCCTAATGTGGTCAATATCTGAGGCCACAACTTTGAACTGGATTGAGCCACAGAAGTGGTTTGCTCCGCTATATAAAGCTAAGATTCTACGTGCATAAAACGCCATGTCTGTTTGTCTGTCCCTCTGTGAGTACCTCTGTTGCGAGGTTGGCGCTTCCCCCGCTGGACCGATCATGCCCAAACTTGGTCGGCTGACACTACTTTTCACGCTCAGTGGAATAGCAGGGTTAGAGGTGCATTCAGGGCCGCTCCAAGACTGAAATTGAGGTTCAAAGTTGCATTTACAATAAAAGTACGTATGTAGTCAATATTCTTCTTCCGTCTCAGCCTGCAGTAGCTATCTAGGGTGACAGCAGGAGAGAGAACTGTTATGAGAGTTGCCAGGCTCTGAAACAAGGGACGAGAGAAGGACAGAGGAAGAAAGAGGGTCTGAGGAATAATTCCAATTTTACCAGGCAACTTGGCAACACTGGGGAGATGCTTCAGATAATCCAGTTTCAAAGGAAAATGAAAGGAAACTTTGTGAAGACTTGGACAAAACGGAGACGATTGGGCGTGGACAGCATGGAGCGTCCGGACAGCGCTGAGTGCACAATCCCTGACAACTGAGGAGGTCAGTCAGCTACTCTTACGAACGGAGAGAGAGATCGACGGACGAGTCTTAGAATAACCCGGCTAAGGCGGGCAATTTGGTTGATCCTTTACTCATTTCTTCAAAGTGCTGATGCAAAGTTAAAGCCAAAATTGGGCACAAATGATCAATTTGGATGCCAAGTCAGTCAACCTTGAAAGGAAATAACTCTTTGACTGAATTGAGCTACAGAAGTGGTTCACCCCTCTATGGAAAGTGGAGAATTTCGTATATAACCGTACTCATATGCACTTTCGTTCGAACCACTCAATTTTTCACAATTTGACATTTCCCAAGTGTGGCGTCGTAAGTGCCCCCCCCTGCATTACAGTATATCGCATACTTATGTAACTCCTAGAACTTCAGTCATCATTTATACCACGAACTTAGCATGGCACCACTATGCAGCATTATTTGACATAAACTCAAGATCAGCTTTTAAGGCTGGCGTTGTTAGGGAGACATTAACACACTTTTTTTCCTATTTTCACTCGACTACAAAGCGATGACCTCCAGCAACTGCCATACTACCCAACTCTAATGCCAGTCATCTCAGCAAAGCATCAAACAGTTCTTACATCACGGCCACCCCTTCCTGAATACTTCCCATTGTTTTAGTGCTCGGAAAAAAAACCGCTACACCAATATGTCCCATTTTAAGGCAGCGGTCACACATACCTTGGAGACGGGGTAAAACCCCTGTTTCGGGGTTTTTTTGCCCCACGTCACAAAACCTCCTCTGTGCATTTTCCCCTTGTCCGGTCACACAAGCAGAGCATAAAGCCAAGCAAAAACCCTGTCTTGCTCTTGCTCTTGTGCATCTGCTTTGTTTTGCTGTCTGCTGCTAACATCTGGGTAAAACTGATCAGTTTTGCCCTTGAAATCAGAAGTCAGCTCTACTCTTCACCCCCCCCTGGGTAAAAAACTAGGAGGTCCTATGACTTGGGGTAAGAAAACCCGCACATGGGTTTTACCCCGTTTTTGCCCCGTCTCGGAGCTATGTGTGACCGCAACATAAGAAGCCTCAAGGATGAAGGACAGGAAATAAAAATACGTCCCACCCCTGTCTCATGGGGATGTCACGTGCTCAAACTTTTTTGAGCCTTTTGCAGAGACATTTCACTCAGAGTTTTAAGCTGAGGCCCGAGCTTGTGCCATCCTAACTTAAGCCCCTCACACGAAAATTAGGGTTCTCTTCAGAAACGCGGGGCGATTGAACTACAAATTGCTGCTGCATATTTGGTCAATAACACCATTCTGTTGGACATGCTCGGCGAGGGCCCTCCCGAGGGCCTGCCGAGGCCGCGAGGCCAAGGAGAAGAGAAAAATTAGAGTTAGCGAGTAGGATGACATCGGCAAGGCGGAGGATGTCAGCGAGATTGACATCGTTTCAAGGAATGCAAGAACACAAGGAAGGAGAGTGGTACTTTATGTGACAGGAAATAAAGTGGTGCTTTATTTCCTTCTTTTCAAGCTAAAAACACGAAATCTGGTGACAGCGTACTTTTTGCGTGTAGGGGCTATTCTAGTCCTCGATTTTGCGATTAGCAGATCACGAAAGTAGATCGAATCATCTCTATATATTAACGACGCATATTGTAGTGCTAAAAGGAACCCAACTTGGACCTGACAGCGCAAGGGTCACTTTATATGCCGAGGGTGAAATACAAATTTGGGAAATGCTCTTCAGAAAGTGAGTCAGCAAATTCGATTCACACTATCATGCACGATGGAAAAATGGCAGACGCCCTACTGGGACATATAGAGCTTTAATATGTCCCGCCAGCGAGTAAAAATACGGGGAATTATTACGAAAATCGTGGGTTAAATTATAAATTACCGGTACGAAAGGGGGCTTTTTGACCATTCTTGGCAATTGATATTCCTCGGGCCACTTGATCTCCTTTGGCTGACACCACGGAAAATCAAGCTGTCCCTCGGGATTTCACTTGCCACTGTAGGACAAGAAGTTCTACTTTTCATGCCGGTTAAAATATCGTTATGTTTCTCGGTTCTCCTTCCCTGACCCTGTCATTTCCTTCAAACGATGTCCTCCTTGCTGATATCCTCTTCCTTTCTGGTATTCTCCTTTCTGATGATGTCATCCTCCTTGCTGACATTGTCCTCCTTGCTGCCTTGTCCCCCCCCCCAATTTTGCTGCAGTTGAGGTCTGCCTTTATGCAGCGTAGAGGAAGTTGAGGTCGTCTTTTGGAGCTGTTATATTGTTCATGCAGGGTTTGTACGGTAATTCGAGAAGACTTTTTCCTGCTCCTGCACACACGCTGTTCACAACAAGGGAGAGACAGAAATCAAATGTTTACGCAACGGTTTAGTCATATTATAGCGTATTCTTACATGCATAATACCCACTTTTTTGGCTACATTTTCGCGTGTTGAAGGAGGGGTGCGTGTGAAACACGGTCGTGGTACGTTCTGGGAAATGAGAAGGCGCTACTGATCAAAGACAGCATTAAAAAGATGCTATAATAATATGGATGATGCAGATGATGATGTGCATGGGAATGATGAAGGTTGAGGCATCACTGCATTTCCTGTGTTATGAAGTCTTAAAATTTTGACATAAGAATTTCAGTGCCACCCACTAATACTCGGATGTAGCATATTCCCCTGAATGGTGGGTCAAATTATGGGTGCGCATAATTAAAGGCACTTACTATACACGTAGGAATACGGTAATTATAATTAATCTTCAGTGTGGCCGCCATTGGCAGCAATTATGGCTTCTGACCACTTGCAGAAGCTCAAGCATGCTCAAAATGATGACCCGACATCACTATGGATTCTGGTTTCTTGCATTGTCAGGGGGACCTCAGAAGGGTCCACTGAAAGTAGACAATTGTTTTACCAATTAAGGTCTGCTCCACCCATATGGATTTTTTCCCCACGATGATACGGACACATCTGGCAGCTTTGTGCTTTAGGTGGTTGATCATCATCATAAACGCCTTATTCTTCTGATCTCCATGGACTTCTTTGACAGGGTGGCCTGCCTCCTCAGGAGATGGGACTTGAGAGTCTTAAGTCCTTCACACCTTTCCAGATGAGTCCACAGTTCACCTTCCTCCTCTTGGCTAAGACAGTCATGGGTGTGGTCGGGTTCTTTGTTATCTACATCTTAAAGCTGTTCATGAAGGTCTGCATAATGCCGATCCTCACTTTGCGCACCTTTCACGTGGACTCTTCTGTGGCTATTGCACTTCTTCAAATTCAAATCTTTTTACCATTCGGTGTCTATCACTTCTCCTTAGCATCATAGAGACGAGTGACTGCAAATCTTAGAGCATGATTTGAGTTTGCGTCAGCTTTTTTCAAATGAAATCGCATAATGAATTTGCAAATTACATACTGGTTTTAAGTCAAATCATGTAAAAAGTGATTCGAAATCTCATTTTCAAATCACCAAATCAGGTCCTTTGACTTCCTGGTGAGAATAATAAAATCGATGCGATTCTACATTAGCCCCCACCTCATGTACAGGGTGAGCATTGTTTTGCCTTGAATCGGCGCTTCCCCCATGTGCTCTGTTTCGACCTTTTTAGCATCTCCACCACCACTGTCAACACTGTGACGAAGTCTGCGATCGTCACACTGGGTACTTTTTCGATGTGACAGGTCTATGTAAGCTTTGAATATCACCTATAATGGAGATTAAAAATGCCTTAGGCGTTTGCTTTGACATTTTGCCTCATGTCCAAATCATCATGGCCTTTGAAAAATAACTACAAGGTCAAAACAAGTAAACCGTAAGTGGATCATCACCAAAAAACACCGCTTTTTAGTTTCTATTTCCTGTCCCATGCTTAGAAGTATAATAACTTACCTCGGTGTCCATATTGTCTATCAAATGTGTGACCAGAACACAACCTTCATAAAGTTAGTTGAAGATGCCTCCTGCTTTTAGTATACAGAAAAAGTTAAACTATTCTACATGAGGCTGGGTTGAAGTGCATTCTATGTCTGGGTAATGCCCTAGGCCCAATGGATTCCGTGATTTGTCATAGCCATTAGGTAGCCAACAACTAACGAGGAAAAGTCCCCGAGTTTGGCATGTTCCTGAGTGTTTTTAAGGGAATTGCAGGCCAAAATGTAAGTCTCACACTGGAATAGGGTTAACCTAATGTGCTGGCAACACAATGCGTGGTTTTGCCCTGGAAATGTCATTAAGAGAAAGTAGGGACCTTATGCGCACTTAACTTGCGAGAAGTTTCACTTGCAATCTTATAGGTCAGGCTTCTTCTTGTTGCAACTTTGTCCATGTCACTGAAGAGGACAAATTCCGAATTGTGTTTTGCTCACTGTCAAACCAATACTTTTCTGCTGATCACTCTGTCGCAGACCTTGAAACTGACAAAATTTCCTTACCTTTTAATTAAGAAGTATTTTATTTGGTGCTCTTATATTGGAGCCATGCGTTGATCCATTTCAAAGCCAAATGCTCACCCTGTGTAATGCGTGCAATGCAGTGTACGTACGCCCCATAGAGCGGGCAATAAAGTCCACATCGCCCGAGCACCCTATCCCAATGCTCTAGCTCAGTGCCGTAGCGCTTGCACGTTCGTACATAGCAAAAAATAGGAAAACCTGACCCTTTTGGTTGCTATGACATGCAACATGTCTTGGTATGCGTGGTGGTGCAGTAAGTATTGATGCACTTCGATACGAAAAAAGCTGGATGATTGACAGAAGGCAGATGCTCCTCTTAGACAGAGGGGGAGCAATTTGTCAATCTGAACATAACATTAGCTTGGGAGAAAGAATGTTGATGAAAACCTTAAGCACGAATTCGAGTTGGCTACACCCAGTTGACCTCCGCAGTTTCCGAGCTCACAGTAATCAACACAAAGAAAAATAAATCGAGATCTTCGCAACTCCTTGGGTGAGCACCGGTAGGACTAAAGTGAGCGAAAACTTCGAGCATGTGTTTTGAAAAGTTTACGCTTGTGCCTGTGCATTCTATGTACATTAGGGTGATAACTTTGAAAACTGCACCTGCATCATTGATATCTAAGAGGGGCTTGATGTGAAATGAAACCCAAGTCAAACAGTTTTTGTCTGCCTCTTGCAAAAATGAGCTACAGTCTTTTTTTGGGCCCCAAAACCAATGTTTCGGGCCTAAAACCAAGTTTTGTCAAACAATTTGTTATGGCTGACGAACCATCCAGATTTGGGTGAATGTTTCTTCCATGTTTTTCAGCACCTGCCAGGGTCACAAGCGTCTTCCTCTTTCCTCGGAGTACCCAAATCTATGCCCTACTCTGGAGTCAGTACCTGATCTGTCCACCTACTGCACCGGCGGTGGGACACCAGGGGCTGTGGCTGGCCGTTGGCGCACAGACCGACTCAACAACAAGACGCTGGCCAAGTCCATCGAACACGAGATCTTCGTCTATGCAAAACAAAACTTGGCAGTCATCAACATCTTCATCAAGGAGAGCTACACCAAGCGTTTTCGCAAAGCGGAGAAGATGAGCCGCATCTCTTACATCGCCAGTTCCGGCGGCTTGCTTGGTTTGTGCATGGGCTTTTCCTTTGTCTCCTTGGCCGAGATCGCCTACCACTGCTGCCTTTGCTGTCGGATCTTCTGCGGAGGCTTCCGCGGAAAATCCACCAAGCATTTTGTCGACAGGCACGCGACGTCGGGTGAAAAGGGAAGCAGCGGTTTACGCAAGAGCAGCAGCCGCGGTGACGGCCATCGGCGCCGGCCGCCCAAGGACTCGAATGGATGAGATACAGCCGCGGCTGCGATCGCTGGGGAAGGAGGTGCTGGTGGCGGCGTGAAGAGAAATTTATCGCCGTCGTCATCTCTGTCTACGCAGCCTTCCCCTACGACCGCAGCCGCCGCGGCGGTCCTCTGATGGCGGCCGCCGCCGCAAGAGGAGCGGCGGCTTGAAATGCACGTAGGTCCGACGAGAGAGAACATTCACAGCGGTGGGTGCAGAACAAGGAAGCGTCGGCGTGATGTGTCCACGTGTACATTCAGTGATAATGACGACAGAGCAGAATGCGTCGGATATTACTCATCACCGGCCACTCTGCCTCACAAGCCGCGACAATCGTCTCCGCCTCATTCTCGGGCGATCAGAGAGGAGCCTCTGGTGGCCGTGGAGGTGCACAGTCAAAGCAATGGGATGGCCACGGCTGTTACGAGGAGGCTGGCAACGACGACTGGGGCGGAAAGCTCGTCGCTCACGAACTTCTTGATCAGTGAAGTGTGACGAACGATCAGGGGTGTAAGAGAAAGCAAGTAGCAGGAACGCCCTTTTTTCCCAAGCTCGCCAACAGTGAAATTTGTCTACCACCATCAAGTGATGCTGACTCAATCAAGTGCCAAGAGATGCAGACGCGGCATTCTCGTATATTACATGTTCATGCATCGTTTCTTCTGTTTCTTTCCACTCTTCCGAGGACTCTGAAGACAAGGCCAAGTGGAGAATCCAGTTAGGGATGCATAGATTAAATTTTATCTGCGCCAATGTAACGTAGGTAGAAGAGAGACATGTGCTACAGAAAAACGCTTTTTGCAGCAAAAGCTCAACAGCATTCTGGTATGGATAAGTTCTATTTCGTACAAGTATGCCCTTATGCTCTTGCTGCATGTCAAATTTCCTCTCGCTCAGCGGAGACTCTTGAAATCGGATTCAGAGCGAATATTGACATACTTCTCTCCTTTTTTCTTTATCGTTTTTTGCGTAGTCCTTCTTAAGAGTCCTTCTGTCTCTCCTAATGCGACTGGGACACGCGGTTAAGCTATTAGAGACAGAAAATGATCGGATGAACGCCTTGAAGGTGCTCCAGTGATTTGTCATGCTCTCTCGCCGCTGCGCTGTTGTCTCCTCTTGTCCACGGACAGTGCAGTGTGAGTCACAGGACGTCCTTTGACCTCACTTCCCTGCGACTGCTTCCAATTTCTTTGGACACCTCTCCTTACGGCTCTGTCATGAGGCTCACTCACGCCCCCAGCCACGTCCCCTCCTGAGCATTCTCTCTCTCTCTCTTCCTAGGGCCCATGGGACATTCTTGGTGACTCACACTGCACGTATGTAGTCATGTACGCGTAGCGCACGAGTTGCGTATCTGTCGGCGAAGGGGTGGGGTAGGAGTTCAGGAGATGAAGAGAAATGGAAGGCCAGAAATACTCTTTCTGCCGTCCTTCGACTGTTACCTGGAGAGTGCATCACCATTCTTCATCGCCCACGCAATGACGTACGAAGCGGCAGCAAAACAACGTGTGCGCATGGACAAGCGTTCGGCCTAAGTTTTATGTGTGTATGTAATGTGTAATTCAGGTTATGACCTGACAAAGACCTGGGAGCTTAGCTTTAGTGATGTCTCGATTTGCTTACGCAATCGCATATGCCTGCGCGCATGTTTACCCTTCTTCCGTACTCAAATCGCGTTAAGAGTGGTCATTAGACCAATACACATGAGAAGAATGGAGAGCCCGACATAGTATGTAGGTATACATATACTATACGGTATGCTAATATACATGTAAGAGAAGCAGGGGTGGGCAACCTGCAGCTCTCGGGCCAAGTCGATTGGTCCTCCAGCAAATACGCACAACACTCTACACATACATGCATTAGCGCAATGTATAAACTGATAAATGGAAGTTATGAGGCTCACTTAGTTGACGCCTTGAGTTTTTTTAACATGAAGAAATCTATCGCCAAATTTAGATGAGCTGTCAGAACACAAGCTTGATGAAGTCTCCCACTGATTAAATGAAGATGAAAAAGATTAAAAGTAGGAATTTCAGATCTGAAAGGAAATGAACAGCAGTGTTTGACAATGTTTTTAAAACTTTCCATGCACTATTCATTTTTTAAATCTAACCCGCTGTTCCCGGGATTAACGAAACTCATTGACTTTTGAGTGACGAAGGAGTTCGTCGTGAAGTAGACACGCCATTAAAATCCTATTTTTGTATGGCCGAAGATGTTTAGAAATGAGACATTAGTTCCCCCCTCCCCCATTTGCCAATGGGTTGCCCACCTCTGCTCCAAAGAACTAGTCTAATCGATAACAAGGCAAGGAAACGAAGCGTTGTGCCTGATTCAGAAAGCCAGGGAAGAACTAAGGAGAAAAAGTCACTATTTTTCTTCTCAAAACGTATCTATTTTGTACTGTTCCTTAAAGATTCTCCCGCTATTGCACGAGCACAAGTAGTACTGATTTGCATGTGTGTTGCTTCATTCACGTGCTCCACCAGACTTGAAGTAGAAGGGATTTGCCGAGAGAGCGCACAGTATTGAGCGACGGTCGCTGCATTCTGTTCTTAATCCTTTGCTCGCACTGCACCCAAGGACAGTAGATGGGCAATCGAGTGTCTTGGCGAGAGAGGCCTCGGGTTGCCCCTCCGCCAGGGTTGCCGGTCCCAGTGATTTTCTCCAATGCGTCCGCTGTGGTTTTGGACTCGTTCACCAAACTGTCTTGAATGAGATCCTGCTGCTAACAAATGGGCAACTGGTGCGAAACAAAGAAAGCAGCATTGTAAAGCCCGAGTGGACAACAAATGGGCATTATTTGTTTGCTTGGGCCAGAGGCAGAGAAAGATGTTCCAGGAAAAAAAACCCGGAGGAAACGTCACATTGCACGGTCGATTTGGCATATCCGATCGAGAAGATAGAGGGAGGAAAAGCGATTGGAACAATCGTGTTGCAATAAAAACAGGCGTTTTGGAAGCCCACTCGCCTTTTTCCTCGAGGCTGCTGTTAAATCCGGACCATCAAAAAGTAAAACTAAAATGTCTCCCCCCCCCCAGCGACAGAGAAGAAATAACGAACAAGGTCCATCGACAAACTTTTCTGAACAACGGCCACAAGAAGAAAAAAAAATCCTGTAATGGGAATTTAGATTTCTTTGCAAGAAAGTTCTATGGGTGAGCACTTTTTTTTCTTCCTTTGGCGCCACCATTACAGACACTTAATGTAACACTTGCTACGTGGCCATTAGTGCAAGCTATGGTGAAGAGAGGCAATGAGGCGGCGGCTGCGGCGGGCAAGCAATTCCCCGATGAATTAGAGCTGAGGCGGAACGACATTAGGCAGTATAATAATGTTTCTCTTTACTCCATCGTCCTACGCAAACAGACAAGACAGTAATAATACTGCTACTCCATAGCAGGTGGTGGTGGTGGTCGAGGGTAATAACGTGATCGCTAATGTTTAAAGGCTGCTTACCTGAACTCTGCTGCATAGGTGGGTGGGGACACACACGACATAGTGTGACGTCTATTCCTAAGGCTCAAAAATAGGCTTGGAAAGGCCCACGACAAGGGGAGTGACATTACCATCCATGTGATATCTTCATCAATCCACAACTTCTCCCCTTCAATTTTTACTGTGCGTACGTTCGTACATGCTTGTGCTAATCAATCCAATGTCCTGTACTGAACAAAACAAAACAAAAAAAGCGAGAGGTTGTCGAAATTAAGACTGTGCGATATCCGCAAAGCAACCAATGGATACATCGAGAACAAATTTTGCGATATTCAATACGATATGATAAGTGCCCAATTAATTGTCAGGATGATACTTTTGCTGGCACTTCGAAGACGTCTGATATATTGCAAGGATTCAAGTACTGTTGCTGCTGCAACATCTTCTGATTTTTGCCTTGCCTTTTTGCCCAGCTTGAGCCCTCTGCGCGGCGGCCCATATGGCCCGTGGGGCCGCCACGCTTTCCAAGTATTATCTGCTGTCTCCCTCAGAATCGCATGCAAAGAGTATCGTCTGATATCGCGATGTATTTTTAGAAATCTCGATATTCGATAATTTGTAAGTGTCGCGATATCGACACGAGATATCGCACAGTCTTAGTTGAAATTGCATTCCTCCCTGTATCGAGCGATGTACGGTACTGTAATGTCATATGAAAAAGAGAATCCATGCACGTATGATACGTTACTACTATAATAAAGTTCATTTTCTTCATTTTATAGCGTCATCACGAAGTCTGGCGATGAAATGATAATAAATAGTCTGCGACTGTGGCACTCGTGCAACTGCAGTGACGACGTCTATTTAAATATTTGACTTGGCGGTTTGAGGTATCCTGTAGCCTTTCACGAACCCGCCAATTGGCTAGGTTGCTGGCTAGTCCGAAACCACTGTATGAACATTATTACGTCTTCTTGCCCAAAATGAATGGGCATTGCTCATAATCAACTTCTATCGCTATCTATCTTCGTACATTTGATGATAAAACCGACAGGCCAAAATTTGAACTGTCAGGATCGCTTTTTACTCTGTTTTCTATCTGATCTGGCAAACTCCTTCTGCATGAGGTTGTGGGCAAAAAAAAAAATCGACTCACGACAAAAACCATAAATTTCTTCATCATTTTTATCCTTCTGAAAAAAAATGGATCGTTTTCGTAGTTACGACTGTGCGCCAACTCGCAACCTTTCTTCTCTTTCCCCCTCAGACAATCCTTTGAATATCGATGGCTGAAATGTAGCACAAAAAAATATAAATGGTCCTCTTTGCTCTTCCAGGAAAAAAAGGGGTATTTCTTTTTTATCTCCATCCAGCAACCCTTTCAATTTTTATACAGGGGTAGAGAGGTTCTGTCTTATCTTCAGAGGTGCGAAATTGGATCCCTGTCTAGGTCGGTCAAAAAACTGACCACTCTGTCAAGCCAGGTGCAGCAGCATGTACACACTGTATGTATGTTGCACAGCTACGTATATGATACTGTACGTTGGAGACAGCACATACGCAGTGCACACTGAATGTGGAAGGACACAGTGTTTTCTTTGCCCCAGTGCGGGCACATTGGTACGAGTGTGTCCTATGTACGCACTGTGCTGTACGATGGTATCATGTGCAGAGGCCAATAACAAGTCGGACTTTTCGAAAGTGTAGCCCCCCGCCCCCAAAAAACCCAACCCAGTGTCACAGACTCATTTGTGCCACACAATAAATAAATGAGCTTGTCCGATTACAAGAGGTGCAGGTTTGGTCATTATTTATATTAGACTTTACGTGTTCTAATGCCTGGACAACTATTTGCTAATATTAAACTTTTTCCTCTTCTCCTCTGGATTGTGTGTGTTTTCCAGGAAAGTGCCCCTCATCACGATTCAGCCAAACTTGCCTACTTCCAATCCCCTCTTCTTCTCCAAACGTACTATTACCCAGGTACATACACAATATTACAAGGGAGGCGGGTAGTAAGCTAAAG
>JAAUXU010065026.1_pt1 | contig 13280 bp, 11 predicted proteins | sample 7278151 | NCBI WGS metagenome assembly JAAUXU01 (sample SAMN14350113, study PRJNA611818) | marine sediment metagenome | isolation source: surface marine sediment (1.8m) | place: French Polynesia: Moorea | collected 2018-08 | reverse complement strand
GGCTTCGCGACCAAGGACCCGGCCGGCTTCAGCGAGGCCGACATCGAGCTGATCGACGCCATCCTGCCGGCCCTGGGCGCGGTGCTCGAGCTGCGCCACCTGCTACGTACGGCGCGCGGCCTGCTCGACGCCTACGTCGGGCCACGCACCGGCCGCAAGATCTTGAACGGCACGGTCAAGCGGGGCGACGGCGACGAGATCAACGCCGTGCTGTGGTACTGCGATTTGCGCGACTTTACGGCAATTTCCGAGCGCTTGCGGCGGGATGAAGTGATCGCTTTGCTCAACGACTACTTCGAGCAAATGGCCGCACCCATCGAGGCCCGCGGCGGTGAGATCCTGAAATTCATCGGCGACGCCATCCTGGCGATCTTCCCCATCACCGACGGTCTGAGCCCCGAAGCGGCCTGCTGCGCCGCGATCGACGCCGCGCTCGAGGCGCAGCAGCGCTTGGGCCGCCTGAACCAGACCCGCCTCGCCGCGGGCCAGACGCCATTGCGCTGCGGCATCGCCCTGCACAAAGGCGACGTCATGTACGGCAACATCGGCGCGCCCGGGCGCCTCGACTTCACAGTCATCGGGCCGGCTGTCAACCTGGTGACCCGGATTGAGGACAAGACACGCGACCTGGAGCCGCCGATCGTTTTCTCTCATAAGGTCGCCGAACGCTGCGGCCGCCCGCACCGCTCCCTCGGGCGTCACGCCTTCAAGGGCATCGATGGCGAACGGGAGGTCTTTACCTTGGCCCGAGAGGCGGAGGGCTAGAGCCGCCTGCACTTGGAGCAGCTCAAACAAGGCTCCTTAAGCCGCTGAAATATAATATTATATTTTCTCACGTTCCGATTTTCTTGCGTGGATTTCGGTCTGGACTTGGCCCCGAGACCGGCGTCTTTAACCAAAGCTTCACTCCCAAACGGCATAGGATTGGTCTCGACGACAGTCAGCTCCTGGCCAAGGGACCTCGATCATGTCGCCCACCGAGATTTCCGTAAGCCACCTCTGGTTCGCCTTCGCGTTCAGCTTCGCGTTGCTCGTGGTCACCTTCGCGCTGAAACCGGGACTGCGGAGGGCCTTGCGGTTTCCGCTACGCAGGAACCGGAAAGACGGCAAGCCACGGGAGATTGAGAGCCAGGACTTCGCCCAGGCATCCTCCGTCATTGCCTACCTGCTTCGAAGCGGCTTTCGCGGTGCCTGGGTGCGGCTCCGGCCTGCAAGAGCAGACACCAAGCTCGCAATCCAGTTCGACAAGTACATCCGCGGACCCGGCGACTACGGAATCGAGCTTGTGTTCCCGGTCCTCAAGTGGTCGCGGGGATTCGCGCCGCGGGTCGAGGCCTATTGCCGAGCCCATGACCTGCCGCTCCGTGTCCGGCCCAAGCTGAGCTCGCATGCCCGCGAAGCGATCTTCGTCGATTGCGGCCAGGACCTGGACGGCGCCTTTGAGCTGGCACGCCACATCTGGGTTGAGATATTCGGCCTCGAGGCTTCGGTGCCTCACCGCATCGAGCGCTATGGCCTGTCGGCGGACGGCGAGCTGGTGGACAAGCCGGATCAGAAGCCGCTGTCCTTTTCTGAGGCCTAGACCAAGATCGGCTCGGATTGGATCAATCCGAGCCGTGAGCTTCGAACTTCCTTAACCGGTAAAAGCATGGTTCACGTGTCACACCCTGTCGGTGTGACACGATCATGCTCTCGCGATCGCCAGCCTGCGAAAGCGCCCTGCTGCCAGCGCTTACCTCGACCCACTGTGGCGGCGGTCGTCCTCGTCTCGGGCCAGCTCTTGCAGATCACTGCGCTCCGTGGTGGCCCGGAAGCGCCAGACCGGCGGCTCCCAGCCCTCCAGCCAGGCCTCGATACCGACAACCTCGGCGACGTGGCCGTTGCCGTGGAACCAGGTATCGATGGCGTAGCGGCCACGCTCTCCTTCCAGCTCGATCACGGTCGCGGTCAGGTGAGTGATCTCGCCGGGAATCCAGGCCCGGTGCACAGGCGTGCTCACCTCGTGGTGCCGGAGCAATCCCTCTTTCTCCAGCATCAACAGAAACCGAGTCGTGGTGACCGCCTCGTCGACGCAGTCCTGCTGGCCGCCTTCGCCGAAGCCGGTCAAGGTGCCACCGACGTCACCGTCCGTACCGGCCTTGGGGCCAGCGGCGAGTTCGAACCGAGATGCCGCCTGGGCGATTTGCGCTCGCTCCGTGGCGGCATCAGGCGCCGGCGTCCGCAGCGGCGCGGTGATTTCCGCCCACTCGGCGGGACTCAGGCTGACCTTGCTTTCGGTCGCGCAGCCGTGGTCGCGACAGAGGGTGAAGTCGTCGGGCTGCAGCGGATTCTGCGAGCTGTAGGCGAGCGCTCTCTCGGCCCGGGGCAGGTTTTCGCCATGATTGAAGAAACAGCCGGAGAGCGCGAAAGGCAACGCTAGGAGGAAGACGCCTCGCCAGGCAAGTGAGCCGATTGCCATGATCCATTCCCGTTGGCCCCGCCCGCCAAAAAGCGGGGAACTGGGCAGGGATAGTCCTTCAGATCCCGACGCGAGTCCAGTAACTTGCCCGTGCAATTGCGCCGCGGCCTGACAGGCCTTGCGGTTGACAAGGCCCGGCAAATGGCGCGGAGTCGCCTTCGATCGGACGGGCCCTTGCCGCTTCCGGCAAGACTCGATGCGGTGGGAAGAATGCACGGCAAGACCCTAAAAAGAAGCGAAAAGCCGGTCCACGTCGTGGGCGGCGGACTGGCCGGCAGCGAAGCCGCCTGGCAGATCGCCCGGGCCGGCGTGCCGGTGGTCCTGCACGAAATGCGGCCGCAGCGCGGCACCGAGGCCCACGTGACCGACGGCTTGGCCGAGCTGGTCTGCTCCAACTCCTTTCGCTCGGACGACGCCGAGAGCAACGCCGTCGGCCTCCTCCACGAAGAGATGCGGCGCTGCGATTCGCTGATCCTGGCCGCCGGCGATGCCCACAAGGTGCCGGCCGGCTCGGCGCTCGCGGTCGACCGGGTCGGTTTCTCCGAGACCGTGACCGCACGCTTGGAGGCCCAGCCCCTGGTCGAGATCCGCCGCGAGGAAATCGAAGGTCTGCCGCCGGCGGACTGGGACTCGGTGATCCTGGCGACCGGTCCGCTCACCTCGCCGGCCTTGGCATCCACCATCGCCGAGTTGACCGGCGAGGAGGAGCTGGCCTTCTTCGACGCCATCGCGCCCATCGTCCACAAGGAGTCCATCGATTTCGACAAGGCCTGGTTCCAATCGCGCTATGACAAGCCGGGCCCGGGCGGGACCGGCGCCGACTACATCAACTGTCCTCTCGACCGAGATCAATACGAAGCCTTCCTCGACGCCCTGATCGCCGCCGACAAGACCGAGTTCAAGGACTGGGAGAAGGACACGCCCTATTTCGAGGGCTGCCTGCCGATCGAGGTCATGGCAGAACGCGGCCGCGAGACCCTGCGCTACGGCCCTATGAAGCCGGTCGGACTGACCGACCCGCATCGGCCCGAGAAGCCGCATGCCGTGGTCCAGCTGCGCCAGGACAACGCCCTGGGCACGCTCTACAACATCGTCGGCTTCCAGACCAAGCTGAAGTACGGCGAGCAGATCCGGGTGTTCCGGATGATCCCGGGCCTGGAGACCGCGGAGTTCGCCCGCCTGGGCGGCATCCACCGCAACACCTTCATCAACTCGCCTGTGCTGCTCGACCGGACTTGCCGGCTGAAGGCGCAGCCGCACCTGCGCTTCGCCGGCCAGATCACCGGCGTCGAGGGCTACGTCGAAAGCGCGGCGATCGGCCTCCTGACCGGGCGTTTCGCCGCCGCCGAGCGCCTCGCCCTGGAGATCACGGCACCGCCGGAGACCTCCGCGCTCGGCGCGTTGCTTCGCCATATTACCGGCGGTGCCGCGGCCGAGACCTTCCAGCCGATGAACGTCAACTTCGGGCTTTTCCCGCCGCTCCCGAAAGGCCAGGGACGCCAGCCCAAGGGCCGCGCGCGCAAACAGGCCATGAGCCAGCGCGCCCTCGCCGACCTGCAGGCCTGGCTTGGCGGCCTAGCCCAAGCGGCCGAATAAGGAAACGAAGCAAATGGTGCTCGAACTGCTCCGCGAAGGTCTCAAGAGACGCACCGCGCGCCAGCGCCACCGCCGCTTCCTGGAAGCGACCATGGCGACCAGCGCGCTGGTCGCTTTTGCTGACGGCGAGGTCAGCTTCACCGAGCGCATGCGGCTCGACCAGATCCTGAACCATCTGCATCAGCTGCGGGCCTTCGACGTGCACGAAGCGATCAACCACTTCAACAAGGTGGTCGAGGTCCTGATGGCCGAGCCCGAAGAGGGTCACGCGAGGGCATTGGAGAGCATCGAGGCCTTCGCGCAAGACAAGGCCTCTGCCCGGCTGATGGTCCGGGCCGCCTGCCATCTCTGCGTCGCGGACGGCGTGTTCACCGACGGCGAGCAGGAGCAGGTCGCCGAGCTCTGCGTCCTTCTGGACATCACCCCGGAGGACTGCGAGCTGGATGAGATCATCCGGGCCAGCAAGGAAGAAGCCTAGATCGGTATAGGCGCGAAGTAGGCCGCCTTTCGGCCTAAATCTTGACCCACATCAAAAAGTTGTAATCCCACCTCGCGTACCCATGGTGGTTGTCAAGGCATCGCCGGTGGCGCGTGCGTCTGCAGCTAGAGGCCAGCCGCGAACAGACGTGTGTTCTTGAACGCCTGAACCCGGCAAGGCCAACAACTGTCCCGGGTTCGGCGCAAGGCACTCGAATCAAGGGGAGATGTGGGCATGGCGCATCGCAAATTCGCGCTGCTCGGTCTGGCAGCGCTTTTCCTTTCAAGCGCGGCGATCGCAGAAACACCCGTGGTAGTTCCAGGTCTGGAGTCGGCGGCCACGGTCCTGCGCGACGACGACGGTATTCCACACATAATTGCCGAGAACGAGTTGGATCTTGTGCGAGTCCAGGGTTGGGTCCACGCCCGCGACCGACTGTTTCAGATGGACGTGTCGCGCCGCCAGGCGAGCGGCACCCTTGCCGAGCTGTTTGGCCCGGGAGCCCTGGAGAGCGATGTCGAGTTCCGTACTCTCGGGATGCGCCGCGCCGCCGAGCAGGCCTTACCCGGGTTCTCGCCTGAGGTGATCGACGCCCTGACGGCCTATGCGGAGGGTGTGAACGCCTACGTGGCGGCCCATCCGCTGCCGCCGGAATACGAGGCGCTCGAGCTCACTGTATTCGAGCCATGGGACCCGGTTGACACCCTTGCCGTGGGCAAGCTGCTCTCCTTGAGCCTGTCCTTCGACCTCGAAGACATCTTCCGCACCGAAGCCCTGGTGAGCTATCAGAAAGCAGGAGCACTGCTGGACTTCGACGGCAATGCATTGTTCTTAGAAGACCTTTTCCGCAGCGCCCCCTTTGATCCTGCCGCTACCGTTCCCGACGCGACCAGGCCCTTGGCTGCCGTGGCGCGCGCGGAGGCTGTTGCGCCCCCCTGGAAACCGGACACGGGATTCCTGCGGCCCGAGGCGGTCGAGATGGCCCGCGGCTACTTGGCTCGCATGCGCCAACTTCGCTACGGCCGTGAGGCCCTGCGCATCAGCACCGAAGCTGGCGGCAGCAACGAGTGGGCGGTCAGCGGCGCGTTGACCGAGAGCGGGCGACCCATGATCGCCAATGATCCGCACTTGCCGCTGGGCACGCCGGCGACCTTCTACCAGAACCATCTTCTGGCCCCACTGGCGGGTTTCGACGTGATTGGCAGCAGCCTTCCGGGTGCGCCTTACGTGGTCCTTGGCCAGAACCGGCACATCGCCTGGGGTGCAACCTTCCATAATTTGGACGTGATCGACGTCTTCCAGGAAAAGGTCGTTTTCGACCCCGAACTGAGCACGGTCCATTCGGGTGAGGAGGAACCTGTGGAAACGATCCCGGTGACCTTCTATGCCAACGTGATCGGCGACAGCGTGCCCGATAACCTTGTAGAGGTTCCGGCGGGCGGTGGCATCCCGGACGCCGTGCTCATCGTGCCACGACGCAACCATGGCCCGATCGTCGAAGTGGATCCATCCGCCGGGGTCGCGCTCAGCATCGCCTACACTGGTTTCAGCCCCACCCGCGAGCTCGCTGCCTTCCGGGCCTTCAGTATGGCGCGGGGCCTCGACGACTTCATCGCCGGGCTGCAGAGCTTCGACGTCGGCTCCCAGAACTGGGCCTATGTCGACACCCGGGGCAACATCGCCTATTTCACAAGCGCCGAGGCCCCGCTGCGAGAGGACCTCCAGGCTGGGAGGGAGGACCGACCGCCATTCCTCATCCGCGACGGCGAAGGCGGCTACGACTGGATCCCCGTGGACGCGCGCCCGCCTCACCAGGCGGTTCCCTTCGAAATCTTGCCCTTTGAAGAAATGCCGCAGGTCATCAATCCCCCGGCCGGATACTTCGTCAACGCCAACAATGACCCCGCCGGAATTACGTTGGACAATGACCCCTTGAGCCAACGACGGCCGGGCGGCGGCAAGAGCATCTACTACCTCAGCCCGGGCTACGACACCGGGATCCGCGCCGCGAGGATCAAGCAGCTGCTTGAGAAGCGGATGGACGCCGGCCCGATCACGGCAGACCACATGAAGGCGATCCAGGCCGACACCGTCCTGTTCGATGCTGAGGTCTTCACGCCCCTCATCCTGGGTGCCTTCGAGAGCGCAATCATCGAAGGCGCGCCCGATAAGCTGAGCGCGCTGGCCGCCGATCCCCGTGTGGCGGAAGCCGTGGCCCGCCTTGGTGCCTGGGACTTTTCCACTCCGACCGGAATTCCCGAGGGCTACGACGCCGCCGACGTCGACGGCGTGCCGGCAGAACCGAGCGCAGAGGAGATCGACAGCAGCGTGGCCGCCACAATCTATGCCGTCTGGCGCAGCCGGATCATCGCAAACACCATCGACAGGGCGCTCGACGACATCGAGAAGGAACTCGGCGGCATCGACGAGGAAATTGACGAAACTAAACTTCCGCGCCCGCAGTACAGACGCGAAATCATGTCGGCCCTGCGGAACCTCTTCGACAATTTCGACGAGAACGAAGGTGTCGGCGCCTCCGGCATCAACTTCTTCCCGGAGCCCGACGACGTCGACGATCCGAAGGTCCGGCGCGACATCACCGTCCTGCAAAGCCTGGCCGATGCCCTCGACCTGTTGGCGGGTAATGAGTTTGCGTCCGCCTTCGGCGGTTCCACAGATCAGCAGGACTATCGCTGGGGTCGGCTGCACCGCCTTGAGCTTGATCATCCCTTGGGCTCGCCGTTCAGCATTCCGCCGGCCGGCGGCGCCTTCCCGCCGACGCTGCCGGAGGAGCTGCTCGGCATCCCGATCGACGGCGGCTTCGAGACCGTCGATGCTGCGACACACGACCTGCGGGGCGCAGGAAGCGACGGCTTCATGTTCGAGAGTGGTCCGACACGCCGCCACGTCGGTCAGGTTCGCAGCCCCCTACGCGGCATTTCCGGGCAGACCAGCCTGCCCGGCGGCGAGAGCGGGGTATTGGGAAGTCCTCTCTACGCGAACCTCTTGCCACGCTGGCTGACCAACGAGACCCATCCGCTCCGTCAGCGTCTGCCGGAGCTGCTCCGCAGCGTCGCCGAGGTCACGCTGCTTCTGCCGGCGCGGCAGGAAGATGATGACGATTGAGTCCGGCCGCTCAGCGGTCAGTATCGGCCGCTGAGCGTCGCCCAGAGCAGGCGCCAGGCCTTGCCCGGCTGCGGCGCCTGGAGCCTGGCATCGAAGAGGTCGTGATCGACCTTCGCCAGGAGCGCGAGGTAGCCATCCGCCAGGCAGCCCAACAGCAGCGCCGGTCCGGCGGCTCTGGGAAGGCCGCCGCCACCGCTTCGGGCCTCGCCCAGATGGCCCTCGGCCTCGACCGCGATCCGGTGCGCCACTGCGCGCAGTGCCGGAGAGCTTCGGCCGGCGAAGACTTCGGTCGGCTCCAGGCCCGCCTCGGCCATAAGGTCCTGCGGCAGGTAGAGCTGCCGGCGCGCGGCATGGAAGGGCAGCGCGCGCAGCAGTCCGATGTAGGACCAGGCGACCCCCAGGCTGCGCCCGGCCCGGCGGCTGGCCTCGTCCCTGGCGCCGAGGACCTCGAGGGCCAGCCAGACCAGGGTCGCCGAAGTCGCCTCTGCATAGACTTCCAGAGCCGCCAAGGACCCCGGGGGCTCCTGGCTCAAGTCGGCTTCGCGGGCATCGATCAGGCGCTCGAAGTGGTCGCGGGTCAAACCGCGCTCGGCGACGGCACGGGCCAATGGCTCGACCACTTCGTGATGGCGCGGATTGCCGGCGAAGACACCCTCGATGCTCTCGCGCCACCACTGCAGGCGGATCTGACCCAGCATGGCCTCGCTGACCACTTCCGGGGTCTTGGCGACCTCGAGATTGAAGGCGTAAAGGGCGAAGAGATGCGCCCGCGCCGCCCGGGGCGCGAAGAGACAGGTCAGGTAGCGGTCATGGTCATAGCGGCGCAGCTCCTCGCCGCAATACCCGAGCGCGCTGCTGGGTCGGGTCACCGCGCCGGCCGCCATCCTAGATCCTTGTTGTTCTTGGATCGCAACGTCTTACCCGTTTCGATCCCCTTGGCAAGTCAAAGCGGAACGCTTAACTTCCCCGGCGAGGTTGCAGGACCGAATCGGGGGCTGCTACCCGCCAGTTCGTAGCTCTTTTGCCATCGCGCCTCAAGGTCACGACGGCGCTGTCCTGGGCCAAGACTCAAAGCTAGGGGGTTCCAATGGCTGCAATTCTCTCCGATCTACGGAACACGGTTGTCACCGGCATCGCATTGTTGGTGGCCATCATCATCGTGGTCGGCGCTACGGTCAGCTTCCCGTCCTTCGACCATGCCTGGTTCGCCTTTCTGTTCCGCTGGCTGCACGTTCTCAGCGGCGTGATGTGGATCGGCTTGCTGTGGTACTTCAACTTCGTGCAGATCCCGAACATGCCGAAGATACCGGACGAGCAGAAGCCGGCGATCGGCAAGGTGATCGCGCCGGCCGCCCTGTGGTGGTTCCGCTGGGGGGCGATGGCCACCATCGTCACCGGCCTGATCCTGGCTGCCATGAGCGGCTACCTCGTCGACGCGATACTGCTGGGCACCAGCGACGGCGGCGCCAGCACGGCGATCGGCATCGGCATGTGGCTGGGCGCGATCATGTGGTTCAACGTCTGGATGGTCATCTGGCCCAACCAGAAGCGGGCCCTGGGCATCGTCGAGGCCGACGCCGATACCAAGGCCAAGTCGGCGCGCACCGCGATGCTGTTCTCGCGGACCAACACTCTGCTTTCGATCCCGATGCTCTACTGCATGGTGGCCGCCCAGAACGGCGGCTTTGCCTGATCGCAGCCGGGCAAAGAAACGAAATGCGGAACGGGGCCTTCGGGCCCCGTTCTAGATTCTGGCGCAGAGAGGTTTCGACTCCGGCCCCACGCCGCTATTCGACCGCGATCAGGGCAGCTGCGACGGCGCGCTGTTCCATCACCAGGACGTTGAAGCTTCGGCAGGCCGCGGCGGTCGCCATGGCCTCGATGCCCAAGCCGTGGTCGCGCAGGACCTGACGCAGATCGGCCGGTAGGGCGATGCCACGACCGCCGCTACCGATGAGCAGAATTTCCAGGTGCCCTGCGGCCTCCAGGATCGGCCCCAGCGCGGCCTCGTCGATTTCGGCGGCGACGCTGACCGGCCAGGCCAGGACCCGGTCCTGGAGGATCAGGATCGACCCGCCATGGCGGACGCCGCCGACCTCGAACCCGCCACCACCGTAGCCCTCGACCAAGAGCCGGTCTTGCGGCCCACCCTCGACGATCTGGACCATCGGTTGCCCGGCCGAGATTGCGCTAGCCGGCCGCCGGCTTTTCGGCGCCTTCCGGTTCGGGCTTGGCGACCTGGCTGTGGCGCAGGTTCATCAGCATCAGAAGCGGCGTCGCGACGCCGATCGATGAATAGGTGCCGATCAGCACGCCCCAGATCAGCGCCAAGCTGAAGCCGCGCACCACGTGCCCGCCGAAGACCGAGAGCGCGATCAGGGCCAGCAGGGTGGTGATCGAGGTCAGCAAGGTTCGCGACAGGGTCGCGTTCAACGCCATGTTGAGCACCTCGGCCACCGCGACCTTCTTGTACTTGCGCAGGCTCTCCCTAACCCGGTCGAAGACCACGACGGTGTCGTTGATCGAATAGCCGGCAATGGTCAGGATCGCCGCCACGCTGGCCAGGTTGAACTCGAGCCCGGTGATGGCGAAAAAGCCGATGGTGGTGATCACGTCGTGGGTCAGGGCCAGGAGAGCGGCCAGACTGAATTGCCACTCGAAACGGAACCAGATGTAGAGCGCAATGGCGCCGAGTGCGAGAATCGTCGCGATCAGAGCCGCTTCCTTGAGCTCGCCGCCGACCTTTGGCCCGACGAACTCGATGCGGCGGTAGTCGACAACGGTGCCGGCCAGGGCCTCCTTGATGACCGCGATGGCAGCGTTTTGCGCCTCGTCACCGCCCTCCTGGCGCTGAACATTGATCAAGACGTCGGTCGGCTCGTCGAGGGACTGCAGGGTGACCTCGCCGAGACCGAGCCCACCCAGCCGGCTGCGCAGGGCGCCGAGGTCAGCCGGCCCTTCGGTTCGTACTTCGAGCATCACGCCGCCGCGGAAGTCGACCCCGTAGTTCAGGCCGCCGCCGAAGAACAGCCCCAGCGAGACCACCACCAGCACGGCCGACAGGGCCAGGGTCAGGCGGTGGCGGCCGATGAAGTTGAACTTGGGCTCGGTCGGAAGGCGTTTGATCAGTGCCATGTTCGCTCTCCAGCCCTCAGATCGGCAGCAGCTTCGGCTTGCTGCGGCGCAGCCAGGCAACCACGAAGACCCGGGTCACCATGATCGCGGTGAACATCGAGGTCACCAGCCCGATCATCAGGGTCACCGCGAAGCCCTTGATCGGCCCGGTGCCAAAGACGAAGAGGATGGTCGCGGCGATCAGGGTCGTCAGGTTGGCGTCGATGATCGTCGTCAGGGCCCGGCGATAGCCGGTGTCGATGGCGGTGACCGGACCTCGTCCCGCCCGTTCCTCCTCGCGTATGCGCTCAAAGATCAGGACGTTGGCATCCACCGCCATGCCGATGGTCAGTACGATCCCGGCAATGCCCGGCAGGGTCAGGGTCGCCTGCAGGACCGAAAGCGCGGCAACGATCAGCACCAGGTTGGCGAGCAAGGCGACGTTGGCCATGAGGCCGAAGCTGCCGTAGGAGACCGCCATGAAGATGATGACGAAGAGCATGCCGAGAATGCAGGCGATCTCACCCGCAGCGATGGAATCCTCGCCGAGGCTAGCACCGACCGTCCGCTCCTCCAGGTAGGTGACGTCGGCCGGCAGGGCGCCAGCGCGCAGAAGGAGTGCCAGGTCCTGCGCCGACTCCAGCGAGAACCTGCCGCTGATCTGACCGCTTCCCCCGAGGATCGGCTCGCGGATCACCGGGGCACTTATCACTTTGTCGTCCAGGACGATGGCGAAGATCCGGCCGACGTTCTCCTGAGTGGCCTTGCCGAAGCGCTTGGCTCCAACGGTATCGAAGCGGAAGGAGACCACGGGCTGGCCGTACTGATCGTAGGTCGCCTGGGCATCGTCAAGGTTCTCGCCCCGCACCATAGCCCGCCGCTGGACGACGTAGCGCACGCCCTCCTCATCGGACGAGGGTAAGACGAAATGGCCGGGCGGCGGCCGGCCCGTATAGGGATCGGCGGTCTGGTTCACGAAGTGGAAAGTCAGCTGTGCTGTCCGGCGGAGGATGTCCTTGATCCGCTGGGTATTCACCTCGCCCGGAACCTGGATCAGGATCCGATCGGCGCCCTGGCGCTGCACCGTGGCCTCGGTCAGCCCGCTCTCGTTCACGCGCAGCCCGAGGACCTCGATCACCTGGCTCATGATGCTGGTCCGGATCTCGCGCAGGCGTTCCTCGGAGATCTCGATCTCGATTCTCGGGCCGTCCTGGGAAACCACGTAGGTCTGCACGTCATTGCGGATCAGCTCGCGAGCGCGCTCCATCTCGCTGGCATCGCGCAGCTCGATGAACACTTGGTTGCCCTGGATGCCGCTGCTGTGCTTGATCCGGGCCCGGCGCAGCGGCGCGGCGATGCCGTCGGCGATGTTTTCCAGACGCTCGGCCAGCGCCTTCTCGAGCTGCACCTCCATCAGGAGGTAGGAACCGCCCCGCAGGTCGAGGCCGAGGTTGATCTTCTGGCTCGGCAACCAGCCGGGCAGATCCTGGGTCAGGTCGGCCTTGATCACGTTGGGTGCGGCGTAAGCGAAGCCCAGCAGCACCACGACCGCCGCCAGGATCACCTGCCATTTTGGGATTTGAACCATGAGGATACCGCGATCCGCTAGGGCTTTGCTTCAGGTGGGGTCCGAGCCCCTTCGTTCCAGAAAAACTCGTTCATGATGCTAGTCTGGATCTCGTTCATGATGCTGGTCCGGATCTCGCGCATCCGCTCTTCGGGCACGTCGATCTCGATCCGCCGGCCGTTCTCAGAGACGGCATAGTTCTGTGCATCGTTGCGGATCAGCTCGCGGGCCCGCTCCATCTCCCCGGGGTCGTGCAGCTCGATAAAGATCTTGCTGTCCTGGATGCCGGAGCTGTGCTTGATTCGGGTCTGGCGCAGCGGCGCGGTGATGCCGGCGGAGATGATGTGCAGGCGCTCGGCCAGCGCCTTCTGAATGTCGACCTCGACCAGTAGGTAAGAGCCGCCCCGAAGGTCCAGACCGAGGTCGCTCTTCTGGCTCTGCAGCCGGCCCGGATCCTCTTCGGTGACGTCAGCTTGGATGACGTTGGGCGAGGCGCAGACCTGGGCCAGCAGCAGCACCACCGCCACCATGACCTGCCTTCTCGGAATGTGACCCATGAGGATTTCGCGATCCGTTAGCGCTGTGACTCAAATGGGGCCGGGGGCCCTCAGTTCCAGGAAGTTCAGCCGGACTTGCCGCCGCCGAAGAGCTTGAAGCCGCTCTTCTTGGCCGGCTCCTGGGTCTGGCCGCCGTCGCCGCCTTGCTCGTTCCGGTTGGCCGGCTCTGTCTTCTGCAACACCTCGTTGATCGTCGAGCGGACCACGCGGATGCGCACGTTCTCCGCGATCTCGACCTGCAACTCGGTGTCGCTCAGGACCTTGGTGACGGTCCCGAAGATCCCGCCGGCGGTCACCACCTTGTCGCCCCGGCGCAGGGCCTGGACCATGGCCCGATGGTTCTTCATGCGCTTCTGTTGCGGCCGGATCAGCAGGAAGTAGAAG
>JAAUXU010112482.1_pt1 | contig 13283 bp, 16 predicted proteins | sample 7278151 | NCBI WGS metagenome assembly JAAUXU01 (sample SAMN14350113, study PRJNA611818) | marine sediment metagenome | isolation source: surface marine sediment (1.8m) | place: French Polynesia: Moorea | collected 2018-08 | reverse complement strand
TACATTCTACGAGAGCCTGTGTTGCCATCTTCTACATTCTAGGAGGGCCTACGTTACTCTACTCTTCCTTCTATGCGAGCCCCCCATGACATTCTACACTCATAACTGTATATCCATGGAAAAGGCCCTCTTAGGTTACCGTGTCGTAGGCCCTTATACAAGGTAAAGCTGAGCAACAAAGTCCCTTGGAATTTGATTAGGTGGTGTAGGTTGACCTCTGACGGAATGTCAGATTCAGCAGGGAGGATTTTTATTCATCTGTTTTGTTAATATAATTTGTTTAAATGCCTTGTGTTGCCAAATGCTTCGAATTTCGCGCCCAATACACTGAGAATGGCCTGATTGAAAAAGACGCACGTCCAATTTTTTCAGGTCTTTGGAGCAGTAAATGTTTCATTTTCTACAAAAGTATCTATTTACTAACGTCGGAGTTCGACAATTGCTAAGTAAAAAATTGTGCGATTCGCATGAAGAAATTGTCCAGATGCGCTTTGGAGTATCTGGCACTTTTGGTGGCTCGTTGAAACAAACTCCAGCTACATCAAAATTTTGGAATTCCCCGAAACTTCTCGAGGTTGGCGGGAAGTGTTTCCCACGAATTTCCCACTGCCCAAAAAAGAACATTTGAGTATCCTTCGTTATGCCCTACTTGCAATCTCCTCCATTTTGTTGAAGGAGGATATTGGATATTGGCTTGTATTTATTTTTTGTTCACTGTAACAAGAGAGAACTCTTTGGTCGAACTTGAGTCACTGCATTGGTCCTGACAAAATTGATACCGATGCATAATCCCCCCCACATAGGGCAACTCCCTATGGGTCTCTCTTAACCCATAGAGTTACCAATACCCAGCAACAAACAAACAAATTCTTCCACATAACCAGTGAATAATAACGATAAAAGTCATTTGGCATAGGCAGCTACATAAAACACATCCTGTATTACTGTATCTTGTGAAGGAATAATGCAGTATTGTCATGTACGAAACAAATCATCATTTCTGGGCATTTCTTTGTAAAAAGCGGTGTCCTGTGTACCTAAAATACAGCATTTCATGCCATAGGTAGACCTTTGACCCCAACTTTACCTAGTGGACGTGGACTTTCTTAAAGAGTTGCTAACGACTTTTAGGACTTTCTCTATTGTCAAAACTGAAAAAGCGCCTGCGGCCCGCAAACTGAAGGCAAGAGAAAGAGTTCCTCAGACCTAAATGCGAAGAACAAGAAGAGGCTCTTGGCTGAAGGTAAGAAATGTGCATGTTTGTCTACGTGCGTGTGTGTGACAGTCAGAAGAGAGCGAACCCTGCTCTGGAGCAGAGATTCGTCTCGTAAGTTGATCTGCGATATCTTGTGACAAAGGAAAGGAAATCCTCACGCCAAGCGGGTCCAATTCGTGACCACTTTTGTCTGGCTGAGCAACATTCGGCAATTCTGTCGACACATTTATGCTGCAGCACTCACGGGGTATACTAAATTTATCGACCCGAAGTTTAAAGCACTTAAAGTATCGTGGAGCGTTAAAAGGCAGAGTACACAGTCTTATTGCAAAAAAAGGTGTGCCAGTAACGCAACACTGGGCATCCATTGCAGTGGTCTGCAATGTTTGTTTTAGGAATTACAACACCCTAGACCTGGTCCGGATTTACCCAGCACAACCTGTACGCGCGTACACACAAACTAAAGAGGTAGATTTTCTACACTCGTAAATTTCTGGCTAGGAAAGACCAAACTTGCCAAACTTTCTTCTCGATCTCAACTTTCACGCATTCTTCAATACACTCCACCAACAATTGCTTAAGGCGTTGCTACTCTTGTCAAATGTCGGATCCGTGCAAACAGTCAATTGTGACTGCGAGATCCTTTAAGCGGAGCTTGGACCGACAGACTTTGGCAGCAAATTGGCCTTTTTTCAGCCACTGCCACCATCCTCTCCTACGTACGCGCACGTGCAGTGCGTGAGAGATTGACAGCTCTGATACAATTTGCTCTCACTCCTCTAACTGAAGTTGTTTTTCCAATTTTCTCGTCTGCTGGGCTCATTTGGTGTTTTTTCCCCATCTACTCAGAGATTCACCAAAAAGAAGTTCACGTTTAAGATCTGGAACTCCTTCTACATGGCTTACACTGCACTTAGTTAGAGAGATGAGATGAGGCAAAAATTGGGGCCACACATAATTGACCTGTCCAAATGTAGCCCTTGGAAGTGGACTTCATGCTGGTTCGACCAAGTTGCTGAATAAACGGTGAATTCACGCAGACTCACGAGAAGAGATTTGAGTCCTCCCGGCGAATTGCCTCGCTTACCTGACGAGAGAGCGTCCGTAAAAGTACCCGATGCCGCCAACCATGTTGCTGAGAGCGGCTTGGGCGAACGAGATGTCTCGAGCATCGTAGCCTGTAGAACAAATAGGAAACATTGGCTTACATTTATGAGGGTGGGATTTGATGCTTCCCTTTCCTCATAGATTTATCCATGCTATAAGAATGTGTTCTAACGTAACTTTGAGCGCACCACAAACTCCATTGACATGATGCGTTTCTTCTTACTCTTGCTTCACACAGTGCACCGGTAACATCCCTATACGATGAATTCATCACTTCTTTTTGCGTCCAAAAGCCCAAACGCTGAATGGATCTTGACCAAATTTGGCATGGAGCTGTTTCTTTTCTTCCTTTTTTTTTTAACCCGGAGAAGGTCAAATCTGAGGTGTCCCCCAGGATGTTGCTATAGTACCCAAAATCAAAAAAAAAGGGAGGGAGGGGGGCGAAGTAGGCCTTCAATGAAAAAAGTTCTGACATTGAAAAATGTTCAGCATCCCCGAAAATGGGGGAAGCGAATGAGGTCAAATCTGACCTCAGGGGCCATTTGACATTGGAAGTAGAGGTTGAGGAATTAGTGTTTGTGAAATATCCTTAAAGTCAGTTATCGAGCTTCAACAACCTCCTAGGGCATGTTCTGGATAAAACACATGGGCTCATATTTTATAGTGCAGTTCTGGAGTATCCCAAGCAATGCCGGGTACCTCAGCTAGTAGTTAAATAATTTTTAAACTACTACAATTAGAAAGACAAACACACGTTTGTGTGTCGGCAGCACAGTCGGACGCAAGGGGCCCCAAATTTGGCAGTGACAGCCATTATACCATTTTACCTGGGTCAGGTCATGCCGTGCCTTCCCCCCATCCCCCGGAGTGTCATTTTGGATGTCCCCTTTACTACTCCAAATCCTAAAACAGCCGCTCCGGGGTGCAGAAGGTTTTTCGAAGCCAAAAACTTTACTAAAGGCACCCAACATAAGAAGTCAACACAAACAGAATACATGTGCCAGAGCTCACTGAGCTCTGCCTGCTTTTACTGACTGGTGGCTGAAAAGTACGGTAGGCAAAATTATGAGCCAAACAACACTCATAACTGTCACCCACAGTAAATAAATTTTGTATTCGTACACTGAAGCAACATTTTCTTCACCTTTTTGCGCAAGTCCAAAGGTCTTCTCAAACCGGGCGTCGAAGGCTGAAATTCGCTCCTTGAGGGCCTTATCATAGGTGGCGCCAGATAGTTCTTCTGGAAGAAAACATGGAAAAAACCACCATTGTTACATGCCCATATTAATTTCCAAAACTAAGACTTATTGACTTCAGATGCTGGTAGGTGGAGCCAGCGGCGGTTCATACCGCCGCTTTCAATACGTATTATTCTCCTCGCCTGAACGCACTTCGGGTACCTACGGATGTCGATAGATTGGTATTCAATATCAAGCGTCTCCGGGCGTCTTCTACGGATCCGCTTGCCCGGGCAAGTGTTTTGAGCGCCAAGGAGAGCAAACATCTTGCACTCGTAACTGCCCCTTTAAGAGGCAGAAGCCACAAAAGCACTGACGAAGGAAGAAAAGCTTACTGAGAAATCGACACAAGAAAGCTTTTTCCGCCTAATCAGCTGGAACATCCTCTTCTCATATTTGTCCCTAAAAATATCCTAGGCAACCAACAATGTTAAGAGTCATTCATAAAGAACCTCTACCGCAGCAACACACATGCCTTTTATCAGCAAGCCCTATCTTTTAGGATATTGTTTCCAGTGAAAACGCAGCCCAAATCATCTGTTGAGAGTACTTTCAATTCACTGAGTACAAGGGCAAGTTACCAATTAAACTTTCTTTGGAGGTCAAGTGCTGAGCTCAGTCCAGCAAGATGAATTGATATTGTATCAAAAAGCCTCGAGCTCACTGACTCACTCACTGCTTATATTACAAAGTGCTCGACTCCATACATATTTTGGCTGAAACATCTGGAGCTGGGGCTCAGAAGGAGCAGCAGTAAAACATGTATGATGTGGAGATAGTGCTCACCTTCTCTACTGTGGAAGCTTCCGGACTCGAAAACAATATCCAACTGGAAGGGCACGGGCGTCGTCACCTAGATCAGGTAGTCATCATATTTGGAATGCTGGATGAGTCGGGTGGAAAAGTATCACCTTACCTGATAGACGGCCAAGTTGTTGTCACTGTCTCCTGAGCTGGAGGGAGAGTTCAGGCCAATGATCCTCGGGTCAAAGATCCGCAGTTTGCTCATTACGGATTCGGTGAACTTATGTGGACCAGGACTAACGGAGAAATATCATCAATTGCTGATTCCCCCTCAAATGTCGGAGCGGAGTATACCTCTTGGTAACGGTGTAAAAGTGATGTTGCTTCCTGGATTTGTCCTCGTGGCCGCTGAAGAAATTGATCCTAAAGTTGCCTAGTTGGTCAGTCTTCCCGAAGATAGATAGGACCTTCCTAGAATTTCCTGGATCCATCTCCAACCGGAAGTCACCAGACTGGCTGGATCCTTCATCCATGCCCACGTAGAACAGCAAGGAGACCAATGCCTCCGATTTTGTCCTGCACAAATGTGCGTACGTAGCAGTTAGAAAAAAAGCTGTGAGTCTAATCCTGAATGCTAGAAGGATGACCTTCCCAGGAATAAATCACTTTATTCTGCCAACTCACATCAACATTGTAGCTAGTGACTACTTTCAAATGATTGCCTTTGACAAGGTTCACCCTCCGTGGATCACAGAATCCCCCTTCACAGAGACTTACACAGAGGAACAGTTGATCAGCTTTGTCAACATGGGCAGACTTATGCTTCTAGACATTCCATGTCACAGTAAGGCAGATATGACACTAAAAGTCGCTGTATGCCTACTCATAGAAGAAGCAGAAGAAGCTTCTCATGACCCTCACAAAAGCAAGTGTCTCGTGTGGCCCGAAAGTCACACTTTCTTTAAATATGCAAACCAAAACAAATGTTCGTTTGGTTGCCCAAAAAACAGGAGGGTGAGTAAGAGGCTTTTTCAAGGCACTTTCCACAATAAAGTACGAAGTCTGCCCGACAAATCAAAAATCTTATGTTCTGCAAAAACGTTCGGCACGCATAGTTTTAGCAACAAAAATTCAAATAAGCTTCTGAGGGCACAGTTGGCAGAGATAGTGCCCCCTTGCAACACTGTCATCTTGCAACATCTTTGAGGGGGCTGAACACACTACCAAGTAGGAGTACAATGAAATGCTTTTGCTTCTAAACTTCCTCGGCCTAGCCTCAATCCCTGGTAGATATGCTCCCAGATTCACGGAGAAAAAGTCACCCCAACGTACAGTACGTAGTATACCCCCTGCGGCTACAACCATAATTGAGATTGGCCAGATGGTCATACTTCGCGGCTCCTTCTACCGAGATCCTGGCCGTCCAATCACCGCCATTGCTGCCGCCGCTCTTTTTGATGAAGGAGGTAGTGATGTTAATGCCTCGGTCACTAATGGTCTGGAGGCCAAAGCTCTCGCCGTCGTGCTTCAGCCAGCCGTAGTGGTCCAGGTTGTCTCCCTGCTCGCACCAGTGACGAAGCCCCAAGTTGTTGGGAGCAACCTGAAACCAGATAGGGTGAGCATGAAAGCTACTTGGATGCCCTTGGATAGAGCCCTTGGACGTCTGAACTCACATGATTAGGTAGGAACCACATGAGTCCGGCAAGAAGGTCTCTCGGGGCTCTGGTTTTCATGCCGAAATAGACGCCGGGTCTGTAGGAGCCCCAGAACCGGTTTGGCACGGCCAACCCCGACCGCTCAACCACCTTGGGTGCGTTCAGAGGAGTATGAACTTTTTTCTCCACGTACCCTAAAACGCCTGATCTTTATTTTTGGATGCACATACTGTACAACTTCTTGGCAGCAAGACGTCAGCAAAATTGTCCGCTTTTAGTGAGGTGATTATTTCAAATTGTGTAGTGTGCAGTAAAAAGAACAAAATTACTATAAATTGTGCTGTATAGCACATTCCTTGGGGTAAGTAATTGTGCCGAGCACGACATCACCTCATACGCTGTCTGTACTTTTTGAGGTGGAATTGTGATATGGAACACATAGATGTGATACTTGGGCACAATGTTGAGTAAAGAGGTCGAGACTGCCCATTTTGGTGCTAGAGTGCTCGAAAGAAGGCAAACTGAAGAGGGGGCCATGCCGAAGAGGCTTGAATTTTGACTTTTTCCGGGGGTCTTTTTCAAAAAAAAGTTGGTGAAAATTTCATGGATGAATCCTGCCCCCCCCCCCAGCCCACCATTTCGAGGGAGGTTTCACTCCCAGGCCGTCCGGCACCGTGCGCAAGCACACAAAAACCCCGTGACCAGTCTTGTCACGACGTTCCGACACAATTCTTCCTGACGCAATATTTACCAACACAACGCTTACTGACACAGTAGATTGCGACACAACCCTTACCGACCATACGTACTTTTAGAAATATTTTGGGACTGTTATGCTCAGAATTATGCTATATTGCGAGAGCGAGCATAAGAGGGAGATCTGGACTGCCAGATTAGCTGCTGAGAATGATCTGGACTGCAAGATTCTCTACTGCTGAGGACTGGACAACCACATTCCAAACTGAGTCTCATCCAATGTTAGAGTGAGAGACGTAAGACCAGCGATCATTGTTTTTTTTTTTGCATGAATTGAAGTGCAGTGAAATCTGGCTGTCGAGACTCGTCCACACTCGTAGCTCCTCCGGACTTCCAATGACTGTCGAGGTTGAACTTGGCCACGCACGTAGCTCCTCCGGACTGTCGAGACTCGTGCAGATCATCTTCCAGATTGACGACGTCGATGAGTTTTGCTTATGCTTGCTCACAGAGCCGGAGAGCCTAGGGGGTGAATCTCACTGGAAATGGTGGGCCTGGGGGGCAGGATGCCCCATGAATGTCTCAACCAAGTTCATCCACAGTTAACCCCTCAAAAAGCCACATTTCAATCCACTTTGGCATGCACCCCTCTCCAGGGTGCCTCCTTTTGAGCACTGTGGCACCACAATGGCCAGTCTTGACATTGAACCTCTGTATTCAACATTATACTCAAGTATCTCATCTACACGTTCCACATCAAAATTCCACCTCAAGGTGTTTCAGTGCAGCGCATGAGGTGATGTCACGCTTGAAGCAATTACTGACGGCAAGGACTATGTGTCGTGAAAAATGCAAAAGCTGTATAAATTGAACACAGTCGACATTTGATTTAGTGAACAGTTTTAGTGACAAATCTCAATTTAGTGAAGATTTGACTAAATTTGACAGACTTTTTACTACACAAAAAACCCCGCCGGTTCAGGTCATCATGCATTTAGCAAAACTCAATTTTGTGAATATGACGAAACCAAAGGAGCACGCACAGGTACATGACTTCCAGTTTGACTCATGAGTAGAGTGGACTCAACTCCTTGCTCATTCAGCATCCTTCACAAGTGACATCCTTCAAGTGTCTGGAGGATCTGGGCACTGTCAGCAACTGCGTCAACGCCCATTGCACTCAATGCATCTTGAAAATGAGTGCCTCAAGAAGTGAGACACAAAAAAAAAACAGACTAAATTTACAGAGTTCTTTTGGACTTGGCGATGTTCAGGTATTGGTTGACGCACTGACAGTTGATTATTAAGACTTGTAGTATTTCATGCCTCTAGTGGCAAGTTTCACTTTAGTGAAGAATTTCAATTCAGTGACGTTATTTTGCTGATCGATGAGTTCACTAAACGAAGCGTCGATATTTGCATGTTAGCGTACCACGTAGCAGAAGTTGTCTTCTCCTCACCCTTATATCCAAAGTAAACTACGAGGACTCCTGCTCCGATGATGACCACCACCAGCCAGCCTGCCCAAGACCATGAGGAGTTCTGCCCATAGCTGCCCTTCCTCAGGTGAGGAGGACGCTTCCTATTGGGACAGGACGGATCCTCCTGAGGCTTTTGGTGATGATGACGCTGACGAACCATGACTGAAGAGGAGCTGTCTCATGTGTTGTTTCGTTCAGAAAGAAACCAAAATTAACTCGATTCACTTACTGGCCGAGGTTCAAATGAGCGATCAGGAGTCAAGAGCTCGCATTGGTGCTTCTTGACCATTTACCTGACAATGGTTTTTGTCACTTTCTCGTCTGATGCACGTCAGCATAAGTGCGACAACGACAAGTGTACGTAATGCTGGTGTAAAAAGGTGAATGTTCCGCTGCTGCCGCTGAGTTGTCCTGTTGACTTTTCATTCCGATGAAAACACAATAAACTTGACGGAAAGACAGAGCTCCTTATCACGCAACCTAAATAAAAAAAGAATCGATAAGTCAAACGCATGTCATAAACAAAAACCACGCGCCACCTTTGCCATGAGCTCACAAATATCCATATCAATAGTCCTTAAATCCGTACAACAAATTGAAGCTTAAAAAAAACTAGTAAATTCACCGAGGACAAAGTTGAAACATTGTTTTACTTATGTGCAAAAAAGTGAGAAGTTGCTTAGAAAAAAAAATGAACTTTGGCGCCGGCTTCGCTTTCTCTGACTTGCTTCTCTAGTCACAGGTTTATTTCTGACGCTCAAGGCGGTACCGGGAGAAAGAAAGCTCAGCAACAACAAGACAAGTGCACCTAAGCAGAGACACGCACACGTGGACTGCTATATTATGACACAGGTACCTGACTTACGCTTACGTATGTAGTGACAGCGACATTCAAATGCTCACTTGGGCATCGTGTACGCACCATGACACACATCGCCAGTGCCGAAGAAAAGCCAAGGCAAGCAGTAATGTTCCACAACTTGCTCTTGTTCGTTCAGGTACAGTTATGCGTGCAAAAAAAGGGGCAATGCAAGATGCCATCCAACCCGGCCATTTCTCCTTGGCTCGGCTTTCTCATGTCGCCTCAATTCTTTCCCGGCTTTTTTTAGGAGAGGTCTGAGCGAGGCCGCCCAAGCCGTCCATGGCCTCAGTCAGCAGGCGCGGGGCCAAAAGGAAAGTCCTGGAAGGGAAGAGTCAGTTGTCCTCCGTCGATGCGCCAGACACTGTTATGCTATAGTTCAACAGAAGAAAAAAAGGAGGATCTGACCAGTGCGTGTAATTGTGAAATTGCCATCGTCATTTGTTGACGGCAACGGACGAAAAGTTGTTTTTCAGCAGGAAGGCGGAAAAAGCGCGAACAAGAGGTAAGGACTTTGGCTGCACTGGCGAGAAGCTGCGCACTACGCCAAAATGTAGGGGTTCTTTCAGAGCAGTGTTGCTCTCTCTATGCACAGCTCTGTTACCCATGTACTTATAACAAGGAAACTAAGGTTACGTGCAATTACAACATTGTCTGACTCACACTTCAAGTCAAGATTGGCATGCTTGTGTATGAATCACTATTTGTTTGCAAGCTCACTAACTCTGTATCAATGTAAGGTCCTGAAAGACACGTGTGTTTGAACCCTTTCGAGTAGTTGTGTAACTGTATAAGATGTAGCACATCTTCTTGACCCCCGAGATGCAGTCGTCGGAAATTCTTGGAATTGGGGAAAGCTCTGTCAACTGCATAAGAGAGCTTGCCATTCATACGCAGCAATGCTGCGCTGATGCTAGTGATACAATAAGGCACAAGTTTGGATTGGAGAAGCTTGACGGAGGTTTTCCTGCCTTCGCTGATCTGTCAGGGAAAGATTTTGCAAAAGGAATTGCGGTTGGACTTAAGTTGGCTGTTTTCTTGAGTCGTCACAGAAGGTCAAAGACCCAATTCTAGGGTACCTCAGCCAGGCGTTCAAGGCGTGAAGCAAGATTTTTGCCACAAGTCATTTTGTCCCTCAAGTTAGAAAGCACTTATCTAATCCTTGCCAAAAAATGAGCTCTCTTCTTAACCCCCATGATCAGCTGCCAAAATTTGAATGTGGACGACCAGCGCCAGGACAGTTGCGCCGGCGTTTAACGCCACTCTCCTCGTAACCCATCGGCTTAACAAATGTGAGTGCTTAACAACGAACTTCCTAACTTTCCAGGCGTGGTTATAAACACGCATGAGCTTAGAGATCGGCGGAGCTTTCAAACGAGGCTAAAAAAGCATGCTTCAGTTTTGGCGATACGAGGAGAATTCCTTGTGAAAGTTCTCTTTTCAGAGAAAGAAAATCTACCACATTTATCGCCTTGGCTTCATTTTTGAGTGAAATGGTAGAAATCATCATGGTTGTTGCTTTTTTGCCTGCGTTTGAAGGCTCTAGTGATGGCGAGGGGTGAGGTTTTTAGTGACTGGGTCGACCTGCGAGTGCGGGTCCGGTGCAGGTCAGATCGGGTGCATCAAAGCTATAAGGTCAACAAATTTAAAGGAATGGAAGTAATGAAGAAGAACTTGACATAAATTAAACAATATTTACCGAAATGATATGGATCTTTGGCAGCAGCTCAAATTGTCCAACGGGAAATGCTGAGGATGGCATCAACTCCGGTTTAATTACTGGAGAAATTTTGCTTTCGAAAGTCAGCCCAGGGGTCAAAACCACGGGTCATGAAGTTATGATCTGGACCGGACCTGCAACCCGCCCTCATACACGTAGGAACATCTTGAACTTCCCTAATTTCCTTATTTCATCAGAGATGAGAAGCTCGGTGGAACAACAGCAACAAAAGATCCCTTTCCAGCATTCTCAGCCTCAGCAGCCTGGTGACCTCAATTTGAATGATGTTTGTAAGGACTATGACTTGTATAAGTTGTTCCGAACGTTTCCCTCATGTTGGTCCCCTCCACAGTGGACGTGATCCGCCACAGTGACCCCGCCACGTTCCAGGAGTTCCAGTCGCATCTGATGAACAACATGTCGCGGCAGCAGGCGGACCAGCAGGAGCTTCTGAGACAGCAGCAGCAGGTAAGCAGCAGCGACAACAGGCATTGCAGTCTGTTCAATAACTTTCTTGCATTTGCTTGAGCAGAAAAAAACCGCCTACGTGCGCATCTTGGAGCAGCCTGCGTCCAAAGGGCTCCGCTTCCGCTACGAGTGCGAGGGGAGATCCGCCGGGAGCATTCCGGGCTTGAGCAGCACCAATGAGCACAAAACCTATCCAACTATCCAGGTATTGCATAACCCACTTAAGCTCACTTACATGCTCGAGCTTATGTATAACAGGAGAAGAGATGTATAATTTACAAACTCCTTTCTAGTCCAATGTACAGGTACTTAGGTCACTAGCGCAATCCCCACGACGGAGTTTATTTACGTTGCACAGACTGCTATTTTTATTTCTGCTGGTTCTCGGTAAAATTCTGCCTCAGCTCAGACTAGCCTTGCGGCCTTCTAGGCCTTTCCCCTTACTCCAACAGATGAGCCGACTCAGCCAAGGAAGACGCAGAGAAAGTAAAGTGCTTTTCTGTCGTCACTACTGAGTCATGATCGCGCGCATGCGCGGAGGAGAGATGCAGATGTCTCACTCGTCCTAGGCACAGAAGTAGGCCCCTAGGCCTGTGATGAGATCATCGAGTCCACAGTCTTGGACGTTGATATTCCTGACGCTTACTCACCCTTTTCTTGGGTAACTACGCTCACACACGCATGCATGGGTGCGTGTGCAAAGTTGAACGACGTTCAAGGGCCTGACACATAGGCATAATACGCACTGTATTTGGACACATGCATCGTACTATGTACTCATCCAACGTAGGTTGTCGGTTATCGCGGTCGCGCCGTGGTCGTGGTGTCTTGCGTGACCACCGAGGCGCCCCACAGGCCCCACCCACACAACTTGGTGGGCAAGGAGGGCTGCAAGAAGGGCGTCTGCACGCTGGAGCTGCCCACGGACACCATGACCATCTCCTTTCAGAGCCTGGGCATCCAGTGTGTTAAGAAGAAGGAGATCGAGGAGGCGCTCACACTCAGACAGCAAATCAGAGTAGATCCTTTTCAGAGTAAGTAGAATTTGTGCACACAGAAAAGTCTCGGATATAGAATGCGATTTGGTCAGCAGCATCTGCATTGTAAATTCGAATCTTATTGTGCATGTATGACATGACTTTGAAAGCCTTTAAATAACAGAAGGGTTGTTAGCATTGCATGCAAAGCTTGTTAGCTGCTTCATGCAAAAGATGCACTACTTGCCATCCTACCGTGAGACGCAAGATAGCCAAAAAAGACAGGGTTTTAAAGAAACTCACCCAAAAGCCATATTGCAATGACAAAACACTAGCTTCGTTTTCTCATATTGTGTACATGCGACTTGAGTTCGCAAAGAAAATTGCTCAGTAGCATTGTTAAAGACAGACTTGTAGTAAATGTGGCATTTGTAGGTGGGACTATACCCACATACATCACGCACCCACATACGACCGTGTAACGAAACTTGTTTCATCATCATGCACGTACAAGCACGTTAACTTATACTTCTCTGCAGCTGGCTTTACACATCGTGAAAATCCTCCCTCGATCGACCTGAACAGCGTCCGCTTGTGCTTCCAAGTCTTCTTGGAAGGCAACGAGAAGGGAGCTTTCACCTATGCTCTCAAGCCAGTTGTGTCAGAGCCCATCTACGACAAGAGTGAGAGTGCTATTGCTTATGGTACCATACACGTATAAACTTTCGGTTTACTCCTATTATAGAAGCCAAGAACGACCTGACCATCTGCCGCATCACCAACTGCAGCGCGTCGGTCTCGGGGGGCAAGGACATGCTACTCTTTTGCGACAAAGTCGTCAAAGATGACATTCAGGTCAGCGCACCAACTGTTCATGCGTATTTTATATGTAACTAGCAGAGGTGCCAGGCATTGCTCAGGTTATAATAAGACTCGCCGCAATCCCCCCCACCAGCAGACTCGGCCGTAGCTCAACCCGCGCTTCGCGCTCAACACCCGCCTTGACCTGGGAACTGTTGTCGTCGGGGCCAGAGATCTATCGGGCCTTGTGTGCAAAGATCCATGCAGTGAGCAAGACTGGATGGTTGGCCCCGGACTGCCATCGGATCCCTAACATGTGCT
>JAAUXU010086941.1_pt1 | contig 13288 bp, 14 predicted proteins | sample 7278151 | NCBI WGS metagenome assembly JAAUXU01 (sample SAMN14350113, study PRJNA611818) | marine sediment metagenome | isolation source: surface marine sediment (1.8m) | place: French Polynesia: Moorea | collected 2018-08 | reverse complement strand
GGCCAACTCGAAGTTGTTGAGGCCAACTCGAAGTTGTTGAGGCCAACTCGAAGTTGTTGAGGCCAACTCGAAGTTGTTGAGGCCAACTCGAAGTTGTTGAGGCCAAATCGAAGTTGATGAGGCCAAATCAAGGTTGATGAGCCCCAATCGAAGTTGATGAGGCCCAATCGAAGCCCAGTCGAGATTCAATCAGGCCCCATAGAGGCCTAGATTGTTGCTTTATTGCAATGAAAGTTCAAGATTTTGCTAGGTCGAATATTAAAGTCTTTCACCAGGTGAAGATCATGACTGTAGGTGGAACCTTTGGAAAGGGCGAACTGAGGCTGAAGGAGGACGCCTCGAGGCCGAAGGTTTTGCATTATGGCAGCACTGATGCCTCTTCCCCCTCCCCGTGTTCTTACCCTGTGGTAGGAGTCCTCCCTCCTTGGCCACCATTTCCTTGACAATCTTGACCTTTGCAGCCACGTCTTCCTGAAGTTCCATGGTGAATGAAACTCGGTCTTCAGGAGTCATCTTGTCAGATGCTTCCTTGATGTCTTTCAGCTGAGTGTCTGCATCTTGCATCCACTTGTCAATATTCTTGAGACCGCCATCGAAGTCCTTGAGGTTGGTGACAAAGTCTTCAATCTTCTTGACCTTCTCCTCAAATTTGGCCACGCACTCCAGCTTCTCGGTGATGGCCTTGACCTCTTTCTTGACAAAGTCCTTTTTGTCGTCAGGCAAGGTCATTGTCATGATGTCATAGTTGTTCTGGATTTCCTTGTACATCGTCTCGATGACGTTCTTCGTGTCGTTGAAGATCTTCTGCCTCTTCTCCAGGTCTTCCAGAGCTGATTGCAGGTGGAAGCGCTTCTTGACCTTCTTAATCTCGTCGTCGGCCTTCTCAAACTCTGACGCGATTTGTTCCAGGCCTTCTGCATAGCCTTCCCAGGCGGCCTTGGTCTTGACGAGCAGGTCGAGGCGACCCTGGGCCTTCTGCTTGGTCTCGTCCCAGCCCATTTCAATGCGCTGGACGTGGCTGTCTAAGAATCTGGGCTTGCTGAAAGCATGATCAAAGCGGTTCAGTATCTGAGGTCGGCAGTCAATTAATAACATGTGAAACTTCACGTCGAACTTCAGCAGCATGACTTTTGGTGCATAAATCGCGTTAGGTGCGCATGATGATCGTAACTTTGTGCTACAGGGGCAAGAACCCTTGGTGTGGCCAGACTTTCACCAGCCTGAAGTGCACACATTGCCAGTTTGGCGTTAGAATAACTGTAGCAGCTGGAATTAAATTCACACATCAAATACGTAAAGCGCGAGGGTCGTATTTATGTGTTGGTAGGTGTGTCTGTCCGGGGCTTGCTAACTTTTGGTGAACGTGGAGTGCAAAGCATGTGGTGTGAGATACAGACAGACACACATAACCCTTTATGGCTTTGCCATTCTTCCTACCCAAAGCAGGGGGCAGGAGGTGAGTGTGGTAGTGTTTAAATCTCCTTCGGAGTATAGAAAACAACCACCTTCATGTATGACTGACTACCTATTATGAATGCTATGATCTGTTATGCATGCTGTGACCTATCAAGAATCCTATGATCGATTATAATTCATATGATCTATAATGAATACTGTGATCTATTATGAATGCTGTGATCTATTATGAATGCTGTGATCTATTATGAATACTATGATCTGATATGAGTACTACGATCCCTTGGGTATGACCAGGTTTTGGCGAGCCAAAACTACCAAAAACGATAGATTGTTGGCGTTGCACAAGAACAACTTGGGCAGCACGATTTTAATCCTATTGCGCGGTGTCCGACGGATACCGACCACCTTATAATGGCTCAATCTCAGCTCCCAATTTTGAAAGGTTGATTTTAATAAATGGGGTTTTGTGTGACTATTCGACATTTTATTTGTGACAGCTCATTCTTAACATTTTTGGCGATGCTTTTAAGGGTTGGTGAAAATGACTGTTGAGTTGTCAGAACGAGGCTTTCAAATGTCACATACAAATGATTAAACAGTTTTGCATGGGATTGATTCTTCTTGATCCTCAACAAGTGTCACAACTTTCTGAACGCTGCAGGGTTCCTTCTGGTGATTCAACGTGACTCCAAAGCCACGGATTATCACAGGATTAATGTTCGGAGAGCCAAGTTAGTTGGCAAAAGCGCCAAATGGCGTGATTGCCAAATTTGGATTGCAAAAATGCGGCCAGCAGTCCCGTCTTGCAGCCACCAACCACACTTTGGTGACGTCAGCAGGAGGAGGAAGGACAAGGATGGGAAGGCCTCGGGACAGTGGTACAATCCATTGGAGGATCAGACCAGAAAAGTTCTGCGCTCTCTTTCTCCTTTGCCATTGCTTGTTTTTCGCCATCGAAAAATTGAAGGTGCCAACTTTGAATTGGGTGTGGGGAGCTGATTAGTTGAACTGATGAGTCAAATTGATAGTTCAAAGGTCACACTTCATCTAACACAAAATCCCGTTCGTCATGCTACAACCTTCAAAGGGAATTTTGAAACTTGGTCCGGTGGGAGCTGAGATTGAACCACTTGAAGATGTTCGATATCAGTGGGACGTCGTGGAGGTGCAACAGTGTGAGACGACAGACAAACTTGGTTGGACATGGACAAGATCCCTGGGGTGTGACCACGTCTTACTAACACTCAAGTACGCGATAGAGGGTCAAAGTTGATTCTGAACACCAAACGAGGTCAAAACTGTGCTGGCAAAACATTGTCATGGTCAACCAACATTGTTGGGACGACATTGTTCGGAATCTCCTTATGACGTTTCCTAGCCTAGAATCGGTAAATGGACTTACTCTGGATTCTCCAGGAGATTTTTGCCCTTGGCAATGAGTTCGTTGACAATCGCTCTCTTGGTCTCGAGTTGGCTTAGTGACTTCTCCTGCCTCTCAATCAACTCGTCCACGTTCTCGACGCAGCTGGGCGCGATCTCCCTGGTGGAGCTGAGCATGATGCCGTCCAGGAACTCGATGTGAGGCTTGAGCTCGTCCCCGTACGCGTAGCATCGCCAGTAGAGGTCGACCTTGACCTGCGTCTTGAGGACGTTGGGAATCAGCTCCTCGTGCTTCTTGATCAGCTCGTCAAGCTTTTGCTTCTGCTCCGAACGCTCCTCCTTGCCTCTCTCAGCCATCAGGATCTCCAGGATCTGCTGTAGCCACTTCTTCACCTCCGCACGCTCCAAGTCCTTGCACAGAGTCTGCAACAGTCAGAAGCATCCTCTCAACATCCAATCGGCCCTGGTGGTCACGATGATGACTCGAGGCCTTTCTTACCTTGACTCCTGAGGCCTAACAAATGTACATGGAGTGGAACTTCTGACTTGTCCTGTGGTTCAGAAAGCGAGCAAGGATACACTTAGGCCCAGTGTTAGAGGCAACAACTTATTGAGAGCGGGAAAATATGTCACGCATGACCTAAACTATGTCATTTACGACAAAAACGGTGTCAACCATGGATCAGACTGTGTCATTCGTGACCCAAACTGTGTCAACCATGACCTAACTGTTAGAATGTGTTTTTCGACCTAAACTGTGCTTCTTTTTTTACCCAAGCAATGTTCTTTACGAAGAGAAGCACTGGAATTGAAACCGCTCATTGAAAGAAATCTTACTTGCAATTGCGAAATTATGCAAAGAGTAACCGCGACTTCTGTTGGCGTCGCTTTGGTATGTCATTTTGACCTAAACTATGCCATTAAATTACGGACAGTGTGTTATTTGACCCTTGCTCTCTCTGCTCTCTTTGGCATAAAATCTTTGATATTTGACCTAGGATATGTACTTTCATCCAAATTTTGTTAATTTTCACCCAGAATGTACATTTTGATCTAAAATGCGCTAATTTTGACCTGTTTGACGCGTTATTCCTACGTTTCAGCCTGATATATTAGTGACGAAACGCGTGAAAGTTATGAATAAGTGATGATTCAGTGAGCAATCTCGGTGAAGTAAAGTGGTAAATTCTTTTTCTGCCCAGGCACATTTTCCCGCTCTTCCTCGTCATTCCATTAGTAGGCTCCACTCACGTGGAAGTTGTCTCTCTCCCTCTTGAACTCCGTGGACGTGTAGACCTTGTCCGCCATGATCCTGGCGATGGCCTTCTCCACGTTCTCCATCCACTCGATCATCTTGGTCTGACGCATGATGTACACGTCCTTGATGAACGGGTAGTTCTCTTGCCAGAAAGTCATCTTGGACTCTTAGAAGACACCGACCTGAGGGAGGAGAGCAACAACTTAAAGTGGAATTCCTGCTCGTCCCATTAGTCACGACGACGAGGGAAAGCACGTGAAATCGTGGGGTGGCGTAACTGATCGAATCGGAGTCTTGTGCGAATTATCGGTCCATTTCAAGGTTCTTAGGAACCTTAAGCACTTGGGTGGCAAATTCTGAGCGTGCTCAGATGGCAACTCTGAACCAGAACCTTCGTCTTTCGTCAAACAATAAAGGTTCTGCCCGTCGGAGACTTCGTCAGGTCGTGCATAGGAAAAACCACCTTAAAAGCTGTGTAAGAACGCAGACATTTGCTAATGAAAAAAAAAAATGCAACGTCAGTGAAGAAAGTCAAGACGTCGTCAGACGTTATTGGAGTTTTAAGTACTATCAAACTTTTATGTATGAAATTCTATGCAGACGCTGCTGGCAACTCTAGATAAGGATAATTTGTCTAAAGAGCGAGGCTTCTCGTTTGCCTGTTTAAATTGTTATAAGTAGATCGCGGAATCTTAGTTGAAATTCTGTCCGTCTCATCACTTTTTCGCCCAATCTAACAACGAGAGAGAGGGGCCGAGGTTGGGCATCTTCACCTAAAATTCCGGCATCTCGACTTGTGCGGTTGCAGAGTTCCAAGCTTCCATGTGTGAAATTCTAAACAGGCATCAGATAAGCATCTTCATTTGTCAAAAAAGGGGCAAAGCTTTCTTGTTCGCCCGTCCAAAATGTTGAAATTTCTTTGAAGAAAAACTTGAGCTTCTTGGCAGCATGTGCGAACTTCTCGACAGGCTGTGATGGCAACTCTGGATGAGTATCTCGTTCATTCGTCAAAGAACGAGAAAAATATTCGTGCGTGCCCGTCGGCTATGTTATTGGGTCGTTGAAATTATAAAAAGTCTCAAGCTTTTTTGTCGGCGGCAGACATCGATGGCAACTCTTGTCAAGTGTAATTTGTCTGAAAAAGCAAGGGCTCCTCCTTCGCTAGACTAAGAAATTCAAGAAATTAAGACTTTCATATGCGAAGCAGACGCTAATGGCAACTCTAGATAAGGATCTCATCTATTTGTCAAAGGACAGGCAAAAGGGCTTCTTGTAAGCCTCTCTGTGTTATTAATTTGTTGAAATTTTAAGAATTTTCCAGCTTTTGTGTGGGAAACACGAGAAAGAGAGAAGTGGTCTAAAATGGCGAACGCTTCTTGTCTGCCTGACCAAAATTGCATCGCCAGCTCTCAACCATAACCAGACGCAGATGGCAACTCTGGATGAGCACATGGTTCAAGTGTGCCAAAAAAGAAAATGGCAAACGCTTCTTTGTCATGGGATTTGTTTAAAATTGCGCTTACCTCTTGGTCCAGCCCCAATTTAAGAGAACGAGAGCGAGATCGACACTCCCCGTGCCACGAGAGAAGAGAGTGCCGAGGAGAAAGCAGCGGACGACGACGCCGACGACGACGCCGACGACGGCGACGGCGAAGACGAAGACGTCGAGGAAGAAGAAGTAGAAGAAAATCCCCCAGCGTCTTCTTTTTTCCCTCGCCCCCTCTTCTTTCACCTCTGCAGCATTGTCTGTCTGTCCTCCACGACGACGACGACACCCAAGAAGAAGAGAAAGTGTACTAAGGCCTGCAAGTGCGCAAGAGCTGTGATTGTCTCACTCATCCCAGAGCTTTCCATCCTTGTCTGCTTGCCAACATCTGGGGCAGTCGCCACTCTGCACCTACGGCGGCGTCGGGTGGACGCTGGCAAAGTAGGAGGGGTTGGGGGTGGACGAAAGTAAGGTTTTTGTCGCCATCAGCGCAACTTTTGGGGCAGAAGCTGGGAAAGTATGCGGACTTTCCTGGGGCGGGCGGAGCTGGTTCAAACATTTCTATACGGCAAATCAGTGTTGGAAATGTGAGATGAAAACTTTCCCACTTTAATGAATCTTTCCAGAAAGACAGTGCGATCTTTCCTCCCCCTCCTCCTCCTGCAGGGGGAGCCGAAAGTTCTCCTTCAATGCACGTTTGTCACCTTCAGGAGGAGCGATTTTCAACGCAAAGATTTTTTTTGGCAAAGTGCGCTCAGCACTGACGCTAAGAGGGCCGGAAAATGGCCACAATTCATCTCAGGGGAGGACAGAACAATGGGCAAGCCTCAAAATATCAGTCAGGGCAGCAATCGGTGCAGAGCAGTGAGCAGAGGATAATTAGCAAGATGATTAATGACACAATTTGTTCACGGGCAACGCATGAATCGCTTTCTTTCGCTTACAGAGTGAGACCAACTTAGTCCAGCATGGAAATGAGACCAGGCTCGTCTCAGTCAAATGTACTTGAACAACCAAATGTTCGTATGGAGCTGGAGAAACTTTGGCGGGGGGTAAAAGATTCTTGGAGGCGTCAAACTTGGTCAGAATCATGAAACTTTTTCCGGGCAAGCAGTGTCCACTATATTCGGTACAAGTACAATGCTGGATATTGGATATGAGAATTAAGGAATGATTTCGCCACTATATTGGTATCAGGATGCCATTTTAGTCCAGAATACTCTAGAAAACTAGGACAGCATGAAATTTGGGTCCATTTTGCACCACCAATTTGGTCCGGTGGTAACGGCCCGGCTCGGTAGTCAGTGATACTAGGGATGGTTCGAGCTCGACTGTCCAGTTTTGAGCTCGAGTCGAGTTCGGCCCAAAACTGTCCAACCAATGTTCCAGCTGATTTTATATCATTCGTAAGCTTTACACACTTCCAAGAATGCATAACTTCGTCGCTCCAAGTTCCTCTTATTTGTAAAGTGATTATTATGGCTGATAATGACATTACATCAGCGAAATTTCATGCTTCGAAGCTGGGATTTTACCGCCTTAAGCACGTCTGATTGATTGCTTTAGCGTCATTACTGGACACTCACAGCATGTTGGACGTACTCGACAGAAGAATAACAGAATAAAGAACGCAATAAGCATTTGAAGAATGTTGCTGCTGATGGACTATATTATTGTTGCAAACGAGAATAGAGTGTGAGATTACTAATATTACGTCAGAGCAACTTATAGTGGATTTATAGGACCTGAGACAACACTTAACTGTGCTCACAAGATTGTTCATGTGTGACCAGGTTTGGCCAAGCTAAAAGCACCTGAATTGTTAGACTGGAACAACGAATTTTTAAATTGTGTCACCACATTTTGCCGAGCAAAAAGTACCCGCACGACAGAGGATAAAAGGTGCTCGTAACATCACACTTGGTCAATGTCAGGAAACCCTAGCAAATTTGCTTGGGGGAAAAAATGTATCGTTTTGAGTCATGGCCAATTTTCTTTGCTCCGTCATGAGATGAACTGGGTCAGTAGCAAACTTATTCCCAAATGTTTGTTGCTCGAGAGTAATGATAACTTTGACAGTCTCAACTTAGTCACAGCTGCTAACTAAGTCCTCGTTTTCTTTAACGACGAGAAAACCGCAGCAAAAAAAATATCCACCCATGCAAGAAGCAATTACAAAGTGAACAACAAGGCTTGAACTTTCACGCACGAGAAAGAACAGGGTGCAGCACAATTTATTGCCTCGCCCAACATTTTTGCCGAAGCATCCGGGGTTGCCCGGGCCCCGTTTGATCAGTTGTTTCGCTCACCATTCAGTCAGTACTGATCAGCATCCGGAATGCGCGCTGGGAATCATCACTGTGGCAACCCTGACTTTGAGAGACACACGCAGAAGCACATTTCAGCACGCGGGACTCGACTTTGGGCAAGGGGAGCCAATTTTGCTCCACCCTGTACAGGCAAATGACGATGACGTGAGGTAGAAGAAGAAGAAAGTCGGGATGAAGAAAAGAAAAACATCTTTTATGAAGATTTATTTAGGATTTATGGGGCGACACAAAACGTTCCTCCGACCTCCTCGTCATGTTCAGTAATATACTTGACTTAGTGTATGTAGCAAGTTTTGGGCACGTTGCCACGTCACTCACTGCATGATCTCCAGGCCAGAAAAAGGACAAAAACCGCTGATGAAAAGTGTCACACACGTTTAACTTTACGGTCAGGAAAGTATGCAACTTTCGGGGAAATTTTGTACTTCATACGACATTTTTTTTTATATTCTTGGGTGTGCATGTAAGTCTCAGATTATAGGTAAAGGTGGCGAGCTCGTCTGGGTCGATACTTTCGAAGTCTTCGACAGCCAACGACGTCTGCGAGCGTCGAGAGCAGCCTCGGAGGGCAGCTGTGATTGATTGCGGCGGAGGCGAGGCCGCGAAGCCGAGTTGGCGGCCTCCAGGGTGGCCGCGGCCGCCGCCGCCGCCGACTGGGAGGACTTGGTGTAGGTGACGACGGCGCGGTAGCCGTGGGTGTCGTCGGCCGTGTAAGTCACGGTCTGCACGCGGCCGTCGGGCAGGAGCACGCGGTAGCGACCGGACGTCACTGCCGGGGCGGTGGCGGCGCCGCTGCCGTCGTGATGGAGATGGCGGCGCTGCTCCCGGTGGCTGTAGTGATTGCCGCTGGCCAAGTCACGCACCGCGTAGCCGTACGAGTAGGAAGAGCCCTGAAACAGGTACCTATAAATACATGCATAAAGGTATATCAGTACGTATATAATCTGCATACGTGAGTCAGTCCATAAGGGATGCATACATAAGTATTTGAAGTTAGTAAAAAGTGTATTCAGGAAAGTAAGTGTGTGAATGACACCAGAATACGCACGCTCATATTAAGCTGTGCTACTAGGATTGTACAGCAATAATGTTACCTCCTGATCCGTCTTCCTCAAGTCTCCAGCTTGGACTGCTGAGATGAGCAGCATCATGGATGCAGCAGACAAAAGCCGATGGTTCTGCGAGAAAAGTTATTAGCCGGAGATGGGAATTTTATGCAAAAAGGGTCAACTTTATGCACATAAGAATGCTCAAAGGACGAAAAAGTGAAAATAAAACTTTTCTGCGAATACAGAGATTTTTAAAGTGGCCGGAGCGGAAATTGTTTTTTTACTGAAGGAACGATCTTTACGTGGAAAAAAACTTAAAATCTGTTCAAACAATTTTCTGGAAGAAAAAGTTCTCTTTGTTCGGAACATTTTTCCTGGGTCGTAAATGTTTTAATTCACGTGGGCATTTTCAATGCAATCAATCGCAGTGAAGTCGAATTGCATCAATCTTAGTGTTGCAGAAAGACGTCAAGTAGCAAAGTTGGAGCCTGCCTAAAAATCTGATCTGCATGAGACGCTCGCCTCCACTTAACTACCTGTGATTACAGACAATTATTACGAGGAGTAATTACAAAAGATCGATCTTACCGATTTCATGTCAGTAGTTTCTTCGCAACTGCTGCTGATGTTGCCTGATTGTTCCAATATATATCAACTACCCCGGGAAAAGATCCAAAGATTTTCTTAGGGAAAAAAGTTATTAACTGAGTGTAGTTTAGTTGTCTGCACTTTACTCCATGGGAGGATCTCACAGAAAATTCTGCCTCCCATTTAAGTATACAGCGATGTCGCATATTTTCCTACCAATCGAATCAATGCGAACTCCTGAGCGCAGAAGAGTCGAAAAGTACGGATACTATTGTAACTTTTATAGGTCTGCATTCATATTTCACGGATGCATTCACCCTTAAGCGGACGTCAGGATCACTGCATATCAGAGTCACTGAATATCAGGGTCACTGCATATCAGGATCAGCGCACAACAGCATAAGAGTTGCTGGACATCTGGTTCAATTTTTTGCGAAGAAGCTAGACAAATCATCAGAAATCATTATTCACTGGACTCTTGTCAGGAGTCATTTTACTAGTTCTGAAGTGAGCCTTATATACATTTTAAGGTTATAACTTTTCCCCCCAGTGCCTAAATATCTATTTAACAGTGGCACAGTAAAATCCAGATATAAAAACAACTCGGGTACAATCAATTTTCCTGAGGATCGATTTTTAGCCGGGCCGAAACAGCCCTGGTATCGAAGCAACTGAAGAAATGGGCACGTCCGTTCAAGACAATCTTAGGAATGTTTCCACAACTATATTTCCTAACATAAGTGGTCATTAGGTAAGCGAGAGCTTTTCACTACCCCAGATCAGTTTGCAGTGTTTATTCATTTGTTAACATGTCAGCATTAAAGCTCATATCCGGATTCCACTGTAGATGTGGACATTCATTTGCATATATCTTTAGTTTATTTGCGTGAAAGGCACTCCAGCGCCGTACATCATTTCTGCACGAAAGAGATGGCGTCGTCGTTCTTAGTGTCCAGGACCGCTGCCGTGTTGTCTCTGCCGGAGATGCTGGCGCCGTAGCCGATGGTGCCGGTGCTGCCGCGGTCCCGGTTCCGGTTCCGGTTCCGGTTCCGATTCCGATTCCGGTTGCGGTTTCTCCTTCTGTTGTTGTTGCCGGTACTGGACGGGGGGGATCCGGCCAAGATCTGTCCCAGCAACCCGTTCACGGTGTTGGTGCCGCCGCTGACGTAGCCGCCGCCGCTGAGCCCGCCACTGCTGTGGCCGCTGCTGCCAACGTAGCCACTGCTGTGGCCGCCGCTGCCAGCGAAGCCGCTGCTGTGGCCGCCGCTGCTGTGGCCGCCGCCACCGATGTAGCCGCTGTTGTACCTGCACCTCGGGGTGCTGCACGCCTGGTACGACCAGTTCGTTTTGAACCGCTTGGACCAGGTCAGATCGCGGCAGCTGTAGCTGTCCGTGTAGCACCAGCGGGCGCCGGTGTGATCGTATCTGTTAAGCAGAGCTGACTGTAGATGTAGCAACTCGAGGTTCAGCAAAGTTAAAAATAGAAAGTTGGGTCATTCTGACAATGCGAGCAATTGGCAAGGACCCGAAATAAGGACAAATTTTTGCCTCAAATTTGCAAAAGTTTGACGATTGCAACCAAACGTGATGTCTACGAGCAACTTCCGAGCTCTGTTACTTGGCTGTTAGGGTGCTTTTTGCTGACCAAACTTGGTCACAAGGGAGGAATCATGGTGAAGAAGGACCCGTCGACCAATCTTACTGTTGTAAACACACTTAAGATTACAGAAGTCAAGTTGTTCTAGTCATTTCTCAGCTGAACAACAACGTCGACACAATTGTTAAAATAGTTTAAGACACTACTGACGTCTTGCAGTTGCCCTGCGTGACGTGGTACTTGTCGATGAAAGTGAGGTCGTTGCACTGGCACTCGCAGTTGACATTGGTGGAGGCGGCCTTCGTGTCGATCTTCTGGCCGACGGCAGCCAGGGTGCAGCAGCCCAAGACGAACAGCCTGAGAGACGTCATCTCCACCAACGCCTGCACTCAACTGAGGCTCTCCGCGGGCAGGCAGAAGCTCTTATACCATTTCTCCTGTGCCCTCCTACGACGGCCAAGGGATGTCCAAAGGCAGGAGAGAGAGGGAGACTGTGGAGGTGGCTGCAGCTTGGAAAGTTTTTAACGGTGGATGAGCAATGATTTTTCCTTTGTATTCGAATGCACAAAAACTACGCAACAGAACACATACGTGACGGGAGGGGGAGGGGGTAAGCGCATTTGTATGCGTGAGGATGCGCACAAAGTGAGCTCGTTCCAGCATGAAAAATGACCACGTCTGGTTGGTGGTGGGCATGACTCGAGCCCGGTCCGAGCTGACCAACTCGGGTTGGCCCGACAATGGAGTCCGGAGAGATCCGGAATCAAACGGAATGATCTTCACAAGACTCGGGTGGCAGAATTAACGCGAGGCAAAAGTAACTTCCACCAGTGCTTGACATGTTCAACTGCGTCGAGACTGATGTAGTAGAGACCTGGCTGGCGATCCTGGTCACACTCTCATGAATACACAGTCGGTCAGAGAAGCTTTTCTTCCCTGGGCTCGAAAATTGTGCAGTCAAGCCCGGGTTTCGGCCCGAATCCATGCCTACATCCTGTTCGTCATTAGCTCAACAACAACTACAAAAAAAGTAAGAAGCTCCATTTTTTTTGTGAGCTCACGTACGAGTTCTCTCTCTCTCTCTTCTGACATTCAAACTGGGCCTAAATGTCTTTTGTGAAATGCCTAAGGCTGAGAACAAAGCGAGAAGAAGCACGGTAGAATTCCTGTAGTCTGGGGAATTCCAAGCAGGACCTGAGGATGACTTAGAATAAAGCGAAACTTCTGGGAATTCTGAACCATGACCACTTTTATTGCAGTGTGGCTTCATTGACATCACAGCTCTGGAGAAAGTTGTACCCATAAATACTTTTCTTTTTTCCCGATCAGCAGTGGATCCAATTCGGGTGCTCCTGGGGCCGGCAGGCAACGGGACAGCGCTTCCACAGGGTCTCGTTGTCCTTGAACACCGAGGCCACGTAGTTGTTGGGCTCGTTCAGCCTCTGGGTGGGGAAGCCCAGGATGTCGCCGCCGCGGAAGAGGGAGCGGTCGCACAGGTAGCTGTCGTGCTGCACCGAAGAGCGTCGAGCCCACGGCCAGACGTGTCTGACAACAAACACATATTAACTCACACGTAAAGATTAATGCAGTTTTCTGTGAGCCACCAGAAGAAGGGGGACAACATGTCATTTTGGACCATACTTTGTCATTTTCATGTAATACTTTAATGATCTGTCATAGGAGTTAAAAATATACGCATTTGCATCATGCATCGTATGTTTCGTATCTCGTTCAGGGAGGCCTTTTGACTAGTTCACAGTGCACGGACCAAGCTGATTCTTGGTGAGCATTTAGTACCATAGTGTACACTGCTGTAGGCATTAGAGCATCTCTGATTTCTTAACAGGCGCTCAAATTTTGACGTTGGTTATTCTCACAGCTGCAGCATCCAGAATCCAAGCCTTCCTCGTCCAGACATTGGACGTGTCTCTGCTTTGCTTTTTCACATTTTTCATTACATCAATCAAGTACAATCTTTTGAAATGAACTCCGAATTCATCCTGGTGTGAATCAACACAGGGGCCCGAGGGTCGTCAATGCCCCGAGAGTTGTGAAATACAAAAGTTGCACGTATAGGCCTTGCCCAGATGCACGTTTGTAGTTTAACGTCACTTTTCGCGAATATGGCCACCACCAGGCTGTCGCAGCTGAAGTTCTCGCCCTTCGCCCTCGCAGTCGTCC
>JAAUXU010014743.1_pt1 | contig 13289 bp, 13 predicted proteins | sample 7278151 | NCBI WGS metagenome assembly JAAUXU01 (sample SAMN14350113, study PRJNA611818) | marine sediment metagenome | isolation source: surface marine sediment (1.8m) | place: French Polynesia: Moorea | collected 2018-08 | reverse complement strand
GAGTCAAGTTAGGACTGCTGTCATGGAGATTGAATGATGTACATGTGCATTTGTGCTTTTAAACATTCTGTCTCACATGAGCTCGTATTAAACTCAAACTCAAACTCTTGAAAAAAATATTCCTCCTCGCACCTCTCTTTCCCGCTTCTGGATATCTAAAAAGTATTTTTTTTTAAAAAAAATGTACCTCTCACACTTCTCTTTTCCGCCTTTGGATATTTAAAACTTCAAATTTGACAAAATATACATCCCACACGTCTCTTTCTCATTTTTGTTCACCTACGTAGATATTTTTTTGTTCACAAAATATATTTCGCTACAGTGAATGCTGTTGTCTTGCCGAAACCATTTTCGACGGCCATTCACGTATTAATCTATTTATTTCCCCCGATCCCCCTTCCAGGCTGTACCAGCGACGACTGGGCGTGTGCCACGGCGACGACCTGTTCTACCTGTTTCCGTTCAGCATGCCCGGCTTCCCCGCGCCCCTCAAGACCGCCACCGACCACAAGGCGGCCGCGCTCTTCCAGAAGATGGTGGTCCACTTTGCGCGGACGGGGAAGGGGCCGGCCAAGAAGGGAGAGCAGCAACCCACGGGGGCGGCGGGGGGCGGCGGTTCAGGGGACCACAGGAGGAAGGTGGCCGTGTTCGACCGCAGGGGGAAGCTCCTCCTGAAGGACGAGGAGGAGCTGGAGGATGAGGAAGAGAGCAGGCTGTGGTCGTGCGGGGCCAACAGGGGGATGGAGGCCACGGAAAAGCTCTCCAGGCGGCCGGTGGAGGTCATACACGCGGCCACGGCTGACAAGAGAGGGCTGGTCACAGACCCAAAGCAGCTCTTCTCGTGATTCTGAGAAGAGTTAATAGGCGAAAAGAACTGTAATTCTTTAAAGTATTTTTCAAAAAATGTCGCGTGTCAGAGAACGAAAAATATGTCATGCAAAGCTTTTAATGTATCCAACATTTCAGCAGCTTGCAGCTTCTTGTTGCATGCAACTTCCATGGTTCCATCCCACCGGGTTTATCTCCTTTTCTCTTGACGTCAAAAAACCTGTATCCTTATGGTTAACAAAGTGCAGGCCAGTACATTTTCCCCTAGCATTGTGCCTGCAGCCATTGACATCATGCCTGGTGTTACAAGAATTACTTCTCCACCACCCCCTTTGCTTCTTTGATAAGTATTAGGGTATATGGAAAACAGAATAACCAACCGTAAAATAAACGGAAAAAGAATCCCGTTCTATTTCAGGGTGTCTGTCCAGGCCCTTCAGTGCCTGTGCTTTGTCTTCAAGAGCCTTTGCCTCCTTTTCGAGTGAAGAAATTTCAAGGGAAGCACCCCTCGCCAAAATGGGTCGTCAAAACCGTGGGGTGAAGGAAACAAGTAGGGGCCGTTCTCAACCCACAGTTTCCCCAAGTCAGCCGTATATTATCGATCGTGTGTACCGCCACCCCCGTGTAGAAACACTGCATCACATTTCAATTATGAAAATGAGGGGGGAGGCGAAGTTGCAGAGTGCCCAGTAATTATGTGCACAGCTGCCTCGACACAATGCACGTCTTCACGGCGGGGATAAGCTCATGCAGGCACTTCTCCAGGAAAAAAGGTCTGGTTTTCCAACTGTGACTTCACCACACGCCCTGCAAAAATAATAATAAGTGTTAATTTTTTTCTGCCTCATAATTGGGGAAACACATGTTCAGTATTCATTTGAACTGTGAACAAAACTGAGTTACTGCAACAGACTGTCATGAAAATAAAACTGGGGATAAATGGATTTGGACGTATCGGTAGATGTGTGCTACGTGCTGCTATTCACAAGAAAATTCCCGTGGTCGCTGTCAATGACCCCCTCATACCCCTTGATCAGATGCTCTACATGTTCAAGCACGACTCCACGCACGGAAAATTCAGGGGTCAAGTTTCCATTGAGGGCGATCAGCTGGTGGTGGACGGCATGAAGATAACGACGTTCAACATGAAGGACCCCACACTGATAAACTGGGGCTCCGTGGGCGCGGAGTACATCGTTGAGGCGTCGGGCTTCTTCACATCGGTGGAGAAGGCGTCTGGCCACCTGCAGCAGGGGGCGGGCAAGGTAATCATAACTGCGCCCTCGCCCGACGCGCACATGCTGGTCATGGGGGTGAACCACAAGGAGTACAACCCTAGCGAGGACAAAGTCGTGTCAATGGCCTCTTGCACGACAAATTGCCTTGCTCCCCTGGCCAAGATTGTGCACGAAAAGTACGGCATTGTGGTCGGTGATATGACCACCATACATGCTGTCACAGCGACACAAAAGGTGGTCGATTCGGCAAGCTTGAAAAATTGGAGAGATGGTAGAGCTGCATGGAACAATCTCATTCCAGCAAACACTGGAGCTGCAAAAGGCCTAGGAAAGATTATCCCTGCCTTGGAGCACAGAATAAACGGATTGGCTTTCCGTGTCCCCTTGAAAGACGTGTCAGTCGTGACTCTGACATGTCAGTTGGAAAAACAGGTGGACTTTGACGATCTCTGCGTGCAGATAAAAGAATTGTCCGAAGGCAGGCTCAAAGGCATACTGGGATACACTGAGGACTTGGTGGTCTCGACGTGCTTTTTGGGTGACAGCAGGTCATGCATCCTAGACGTAAAAGCAAGCAATCTGTTGAACAATCACAATGTAACTCTGGTGGCCTGGTACGACAATGAATTTGGATATGCTAATAGGATATGCGATCTAGCTATGTACATGACTGAGAGAGACTGGGAGTACAGAGCAGACTCAAGAACTGCCTGAATGCCAAGATTAAGAAAGAAAAACATTGATTTATTGTGTAGTTGCTTTGTACTCTTCAACTTTCATGCATAAATGACACTAGAAGCATTTTACCATGTATGTAAAATAGAAGAAAGAACTTGACATGGAAAAGCCGCTCTGTCAATATTACTCTTTGCTCATTAGGACCTCTTTGATTTCTTTTGATGCACTTATCTGGTTTGACAGTCTTCCCTACTGTCTTCCTGGCTCGTCCACTTCCACTTCGCTCTTTCCGCGGATGCGTCGCGACTCTGCTGTCTGCTCGCGACTAAGCAAACGTCAGGTTCAATTTGTATACAATTTTTTAAAAAATCGATTTGAACCGTCACTGCGTCAGTCTTCCGTGTCCGTCAGCGACAGCGACATCAGCGAGGCCGAGAGGTTGAGGGAGATCCCGGTCACGACCTCGTCGTCCTTGTCCTCCATCACCATGCCCGGCGGCGGCGGCAAGGGTCGCAAGCAGCCCTACGTCCTGTTCTGCCAGGAGCAGTCAGATGTGGACCCGGCGCTCAGGGGAAAGACGCTCCCGCAGCTGGTCTCGCTCTGCAACGAGCGGTGGACGTCCCTCGAGCCCCGGGACAGGCAGCGCTACGTGGACATGGCCAGGGAGTATAACCGGCCGGGCGCCTACCCGGGGTCTGAGCCGCCGCCCGCCGACGGAGACTGGAGGGGAAGGTTCGACTGCTACGGGCGGTCCATGGCGGCGCTCAAGCTCAAGGCGGAAATGGCGGAATGTAAGATGGAGAACATACCTCTTGTCCATGAAAGCTTATGTACAGCGTATCTAATCGTCCCGTTTTAGATGACAAGGCCGTCATGGTGAAGGACATTGCTCAGCGCGTCACGGAGGCGGCGGACAGGGGCAACGTGGTAAACCAGCTACTTGTCCATCCACGGTTGTTCCCTTCCTAAAATATCCTTCTTCCTCCAGGAGAACCTCCGTATCCACGTGCTGAACGTCCGCGAGTGGTGTGAGACCGCAGAGGGGCTGGAAGGGGGGAGGCTTCTCCCCGCAGAGGTGCGTGCAAGAGCTGGTCAAATGTACTGACGTGAATAACGTATTTGTGTCAATCCCCCACCTTTTTCACGCTTTCCCCAGGTCGGACTGGTGGAGATGACCCTGCGAGGAGGAGTGGGAAGAGTCGTGCACGCCTTGGTCGATCCAGGTGCCATGTTTTTTTTCAGCAGCGACGAGAATATCGCCAACTATCTTCGTCTTCTCCTATCACCATCTAGGGTGTCCCCCGAGGGGCTACAAGGGGACCATGAAGGCCATGTCCGAGAAGTACCACAAGATCTGGCTGGACAACCCGCAGCTGACAGACGACTACCCGGCCATCATGGAGGCGTTCACGTGAGAGTTTCGTAACAACCATTGCAGTAAATATTTCAGGCATCGTTCTCCTCGTTGTAGGAACCTCCTTACGGTCCGCCGCGGCGAGAGGCGCGCCGGTGCGGGAATCGACGTGGACGGGTTCGCCAAAATCAGAGACGCCATCGACAAGGTGGAATATAGAACGGTATTGTTCGCTAGAGCATGTCGATTTTTATCTTTTTTCTCGTCAGAGGGACGATGACGAGCGCAAGACTTCCGACAGCCTCGACTTCCTTCCCATCTACTGCCTCCCTGGCGGCCCCGCCCGCACCGCCGCCAAGGCACTTAAGTGGCTCCAGGCCAGGGCCGGCACCAACTTCGCCTTCAAGTACTACGAGCTGCACCACCTCTTCGTGCAACTGCTGAGAGCAGCCCCCATTGCAGCTAAGGTATAGTAGTTATCTAAGATGACATGAGCTTACTGCTCTAAATATTTTTTTGTTGGGAAATCGATGCGATGTTTTCAATTGTTCCCAGGAGCCCACTCTCAACATCGCCGAGGCCCACCTCACTCGGGACGTGTACCTCTATACCCCTGGTACCCTCATATTTTTCTAGATCTCACAATCTACAAGAAAATCTCAAGTAACGATTTTGTTCCAGGCGTCTCTTGCCGCTTCCACGAGCGCGTGGAGTGCCCGCTGTGCGCCGCGGGCGCGTCCGTCCGCCAGTGCCTCATCCTGTGCGACTTCTGCTGCCGCGTCTACGGGATCGTCCCGGTGGAGGGGAGGCACACGCCGTGGGGGGTGGCGCCGCCGGCAGACCTCGTCGAGGCCATTGGGTAAATATTTCTTGCCATGGAAGCCGCGTTATCGGTGTTAAGTAAGTGAACCTATCATTGTATCTCCCCTCGTCGACCCCCCCCAGGTCTGACACGTCCTCCGAGAAGTCTTCGGACTCGGACCGCTCCTTCGTCACTGCCAAGTCCAGGGCTTTTCACAGCGGACACGAGTTCACCGGGGGAAGAGGGGGACTGAGAAGGACTTTCCAGGTGAAGAATAAAAAATCTTCTCTCAACTGAGACTGAGAGTAATGATGGATTGGTTACGGTCCACCAAACTTGACGAGTACTGATGGATTTTTTTTCGCTTTTTAAGAAACACCCTTTGGAAGGGATCGTGGGAAAGAACGGCGAAGGGGAATTCGTCCTCACTTTGGATCACATCAAGGATCTGCCCACAGCGTCCGATGCCAAGAAAGGAGGGAGAGACGGAGAGGACTCGAGGTCCGTGGATTTGTCCTTCCTTCAGCAGAGCAAGGCCCTGAAGGCCGCCACTGCCTCCTCGGTGTCTTCCGTATTCGGCGGCGCTTCAGAGAGGCTTCGCCACAGGGGAGGAGGAGACGGCATGAGCACGGTCGGGAGCGAGAGCATCGGGGTTCCGGAGGATGACGTCTGTCGCGGTGGCCACATAAAGGGTAGGAGAACCATTGCCTGGTAAATTGTTTATCTCGGCAATGTCGTACGCACAGTACTGTACACAGTGCGCTGAGAATTTTTTGTGCCTACTGGTTTGTCATCAATGCTTGTTTTTCAGTTGATAAAACTGGGTATGTTGTCAGAATAACTAATCACGAAAATTTGTGGAATACTAAAGTTTGTTGAATAGAACTGGAGAAATGACAATGAACAAGTCTTTTGCGTGAATAGGAAGTAAAAGTAACTGACATTTTCAGCGGATTTTTTTTTAGTTTTTATTGGCACGTTACTAGAACACTTCTCGATGAAAACCAAACTGATATTGAGTACATTTTTGCTCCAACATGTCTCCGACCACTGTGTTTCCGCAGTAGAATACACTGACCTCTCCATGTCCACTCTTGTTGATATTTGTGAAGATTTCGTCAAGATTAGGCCTTCCTGCTATCATTTGAGATTTTAATCCATAAACAATGTCTCTATTTTCCTTCTGATAGAATAGGTTCAGCGCTATCCGCAGTGCTACGGCGCACATATCAGTCTTGGCTAGGGCCCTTGTGACATAAATATGACTATCGATCAACTTAGGTAGGAGTGCTCCAGTCGTTTCTTGTTCCATATCGATTCCAGCCAAGAGATCAAGAAACCACGAGACTTCCGTTGGATCTTTGACAATCCATATAAAATCTACCTTTTTGAGTCGATTCAGCCCTTTGTATTTGTCCTCGGTCCACCGATTGTCGCACTTGGGACAATCATGAGTGACGGCTAAGTGCCTGAATAGCACAGTGTGCAAAATTGATGTCATAGGGGTTACTCCAATTCCTGTGGCAATCAAAACTGCATGCTCCGCAAGGAAAAAGCTGTTTGCTGGAGCTGCATATGGTCCAGCAATGTAGCACATTATTGGATTACTTATTCTGGCGTCTGCGTCTCTAGTCTCGTTCCCAGGTCCATGTGTGATGACATCTTCTAGCTGCCTTTTTGGATGATTGTACGGTATTATTTTAGCTAAGCGGGAGTACTGGTGTGGTAACGATTTGACTTCTTTTCGTCCCAGAGGCTTGCCGTCAGAAAGATTTGTTCTCAGTTTGTCGTAGTCCTTTTGAAGGATTCTTTGCAGTTCCCTTGTCCAGCTACCAACAACCTTGATATGGAGGGTCAAGATGTTAGGCATTTCTGGACTGCTCGAAATAGTGAATGCATGCCATTCGTAGTTGGCGATGGAGGGGATGTTCAAAGAGAGCCAGTCACCCGTTTTGTACGCAAGTCTCTCAGACTTTTTGATGACCAAGCAGACGGTGTCTGAAGGCAACAATATTCCTGTGGTGACGTATGTTTTCTTCCTTCCGAATAGCATCCTGTCCAATAGATCCAAAGCCACGAAGACGCCCACGACCGGAAAAAAGTAGGAAAAATTCGGAGCGTGGAGTATCAAAAGAACTGCGAAAGGAACATATCCCAAGTGACAGTAGTAGAACAAATTGAAATGGCCACCCCGTCGGACCCACTCTTGAGACGTAATCAGCATGACAACCATTAGCAACATCAAGATCACGCCTGTGATATTCGCCCAACCAGGAATGAGTCCAAAAATATGGGGCTTTGCTGTGAACATCCACTCGGCATAAGTATACGATCCTCCATGCTCGGGTGGGTGGAACCCTGCAAGATCTTGCGTCAGCCCATTTTGAGCCAAGTAATTTCCAGGATCGCTGTACACATTCACTCGGAAATTTACGAAGTGGACAATGGTATGGATTGCACCGAAAACGAATATGATCCAACCACTCAGCATGTGGAAAAATAAATTGTGATCCATTGGAAGAATGCGAATAGCGCCCAAGCTTCTTAGAGAATCCAGCAATTTCCGCAGCATGAACACGTACACCATCATGCAGACAAAATTGAGTGGAAATCCGAATATTCTTGCAGTTATCAGGAAGAGGTTCGGGTTTCCATTTCTGTCTTTGGCTTTTCGGTGCAAGATAGCTGCTGTTATCATCAGTAGCACTATGATCAAGATGTAGCCGAAGAAGAAAGAGTAGAAGGTCGGATTTGCTTGTGCCTGCGTTGCAATATCCAGCGCCTTCTCTTCCTCTTTCTCCTCTTCAGTTTCTTCTGATCTCCTTGCATCGCCCACAGCGCCTATCCAGTGGTCAATTAGTGTCGACACGTCTTTGCTCAAGGGTTCGCTCTGTTTAAGCAACTTTCGAAAGCCTGCTTTAGAGATTAGATTGGTAGCTTGGCCGCTGCCTGCTTCAATCGATGCCTTGATGCCGTTGTCGAAGAAAGACTGGGACAGGCTTTCAATCTCGCTCCGACTCAATTTCAGCCTGCTCTCAGCGACCATTTCGGCAATAACGTGGCCAATCTCTTCGCGATCTAATTGACTGTCGTCATTCAAGTCGTACAAGTCGAAGAGCAAGTCAATTTTGTCGTCTGGAGTGTTGATGTTGATGATGAAGGCAGAAAACTCGTCCAGGGATATGCGCCCGTCGCGCCTCTTGTCAAACATCTTAAACAGCCTATCGGTGAAGAAGTCGTTCTTGCTCTTGATGGAACGCTTGAATTCTTCGAGCGTAATCCGACCATCTTCGCCGGCGACCTTCTCGAAATGTTTCCGCAGTTGACGAATCCTTGCTTCTCGCCTTTTGTCATATGCAAGTTGGTTCCGTCGCCGTGGATCCATTTCATCTACGCCACGATTATCAACACGAGGGCTTTTTCGACTCATTGTTCTTCAGCACCAACCAACCGTGTTATCGTTTTGTTAAAAAGTTTTCCGAACACTGAATTGGCAAAACTTTTTTTTAAAAAAACAGTGTTATTTTTAAATTCAAATTTTGGAAGGTTTTTTTATTTAGATATGGGAATTAGAAAATTTTAGCCCCACGCTCCCAGCCCAGCCCCTTTCCTTAAGTCCCAAAATTTTACTTGTTTCTACTGTAGTAAATTCAAGTTGTGCATTTCAAGGAGGAACATACGATTTCTTTTATTGAATCCCGTATTCAGAGCGACATGCAAGTACTTCTATTCTGAGTTTCTGACAAAAAGAACTATTTTCTCTTTCCCTTCCCGTGGTCTTGTCTCTCTCCTCCCAAGCCAACGGCCTCCTCGCTCATCTTCCACAGTCTCAGGGCATCCTCTTCGTTCCTATTGTTAGTAGGTTCCATGTATATCGCCATCACATAAATGAACGCAATTTGACCATCAGCTAAACAAACCTGGCTTGAGACGTAGTTTCTGCCTCGGCGCAGTCAGAGTAGTACTTCCCGCTCTCCCCCGAAAGAGATTCGTCTACGGCGCAGTAGATGCTCGTCTGGGCGCCCTCCCTGGGGCTCTTGAGGCACAGGTAGACCAGCGGCCACACCAGGTACTTTAGCACGCCGATCCTGTCCTCCAGGTGCCTGAACAGCTCCGTCCTCACGACCCCGGGGTGGAGGGAGTAGCAGGTGACGCCGGTGCCCTCCAGGCGGCGGGAGAGCTCCCTTGTGAAGAGTATGTTGGCCAGCTTCGACTGCTGGTACGCCCCCAAGGCGTCGTACTCCCTCCGCTTGAAGTTGATGTCTTCAAAGTCGATGCTCCCGCCGCGGTGGGCGCGGGAGGAAACGTTCACGATCCTGGACGGGGCGCACTTCCTTGATGAAGACAGAAATTGCAAAATGTACAATATTATTCGGCCAAAGTGACTGTAAAAAGATGTTTCCGCCTACTTCATCTTGTCGAGCAGAAGGTTCGTGAAGAGGAAGTGCCCGAAGTGGTTGGTCCCGATCTGCATCTCGAACCCGTCCTCCGTCTCCTGCTTGGGGCACATCATGACCCCGGCGTTGTTGACCAGCACGTCCACCCGGCCCTCCTTGGAGTTGATCTCCCCCGCGCACCTGCGGACCGAGGCCAGGCTGGCCAGGTCCAGGCGGTACACGGCCACCTCGGCGCCCTCGCCCGACTGCGCGCGGCGGATCTCCTCCGCGGCCTCCTCGGCCGCCCGCACGTTCCTGCAGGCCATGACGACTCTTGCGCCCCTCCTGGCCAGGTCGGCGGCCGTCTCCTTCCCGATCCCCACGTTGCAGCCAGTCACCACCGCCGTCTTGCCGTCCAGGCGGGCGTCGGACGTGCACTCGCCTCCCTTAAATTGAGGAGAAATAAATCATTTCAAGTGCGGCGAAACAACTACTTCCATGACCTCACAAATGAAGGAAAAATTACCTTGCAGCAGCAACAACACATCTAGCAGAATTTTCCTTCAGCAATATGCGTTCTGCGACCTTTCGTTTCCCGCATTTAATACATCAGCAACAAGAGCCAAATCCTAAAATCTGATAAGAATTTAAATGATTGTTTCTGCACCTTTGCAAACTGCCTGAGCGCCATGGCCACCCCCGCCGCGCCTACCCCCGCCGCCACGAGTCCGCCCGCGGAGGACGAGGCCAGAAAGGAGCCCATGACGGATGAGCTGGGAAATATGGCGAAAACACGGATTGCAATCTCGGCTACACGGCTTTCGAAGTCTCATTTATTATTGGAACGGGTTGCGTCCTTCACAGCATGTATCGACTCCCTCGCAGGCCCAGCCAGCACTTTCGCAATCACTTTTTGTTGTCTACATGAACAGGTCCTCGAGGAACTCTGAGAAGTCCTCCTCCCTGGTCCTCTCCTGCTCCACCTCCACCGGCTTGCTCCAGATGTCCTTGGCCTCCTTCTCCATCCTCTCCTCCTCCCTCCGCTCCCGCTGCCACTTCGCCTTCTCCCTCGTCTCCTCGTCCGTTGAAGAGGAGTCCTCATCCTCATCTCGGCGGGACTTCTTCTTCCTCTTCTTCTCCTTCTTGGCCGCCTTCTTTCTCCTGACCTCCTTCCTCTTGTGCCCATAGTTGAGCCTGTAGGAGCACTCCGGACAGAGCCTCACCTTGACCAGCGCGTTCTTCTTCTCGCCCCCCTCCAAGTAGGCAAAGTTGACCTCCCACGTCCTCAGCCCCTCCCGCTCCTCGCACTTCCGCGCCCCGCACGAGAACTGCCCCTTTCCCGCCGCCACCTCGGCCTCCGTCCGCCAACGCATGGCGACCTTGTTCTCCTTGTACCTGGAGAGGTCGCAGATGCAGTACTCCTTGAAGAGCTTCTGGCAGTACTTCTTGGCCAGGCGCTGCCCCCAGGTCAGCTCCTCCTCGTCGCCGTTCTCCCACAGGAACCTGTGGTTCTCCCTGACCACGTCCAGGTCGGTCCTGTCGCGGCTGGTGTCCCTGTTCAGGCGGTCGGTGGCGCCTCGGTAGTACAGCAGGTACTCGTTGACCAGCTGCTTGTGGCGGTCGTAGGCGCTCAGCGAGAGGAACTGGTACCTCCGCCGCCGCCCCTCGTCCGCCGCGCGCTCCTCCCCGAACTGCTGCCTGTGCGGCCGCGGCTCCTTCTTGCCGCGTACGGCCGCCGCCGCGGAGTCCTGCGCCCCCGCCAGGTCCCTCCGCTTGCGCCTGAGCCTCCGCCTCTCCCGCACCTGCTCGTCCTCCTCCTCGTCGAAGTCCGAGTCCAGCTCCGCCGCCTCCGCACCGAGGTTCAGGCGGGAGGTGGAGGCCATGGCGGAGGGGGACGGGGAAGGCCTTCAAGGACAAGGACAAGGACTAAGAGGTTTCCGGTCGGTCGGCCGATCCTCTGTGCTCTGTCTAAAGTTCTAAACTCTAAGCCTAAGGCTTCTTGTGTTTTTGCCAAGTGTATTTTGTTTTCCTTTCTAAAGGCCCTTTTAGAGTTCCGACGTTGAATCATTCTCGCAACTCCTCAATCAATCTTGAACAATGACTGATGCGTATGCAGACTTATGCTTAATAGTTCGAATGCCCTTCGGCTTGCTTTTACTGATAAATGATGGCAAAAAAAATCTCGATGAACCATATAAAAACAGGACTGATGTCAAATCATATCTAGTGCAACAGCTCAAAAACTTTCGTATCCTGCGAAGAATTAAACCAAGCAGTTTCCCCATACTGAGAATTTTTAATCTTCCTTCAAAAGGTACGTTCCGGTGCTGACTAAGACTAATTATTTTTGTACGGAGATTCTGACAATCACTTCTTGCTTCCTCCCAGCTTGTCGGAGACTATCATGGAGTGCGGCACCCTCAGCGGGTTGAGCCCCCTCAGGGCGTCCCAGCCAGCGTCCTTCGCCCGCCCTCCGTCCTCCTCCACCGCCCTCTGACTCCTGAGCCTGAAGTGCTCCAGGAACTGCCTCTCCTCGCCGATGGAGTCCCTGGAGGAGGAGACGCTCTCCAGCAGCCTGCCCATCATCTCAGTCACCTTGTTGCTCGTCTCCTTGTTCATGTCTGGAGGGGCCTCGCCGGCCGTGAGGCAGGAGAGCATCTCGTAGATGGCGCCGTAGTTCACCTTGCCCTGGTTTTTTAAATAAATTCATAACTTGTTAGACATTTTTTAAGTGTTCAACCGACCTGTGGATGATCCTCCCCCTTTGCGATGCAGTCCAGCAGCACGGGAAGACCGAGCGAGTCATCCTGTGCGGAGGCTGAAGTGGAAGGCCCACCTCCCCCGATGGCGCCCACCCCTCCTCGCTCCACCAGCTCGATCCACATCTCGATGGGCGTGTCCCTCGCCCGCAGCGCCATCTGAGGCTTGACGTCCTCCTGAGCCCTCTCCGCCGCCGCCAACGCCGCCGCCGCCGCCCCGCCTCCGGGTAGACCGTGGACCTCGCTTTTGACCTCAAGCGAAGCGCCGCCGGGCACCGGCTGGTAGTAGTTGTGGCGCAGCTTGACCTTCCTCATGAAGGTGCGCAGGGATTCCTCGGATCGGGTGGGCAGGTTCCTGGCCAGCCTGCGCGGCATCCTGGATCCGTGCGCGCGGAGCTGCCTAAGCAAGTTGTTCTGCTCCACGGGCGCCCAGTGCGCGGTGTCGTCCCGCACGAGGTCCCTCTCCTTGGGGTTGTACACCACCTGGTGGGCCTGGGCGGCGATCCTGCCGCTCTTGGCCCTGGGGCCATCCTCCGAGTTGGCCGCGGCGGCCGCCTCCGCCTCCAGCTTGAGGCGCAGCTTCTTGGAGATCCGGAAGTTGACGTCGCGGTCAACCATCTTGTGGTAGTTCATCTTGGGGATCAGAATAGAAGAAAGGCAGGTAGCAGGTGTGTTTGGGACACAAAACACGACAAACCTGCTACGCTTACACCTGGTCCTGGAGGCGTCACCGCTTAAAACAACAAAGTCAAAACTCTCAAAAGTCAAAACTTTGCGTTTGCGTCAGATTGTTTGTTTTCGGTTTTTCTTCTCTCGCAACTTCGATGTCAACAAAACAAAGTGTGCGGCGGCGGCGTCGGCGTGGACGCGAAGTTGGCCCTGTGCGTGTGGCACCTGTCGTCCTGACCTCATTCTGCTCGTAGCACCTGCTCTTCCTCTCGCCGTGTCCATCATGGACAGTCAAGGGGAACAGGACGACGACAAAGACTTCCAACAGGTGTTTGTGCTCCCGTCCAACGCCCGTGCCTGGCGCGCCGTCCTGCGCTGCCTCCGTGAGCCTGACCGACCTCTCCCCGCCCCAGGCGACCTCTCCGCAACAGTTGGCGCACTCTGCGCCGCAGTCAAGATTTGTGGCGAAGACGAGGAACGCCTGGCGAGGGTGCTGTGCGCGTTCCTCAGGCAGGCCAGGGACAGGCTGGGTGGGTCGGCGGCGCAGGATCATGGTGCCTGGGGACAGGACCTGGCGGCCACTGT
>JAAUXU010020532.1_pt1 | contig 13295 bp, 10 predicted proteins | sample 7278151 | NCBI WGS metagenome assembly JAAUXU01 (sample SAMN14350113, study PRJNA611818) | marine sediment metagenome | isolation source: surface marine sediment (1.8m) | place: French Polynesia: Moorea | collected 2018-08 | reverse complement strand
TTGTTAAAAGAATGCCTATATGTACCGTAAATCCTTTTGGTCCCCGCCCCTCCCTACCCCCCCCCCCAAAGATATAGACGCCCCACCCAATTTGCGCCCATTTTGCAGATTAGGAATGGGTTCTTGACGCCCAACAACGTCTAATTCCTTCTAGCGAAAATGCTCATTATCGTATACATCATGTTTGTCACGAAAAGTTCTTCTTTGTACAGTGAAGGACACTCGCAACTGAGGCGTTTCAACCGTTAATGTTTTAGGAACCTCCCTTGACTTTTAATACAGGACATCCCCCGGACATTTTTTAAAAAAAGTAGGCGCTTTTTTCGGCAAAATTGTTTGCAAAATTGATCCAACGATTATTTACCAGCGTTTTTCTTCCAACCCCTGGAGGATGTGTCGACCCGAGCAAGTTTCCGAGGTGACTGCTGATTAGCAGCTGAATGAGTGACCCCTTCGACGGGTGGGGTTGGGAGGGACACGAACCCTCTGCTGAGGGTGCGTCCACACTGGCAGAATCTCAGCTTGACAAACACAGCGACAACGCGGCACCCGGCGTCCCTCCGGGCGTCTCATCAAGCCCCGGGCGGACCGGACGAACGCGCAAAATACCAAGCTGAAGTTGAACCGCAAGTTGAAGCGAGCGCAAGTTTCACTGGCTCGAACTGCGGGTCTGACTGACGATAAAGAGATTCGCAGGATCGACCAGGGATTGAACCGCCGGTGCGAAGTTTCGGACTGCGATGATTGTAATAACTAGCAACTTTATTAAAAAATTAGCGCTTTCGCGCTCCCCACTTTGTTGGTTGGAAGGACTGGCCAAAATGAAAAGTGCCACATGTCTGTCTGTCTGTCTGTCCGAGTCTCTCTGCGGGTGTTGAAGTTGGACGCTGACACCCTGTAGATTGCGTTGACCTCCAAGGTTTGCCTCACCTGCTGACCGGCATCAGAAGCCTCTTTCCTTCTGCAGCCCCCTGATCCGCTACTCCTGGTCAGGTCCGTGAGGCTGATCAGAGTCGTTTGCCCACTCAAGACACAATAGACATGTTTCCGAAAGATTCTTGTCGGATCGGTTTTTAGTATAAGTTTCGGTTCGGTATCGGTGTTTTGGCTGCTGAGAAAGATGTTGAGAAAGGGACACATCTATTTCTACTTATACCACATGTCTAAAGTGTTGATCTACACTATAAATTCAGTCATGCTGTTGTGCAGACAGCCAAAGCGGAGGCATTGTTGCTGTCTACACTGGTACGTGGTGCTGAGACCACAGTGCCTAACAAGTTGCAGTCGCCAGTGAAGTTGCTGTCCACATTGTCATCCAGATCGTCCACCTCCGCAGCAGGATTCATTTCGTTTTTGCAGTGGTTACGTCAACGCGTCACCCTGTTGCTCTCTTTTTGCAAATTCACAGACCTAGCAACCTGTCACCCCCGAACACGGGGCTTTTGCGAGCTTGCATGAGGGCCCAGACCGTGAATCCCCCTGAAAATGGGGGTCCTACGGGGGCACGATTTCAGTCATTTCCATCAAGTTTTACCCCTTGAAAAAGCCACATTTCCACTCTCAGTCTTCAGTACGCCTCCCAGTTGGCTTTTTTGAGCATCCTAGCTCCAAAATGGGCACCCTTGACATTGAACCTGTGTACTCAACGTTGTGCCCAAGGATCACATCTACACGTTCCACTTGAAAAACCCACGTCAACACGCTTCAGTACAGGCTATGAGGTGATGTCATGCACGTGGAAGTTATTGACGAGAAGGACTGTACAAGCCACTCCGTCCGAGCTGGCGCACCTTCCACTATTGATCTGTTACCAGGCAGAAATGGGCTAAATAAATACTTTTCTTTATTTTCCCTACTGACTGCAGACAGCCTTTTGAAGCCCTGATGCTTGAAACGCTTCTCTAAAACATGTGATATCTCCTGTTAGACTAAATGTCTGTCAGCATTCTTGACGCCTGCGGTCACCCATGACATTGTGTAATATCAGCCGTTAAGATTTGCTTTTTTACTGATCCTGAATTATTGGATTTTTTTTCTTTTCCTCAGCGGACACAAACTTTCGACCTCAAGTGTGTGTCTCTACCAGACAAATTCGTACTTCTGTTTAATATAGGTCTTATATATAGTGATAAATAGTAATATATAGTGATCTCCTCAACGTTTGCACTAAATGTGCATACTATAGATAGCAATAATAAGGCATCACTCTTCACGTCGACTTATGCCCATGTCAGTGTGGGTTTCCTTCTGGGGGCCGATCATTGTTTGTCTGATTGAGTAGTAGCAAATTCAGCTCCTGCCTCATAAATAGGTGCCAATGTTTATTGAGAGCCTCTCCCCTCCAAAAAGGATGATAACGCACCTTTGTTGGCCTTATTCGTGCAAATTTATGGCCTTGGCCACCATATCTACAGGGTGCCTCTGCAGGGGTCTTCAAAAATCCCTCCTTCGCCAAGAGAAAGAAAAGAACGTTACCACAGTACGCAGTAGAAGGAAAACACAGCTTATTTGCCATTTTTCCAGTCCATTTCTGCAGGTCATTGACCAGGTCAAGAAATTCGCAAAACACATTGTACTGCTTCCTCGCCTCCCTCGGACTAACGCGTGCAAAAAAAATTAGTCTCTCTTCTACGAAGCAACAAGATCAGCTGCAAGCATCGTGTCTGACCGAGTCCTTCTCTCACTCAGGTGACGTCAGCGCCACTTACAGCAAATCCTTCTTCTGATCTCATTATCCCCAAAACTTTGTTCAACAACACGAATTGTGAGCCCTTTTGGGCAGGTCAAGATACCCATTCGTGAAGATGATGCTTCAGCCTCTCGCGTGCCATTGACTTACATGGGCACTCTCTGAAAATGCTGACGGGCCTCCATGAAGGCCTTCTTTCAGTACACTTGCACGCGACGCTTTGCAGGGATGGATGGAGCGCGTCTGTCTGGCTTTGGCAGCGCATGAGACGTCTTTGAAGTCGATAGAGTAGCTTTTGTCGGCAATCTATAAAGTGCTCAGATGAAAAAATGTCAGTCTCGTTTGGAGATGACGACAGCTTTTATTTTGCTTTTTGGTCAGTTTGTCTTTTGTCATGATGTTTCTGGCAAGTGTGTAAATGTTAATCTCTGTTTTAGCTTTGACGTGCGTCTATGTGTTCGTGAGTGTCTAAACTACTCGGTTAGGATATCTTTGTACAGTAGTATTTTCTCAAGTTCTCAAGAATCAGAAGCTTCGACAGCTTCTTCGTCAAATTCCTCTGCTCCCCTGTGTCGGGGAGGCGTGAGTGGAGAGGGAGGCTCTGAAGAAGTTGATCTACGTCACCTATGCCACCGACGACGACGACGGCACCGGCTTTGGCGAGTTCCTCGTGGAGGGGTACGAAAAGGACGTCAAGTTTACTCATAAACAATGCTGTTGCGGTCGCTGACTCATCAAATGCATGCATCAGCGGGACATAATGTGAATGTCGCTTGTGGACTCCCTTCCTGGGTCGCCAGCTTGGCTCCAAGACATCCTTGGAGCCTCGAGATCACAGGCGCTCACCCAATCTCAACTTGCTGCAGCCACAGGTTCGAGCTTTCCGGAAAATAGGGATGTTTCACTTCGGACCGGCCCGAGTCCCCATTTGATAGCGCGAGACGGGCTGAAGCCCAAAGATGAGCAGCACTAGCCTCAACCCGAACTCCCAGGGATCTCGTCGAGGCTATTGCCAAGACGACGGCTGGATGCGTGACAGCCTGGGCGGCGGCGACTGTGTTCGTTCGTCTTCTCCGAATGGAAGTCGTCGGCATCAATGATTTCCACTGCCTCAAGCACCACCCGGACAGGGAGCAAGCCTGCCAGGCGGCCAACGGGGTCTGCGAAGTCATGAGTCGACGCAATGTTCAAGTACCCTATGTTTCTTTGCTCGTGCGCTTATGAAGCTAAAGAATAAGCCCATGATGTATTTTGTGTCGTCCATGCACTCAGCACAGACCACGCGGTCCATCCAGTCCGTGCCTGTGCAGGTCATTCAAGTCACCAACTCAGGTCAAAGATAAACATAAGATCTGTAACATTGATTTGCCGTCTCAAATCATCTCCAAGGCCAGATTTGACCTAATCCAAACCCCCCGTTTGAGGGGTGCTGAACATTTTTAATTTAATGAATTTTATTATTGGAGGGTACCTTCTGCCCAAGATAAAATCTTTGACTTTGGGTCCTGAAATAGGGGGTCCCTGCGGAATCCCCGAGGTCAGCTTTGACAAACACCCCGTCTCCTGTCCTGGATAAAAAAAAACCCGGTCCGATGCCAAACGTGGTCCAGATCCATCCCGTGGTTTGGCCGTGCATCGAGAACGCATAAACAGTGAACTTTGAATACGTGAGATAGACATATAAGAGAATTGTAATAGAACTTATCACACTGCTCTTCCAACTCGAGCATCTGGCCGGGCGAACGTGTCGGGCTCCGTCTACAACGCTGATGCGGTCATCATCGATCTCTCCGACCCACTGAGTCAACAAGGCCGTCTCTATGTATTGCGTACATAGTGTAATAATGACGTATGCTTGCGATGGGCGAGCACAGCTGTCAAGTGGAAAGTAAAAAAAACCCCTAGGGAACAAGGTAAAAAGTCTCTTTAAGTGCCTTGATGTATCAATGTTAGTGCTGGTGTGCGAGTGTGTGCAAGTGTGTGCGTGTCCATGCGTGTTTGTGTACGTGCAGTCTTCTTGATGGCGCCGTCATCTTGGAACTTGCGCAAGACGCTGCCCAGAAAAGGGTGTGCAAAGCTGATTGGGGGGGCCCCAAAGCTGTCGAATTTATGGGCGTTTTTTCTACCACCCTGTGAGACGAGTGATGATAAAAGTTGGCACATCCATGCAGTGCACATTTTATAGCTCAGGCCTCGGTCGCGTGCAACATGAAGGTGGTCCCAGTGCTCGAGGTAACTCGACCCAGTTCCTCGACGTGCAGGTCGACACTGAGTCCGGCAACGAGCAGAGCAGCGCTCCAGAGTCAACCAGCACTGCTCTTATTCCGCGATTCTGCATTGTTGAGCGTTATTCAACACAAACCGAGAGTTCATGAAAAATGTAACTCTTTTTCATTCATTGTCAGGGCTAAAAAAAAAAAACCCGAATGTATGAAGAACTCTCTTTTAAATTTTATGGTTATTTTTTTCAAGCAAATTTCTTTTCTTAACGCGTCCTCCTTGGTCAAACAACCAATGCATCCAGTGGGCAAAGTGAGGCCCCCAGCCAAAAGTGCTGATTGGTCATTGCTACCCGAGTTTGCACTCAAATCTGCTTAGGCTCAGCAATTGTGGATCACACGGGGTCACCCTGATAAAGCATTCTTATTCAACGATCATCAACGCTTTTAGCTTCATGCTGACGTTTGGATCAGCACTGCAGAGAAATCGTGTGATTCATGAACATGATGATTTTTTTTGTACAGTGAACACTTTTCTTTAAGTCTCCGTATCAGTGTGGAAAGCAAGTGAACAAATTCGTCAAGTGCTCATTTCTCTTTATTCAAGTCATCTGTTCTTATCGCTTCAAAGTTCGAACTAAGCTTTATCGCGCACGCTCAGAGGAGCTGACAGGGACATTCCCCTTCCTCTGCAGTCGAGCAGCGAGTCTCGACCAGACAGGGTCGACAGAGTGACTCATGTGGGTGACGAAACTTTGGCCAGTTTTTTTTTGCATCGCACAAAAAAATCTGTCAAATTTGCAGCTTGAAAAAAAGGTGGCTGAAGAAAAATGCCAATAAGAAACCGAGTGAAACCGGAGGGTTTGAAGCTGCAGATCCCTGAGCAGAAGGTGTCTCCTCGCGACTGGAGCCTGCCGTACCGTCGGAAGGCGGCAGGCAGGTGGAGGTTTGGCCTCGACGCCACCGAGGTCAATTTCGGCGGGACGTTCAGGTTCCACTACTACTCCAGATCGACCAACGCTACGTACTTGTGAGTGCTGCCACACTTGTCCGTGGTACTCCACCAGATGCCAGAGAGCACTGCACAACTCGGTGAGACAAGAAGCACTCGCTGGGTGATCTGTGTACCTGGGCTCAAGTACCTCTCTTCACTGGTCTGGTGGAGTACAGCAGTAGAGTACTTAGACAGAGTAAAACACTACTTAGTCCGCTGACAGTTGCTTAAAAAAAGTATGGCGTAAACATGGTATTTTTCCTCTCTCTCAGCACCAGCCGCAACGTCGGGCACATCCCTCAGCCTCAGCCACAGGCACAACAGCAACAACAGCAAACTCCGGAGAAGGAGAACGAGAAGGCTTCCTCATGTCTCCACTCTTCTTCCTCCCCCGACGCCGTCGCACCCGGAGGCGGAATCGGGTTGGGCTCAGGTTCGGGTGGCTGCCACGACGACAACTTCTCTCTGCTGGAGAAGAACTCTCAACGCAGGTCGACCCTATTGAGGGTGTTGCAGCAGGACAAGGCGGACATCTGCAGCCAGTGGCACAGGTTGCTGCTCAACGAAGCGCCCGACACCGGCCTCACCCAGGTAATCTCGTGTATGTCCAGTGAAGACCTCAAGGGGAGATTTTTTTTTTTTTTTTGCAAGCGTCACTTTAACAATTGGTTCTCCCACTCACTAAAGACCAAATGGCCTAATGTAGGAGGCCTGAATTGATTAGGCCTCCTGCAGGCATTTCCGGACTGTGCAATGGACAAAAATATACAGAGATTCGGCGAAAAATCTTACGTCTGTGGCCGCCTGCGTCAGAACTTACGCTATTAAGTATGTAAGTTGTACTTTAGTTAAACTGGCTATGAGCAGAAGCTGTACTCTTCAGACTTCCAGTGTATATTTGGCGTCATTCAGGTATTTGGCCATGAATCTGTCGAGCGAATCCACGTTTAAAAGTTGCATCAGCTGAGCGAAATCTTTCTAAGCGGCAAAAAAAAGACTCTCTTCCTTCCCAAACCCGTGTTCGTAGTCATCGAGACTTCTGGGGTCAACCCCGTGCACGTCGGTCAATCAAGCCGGCGAGCAAAAGCAACGACGGGTCGACCACGTCCAACTGCAGCAGGTCCAGACTTTCAGGAGCAGCGCTAACATGAACTCATGGAGCTGCATAAATGGCACCCTGCAATTCCAGATATCCCACTCACTGCACAAATATTGTTTCCTTAGTTCTGTTGATGAATTTTTAGTCCCACCTGCAAGTGCTGATGGACGGCCTAAGAGGTTTCATCCCCGAGCGGAACAGGGTGTCTCTGGAGACGGCGATCTACAAGCTCAAGGAGGAGTTGGACTACGGTGGGGTCATAATCAACCAGATCTCCATGGCCCTGTACGTCTTCCAGGTACTTTTCTATATACCATATATGCACTATGCAGCCGATTACCGGGTGCACCAGTCCGCTGGAGGAGCCGGCAACAGAAAGCTTGACGCCAAGTGATCCTTCTTGTGCGTCACCCTGTACTTTCCTCTCGCAGGATGCCGTTAACAGCGTCCTCAGGTCTCACAGTATCCGACGTCACTGGATATTCGCGCTCGACACCCTGGTGAGCAACGCCGTCCAGGCCGCCATCACCGTCCTCTCGCCGGAGTTGGGCCAGCACTTGGGCAACCCGCCGCACCAGCCGCAGGCTGCCGACCGGCGGATGGAAGCCGATAACGACGGTACGACAGGACTGCGATCTAAAGCGTAGGAGGCACAGTTGAGTAGGGATGTAACCGGGTCAGACCTGATGGGGGTCCAGCCTGGCTTGGGCAGCCTTTGGGCCTGACTCGTGACGGATTCGATCCCCAATGTGATAAATCCGGGTTGACTCAGACAATATCTCCCCAGGTATCTGGCAGCTCGGTTGTGTTGCTTCGTAGATGTGGCAAGTGAAGTCTCTAAACACTTTTGCCAAAGATTTTCTTATGGTTAATGCTATTAACTTAATAATATTGCAATAATAAGTATGTCATTTCATGTAATTGCTGTTCTATTGCGGCCCGATTTGACACGTTCCGTAGTTTTCACCATCTGCCCGATTCAACCTTTTCAAACCATTCAATGACCTGACTCGAGTCATACCAGCTTTTGCTGACTGGGACTCGAGTCGGACCCGAAAATTATTGACCCGTTACATCCCTACAGCCGATGTCCAAAATACTGGTACGCCTGAAGGCGTCAAACAAAATGGCAAATTACTCATACTTAACAGTGTAAACTTTGTTGCTTGTGACTGTTATGGCTGAAGCAGCAGTGTAATATAAACGTTAAAGTTAAAAAACTGCCTTTTTCAAGACAGGTCAAAGGCCGCATGTGCAAAGCTTGTCTGGAGTTTTCTGGACTTCTTTTGGGAGAGAACCTCCAACAGTTGCTGTTGGCTCAGCTGAAAAGCAACCTGATACGACTTCCACAAAGTGACTTTGACAAGTGTTAAAGAACTTTACTTGCTTGCATTTCTTACAATGTGAAGCCTCTCTCACACTGCAGTTTCGTGATGCTTCAGGTGCGTCAACTTCTGTGATCTCCAACCACAGCCACCCTGTGCTCCGTTGCCCTGGACAGCAACGACAGCAGCTTCAGGCCCTGCGGAAGGAAAACTCTCTGCTCCTGGACCAGCTCCTGGAGATGCAGCACAACTACCAGGCTCTGCTCAAGCACAACTTGGCGGAGCAGAGGTTGCACCTACAGACGCTCTCCCAGTCCATGCAGCAGCAGAGGTCCAACACCTGGACGTGCAGTGTGAGGCACGAAAGACGTGGAAAATGCACATCGCACCTTTCTCGCCCTCTCTCCGGTAGCGCCCCTCGACCAGGTCCAGGAGGTCCATCCGGGCGTGTCCCCTCTTCGGGCGCGCCCGGGGCCGGCAGGCCGGATGCAGAGATGCTGGACTGGCTCATCAAGCTCAACCTCAACCAGGATGCCATTCAGAAGGTAGCAGACTTGTTTGTAGGCACCATTTGCTGGTTTTTCATCTTTTACTTTGACTCAGTTTGTGTCGGAGGAGCTGACCCTGGAGGACGTCTCCAACCTGATGACCAAGGAGGACCTCCGGCGCCTCGGCCTCAAGGCCGGGCCGGAGCTCAGGGTCTGGAGGGCAATCCTGGACCTCAGGACAGCTCAGAAACCAAGAGTGAACTAAGACAAATGTGTCAGATTTCTTGCCTTTCAAGACCTTTTTACTGAATCTCAAGCATCTGTGAATAAAGAAGAAAAATAAACCAGATTTCTTTTTCTTGTTTGCGTTAACCCCTTTCACTTGATCCAGTCCACATCTCGACTTCTCTGTTCTCCATAAAGAATCATTCATTGCGCACCTAAACACTAAAACTAATGAACAAGAGGTGAGTCATTTCTGATAAGGCTTTTATTAATTTTTTTCTTAGCTTTTTATGAATTCTTGACAAAACTCTACTGGAGTCCGTTCGATTTGAAACTGAGGAAGTTGTTATACGAAGCAGCAGCGTCGTTTTTATACGTACACAGACACTATAATATTTTAAGTTTTTGTAGCTTTTGTTGGCTGAATGAATTTTATAGCATGGTTTTCTGCACATTTCCTCTCTTGACCTCACACAGAATACCTCATTCAGCTCTAGGACACTGTTGTTCTTCCATGGTTACGCATCAGGGGGAGGGGGGGGACAGGGGGGCAGTAAGAAGGGGTATTACAATGCTTTTACGACATAAGAGTTACACATAGAAACATAATCACAAGGGGGGGGGGGGGGAGGGGGAAAGGGGACGTGGGCAGGCCCTGACATATAATGGTATGATGGGCCTTCTTTTATCATACTTTCTCATACATTCACGAAAAAATAATAACATAAAGTGCGGGGAAAAGACCTTTTGTTACACAGGGTGGTTCAGGAAGAAAAGGTCTCCACGCTCGCCTCGTCGGGATCACTAGCAGACTTTTAAGCCTCTGGACAGAAAGTTGGGCAAAAAAATTGCTCTCAAAATTCCAACCGAGGGGGATTTGGATGATAACGATGCCTCAGTTTGTTAACTTTTTTTTTTTCGTTTTTTTCGTATTTTTTTTTTTGGCGCACACGCTTTTTGTTGAGCCGTCAATGACGAAAAAAAGGACAGGGTGGTTCTTAAAGCTTTTCTTCGCCTTCTCCGAGGCCTCAGGAATGCGCATGAGGCAATGGAGAAGTTCAGTTTGCCATATTTTTCTCTGTCATCTCTTGGTGTTATCAAGGCTCAAGAATTTTCTTTAATGCACCAGGGACATCACTCATTTTTTTTCTTCTCTCGTCACAGCCTGGAGAAAGGATTTTTGGGCTTGTCCAGAGGGGCAGCAGCTGAAAAAAAACTTGCCAGGTGTGTTGTGTGTGTGGAGCTGCAGAGGCTCCACTCCAACCCCATTTTGGGGGGGGGGGGCCCAAAAGTATGGGCAAAACTTGGTCAGACAAGCACATAATACTGAGAATCCATTATACAGCTGTAGCTTGACTTCTTTTAAGCTCACTTGCCTTTTTCCTTAAAAAAAATGTTAAGCCTTGAAGACTTTTCTTCTAACTTTCGGACTTCACCAGGGCCAAGACCCTGTGCAGGGACCCTTTCAAAGCTGCTCCTCTGGGCGAGCACTTCAAGCCAATTTTTTTTTATATATTAAATGAAAGACTTTGGTGGTTTTGGGGGATTTGGTTGACGGGCGAGCAGTTTTTCTCCTCCTGCCCACTTTTTTTGCCTTTCCCATACACACGTTTGAAAACAATAATATATTCCTGGGTCTCCACTCACAAAATATGACATAATGCACAAATAAGGACAAAATAGGGGGGGGGGAAGGGGGGGGAAAGAGACGAGTTTCAGATGGAAGCTGAGGGGTCAACAGTTTCTTAAAATTACTCAAACACCCCAAAATTTTGTTATTTGCCATAAAACAGTTGATAAAAAAGTCTCGCCAAATCCTCATCACACGAACGAACCCGAATTCGCTGCTTCTTCTTGTACTGTTCTCAATCATTTGACAACTTTTTACTTACGTTAAATGAATTTTGTTGACCTATCTACCTATGAAGTGTAGGGGGGAGGGGAGAGGGAGGCGAAGGAGGCGGGGGCGGAGTAGACATTCCCAACATTTGATTCTGCGTGCAAAAAATCAAAGGTTTTTATATATAGTATTGCGTGCTCAACATTTTTTTTGCTAAAACATAGCAATCGAAACATTTAGTTGTACACAATTTTCGCCAATATTTCTTGTCACAAAGCTCTGTTTGGAGAGGTGGGGGGCGGGGAGGGGGCGGGGAGAGGGAGGGGATCGAGTCAAGCTTTGCCAGGGTCCAGTCTACACTTGATGATGGATAAGACTTTTTGCAGGGAAAGGTTGATAAGAGAAATATAGAAGACAGATTTTTTTTGTTTCTCCTTTCAAAAAATGTGACTGTTTCAGGCGACAACGAAGAGGAGAGAAGTTAATTTTTGGCTCCTGCAAAAGGAGGGACTTTTATTTGTGTTTTTAATGACTTTTTTGGCTTTTTTTTTCTTAATTTTTATAAGAATTTTTGGGATCTTTATCCTGGTTTGGACTATCTTGACTTGGCACTGCAACGGGGCGCAGACTTAAGAGGGACAAAGACAAAAATGGAGCTTATGATTCAAAAAAAAAGAAGCAAAAACATTGGTTTCATAGAAGTCTAAGCACTGAAAAAAAGACTATATCATGGTTATTGCTCTCTCCATCTCTCCTTTGACTTCACCTTTCGTGACTAGAGTCCTTCAGCTGAAGACATTCTCTTGATATCCTCACGTTCGAAAAGTTGTGTTTGATGTGTTTTCACTCAGTCATTTCTCAAGCAATCTTGCGTGTGTTGTTGTTGTTGTTGTCGTTGACCCTCACATGGGTGAGTCAGTCGTTGTCTGGAGAATTGGAGGAAGAGCATTGAAAGGAGGAAGTCTATGATGTCGAAGAGGCCCTCTCAGCCTAGGCCTTGATGCAGTGGCAGACAAGACGTCTCTGGAAGAGAAGGACAAGACTTAGAGACCAAGACTTGGCTCAGCTCCTTAGTGAAGGCCTTTCGGCTCTTGGCACGGTGGCCAAGTGCCAAATGGTGGCCCAGATGTCGGCCAGCACCACGAGTCTCCTCACCTGTGTTCAGTTCATACTGCCTCCAGTGTGAGGTGCCTGGTCCAGGTGGCGATCTCACTGTTGTGGTCGTCCTCGACCATGCCGCCTCCATAGCCGATCACGTCAACCTCGTGCTCATCTGGAAGAAGAACGAGACAGGGGGGGGGTCAGCTGGCGTAGCAGCAGAAACACCGCGTGTACAACGGGCTCGAGAGCTAAAACGTCAAGGGCGATCTAAAAATGAAACCAAGACTAGAAAACAGAAAGGTTCAGTCTTGGTCGGACTTTGCCAAAAGGCATCAAGCCTAGTGGCTCTTTGGCACAGTCATGGCACGCAGGCCTCCGAGGACGTCTCCGAGGACGGTTGTCCTCATCGTCCGCCAAATGATCTCGTCGCTGCTGTTCGCCAAACCTTGGTGTGGTCAATTTCTGCGTGCTAAGTTTCGGCACTTTCTCAGCTACGAGCTTTCAAACTGTTCAAAAGTGATATGCATATTTTTAGGGAAAATGCCACAGGGCCCACCAAGCTTTGCTATTTCTCTCTATTCAGACCGAAGGAGGCACGAACGTATCAGCAACTTTTTTTTTTAGGGAAACTGCCACAAGTTGCCAGCTTTCTCGGTGCGTTTGCACTGCCTGACGTTTGTCAGACCCCATTTGACAGACGGACGAGGTCTCCAACCCACACTTTACAGGCTGTGGAAAAATCCTCCTCCAGCAGCAGAAGAACAACGGAGCCTGGGTGAAACTGACTTCTCGACAAGGCTTCATTCCTCCAAGACCAAAAAATGCCAACAGATCTGGTCTCTTTTTGCATAAAGGTCTCCTCTTCTCTTTCGTTATTTATTTGGGCAGGTCCCAGTTTCAAAATCGAGCCCAGAACATGGGCAGCAGCAGCAGCTGCTGCTGCTGCTGGCTCACGCACTCATGCAGCCATTTTGGGTAGGCGAAGACAGAGGCTGAACTGCGTAGAACTCTAGGTAACAGCAGCACACACGAGGCTAAAGACCTCAACAGCAGCTTGCCTTTCTCTCGAACAAAGACTTGGGGCTTGCTTGGCTTGCTTGGGCAGGCAAGCAGGCAGCCAGCCCCTGGCAGCAGCAGCAGCTGCCGCAACCTCCTCTTTCCCTCCTCTTTGTGTTCAGCTGCTGACACACACGTGGGAGAACAGGAGCAAAACAGCTGCTGCTGCTGCTGCTAACTGTCAAAAATGAATCTGCCTGGCCCTTGCCTGTCCTCTCTCTCTCTCTCTCTCTCTCTCTCTCTCTCTCTCTCTCTCTCT
>JAAUXU010174792.1_pt1 | contig 13297 bp, 9 predicted proteins | sample 7278151 | NCBI WGS metagenome assembly JAAUXU01 (sample SAMN14350113, study PRJNA611818) | marine sediment metagenome | isolation source: surface marine sediment (1.8m) | place: French Polynesia: Moorea | collected 2018-08 | reverse complement strand
GTCCCACGTTCGACGGGCGAGAGTATAAAGGAAGCGCGTTCTTCTTCCCTCTTTTCTATGGGACTGTCCCGTCGATTCGCCGCGACAGCAAAGGGGAGAATACTCTCTAATGTTTCCTCTCCCTCCTTCCCGTTCTCTCTGGTGTTATCACAAACTCTATTGGCAGTTCTAGCGCAATTTGAGCTTGGAAAGCTCTCTTTTAATGGTCACAATTTGAGAAGATTTTCTTCATGGATGCCTCAAACTTGCTCATAATCGTGACGGAGCAGCTCAGCCACTCTGTGCTGCCCATGGCAAAGGCTTGAGACATGCCCCAGATTCGGATCGAGTGCCTTCAGGTTCGTCTCGGACGTCTGACGGGAATGGGTCCCGTGGCAGACGAACAGCAGAACCCCGGCATTTCATCGCTGGACGGAAGATCATAGCTTTTGTTGACGAACTGACACGAACGTGGACATGTCTAGACTGAAAGTTAAGATTGTGCAGGCTACGCAGAATCTTTTGTTCAGTCAACGATGCGAGTTGGCTGGTTTCTAGACACCTCGCATAAGTACTTACATAAAACTTTCAAGAAACAGAGGAGCTGAACAGCGGATCATCAGGTGGCCGCAGCATAAGGGGATGCTCATTTATGCACAAGTGTTGAGCTGGTCTGCGTGACCAGGTAGGGAGAGAGGGGCAAGGCACCCCAGGGTTTTTTGGTATATGTGTGCTAGTGTCCCCCCCCCCCCAGGACACTTCTGACCGGCTGTGTAGATATAGCACCTGCTGTTCATCTGCAGGTGCCAGGTGTTTCCATGTAATATGTTGCTGTTGATTAACTACTCTGATTACATCAGATAGTAAATGATGTCCAATAATTTTATACGCATTCGTTGATTAGTTGTCTCAGGCATCGCATCAACAAATTGTCGTCATGTCATTCCAAGGCCAGTGCAGTCGCTTTTTAAGAAGGAGCTACTCTTTTTGGACAAATGCCCCTAGCACTGTAGATACTGTCCAATTGAAATTTTTAGGTTTGTTTGTCATTCTGGTGTGGCCTTGTTACACGTTGTTCACCCTGGTTGTTGCAAATGTAAAAAGAGTTCATAAGGAATAACGCACACTTTTTGTCATCTTCAGGTTGTTCCAAGTGTATATATATTTGAGTGCCGGGTTGGAAAAATTGACGTATTTCCCAGTGTTTCCGGAGAGATTGACAGAAACCTGTCAATAGGAATCTGCGCGAGACGTCTTCTTCGGAATATTTCTCCCCATTACCGAGAAGATGGATACGGAAATTTGAACCATTCCTCTGCCGGAAGGTATCTACTTTTTTTTAGGCTACAAGCAATGGAAAATCCCACCGCAACTAGTCCAGGACAAGGAATAAAAAGACTTATTCCTTGTCCTAATTTCAGGGTGGTCGAGATTTCCTACTCATTTTGAAGAAGGCAACAAGTCTGGGGAAGTTGAGAATCTCCACAAGCTTCAAAACCATCAGTTACTTTTCCATCCTTTAGATGGCGACAATGCAACTTTACTTGCCATGCTGAACTTTGCCATCATGAGAGCGAAAAAAGAGAACTTCTTAATTTTTTTTGGAATTGAACGCAACCAGGGGCTGTTTAACGATAGTCATAGCAGCAAAATAACCACAATAGATCTTGATTTCATACCATTAAAAATACGGACCTTTCCTGATCAGCAGAAATTACCCCCAATTCAGCAGGAATTTTTGCCTTTTTGTTTGTTTTTGGAATTGTTGGTGGGGCCTTGGGATGGTTTGTGACCACTGCAGACATCTCGTTTTGGTCAGTACAGTATTGTTACACAGGGTTTGCCCGTCTTGAAGTGAAATGCCAAACAAACAAAACTATGTAATTAAAAAGTGTTAAGTTCTTGCTCTTCAAAATTTTTCTGTGGTTTTTTTCCTGCTTTTAATATTGTCCAACACTTTCTGGTAGCCGGACTGTAAGCGTTTAAAGCAGGTGGCACTCTTGCACACATTTAAAAAATGATTTCATCAAGACAGGAGGCATAAAGTTGTTTACCAATTTGTTTAGCATCTGTGCCAGGATTTTTTTGTTTTGAGCCTCGAAGAAATTTTTAAAAAAGTCGTCCTTGGTGGAAATAACCGTCAAAAATGTCAAAGTTCGATCCTGAACCCGGCTCGACTCGATTTGCGCCCAGCCCTAGTGAATTCTTCTCCCTTAGCTGTCTGTGGCTTCAACGCATTCAGGTCCAGCCTTCTGCTTCTGCGCCGCCCTGTGCGCACTGCCCAACAGCCGATAGCAACAAAAGATGTCCGCGCAACCGTCACCGCCAAGGAAACAGTCCCAGAACGATTGCTCCAAGTGCTTGTGCTCCGAGGCGCTAGTGGGGTAGACGGGCAGAGACAAGAACAGTAATTGTCCACTAACCTTTGTTCAAGCTTGGTTCGTAAGAATATTTCTTTACAACCATCTTGACCCAGGGGGAGGGGGACCTTGAAGGCCCTGGTTTGATCGGATCTTTTAGTCGTAAGGTTGCTTTTTGCCATTTCTGTATGTTAACTGTGTACAGGGTGGCGCAGGCAGCATAAATACTATATTTATTACGCATAAACGATCCGAAAGTCTCCTCAGCTGACAGTACAAAGAGCGACTGTTCTGAAACTGCTCCTCGACCAGGCCTGCCACCGGGATGTTGAAGTGGAGAGTGTCCCGAGTCCACGTAAATCCCAACTTTCGCCTGCCGCCGTCTTCGGTACATGTGAACCCTAAATTCGCCGGGAACAGGGCCCCAGCAGCCCCACATGTCAACCCCAACTTCCACCCGCACCTCTCCGATGTTGCCACGAGGCGACGTGAGGAGAAGGTCCAGAATTCTGTCCATGTGAATCCGAACTTCTCTGGGCGGCCGCTGCCGCCCCCGCCGTCTTTGGCCGGACCCTCCTCCACCATCACCACCTCCTCTACCTCCACCTCCACCCATGTGAACCCGTCATTCCTGTCGAAGAGGAAAGCGCTGGACTTCCACGCACGAGTGGCCAAGGCGGTTGCAGCCAAGACGAACGCGACCGGCACTGTCTTTCTCAACCCCAAGTTCGGCACGGCCAAGCCAAGGGCGGAGACCGTGGCAAAAACGAACACCTCGCCGATCTTCAAAAAGATTGGTACCAAGAAGCTGGTCAGGATTCCCCGAAAGTCTTCCAGCGTCAAGAACCACGAGAAGGTCCTCTCAGGCTCGAGAAAGCTAAATGGTGTCTCTAGGGCCTCCGCCTCCATCGCCTCCTCTCCCCTTCTTCGCTCGCGTCATCGTTTTTACCATCAGAGAAGTGTTCTTCAGGGGTTGCTTCGCATCCGAAAGAGAGCGACAAGTTCTCCAACTGCGCGGAGTTTCAACAGGAATCCGTTCAAGGTTGACCACAGAAAGAGGTCGCCGCTCTCCAAGATAGACCACAGAAAGGGGTCGCCACCCTCCAAGGCGACTCGGAGCGAAAAGCGGGCATCCCCCCACGCCATTCAGCAATCCAGGCAGGTGACCGTGGTGGTCATCCAAGGGAACAAGTACAAAGTGTCTCCAAGCGGCAAGAAGTTGTGTCGGATGTCGAACAATGACGTGCGCTCGTCTCTTGCTAAGAAAGTGTTCCTGGAGGGTGAGGAATTTGTGGAAGAAACGCCTGGTGTCCTGGTGCGCAGTCGCCACTCCCTCACCAGACAGTCCATTGCCAGCGCCAAGAGCAGGAGCATCCAAACTATTCTGAACTCTCAGGCGCGGGCAAAGAAGTTCTGCCTATTCTACAACAAGTTCGGCCGGTGCAACCGCCATGCCCAGGGAAAGTGTCCGTACAGACACGACCCAGAGAAGGTGGCCGTCTGTCGACTGTTCCTAAGAGGTAGCTGCAGCAGAGGAGATGCTTGTCCATTGAGGCACGTTGTCTCTCCAGATAGCATGCCGTCGTGTAAGTTCTTCCTGGAGGGGGTCTGCGCTAAAGACGACTGCCCCTATCGCCACGTCAAGGTCAACCCCGAGGCCGCTGTATGTCAAGAATACCTGAAAGGCTTCTGTTCTCGGGGTGAGGAGTGTCGGAAGCAGCACTTGGACTTCTGCCCGCAGTTCGAGGCAACTGGGGGCACCTGCCCCAAAGGACCTGCATGTCCACTGCCTCACAAGCAGAGGAGAAAAGTGCAAAAGACTTTCAAGATCGCCGCCACGGCTCCACCCACCAGAGAGGAAAAACCCGTTGTCGTTGACAGGAGGCTCACGGTGAGATACTTTGACAAAGAAGAGGTCGAAGACTGTGATACCGACTCCGCTACAGTAGATGCAACGAGCAGCACTTTGCAAGCCAAGAGACAGAGACTTATGCGAAAAGTAGAGTTGGCTAAGCAGGGCTGGTCCGGGATGGCGACGACCAATGTACATGATCCGGATGACAGTGGCCCCTACGAGGAGATTCCAGATGACGATTATGAAGACAACGACGACCTTCCCGATCGCGCTCCCTTGGGTGCTTTGCCCGCTTTCATCCCGTTAAAACATGAGCAGGAGACTGAAGATGAAGAAAATTATTCCGAGCGATTGATTTAATCAGACTAATTTTGAAAAATTGTCGTTTTATTCATATCCTATTTTTTTATACTCTCGTACTGCGTTAGAGGTACCATGAACTCGAGTTGATCTCTCATCAAAAGAGTTGACAACAAAACTTTGCTAGAAATTCCAACAATACAACATTCGTACAAGTGATCGCGCAGAATCTGGTTATTGGGTCCTCAACACCTGCTATAAGTCAAGTTGACGGACGTTGCCACTGCCTCGTTCCTACTTGCAATTGCGTAATCCTGCAGCAAGTACATGAGTACTGGATATCTGACGTACACTTAAACTTGGATGCAATGAGTTGACGTAGGACGTTGCGCGACTCGTTATAGACTTCTGTCATTAGAAGTGCATCACTAGCACCAATGTGGGCTAGCGGAACATTTTGTGGGTGGAAACCACACAGCTGAGAACTCAGCTCATAAACTAGGATAAATTGCTCTTCATCTTGTGCGTGTATGCCTCTGGTACGTAGACATTTTTGTCTCCGTGATGTCCTTCGACGAGGAAGAGCAGCCCCGTTGAAAGATGAGCCAATATTGTATGTTCCTCTTTAGAGATGCTCTGCTCTAGAAAAAGTTAATGGCGGCCGTGATGCTGACAATGGCCATGAGGGCGGCGATGGCGATGATGACGTCAATGGTCATGGTCATGAGAGACTTCGACTAACTGACAGTAGCATTCTGTTGTGCAAGTTGGAGCTAAAATCCAGAAGGGAGTGCTGCAGTGCAACTGAAAGGGCTCTATTCACCTCGGGAAAGATTAGCTCCGGTATCCTAAGTCCTTCACGACGGGAGGATTACCAGTGATCGTCTGAACTAGTCCCGAGGATTGAAGCCTCTGGTCGTGGGCGTGGGCGAGACTGAGTCGAAAAAAAATTGACAATTTTGAGAATTCTCGTTCCATTACTTCGCCACTCTCGTTCCCATTGGCCTATTTTCATGGCTATCCTTGTACATAAATCACATGTCTCTTTGTTTAAAATAAACTTGTTTGTGTAAACTTTTTGATTGAAGATCTCTTGGAGATCTCTCAAGTACCTTCAGCAGTCATTGCGAACTCAAATGCTCATAAGCGATTTGTCTCGGAGAACAGTGTCGCGTCGACTCAGCTTGCTTTTGACTTGGTACGAGCATTACCGGTACTGGCGCGAGTCAGAGCGCTTGTACAAGCCATTTCGAGTCAAGAGTATATGCATAAGTGAAGATCGTTTTACACCTGACTCATCCATAAAGAGTGCTCAAATCCAATTTTGAAACCTAGACCTTACCACAAGTACTCGCACCCTAACACTCTTACTTTCAAATTTGTGATTAGATACAGCTCTAGTGTCTGACCTCCAAAATGGGCCAACTTTTAGGCGCATTTCCTTTCGCAATTGGCTCGATTGGTTTGGCTCAGAGGGATCTGAGCGCAGCCCGGCCCATGTAGCATATCGTGACCCACGCCCAACAGCACTGGGGAAAAAACGCGTCATCCCAGTTCCGATAATCTTTCACCATCACACTTTTTGGCTAGAGTTGTAAAGGCTACTACTTTTCAGTATTCGTGAGAATACGAACATTCCAAAAAAGTAGCCGGATGCATATGAATATTCAAAAAGTAACCGCCAAGTAGCCCCTGAAATTTGCTGAGCCTAAATTAGCTATGGGGCATCGATCGCACTAAGCAACATAGATTACACCAGTTTCAAATTTGGACTGTTGAGAGCATTCTCAGAAAATACTGTTTTTGTTGGTTATATTCAAAGTAACAGAATATTTAAAAAAGTGTCCGGTTCTTTTAAATATTCCCCAAAAGTCTATTCAATACGGTTACTTTGAATAGTGCTACACGTTTAGTGCAGCCTCCACTTTCATGGACAACTCTACTTTCGGTTGCTTGTCCGTCCTCCTTACTACGAGCGTGAGGGCAAATAGCGCTTTACGGTACTCTTGCGACTGGAGCGGGTGGTAAAGGTTGAGAAACCGACGTAAAGTGCGTAAAGACGTGAGTGACGTGCAAAACAACGATGACGAAACAGAACACAGCAATAAATGCGACATAGGATTAAAAACGTCATTTCTTCAAAGACGACGAGCACCCGATTTGGGACTTTACAACTCTCCCGCCATGACTTCCCTCGCCCCCGCCTCCTTTCCCCGCTCCCCCTCCCCTTCCCCGCCCTCGAGCTATCATTGCCCCTAGAGCTACGAAATCAAAAATCGTTAGCAAAGGGCAACTTTACGGGCAACGAAGAAAACCATCTATAACTACCAAAATCCACCGTTTCAGCGATAAGAAACTGGACCGGGCTATTTACAGCAGGGTCGAAAAACGTCCGCCGCAACAGCAGGATATATAGTGAGGGCGCACTTCATCCCCCAGCATTAGTCTTCCATTCTTCCTAGAGAGAGGATCGAAATCTACAATTGTCCTTCAACATGCCCGATCCAGGTAAGTTGCGGCGGCGACTGCGAGAGCTCTGTTGCTATCTTATTTATAACAACGCGTCCCTCTTGACCCTAGCCACCATTGACTGTTGCACCGACAAGTGCTGCGAGGCAGGCGACTGCTGCACCGGTCCCTCGGCCTGCCTTTGCAAGAACTGCAAATGTGTCTCCAAAGTAGCGACGAAGTAGAACTGTTCCAGCAGAATTGACTTCGAATAATAAAACCATGATTTAGCGACACCTCTGCCTCTATCATTCGTGTAGCTAGTCGTCACTGTACCGTTGGTGAACTTGTCCCACAGCACGGAGACCACAATGCACGTGGTCCAGCCTGACCAGGTTTGACCTCTCATTCGAAGGTAAAAACTAAACCAAAACGTGTAACGCAAATGCTGTTTTTCTTGACACACAAAGCTGTAATAACTACAAGACGTATGATGAAGCCGATTCAGGCAGTCATTATATTGTTTGGGTGACTTCATCGATGCTGACGCAGGCGGTCGTGACGTTCCGCCTGATGTAGCAATTGCCATCTTCAGCCAGGAATACTGGAGGCTTCTCCGGGAGCTTTTTGTTCTGCAAAGAGTACAAATTCTCAGAGGACCATCAGGTAGCCGACTTTGATCATATGCAATCGTTTTTCACTGCCTTACGAAAAACCAGCTGCAAATACTAGATGATGTTCAAAACTTAAAGCTTCAGTATACACCAGCGCTTACGCGCTACCCACTTCGTTGTTACCCGTTCGTTATGTATGTGCTTTTGACAGTCGTACGTACGGGCCTTCGGGCTCATCGGCCGCACAAAAGCGCTGCGCAACAGCAACAGACACACACAGACAGATATGTCCCTCGCGTTTTATGTATTACGGCCGTAGAAAAGCTGGGCGGAAGGACACACGCACAGACGGACACAAACAGACGTTCGGCCCCGCAAAAGCTGAAGAGTCGGACACACAGACATACGTAGTGCCCTCGCGCTTCATATAATAGATATACGTCAGTCAGTCGATGAACATATGAGCACATTCAGCGTGGCGAGGAGCATTTGTCTGTCGGACGTCACTAAGGCGCTTGCTCTGAAGGAGTAAGCGCTCTACCAGGTGTACTCGGAGGCTATCTTGTGTTGTATCAAGCAAACAGCAGAGCTGCAGCTTTTTTCCTCTAACCAAATGTGTGTATTATATTACTGGTGCAAATGTGTCTTTGTACACTGGTGCTTCTGAGGCTTTTGTCAGTCTACTAAGATGGAGCCGACAAAGGGGAAGAAGCTAGGGTTTCTAAGTCCTCCTTCGCAGTCTTTTTCCGAAAAGTGCGCCTCTCCAGAGATCACCGAGGACACCAGCAACAGCGAAGAAGCTTCTCTCATTAAGAAGAAGCAGAAGAGTCAGTGCGTCTACTGCTCGCGGAGCTTCGACCCGGCGAACAACCCCAGGGGGTCCTGCTCGCAGGCACCGAACGAATGTCTAAGTATGTACAGACAGGGGAAATCATTGCAAACTAACTATGCATAGTCCTGCTTTAATTTACAGAGAACTACTATTACTGTTCTGTGTCACCCTGCACCCCTCTCCTGTACTGTGTGTCCTATCATTGCTTTAGTGAGGATGGGGAGTACACGATTGAGCTGTGCAGGTGGAGCAATGAGGACGGGATGCGGAGCAAGCGTTGGTTAACGATGGCCGCGCTCTCGTGCATCCTACCCTGCCTCTGCTTCTACCCCTGCTTGATCGGGATCGTATCCTTGGGCAGGAAATGCGGGACATGTAGGGGAAGGCACGCAGACAAGTCGAAATCGGCGGTATGTGGTCCAAAAGTAGCCGATTCGGTCCAATTCTAACGAATGGATAGAAAAAAACACCAATCCTTTTCTACTGATCATGTGATGATAAATGTTTTAGCCTTTGCCAACCACGCCTTGGGACAAATGTTAACTCAGTCAAAGCCTGACAACACTTTTTAAAGTTTCTACATGGAAATACAGTCAAGTCCAAATAAGCGGGGTCCGCCAAAGCAAAATGTTAGTATAAGTGGCTTCTATGTTCTTGTTTTTTTCTGCAGATGGTTTGCATGAGGGGTGGATTAATCTCACATTAAATCTGTGCACAGGACAAGTGTTGTTAATATCGCTTGCACATTAGTGGAGTGAGTCGACTACTGTGGCAACATTGCTGAATAAAAGCTCCCTTTTCTGCTCCTCCGTTTGTTGAAAAACAAACAAACGGATTAGAGACTTCTTGTGACAATAGATCCGGTCTCAACGTCCATCAATCTTTGACCCCCAAAACCGCTTCGCAGTCACACGAGACCTCCAAAAATGTATAAAGAATTGTTGTCATTATGTTCTCATTTCCGCTATGTTCTCATTTCTTGACCTCTCGTCTGAAGGCTTGCTCTCGCACACAGGAAGTTGATGCACAGGGTGTTGCTCCGCATTCAAATAAACGACTCGACCGTTAATGGATCTGAGCACCCACCCAACACCTTGCAGACACGCGAGGCATTTTGCTCAACCAAGGTATCCTCTTCGCCATATGTAGCAAGTACTGTCGGGGTGATCAAGAGGTGAAGATGAACTTGTCAGTGTTCCATTTTGCTTCGCACTGGACCTGTGCGTTCATTCGTCACTGAGTCATCAAAATTGCTGTCGCACACTGTGAATGAGAAGGTCTCAAGCCGAAGCTGCATTGCACGTTTCTGCAAGATATTAAACATCCGAAACGAAATTGACTGTTCTTCCGCAACGTCGAGTCGACAACGAAACAATTTTTCAATCATCGCACAGGTCACTTCAAACACCCTATGGCGAAGTTACTTACGGGTAACTCAGATTAGGTTATGTCGTTTGGCACGAACCTGGATGAGCGGCTTGTTCCTCGGGTCGTTGTGGTTCCATGGGCGTACTGTCAACTCACAGACGTAGAACGGAGAAAGGTATCCTCTGGAGCACCAAACGTGGGATTTCTTTCTTCTTCTTTTAACATTAATATATTCTTATACACAGAGCAAAGGTGTTGATACCTGACAAACAACGCAGCGCATTCGTTGTCGCACCAGCAGGGTTTGTATGTTCTTAAACAGTGACCGAGATCTTTCCTTGCTTGTAAATTTGGAACTTCTACCACCTGAGGATCAAATCTATCGACGACAGGGACGAACTTGACGGTGTACAAGTGCCGAGGAACCGCCGGCTGATATCTTGAAGAAAGAGGAATCAAGAGTAAGATTTCTGCTTCGTTGAACCTTTTCATGGCACGCACGTACAATAAATACAGGAGCCAGATGACTTTGAAGTACAGCACATTAACACGAGTCCATTGGTCCGTGTACCATACATGGAGCTGGAGTCAGGGGAACATTACGTCTCGCTACTTGAGCTTACAAGCAATGGCTTTTGGGTCTTTGTCACGTGAAGAAATTTTACATCAGTTACGTGCACTTTTTTCACAAGTTGGAACATTCTCTTGCAATTTTTTTGGTCACAAGGATGTTTTGTTCTGCTTCTATATGACTCCCCACAAGCTATTCGAGTTTGCTCATTCGGGACGAGCTTAACTCGAATCCGTAGCCATAAGCCAATTACTCGGATCGCTGAGCCAGCTGGTATGTAATAAGGTCTGCACGTTCCAGAGGTACAGATTGAGGGAGTTTACCTAGCAAAGCATGCTTTGTACCAGGAGTCTCCTTAGCATAGCTCTTAGGGTCTAGCCAATCGAGGTACTTCTATCATTCCATCACTCCACCACCACCCCCGTCCGATGGGGGCGTACGTACGTATTTGGAGAGTACTGTTCATATCAGTATGATCGTACCTGCTAAACGTGTCCGCAATGACACACAGCACGTGATCTTTCTGAGCTGGCGTGAGCATAAGCCCTTCTACACGGCCGTCGTCCAGCACCCCGGAGTAAATGGTACCTCCCTTTCCGTTGTTGAGCATCCCGCAGAGGCATTTGGAGATGTGCTGCCTGGTTCTCTTTCCATCCACTATGGTGTTGGGGCTCAGTTCCTCCATGCTGATGCTGCGATGACCTTTAAATTCGTGATAGAGGTCCTCGTCGAAGGGAACAATGTCATGTCGATAGTAGAAAGACTTGGTCATGTCTGAGCAAGGACCTGCAATGTGCATAATAATTCTTGACTTCATGAAACCGTCCTTTTCGATACGGTCCTGAGGAACTTTATTTCCCCGTGCATCTGGCGGCTCTGTTTTTTATGTACTGGATCACTTGGTGAACTTCGTCCTTGCCGGCCACTCCGTCAATCATCTGGACTTCCAGATTCATTTTGTCACCATCGGCTTTCTCGCAGAACACTCGACAGCACAGCTGTATTTCGCCTTGCTTTCGTTGTTCCTGATCTTCATGCTGCTGATCGACCTCCATCTCGTCACTATCATCAGAAACCACCTTGGTCTTTTTAGGCATAGGAGGTTCTAGCGCTGGTTGTGTCACGTCAGCAGCGTTTACATCAGATCCGACAATAAGTCTCATCTTCTCCCTCCTCTTCCTCCTTTGGTTTTTCCAGTTCTGATGAAAAGTCTTAATAGTGAAACTGCACCGGTCCTCGGAGACTTTGCTCGCCTTGACGATGACGTCGATCGCCTTCATCCACTCCACTACATAAGAGTACAGCCTCTTGCAGTCATCTCCTGGAGGCAAATCCAAGGTAAAGGTCATTGGGGCATGTTTTTTCTTCTCCTGATGTCTCTGTTTCAGGAGTGACACATCAGGAAGGAGGAACTGCGGTCGAAATGTCCAGGCCACTCCCCAGCGCATGGTTCGCCCCTGGCAGAATTCTGTGAAGACGAACCTGGGCGTCGGCCGCTTGTCTCCCATCTCCAGTAGGTGCTTCTTCAAGAGTTTCACATTGGACTTATGTCCAATCATGCAGGTGAAGACAGCCACCTTGTCGCAAAGCAGAGAACTTTCCTCCAACATGGCCCTAACCAAGGCCACCTCGCCTCCCTCAATGCACATCTCGTGGTCGCGACCTGCTGGAGGTAGAGGGGCCGAAGCGTCTCGATCCTTCTCTCCGCCATGCTCCGCTGAGTGATCCTCGCCATAGAAAGGCGGATTACACATAGTAAAGTCTACCTTCTCAGCATTTACTGCAGCGCCAAAGAACGAGTCCGGCCCGGCAGGCAGTAACTTCACTCGGTCATTCATGCCATTGGCTTCCACGTTCTCCCGGGCCCGTACCAAACTCTCTTCGTTCTTCTCGGTGGCAAACATGCACCAACCAAGATGCTTCGCCGCCAACAGCGGGTATACGCAGGTGGAGCCGGTGCCAACATCCAGGCCGACGACATTGCTTCCGGCAAGCCCGTTGGCCAGAAGTAAGTCCTCTATCCACAAGAGGTAGTTAAACCTGAGCGGCAGAGTTGGCACCAGTGCTCCCTGCGGGATGCGGACAGTCAATCCAAAGTCTTGTCTCAGCAAACTCTCCGTGAGGACGCGCACGGTGTCTCGGTCGCCAAAGTCCACGCTCACCCTGCCGCTCAGCTCGATCTTGGCCACGCCGCGAAACTCCAAGTCCTTGCGGGCGAGTTCCTTAAAATCCGGTCGGGTCTTGTATGGGTTTCGAGGGTGCAAGAACGGGTTCAGCGTCATGATGGCGAACGTCGAGCTGAACTAACGGACTTCCGACGTTTTCCTTGCCTTCTTCTCGGGTTGCTCCTTGATGGTGTTTTGAAATCGGTTGTAATCGCGACGTGCTCTCGTCTCGCATTTGTGACCAGTTCCACGCTTCCCAAGACCCGCTGATTCCACTGACTCACGTCGTCTCGCTGTTGCTCTGAGGCCACCTCAGTCATGTGCAGTCACACGTCACAGACTTACAGGTCCCTTCTTGTGGAGCCTGATGGACACTGCGAACACTACGATTCTTGAAGTCTTAAGTGACACTGACAGTCACTGACATGCGTATCTGAAAATCCGTAGACATCATCTCTAGGTAGTCACCTCTTTGTTTCTTCAGCTCCAAATGTCGCGAAATTGAAACGGTTTTGGAGCAGACGTCGGCACCGTGGTCATGTCTGTTCAACCTTTTTCAAGCTCAAAAGCGACCTTTTTTCGAGCTGAAAATCGGGCTGTATCGAACATGCAGCAACCACTCGTACTTGGAGCCCGACTCGAGTTTTCTCGGAATTACACATCCCTAGTGCTCTGTTCGTCTGCGGGTGCAGACCAGAGAAAAGAGAGAAGAAGAACACGCTTCCTTTATACCCTCGCCCTTCTAATGTGGGACGCAAAGTCCACAGCTGAATCAGCTGCCACTGAGCCCCAATTGGTGACCAGC
>JAAUXU010067224.1_pt1 | contig 13298 bp, 19 predicted proteins | sample 7278151 | NCBI WGS metagenome assembly JAAUXU01 (sample SAMN14350113, study PRJNA611818) | marine sediment metagenome | isolation source: surface marine sediment (1.8m) | place: French Polynesia: Moorea | collected 2018-08 | reverse complement strand
TCAGTGTCCACCCCCACTGACCTTCCCTCCCCTCGTCTTGCCATAGATAGCTCTGGCCAAAGCTGGTACTGCACAGTTCCCAAGAGGTTTACCTATACCTATTGCATGGCCATCTATGGTCTGTGTAATGTGGTAAAGGGAACTTTGGACCTTGACTTCGGCCTCAAAACGGCCTCAAATGCAAGGTGTGGTGGGATCAGTTTCAAGCTTGTGATGTTTAACGTCTGCAGACCGAGTTTGGTGACGATCGGTGCGGCGGTTGGGGAGGCCATAGCCTGACAGGCAGACTCTCTCTCTCTCTCTCTCTCTCTCACACACACACACACGTACACACGACGACTTTGCTTTATATATATAGATCGTTCCCTCGTCGGGTATGCATGGATACACAAAGACTGATCTGATGCAACGCCAAGGATGTGTGAAAACTTTTCCAATGATCGGTGGTGCAACACGACTGATTTATTCTTAGAATCTACCACCCTGCTGCTGTTGCTGGTTTCCTCCGAAGGCTGATCTCACCTGAGCCTGCGCCGCCTCCGCCGCCGCTTGGCGCACCTGAAAAAAGTCATTGGATGGGATAAGAGGGACTGTGCAGAGGTTACAATAACCCCAGGTTCTACCGATGGTGTCACGTACCGTCTCGTTCTGCATCACCCCCGAGGTGAACTCAGCCTGCGCCTTGGCCATCGAGCCGCCCGTCCCGCGATACAGACGGTGAACCTTGGTGAAGAAAAAAGCTGCTCCTTGAGCCGCCACCCCCGAAAAAGGTATTACAGGTTGACAACTCCTCCACTCACCCTGACAAGCATTAACAAGTCCGCGATGGCAACGACCCCGAAGCCTAGAGAGGTGACGAGCATGAGGACGCCCACAAAGACTCTGCTTCCGCTGTCATGGTTACCAATCTCCCTCAGCCCAACGATCAGTCCGCTAAAGATGAGATCGTTAAGAGACGACGCAACTTTGGGGGATAGAGAGATCTTACCAAGATCCGGTACTTCCAATGCCCAAGAAGGCAACTATGCCCATAAAGAATTGAAAGAAGAACACAAAGAAGAAAACCATGAAGTTAAAAGAGCTGTCATCCCTGCAAAAAGGAATGAAACACATGACAGCACGTACCGTGAATGCATATACACTGTGAACTCAGACTAGTTCCTCACCTAAATGCCTTGTAGACCGGCCTGAACCAGCAGATAAAGGACGCGGGGGTGAACAAGAAAAAGTAGATGAGAGCCAATCCGAAGGTCTGACCGAGGTCGCCACCAGCGAACAGGTAGAAGAGGCCAACGACCATGTTGGCGAAGAGAAGGCCAGTATTGGCTGAAACAGTATGGTGATTTCAGAAGTGACACACACATCAACGGTAGATGCAGCAAACACTCACCGAGCCACAGGTAGTAGAGGTACCTGACCGTCTTCTGGAAGTCGACAGGGATCTCCACGGAGATGTCTTGATAGAAACAGGGCTGGACGGGGCAGAATGAAGGGATCGACGGCCAGTTGTTGGCCCGAGCTGCACGATACAAATACTTTTCCACGCAGATTCACAAGAATGACCAGAAATCCAACCCACCGTTGTAAGGGGCATTCCTTAGCTCTGCCTCCCTTCTCTCAAGGTCTCTGGCGCGCTGCTCCAGCTCCTCCTGACGTCTCTGCAAGGGTGAAAATGTGCGTGGACCAATTTAACAAACACGGGTCAAAGTTGCTTTGGGGTTTCCTAGAAGTGCTGGTGGTTTCGGCAGACACGTGCGTATTCACTCGATCCCTTCGTCAAGAGCAGAAGAAACAGAAAGTCATTATAACGAGCTGTCTGTGCCCATTTACTAATGTAATAAAAACATGACTTCGAAACGGATTCTAATAATAATTCATCGCTTTCTGGCAGTCAACTGTTCAATAATAAAAGCTTTTGTTCGTTTTTTGAAATGGAGGGAGTAGTGTAGTAGCATTGTGCTTTCTTGTGTGGGCACTGCGAAGGGAAATTTGGCCGGAAATATTTCCTGCTCTCACGCAACAGATGGGGCGCCATTAAGAATCCTCCCGTTAAATACCGTATAATTTAATGTCCTCAACCTTGCCCTCTAAGTCGTGGCTACAATTCTAAAGTCTCCCTGAAAGTTGCCCCTGACGTCGCTATTGCAATTACGTACGACAGATGCAGTGAATGAAAATTCACGCACTCCAGACAGATGGACAGACACACAGATGAACATGCGACATTCGTGCTTTATACAGGGCGCATCAGGAGTGGCTTTTGCATGCACAAAATCTGCGAGGGGAAGCGTGCAGAAACTGGTACTGCACAGGTATTCCAAATAGGCTTAGCTACACTTGCCTCCGAAAGTATTTGAACACCAGCTCTGTAGTGGAGAAGAGAGCGTATGCAGTAATTCTTTTGGGTAAATTGCCTTTAATATGCAACTTCATCCAAAGTAAAGTGAAAAGTTCAAGTGTTAAGTCTTCAAGCTTTCCAACAATGTCAGTATAGTTTGTGCAGCTTCAATATTAATGGAGCTTTGCATGATTCTAGTGTTTAGTACAGTAGACAAGCCAACTGCATTGACAAAATTGCCAGTGCTGCCTTTCATACGCAATTTCTCTGAAAATGAATGTAATAAGTGCAACTGCTGAGACTTCAAGCTTTCCAACGATGTAAATACAGCTCATGTAGTGGCAACTCTCTATGAGTTATGCAGAAAATACAACTTTGGACCTCAATTTTGGCCTCAATGTGTCCCCAGACCTAAAGTGCTACGTGACTGCTTCCGGGTTCGTGAGAAGTAGCATGAGGTGTCCAAGTTTGGGGTCATCCACAAACTTGGTCAGCTCATGGGTGCAGCAGTTGGGGCCCATAACCTGACAGACACACATACACACACACCCATACAGGATACATATATAGATCTTTGGTACAACAAAACAAAGGGAGAGAGAAAGGACAGTACCTGCAGCTCCTGAAGGGACGAAGCAGCATAGTAGTGAAAGAAAGAGAGAGAGGACGGTAAAGATCAACTTCATAAATACGCCACTGTGTGGTCATTAGTTACTTCCACCTTCACTGCCGTGCAAAAGTGTAGGAGTCTCAGTGCGAAGCAACAAAAATGGCATTTTCCGCATAGGCTTTCTTAGAAAGTGTGCATTCAAAAATGTGCACCCACCCAAAAATACTGGTGCGGACTCAACCCCCCACCTTCCACTACTGCCTGGTCACACGGACCTGCTCAGCGTCTGTACATCACCATCACATTGTGCTGCACAAATCTTGTTTACATAGGTGAAATATTTGAAATAGAGCTAAAATACTTCATTTTGCGTGTTGGAAGGCTCAGTCAGTGAGTTTGTCAGGACTCCCTCCATTCTGAAATGATTGCAACACAGCTGGAACTATATCCTTCCTGCCTCTGAGTATTGTCGTAAAACAGTACGAGTGTTCAACATGGCCTCATGACTAAACTTAATGATCTGGGGGAGATCTTACAGCAAAGTTTTTCCTTTCTCATGTGAGGTGACTTAAAGTCACCTCACTTGGATGGAATCTTTGTGCAAAAGCACAGCTTCCATCACTTTCTGAAGTGACAAGAATGTGTTATTCAGTGTTTGCCAGTCCAGCAGCAAGAAGGCATTCGCCACTGCTTCTATGACATCATCCTCAGAGATCCTGCTGTTCTGAGTACAGCGGAACATTTGATTTGGTGTTGATTTGTCCATTTTTGGCTCAACATTTTGCAATGGTATTGAAAAAAATGAGAAAAAGCAAGAAACAAAGCGGTCCTGCAGGTCTGAAATTACCATAAAAATCAATCAATTCTTTCACATGTTCATTACGGCAAAAAAGTCCGAAGTATTGCAATCAATTCAGAACAGAGCGAGTAGAATTCAGCTTGTGCACGATACTGATTGATAGGTGCTGTTGTTTGTAGTTTTTGAGGTAACGAATAACTAATTGTGGTTTCTAACAAATGGCAAATAATGAACAATGAATAATTATTTCACTGAAAAGTGCCACCCCAAACAGTTGTCAACAATAAGAGCAGAAAATGAGAGAACACTTTTTGGTCACAAAGATGGCAGAGGTAGAGAACACTTCGTCAGACTCTGCACTTTTGTGTGTGGGGGGGGGCACTGAGATGAGAGCTTCTTTAAGAACCCTGAGCCTACTTGGCAATGCATCAGTTCACTCAAACAGAGTAACTTCTTTTGCTTTGCAACTGCATTTTATAGGCACCTTGACTCCTAAAACTTTTGACTTGCCTACCATTGACTCCCAAAAAATGGAGTTTCTAAGTTCATAAATATTTAATTGCATCATGCCCAAAACATTGATTACAAATAGCACCCAGAATATTTAACAACCAACGCAAATACACTTTGTTGCAAGCACTGGTACTGATGTCACCCGTTTGAAACCATCTTTAATACTGCAGAGTCTACTTAAATAATCAAAAATGGTAAGACTATTCCAGTTTTACTTTTTTTCAATTTGGGTAAAAACATACTTATTTGTCGTTTCCCCTGCATGTCGCAGTTTTTCTTAGTTTTCAACCGTAGGTTGACTAGTTTCTTATTGGAAAAGATCCCCCCCGGATGGTATGGCTCTTGGAGTTGTAAGGGATCCCCTGTAGGTAAAACCTCCGAGCTACCCAAATGGTAGACCCCGAGAAAGGGTTTTACGCGGTCGCAGTCCCCTGACACCTGAAAGGTCAGTCTTTGAATGGGCTAACAAATCTGTGCAGTGAGTGAATGGGTGCGCTAGTTCTTAAAGATGTAACAACGAAAACAAAGTTTTACACCGAATGCAACATCAGTAAGAGAAGAGAAGCTCAAGCACTATTGTGACAGTCCCATTTTTTGTCTTAAAGAAGGTTACCTGAAAATCTGCAGTTGTGATCTGCTGTTGTGCCGACGGCGTATACGCCGGCGGCTGGTCCGCTGCCATCACTGCCGGAGCAGCCGCAGCAGCGGCCTCTTGAGCTTTTCCTCCGTTGGCCGCCGACGTTGTCTGCTTTCTGTCGAAGGGATTGTAGTCCTCGAGATTTGCGCCACCTCCCCCGGTTGCAGCCACACCGCCGGGAGCACCAGCGCCTCCGGGAGCCGCGCCAGCAGCGCTGACCACTGAAGGATCCTACAGAAGCAGGGAGAGGAGGAAGAAGTGTTATGCTTACTATATCAGGATGACGCATTCAAGGCATTTCTTCGTCACACCTGCAAAACATTACTGTGCTATCTCTCATAGCGCGGCTTCGGCTCTATTCACGTGACAACGACGCCAACTTCATTAAAAAATGGCGCAATCGCTTTAAAGACGAAAAGGTGATCTCACATCGCAGACTCACGACGTTGCAGGTAGACTTGCAAGGACCCATGAGGAAAATAAGACCGTGGTTGAGAATTAAGAAATGAGCCTCATTTGAGAGTCAATGGACTTGAGACTATCGTCTCGCCCTTGCTTCTTCTCTTACAACTCATTCCTTTTATGTCTAATAGAACACTCCGATACATGTTCATAGCCAGGCAGACCTTGACTGCATTATATCAGGAGCGGGATGTCCACCTTACCGCGAATGGGTTGTCGTCGAACCCGGTCGACATCTCTCTAGGTCTGTCGGTTCCTCCAATCCCTTGAAGTTCTATCTGAAATCGTCTTAGATCGAAGCGTCCTCGCCGTCACTTGTCTCGCGATGCTGAGTGCAGAGTCCGTCCGGCTGTTAAAGTCGCAGCACAGCGGGCAGTAGTTCTCCGGTAGGGCTGGAACTAAGCTCGAGCTGTACGGCTCGACCCCTCTGAGCTCGAGCTCGATTTAGCGGACAGCACTGACAAGTGACCACAAGCAGAAAGAAACTCATGTAGTGAATTTACATAAATTTCTATGAACAACTGGTTAACCTCACAAATCACTGTGGTAACGTTATTACGGCTTAGTACGACAAACCTAATGTACAGCTGTTATGGCTCTTGTCACGTTCTGCATCTGCATGCATCTGCATGTGGCCAATAATAGATCTGTACTGGCACACCATCATGTACACTGCTGTAAGCCGCATGTGGTATGAGTATCCTTATGAAACAAAATACTTATTTCCTTGGGCTTGCCAGCCTAATTGAGGAGGACATCCAAAACCTCAAGCTCGACATTATCCTCCATCAATCCATCCCTGCTCTGTTCTGTCCCATCCTACCTTCTTGGGCCCTGCAAGGTCTCTATGAGCAAGGCCTCCAGGAGCAGCAGCGGTTTTGGGTTACTAGAAGTTCGAGACCAACTCCCCCCACAGCTAACTTCCTCGAGTCAGTCGCAGAAATGCGCTCCTGACCCACCCCGAGTGTTTCGGCGCCGCTGTCGCGCTCACAACTAGAGGTGTGCACTGGACAGAAAAAATTGTCTGGAGACGAGACGAGATGACTTTGATGATTTCGTCTCGAAAATCAAGACGAGACCAGACAGAAACCTATTCAGTGCTACGAGTACTCCCTCCCCAAGCCCCCGTTGTATCACTACTACTGCGGTGTGGAAGTGAAAGATGTGTCAATTACACCTACAGATACATAATGTGATGAGCCTTGAAGTTCTTTTGAAATTGCCATTGGTAAGCTAACTACTGTGCACCAGATCTCATCACGAAATCCCAGATTGACCAACTTTCCCCTGTGGCTCGTCTCATTTCGAGACACATCCCTACTGACAACTCAGCTCTCCCAATCTCTTTCGTGCTCAGTCTCGTCAATCTCCTCGCCGATTCCTTAAGAACACAAGTGCTCAAGTATTGAAGGAAGGAAAGAAACAATACAACATTGCCCTCATAGTACCTACTTTTTGCCTTTTCTTTTGTTAGTGACGTCTGCTGCATAATCTAAGTTGTATATTCGCGTTGTCCTTGGTTCTACTCATTTCTGTATTGTAACGTCAGTATCCGCCTTGAGACACTTCGTCAAGGATATCTATGACGAACTGCCTCGCCTCCCTGCCACTGCAGCAACTTCAGCCCGAACGTGAAGTCCGGTAGGACAACCACAAAGGAGGAAAGTCCATGAATGCTTCTCCGTGGGCTGTGAAACTCTAGGTTGTTTAGTTTTAGTTTTTTAAGGCACTCTATTGTGGCGTCAGTCGCGTCACTTAGTAACACCCGATTGAGTACTCACCCAAAGTCTTCTCATTGGTTACTTTGGTTAGGGGTGGTTTCAACCCAGCGACGCCGTTCTCAGGTCCTACAGAGATACATCTCAGCATTAACGGGTGTTCTGCCCCATCTCTACGTAGGTGACTTTGTAGTTCAGTGAGACTGGACGAGACCGAGCTCACTGCTGTTCCCAGTTCAGCTCAGCTCAGCCCAGCACAGCACAGCCTGCCTTCGGCCCTGGCCGCGACTCGGCAGCGACCGGCCAGCTGCACTGCACAAGGCTGGAATCGGACAAAAAGAAAAAAACAAAAAAAAGAAAAAGTGAAAAAGCGATAGGAGACACAGCGCAAACAAAGTTTTGGAGTCCTTCTTTGTCTCTGCCGAGTTCTCCGAGTTGTCCCCGATGCTGGGTCACGCCCACCAGAACGGCATTGCCGCCCTCGAGGCTGGCGGTGCAGGCGGTGGGGGCGCTAACAACGGCAATGGTGTTGGTGAGCTCCCCTCTTGGTTACATTGGAAGTCACGGGTGGATGTTTACGTTAATTAAAAAAATCTAGGCAATCACCATCACCACCATCACCACCACAACCACCACCACCACCACCATGGTCATGCCCACGGTCATGGGCATGGGCATGGGCATGGGCATGCCCATGCCCACGCTCATGCCCATGCCCACGCCCACGGTCACGGTCACGGTCACGGTCACAGCCACGGGCACCACCATCACGGGCACCACGGCGGCGGCGGCGGTAGTGGAGGATCCGGAGGGCGGGAGAGTCACGTCAGCAGCACTGCCCATTTGCTCAGGGACCTTGCATTTGTCAGGTATGGGGAAAATTGGTCGCACATGTGTCATAGCTAACCCATCTAGACAGACCGGACAAATTGGCGCTATATGTGTATTCTGTTTCTCCCTAGACGTCGTCCCATTGAAGGCCGCCGAACGTGTGCCATCCCTTCGTCTCAGGTAGTCAGGTTTCTGGGGAGCAGCGCCGCGGACGATTCCACCACCAACCGTGCCGGAATCCGCGCTGCGGCAGCTAGTGGAACTCACACCACTTCAAACGTATCCTCCTCCAACTCATCTTCGGCTGCTGCCGCGGCAGCCGCGGCGGCAGCCGCGAACAACAACAATGCTCCTCAGCAGGCGGCCGCGGCGGCAGTGGCTGCTGCGGCCGCGGCGGTGGCGGCTCAGCAACATCCTCCTCCTCCGCACGAGATCAAGACTCTCGACTTCATGTACTATGGCGACAGCGACGAGGACGAAGATGACGTTAGCAGCGACAAAGACAAATCTGCCGTGCGACGGTGGTGGGAAGATGAGCGCTCGTTCGCTGTGAGTTGCAATTTTGCGGACTGCCTCCGATCCCGCGAGACTGGTGACGCCGCGCGCTTCCAAACGATGCGACTGAGCTCCGAGTACGGGACGCGCCACATGCTCTCGAACGCCATGCTCAGGGAATATCCTGTCGCTCTGCCCAATATGAACAAGGTGTTCTGTTCACAGTGGCTCAGTCATCGGCAAGTTGTTTTCGGAACCAAGTGCAACAAAGTGAGTTATGCATGATGGGTCAAATGCCCGAAAAAATGTTAGGAAAATATCAAGTTTGTGTCATTCGACCGCAAGCTAGTCAGAACAGAAGTTTTAAACGTCTCTCTGTCTTGAAATCTCAGCCTGGTTCTGAGCTTGATCAAGGGACAGTTTCCCAGGACTATTGTGCCAGCAAACATCTTTTTGATAGCGCCCTGAAATTACCACTTCTTCCTTTGCAGCTCATGGTGTATGATGTAAACACGAGACACACGGATCAGATACCTTCCCTTCAGAGCAGCGAAAATAGCATTCCGCCGGAAACCGAGAGCGGCATTCACGCCATCGAAATCAACCCGTCCAGGAATCTCTTGGCCACGGGGGCTAAGAACGCAAACGACTTGGCCGTGTACCAACTGCCGACGTTAGATCCCATATGCGTTGGAGAGGTGAGCAGAGGTGGTTTAGGCGTCAAAACGCAGCACTGTCTCCCTCTAAGATTACGTTGATCATTCAACTTCGAACAGTTCCACCATGAGCATAGCAATGGGAAGTAGACAGATGAGGAAGTCTGACCTGTCAATGGATGCACAGTGTTTAGACACACCAGTAACTGTTCATGCCTCCCTAGTCGATACACCGACCACGTATAAGAAGTCCCCTTTCCGAAAATAAGGTCTGATTCATTGTATTGTCCCAACTTTGTTGAGACCTCATTCCTTGTGCAATTTCTTGATGACAGCTCTGAAATTTTTACAGGCGGTACTCATAACAATACTTTTCAGAATCTCTTTAGTCATTGAACTGATGGAACCCATGGTCTTCAGCCCTTCTCACATTTCTTTTGACATGTACAAAGTACTTCTGGCAGTCTGCACCATCAAACTCCTTGATGCACCTTTTGATCCTCCTAATGAGCTGTTCCCCAGACTTGGCAGACCAGTTGTTCTCAGAGACTCTGATCTTCAGCCATCCCTAGAAGTGTTCAATTGGGTGGATTGTGTTCTTTGCCCGCATAGTTTACTCCTTCATCTTCAAGAAAATCCGAAACAGTATTCCCATAACGTGCAGTTGCTAAACCATCCCGAGGAGAGACATGTAGACATGTAGTGGGCATCTATCAAAGGCAGAAGGCATTTTTTATGCACTCCTTCTACACCTCACTATTGATTGTGTGATTCTGGCAGCAGATGAATGGTGTACTGATGCCCTTGCTCGAAGCAGCAATCCATACCAAAACTCTCTGAGGGAACTTTGCCTGGCCGTAGAATTTGACCTTATCAGGAGCATCACCAGTTGCAGTATAACAGCCACTGTTCCCTGGCACGCCAGCCCTTGTTAAAGTAAAGTAGGATTCATGATCTTGCATAATCTCACATGAATCAAAGTTGGCCAGAACATACTGTCTCAATTTTGAAATCTTTTTGATCTGCCTCTTCTTCTGGTCTAGGGAGACCTTGGGCACCATCTTCCTTTTTCTGTAGGTTATCCCAGCTTTCTTCAGGGTCCTGGAGATAGTACATTGGACAACTTTGTACTTTTTGGCCAGCTTCCTCTGACTTACACCTGTCTTGTTGACATCCCTGGCAATTTTTTTGCAATCACTGCATCACCTTAACCTTGTCTGGTTGACTCTTCCTCGACAGATCACCATTACGAAGCTCGAAACAGTGCCGGATCCTGCAGATGGTGCAGTGATGGACCCCCATCTGAGTGAAATGATGTGCTGTGTGGCTTCTAGGGTTAGGAATTGTCGCCTTTGCGTAAAATCTGCCAAAAATGTCACGAACCTGCTGCTCATTGATACCATCCAAGGCCTCAGCCAAGGTAAAGAAATGAGGTTTTATAGTCTGGGCAGCCACTTGGCAGTCAGTTGAGTTTCCACGACTCTTCAAACATGCCATTTCACACATTTTTATGTGAGTCAAAATAATGTTGAAAAGTTGGGACCATTCAATGAATCAGACCTTACACTTTATCCCCTATGTTTATGATCAGACATTGACATATCAACTCCCTCACTTTGGCTGGCATGCTCAGGCTCCCAATACTCATCCCCACCCCAATCACCATCTTACCTCTGTACCACATAGAAAGAACTGCATACCTGTGACCTACACATGTACAAACTTGACCATTCAAAATAGCTCTATTTAACTTTTAAAGAGTCTTCAACTTTTTCAGGGTGCTCATGACGACTGGATTTTTGATCTAGCTTGGTTAGATGATCAGTTTGTGACCACCGGATCTCGAGATGGGACTTTGGCGCTTTGGAGGGTTACCGACCAGATGGTGAACGATGTGACGAGTGCTGAAATTCCGTCACACCTGTATACTAAGTAAGTTGGGAGAATGAATGAAACCATGCAATGTTCTGCGATACACTGACTTTCTATTTCTTAGACCTCTGATGAAGAAGCAGTGCAAGGCTGCTGACCGTGTGCGGTCATTGTGCTACAACCACCAGAGAAACGAGATCGCTGTTATCTCCCTCAATGGCTACATCCATTGCTGGAATGCCTTAAAGTTCAAGCAGGTCAGCAGTGACGTTTGGGTAAAACTGGTTGTAGATGCTAACACGTTGTCTTGTTCAAGGTGATGTCAAAGAAGCTACCCCACAACATGGAGAACGTCTGTTTAGCAGCTGATGAGGAGGCGCACATGTATGCAGTGGGCTCTAAGGCCAATACGGACCTGTTAGATGCCAGGACGCTTCAGGCTAGCAATGCATTAACGAGTGTCCTTCTGACACATAAATCCATAATTTCCCCTATACCTCCATAGGCCATCAAAAAGATTCCGTCAAGGAATAATGGCTGTGGCATCCGGTCGGTGAGCTTCAAAGGCAACCTGTTGACCATTGGCACAGGGATCGGTCTCATGCTCTTTTGGGATCTCAGGGCTGGAAAGTTCCTCGAGTCCACCATGAACAGTAATCGGGCAGTGAGCTTAAAGTCCTCCAAGGGATGGCTGGTGAGTACCTAGACTGAGACTGCATGATGACATTCAGTCGCATTTGAACCCAGATGGAGTGTACCCGGGGGGGTGTCATCAAGGGGGGCACCGGAGGGGCATCAAGGTCCAAGAGCAGCAGAATCCAAAGAGGGCATTAAGGCCTTGCCCTTCTGTCCGTTTGTGGTTTAATGCCCATCTTCTAGTTGTGAACTATTTATTTGCCTTCTGTAAAGTATGCAGTGCATTGTAAAGTAGTCGCAGTGTGCGGTAAAGTAGCAGCTGCAGTTGGAACAGCTAGTAAAGCTCTATTTGACTGGTCAAAGCTAGAAAACAAAAATGAGCCGTCAAGTATAAAACGGGCGTTGAACTTCCTATCCACATACACAATATGGAATGTTAAGATTTCAAGTATTGACATTGACTGGTGTGGTGCCATTACAGATATTGAAAAACGTGGTTCTTTTTGAGGCCTACTTTTGGAACACCTTAGACACAGTGTCCATATTTTTTATTTTTAATAGCCTGTTACCTTTCAGTTGATACTTGTGAACTAGGTGACCCCTTACATCTCAAGTGTACATGTAGTCCTGCTGTACTCCCTAGCCTGCCTGCAGGAGGCAGGGGAGGGAGCATTTTTCGTTAATCTGCCTGGTATTCTGCTTTGGAGAGGTACGTGAAACCCAGTTCATCTTTCACCAACCTCCACATTGTTGTCTCTGCCGTCCAATGCTCCATGGTTAGCTGCCTTATGAACATTGATGGGTTGTCCTTGATGGACCTAGCCGCATCATCGATTTTTGTATGTGACTCGCAATGTCATCCAGTCTTCTGGAGGACTGTAGAGCACTGTAGAGAGTGTTTAGCACTTTTCTTAACGGCACTAAAAGTGTCACATGAGGCCAGGTTTGAAAGTAAAACTTCATGTGAATTACAGTGTAAGGCCTGTACTTGCTGCTTAAGTTGCCATTGCTGCAGTTGTACACATTTCGGCAGTGCTAGAAGTTGATATAGCCCACTTTTACATATCAAGATAAAACTTGTGCACTTTTGACATGTTCCTTCTTCTCATGAAATCCACCATTGTTTTAGATGCGCGAGGATGCTTTAATGAACTTGGACAACGGCGGCGGGCTGCACCCAGCCAACAAGAGCCTGCCCGCCATCTACACGCACTGTTATGACGAGTCCGGCACAAGACTGTTCGCTGCCGGTGGACCACTACAGATCGGCATGAAGGGAAACTACGTCGCATTGTTTCAGTAGATCCAAAGAAACGTATAAGGTCCCAAATGCAGTTGGCAACTCCAAAAAAATTGTTGCCAGCTATGTAAATGTGTTGCATGGTGGAAATGGAGGCACCGAGTGAAAGGCAAGGATTTCCCATGGCAGTTCTTGACGGTGACTTGCTGGATCTATAATCTTGGCGCTACCAACCCCACGTTTAAGATTTATTAGAAGACAGACGAGTCTTAGTTTAACGATAGTTTTGCTCCTTGCCGTTTTCTTTTCCAATTTGACTGTCTCGGATAAACTAAATTTGGCTTGAAATGGCTATTTCGTCCATTGCAAAAAAAAAAAAAAAAAAAAAAAAAAAAAAAAAAAGGTAAAAAAAGTTCCAATTGGTGTTACTTTTTTGGAAATTATTATTAACAACCATGGCCATGACCAAAAGGGAATAATAAAAAATATTT
>JAAUXU010016400.1_pt1 | contig 13299 bp, 21 predicted proteins | sample 7278151 | NCBI WGS metagenome assembly JAAUXU01 (sample SAMN14350113, study PRJNA611818) | marine sediment metagenome | isolation source: surface marine sediment (1.8m) | place: French Polynesia: Moorea | collected 2018-08 | reverse complement strand
CCCCCCCCCCCCCCCCCCCCCCCCCCCCCCCCCCCCCCCCCCCCCCCCCCCCCCCCCCCCGCCCCCCCCCCCCCCCCCCCCCCCCCCCCCCCCCCCCCCCACCCCCCCCCCCCCCCCCCCGGACGGCCCTGATGAGCTGGGGCAGGGTCCTCTGCAAGTTGTAGATGGTGAGCTGCAGCTGCTCGTTGCTCTGGGCGAGTCTGTCGAGCGCTCCCGTGATCACCCTGTACTCGGCCAGGAGCTCGGCCTCCAGCTCTCGCTCCTTCTGACCCAGGATGTCCGCGTCCGAGAGCCCCGAGTCTTGGAAGATGTGGGCGAACACCTTGTATATGTGCTCGACCAGGCTGATGCCGATGCGGACCACCGAGATGACCTCGGTTGCCTCGGCCACGAATGCTTCGGCCTTCGATTGCACAATCTTACATCTGTCAGAGCACTTCAGTCAACTTTGATACTCACCGAATTCGATGCCGTTGGTCCTGCTGCATACAGCAGGACCCAAGTGCAGACCAAGACGCGTCCTCCCCACATGTCCACGGCCGACTTCTCCTTAACGTTTGGCACCCACCATTGTCAACATTAAGCTCGGTTCTGCGCACTGCCAAAGGTGAGCTCGGTTGCAGCTCAGTGATACATTTGCAGCGGCGTTTTCATTGAAAATGCGCCCTCAAGCGTTAAGAGCTCGCGCTCTAAGTACAGGGTGGGCTAGAATTGCCTTTGTTGGCGTGATTCACGCTGCAAGTTACACCTGTGTCGAAGAAGCGCAGGCAATTTCACGTTAGCAGACATCAACAACGGCTGTACAGGGTTGACCTGGCAAATTTGGAAACTCACTACGTCGACGGGAGGGATTTGGGCGCCCACAAGGCCGACCGGGACGGCGCTTTTGCGCACGCTGGCATTGATGCTGGTGCAGCCAGGGCAGAAAATGAGATGTCCGTGTTCTGGCGGGAAGAGACGCAGAGAGGATAAAGCTGGCCTAGACTGAACCTAGAGTGAACCGAACTAAGCTGGAGACATCTAGAACAGTGGCATGCACACCATAGCGAGATCGTCATGTCCACGGCCAAAGTCTTCTTCTCCGAGAAGAAATCTTTCACGTGGCTTTCCTGCCCGAGCTTCCAGCAGGGGTCCGGGGAGCTGTTTGACCTCCACCATTGAGGCAGCCTCCGAGGCTGACCTGACAATGACAGAGGTCATTCAGCAACTCTCGTCACCTTCTATGCAGAAGTCTGAGATTGCCTGATCAACCCTGTACAGGGTGTCTGCGCTGCAGTTGCCACTCTGCATGGACGTGGCCGTGACTCAACGTATCCTTCATATCACTTCAGCGACAACATGAAACTGGAGACTCTGCTTGATGCACATGAAGTTTTGGCTGGAAAAGACAAGTCTGTGGAGCATTTGACGGCGTATAAAGACTTGCTGAAGCTGACAGTTCAGGAGGACCCTGGACTCCTTTTACTCCACGTCCGAACCTCCCAACTGACGCCAAACAAAATGTCAAGAATCAAAGCCTCACTCATTGAACATTTTTAAGTAATTGTGATGCTTGAAATACTTGTGTAGGCGCTTAAGATTGCATCAAAGTGTCTTCCTAACAGGAAAAGGAGTTCAGAATGATGCTTTGAACAGCTGAAAGTGCTGGAAATGATGCAAAACTTAACTCATTTGGCTTAAAAATAAACAATTTCTCACCCTTTGTGTGATCTTCGTCATCGGGAGTTGCTAATGCTGACTTGTTTTTTTCTTCCTTGTATAGACCAAGGACTTTTTCAGGCAATTCTGAGTCATCGACTTTGACTGCGACAAAATTTCCTATTCATTGATGTAAATCTACCCTCATTTTTTGCTCTAGTACTAGAGCTTTGAGTCGATTTCTTGGCACCCTGTACTTTTGGCCTGGTTGGAACAAGTTTGGTCAATGTCTCTCGATCCTGTTTGAGTTTTACTCTTTTAAGTTTTAGTTTCCGTCTCCTCCTAAGCTTGATTTGTGTAATTTATTAACCAGGAGTTCTCAAATGTGGAATGTGATTCATATGCAGAGTGAGCTAAAAGTATAAATTTATTGTTCACCCGGTAGAGGATGTGCAGACTGTTGAGAAGAGATGTAAATTTTCATTTCAATTTTGTGTGTCAGATTAGCAAGAGTTATTACAACCTTTTAAAAATACGTTTTTGGGGTGAATCACTCATTTGTGAGTAAGGCAGGAAAAGGTGCTTCCCACATTGGTTCATCACCTTGATCTTGAAGGCGACATCTGTTTTCCCGCGTGATTTTGAACTAGCTAAAAACTTTAACTCTGTTCGCATTTTGCAAAGCTGTTTTTTCAGTTAACAAATAACAGTCAAACAGACCAGGTTATGCATTTACAGCCAGCGGATGCTGAGCAGTGAGCCTCTAAAGCCTGTGTGAGATTACTTTTGGTCCACCCTGTTCGTAGAGGCATAGTATGAACCTCACAGATGTGACTCATACTTGCATAGCCGTAGATTCGCGTACGATTTTTTGCGCACACGTTCAGTGATTCACTGGAAAACAAGTTCGAGGAAGCGAATATTTCTGCAAAACTGCGGTTTCTGGCGACTTTGTTCAAATGCGTCCACCTGAGCTTCTTGACAACAAGAAGATAGACGTGAGTCACGATGGAGCTGTTTGTCTGATGCTTCCCTTCTTTCCAGACCGCCTTCTACGAGATCATGTGCGGCCTGTGGGTGCGCAACGGGCTGCAGATCAAGGGCCAGGCGATGACCTACATCCAGTGCCACTTCTGCAAGTCCATGGTGGACGCAGACCTCTTCTTGCTCCAGGTTGATCAAGTTGTCGTCGTTGTTTCTTCTGCATTTTAACACTGTTTGTTGCGTAGGTGTGCGCGACTCAGCTGCCCACGGCGGACTTCATCTCCATGGTGCTCGACAGGTTCCAGATCAGCGACTGGCTCAGCTTGACCAACAACGGCGACAAACACGGGTTGAGGACGCCCGGGGGGAGGAGGTCCAAGATTCCCAAGAGACTCTACAGGGACCAAGAGCAAGAGGTAAAGAAGAGAGTCTCAATGGAAGAGAAACAACCGTTAACATTGGTCCTCCATTTCAGCTCCAAATGGTTGAATCTTGCTTGATCTTCCTCGTGTCTCTACTGAGCCTGCGGACGAACCTTGGCCTGAGCGAAGAGGTCCTGGCCCGACTGGAAATGGTCTCGCTGCTCTGCATGGCGGACAAGACGCACTCGGCGCTCTTCGAGCACATGCCGGAAAAGTGCGGAAACACCGTGCCCCTGGAGCTCTTTGACAAGTGAGTGGATGTAGATTTCCTGTGATTGGTTCCTCTGGCATCAGTGGAGGACTTTTCTGCTCCTCTGCTGTTGAACTGTCTTCTTTTAGGTTGTGAAAAAGTGCTCTTTAGGTACGCACACTCGCATTTATATGGTAGCACAGCTTTAGGTGAAGTGTGTTCTGGTCAGTGGGTGGGTCTTTGCGCGTGTCGCATCTTCGTCCGTAATTGTATGGACTACGTGTTGGCGAGGGCTCCCAGGGGCATCGTGAACATGTCCACGCACTGGGCGTGCGTGCATCTACTGCACGGTGAGAAGGAAAAGTCAAGAGCTCCTAGCGGAGATGAAGAAGCTTGAAGAAAGGAAAAACTCCGAGGAGTGGACTTTGGACATGGTTCTGACCGTCGTCAAGGACACGGAATCGTGTCCGTCGACGGAATCGTCTTCGTCGACGGAATCGTCTTCGTCGACGGAATCGTGTCCGTCGAAGCGAATCTCGTGCCGTGTGACACTTCGGGAGCAGCGGACCAAGTGGTGGAACGGTGAATTGGCTGACGATGACGCAGACAACTACATGGTTCGATAGATTCCGAGGGTGCCGGGTCAAGTGCGGCTTTTAGTGCCACTTTCTCTTCTGGTGTCTCGACCTGTTGGAGTGTTAATTCCTTGAAGAAGACTTCCACGCTTTGCCCGGAGACCATTTTTACCCCCCTGCTGTCCCCCGTGTGTGCGTATGGCGCTCAACAGTGTTGCGTCGCGCCCCGGGGAAGGAGGATGTAACTTGTGTATGCATGAGCAAACAAAATGCCCTCTTCGAAGACCCTTCGCCGGCAATGGTCACGGACAAGTTGTTTTCTTCCAGGGTCCTGTCCGAGGTGGCCCAGTACAGCGAGCCGCGCTTCGAGGGGGGCAACATGCAGCAGGGCATGTACCTGCCCATGCCGCATGTGTGGGAGGAGCTCTACGACCCCATCTACGTGCTTCTGAGGGCTGTGCACAGGAGAGAGTTCCAGACATCAGTGGAGAGATTTAACACATTGTGAGTGATGTAAAAATGTGGAGAACTTGCGAGATTCTACCAACATCGGTCTTCTTTTCAGCGCTCGAGAACGCTTCAGCAACGATCCCGAGCGTCTGAAGACTGTGAAGAGTCCTTGGCCGCCCTGGCGGCTGCCGACGCCGGCCGACGAGAAGTTCGAGGATCCCAGGAAGCTTCTGCACTCAAGTACGGCTGTCTATGGCCAGGATACGCATGCAAATCTGCCTGAAAATGGTTTCTTTGGCCTTCCAGAATTCACACACGGCTTGATTTTCAACCTACTATACAAGGCGGTTCACCACGAGAACTCTGTCAACGACTTCATTACGTCTGTGGCTGTGCACCTCCTAGAACTGGCTGTGACCTTCCCGCAGCATTCAGAATTCTCCGGAAAGGTATCCAAATCTGCATGCGGTATTTGCAGCTAATCTACCTTTGGCTTTGTTCGCGACATCCAATAGGAGGTTGCGGTTAGCAAACCCTGGCTGATGGTAAACGAACCGGTGGACCTCCGTTATGACACATGGTTTCCCACTGATTGGCTGTCGGCCAATCTGAGGCAGGTGGTGTCTGTGATATTCAGCGAGCCCTCGTCGAACCGCAGGGGCGGACCCCAGTCGGCTGGCCACTCGGGGATGGCGGCGGCCGGCACAGGCGACGCGAATGAGAGAGGACAAGTGGCGCAAACCATGGACGTCGAACAAGTGTCAGACAGTGAGTACAGCCAAGACGACACCCGTGGCTCTAGAGCATTTCTGTACCGTTGCCTCCTCCAGTTTCAGAGACTGATGAAGGTAACGACTCGTATGAAGTAGAAACGCCGTCCAGTATCACCGCCGAGGAGGGCGTTGGCCCGCAGTTCCCCACAAGTCAAGGAGCAACCAGGTGAGGAGACTCAGTCATGGCATTCAGTTCGTCTTTAACTCTCTCGGCCCGTCCCTCCAGCATGGACACAGTCACGTCTCCATCCGGGAGCCTCGGATACAATCAACTCTTGGCGCTCACGGGTCCGACTTCAGCGTTGAATCCCTACCAGGGATTCACTGCTGCGATACCACCACAAAACGCTGAAGACCAGAGCAACAGAGCGCTGGTTCCTGGCCACACCACCGAAATTGTTCCTTTGGGTAAGGTCACTGTTGCGTCGGTCAAGAGTAGTTCAATGCACTCCCACTTGCAGATTCAAATCCTCACTCTCGTCATCACCAAACAGAGCCTCAGGGCTCGAGACGCCGCCTAGGCCATGACCGCCCTCGCCATCCAACGGACGGAGGCGACCTCTCCACTCCAGGTGCCTCAGCTTCTTCTTCAGGCCACGTGACCATAGTGAATGAGAGCATCATCAGCTTGATGCTGCGCCTGCATGCCAAATACTCGGGTCGACTCGACAGCTACGTGCCCTCGGACAAAAGAACGGGCACTTCGGCCTCCAAGGAGTACAGAGAATCCAGGATTGGCGATGCCTGTTTCTACCTGGAAAAGGTGTTGGACCGGATATGCGAATTCGACCCCGCTTGCCGCCAGAGCGTCGACACGTGTAGGAAACAGCTGTGGCCCGGCTACCACAAGTTGGAGGCCATGAAAGATGAGGAAGAAGAGAGGAGAGAGGCCGAGGCCAAGAAGAAGCGGGCAAAGGTTGGTGGAGAGCATGGGGTCAGCCTCAAATCAGTCATTTTCATTCATGCCAATTTCTTCGTCAGGAGCGCCAGAGGCAAATGATGGCGCAACTTGCGGCGCAGCGACGGCGCTTCATGGAGTCTGCTGCCGCGGCCGCTATGGAAGCCGACGAAGATTCCATTCAGCAGGCGCCGGAATCCGCCTTCTCCAGTGGCGCCGAGAAACTTGGCGGCGCAGATGGGACTTCCGACACCGCAGAGCCGATGTCTTCGGGGTCGGCAGACTCCCACGCTAACAGCGGCGACTCCGGACTTGACACGTCAGAGTCTGGAAAAGGTTTGGCCGCGCCACTGTCGCCATCGGCCAAGGAATACACGTGTTGCCACTGTTTGGCGCATGCGCCGGCTGACGAGGACAGACCCATTGGACTGGTGGCCCTCGTGCAGGTGAGAAAAGTTCTCTAACAGGTCTAGTGGTAGAACGAGACGACGACATTGTTGGCCTGAGGTCAGTGAGCTTGACCTGGCTGAGTCCTGACTGGGCTGGAGCCAGTGTGTGGCCTTGATTCACAGCTTTAAATCATATTAAGTAACCTCCGAGTATTCATTCATGATGGAGCAAAGAAAGCTTCTGACTGATTCTGAGGTCAGCCTTGGCCGTGCATGCCAGCAGGAAACAACGTCCTATATCACTTTGGCACTGTTGCAGAGCTCCTCCGTATTGGCCCACCGACACCACAAGACGAGCGACCTCACTCTGCCCGTGTCTGACGAGGACGAGATCTCCCTGAAGTCAGCCTTCGAGGGATCTCTGGGAAACGAACTCAACGACAGGTAAGGTCACAAGGGTGGATGTGGACATGACGGAGGCCCTACTTAATGCAATCATGTTTGTGCTTAGATTCACTGAAATCGTTCGTCTGTTTGGGCTGAAGTCCGCGCTGCTCTCCGTGAACAGCAGCTGGCGCGGGGGCATTCACATTCAGAGTTGCGGTCACCACATGCACTACGACTGCAGGCAGAGCTACTGCGCGACTCTCAAGCAGCAGTATCGTGTGGCCAGAGATCAGGTGGGTGAAGACGAAGCGTTCTGCTTCCGACACGTGCCAAAGACATTAATCCTCTTGCCAGGCTTTGGACACCGACCACGGAGAGTTCATCTGCCCAATGTGTCGCCAGATGGCGAATGCGTTATTGCCCGTGCCGCCGGATCCACCAAACTTGCCGGCCGCCGTATTTCCAGCCGAGAACAAGGAGAGGATGGTCTTCATCAGCGGAAAGATCCACAAGATACTCACAGAAGAGATGGTTCACCTGGTGAGACACGATATATGGCTGTTAACGTTCGCAGCATCTCGTAACGACACCCACTTCCGCAGTCTCCGGGTGCTACGAACCTCCGGGCCGAGATGTCGCGCGTCATGGAGTTCCTCACGCAGTCCACGCTCCCTCAGTACAGACTCGATAGGACCAACTATCCGACTCAGGTAAAGGATTGAGGGAAACAAATCCCACACGTATCTTTGACACTTTGCAGCATAAACATACTAAGCACTACGTGTACACGATGGAACTGTTGCCCTTCCAGGCGATTGCTATGTTCATTGGCTCGATTGCACGTACGAATCTTGAGTGCGACCTCGTACAGCGAGGAGGGTCTTTGGTAGAGGCCTCTACGCCCATGGGGGCGGCCGCCGCCATCAGCAGCCCTTCGGTCGCGCAAACCAACAAGCCAAAGTTCTGCTTCAGTAAGTCCAACTATCTGGGGGTTGCCCTTAGAAACATAAAAAAAAAAATGGCTCTTTTCCCTCTTCTCCATCAGTCCCTCTGATGCACGTGCTGTCGATCCACATGAACGCCATCCCGACGGTCTCGTTGAGCGAGGAGTGGAAGTTCTTGTGCGGGTTGAACTGGTCTCAGGAGTCGCCAGGAAAGAGGCAAAAGAGCCTGGTCGCCAGAAGCAGTCAAGTGCCAATCCTACTGCAGGATCCCGTTACCCTCATGATCCACTTCAATCTGTCGCTGCCAGTTAATGTGGAGAGAGGTGAGTAACTAAGGTTTTGTCAAGCCAGAATCTTGGCCTCAGCTCATTGTCCACTGTTCCAGCCTTCTTCGAGACGATCATGAAAGCCTGCTACAACCTTCACGTGGTGCAAATCTTGGCGCGCCTCAGCTGTGGTCTGAGCCGCCGGGAGCGCGAGCGGTTGGTGCGCGAGTACCAGAGTCACCCAGATGCACAGAGGGAATTCGCGCCCAATCTCGGTCACGTCATTCAAGTGCTGGAGGAGGCCAAGCTGTACGGGGTACGTTAGACCGAGAGCCTTTTGTGAGTGCTTACCTATTCACTGTACTAATGCTATTTCTCTCGCTGAGCAGAGTGAGGAGGAAGATCCTGGCTCTCCCGACCTTGAGGGTCTCGACCTTGAAGACCTTGAGCGCTGCGCCCAAGAGTTGGCCCTGCCCTACTTGAGAGTGGCGGCGCTCATGGAGCACTATTTCTTTGACCGAGTTCTACCCGTGATCACTGAGGAACACCTGGAGTTCCCAATGCTCTTGAGCTATCTTGGGCTCAATGGAGAACGGCGTCAGGAGTTGTCTGTGTGCGACGGACTCAACTGGTTCACCGAGAAGTCGTCGTCGGTCGAGGACAACGCCATAACCGAGATCGAGGTGTGGTGTCGCAACCTCCACCCTTTGGCAGCCAAGAGCGCCACCGTGGCCAAGCAGTTACTCCTCGTCAACATACTGTGGAAGCAGCCGCGGCTGCTCCAGGTCCCCAGGAACTACGACGCCATTTTCCAGGTGAGAACGTCGACTTCTTGGCCAACGTCACAAAAGACGTCCTATTTAATGCGACTTCTCCTTCAGTTTTATCACAAGCGGCAGTGTGGCAAGTGTGGAAACGTCCCCAAGGACCCGACCGTGTGTCTGATGTGCGGCACCATGGTCTGCCTGAAGGAGCACTGCTGCAAGGCGCCGACGGCTGAATCGCCGGGTGAGAAACGACGATGTGCAGAGAGTTGCCGAGGAAGTTTACTTACTGTCTTACTTACTCCTTCGCAGGCGTGTGTGAGACTGTCCGTCACGCGCAGGACTGCGGCGGCGGCACCGGCGTCTTCCTGGCCGTCAACTCGTCCACCATCGTGGTCATCAGGGGCAAGAGAGCGTGCATCTGGGGCTCTATCTACCTAGACGTGTTCGGAGAAGAGGACAAGGAACTAAAGTGAGTTGGTGATGAGCACACTACAGTAGCTCGTACGTACCTCTTGTATTGTCCTGAGAGTGAATAACGTCACATCCATGTACTTTCAGACGAGGAAAGCCGCTATTTCTCCACAACGAGCGGTATAAACTGCTGGAGCACCAGTGGTTGAACCACAAGTTCGACCACACCAATCGCAAGTGGGTCATGCACCGGGACGCGATCTGAATCTCCAAGACTTGAACGAAATGTGATAGTGACACAGACAGATACTTACAGGCCTTCCAAATCACGTTACCTTTTTCCTGCCCTCCCCCTTTCTTTTAACTGTTGAATAGGATATGCCTTATCCAGACGTTTGCTGTCCTATGTAGTGTGTATGAGTCAATTTCAAATTGCATTGTGGACATTTCATTTAAGTCAATATTGTACTGTAGACGTATACAGCATACTAAAAATCACCACAAGAGCACTGCAAAGTTGGTCGGTCGGTCGGTCACTTTGGTACTCAACAGCTGCTGCGATCGAGTAGTTGTTCCTTTTACTTTTTGTCAGCAATAACCCCATCCTCCACCCCCAACACACCCCATCCCCGCCCCTTCCTTTATGCAAATCCTTCATAATAGTTGTTATGAGTTTACTCTGTTTATTGGTCGAAATTGCTAGAGAGAAATTCGTGTTTTTGCAATAAGTAAAGCATATTTCTCTTACGCCGGCACCCGCTTGTTTCTTCGTTGATCTCGCGCAAAGTAGAGGAAGGTGTTCTCGATGAGCTTGACGACGAGCCCGACCAACTCGAAGGCGGACGCCAGGGTGATGCCCAGGTAGACGGAGAGGGCGCCGCCCAATGCAGAGATGAATGCAGGACTTGTTAGGGACTAGCGGAGAAAAGTTGACCGGGCTCAAGTTGGACTTGTCGAAAGGGGAAGAACAGCTTTGCTTGCCTCGTAAATTGGCTTCTCCTCAATGACCTGGACGTTGAGGGAGTTGAAGAAAATGTTCACCTGCAGCAGGTTCTCATCAACGGTGTCCCTCCCAAGCGCGTTCCTGACCCCGTAGGTTTTCATGACAATGGGCTGGATGGAGGCGGGAGAAGAAAAACACAGCTCAGAGACCTGCTGACATCCGTCAAAGTGGATGCCAGAATTAGAGTTGTCTGCACCCCTGACCTCTTCCCAATCCAAACTCAAGCATTGCGCGTTTGACCAGCCTGGATGGAAGAGGCTTGACTCTCGCCACCAAACTTGGTCAGCAGACGCTACTTCTCTCAAGCTCGAAAGCCATTGCATAGCACTTTAGATCTGAGGCCGTTTTGAGGCCAAAATCGAGGTCCAAGGCATGCAGTATGGGTAGCCATGAGTGGCTCACTATAGACTTCTGTCATGACAAGTGCGGCACTAGCCCCAAATGCGGGCTAGCGAAGCATTTTGGGAGTGGAAACCACACAGCTGAGAACTCATAAACTGGGATAAGTTGTTCTTCATCGTGTGCGTGTACACCGAGGCACATGGACATTTTTGTCTCCATGATGTCCTTCGATGAGGAAGAGCAGCCCGGTTGAAAGATGAGCATTGTGTGTTCCTCTTAGGGGATGCTCTGCTCTATGGTCATGGTGATGACAATGGCCATGATGACGACATTAGTCATGATGACGACGTTGGTCATGATGACGACATTAGTCATGATGATGACAATGGCCTGAGAGGCAACAGCGAGAGACTTTCGCTGACTGACAGCAAGCAGCATTTGGTTCTGCTTCGTTGTTCTTGTTTGCAGACCCCAAGTTGCAGCCCAAATCCAGAAGGGAGCGCTGCTGTGCAACTGACAGGACTCTCAGGAGGGAAAAGAGGAAGTTAGTTAGAGTGGACAGCGAGCTGGCCAAATCCAGCAAGCCGAACCTCAGCTTGACCCCTGAGCTGAAGGCCTGCTGCCACCGTGGTGGTGGCAGCAGTTGTAGAGAAGAGGAGGATGAAAAGTGTTGCCAGGCTCAAAAACAATGCAACTTGGCAACCCTGGAGAGGAGAGAAGAAAGGGGCATCCGGATCAGCCAGCTCCATAAGTAAAGACAAAATCGATCCGAACCGGGTGCAGAGTGCTTGGTGAATGTGAAGTGCGAGATCAGCTTCGACGACGAGATCAGCTGCACTCCCGTGTTGAGCGGGAAGCGCGTGGTGAGCAGTCCAGAGGTGGGGAAGGCACCCAGCAAAGCGGGTTGAATCCGCTGGCTGGCGGGGTCGGGGCGGGTCTTACAATTAGCCGAGCAACCCCGAGGGGTACTCTGCTAGCACATAATACAGCTAAGAGAGTTGACCTTGAACGGCACGGATGGCCACGACGAGGTGGAGAGCGTAAGAGCGTAATCGACCTCGTGGCAGTCCACGTGGCACGAGCAGTTGCGAATGCCCTGGTCCAGATCAGTCGTCACATCGCTCACGCAAGCGTAGTCCACGGCGGAGTCGAGCTCGCAGGCTCGGATGTCGTAGATGTTGTTGCTTTCCAGGAACAACGGGTGCACGCATTTGCAGCTCTGCATGAAGCTGGTCAGCAAGCAAAACCGTCGGCACATCTGGGAGGGGGTAAAAAGGTCTTTTGATGCTACTAAATGACGAGTTTACTTCTCTGGTGTCGAATAGGATGAACCCGGTGTAAAGAAAGAAGTTACCCCTAAACTGTAGCCGAAACCAACTTCTTCTTGCGGGATGAGGGTGCTGTAGTTGGTCTCCCTCCAGTCCCTGTAGCACCGGCTCGAGAAAGGGTCCGGCAGTCTGGTGATGGAGGACTACGAAAGGCGTCATTTTGAACAGTTTCCTCAAATGTACAAGTCGTGGTTTTGTCATGCCTGCAGCATGGACACCAGGGTGAGGGTGTTGGGCATCACGTTGAACCCCTTCTCGTCGGTCAGTGCCCGCACCGAGGAGTTGTGCACTATCAAGCGAGCACCAGCCTTGCAAGGGGGAGGGAATTATGCATTACGTATGTATCATTCTATATTATGTATGACAGAGTTTCATGGTGACATTGCCGCAAAGCATCTGTTTTTACCGCCCTCGTCTGCCCCTGTTTCATGTAGGTCTGCTGGTGAAGGTTGAACACCAGCTCCAGTCCGAAGGTCGGGCCGCTCATGGAGGACACCCTGTCGTTGGACGAGCTGGTGCCATTCGAGGAAAGGCCTGAGTTGAAAGTGAAGCAGTTGCCGTAGCTGGGGTTGTTCGTCAAGAAGAAGTTGCTGCAAGTGGAGCCATTTTTTTTGTTCTCTGCCCAAAACTTTGCCATTCACGTCTAGCTACTCTTCTGTTAGACAGTTTTTCTCCTTGAAGACGCATGAGACCACGGAGTCATTGAACTGCACGCCGATTTTCTTCCGGTCCTCCACCGTCAGGGCGATGAACAGCTTGAGAAACTTGTACTCGTTGACCAAGTCACTGGACATTTCGCCTTGGGCGCTAGAACCGGTAGACCGGGATACGTCATCGTTGAGCATGTTGTGTGCGGCTACAAAAGTTGGAGTATAGGGAGGCTGTTCTTGCATTTTTGTTTTGCAAATTTCACGTTTAAGCCGTCCTCTATTACTGTGCCTTACTTAACAATGACTTCAAGTCCAACGTCTTTGTGCCCCTAGTGTTCTTCTTACTAGTGGCGTTGCAGGCCAGCATAAAGATCTGGGCGGCGTGGAGGGTGGCGTTGACGCCACTCAGCGTGCAGTTGTCCTCTGTGAATGTGCCCTTGTCACCGACGCACGTGAGGAGCCTCTTCTTCAAGACGTCGCAGTTGACGCGGTTCTGGTTGCACACGGTGACGGCAGGGAACACGATCTGCAAGTTGGTTTTCGCACTGCACATACATAGGTGGAACATATGTGCATTAGGGTGGGCCCCTTGTAGAAGATTTTTTTTCAAAATGCTCACATGTACACAGCAGTTGCGACTGATGTAGAAAGTCAGATCTCACCCAATCAGACTGACTTTGGTCCACACAAAAAGGTGCTCCAAGGCTGACAAGGTGTTGGATCTTAAAAAAAGTCGAATTGCTGAAAAGAGTGCATTAATGCTTTTTTGGCCAGAAGGATCACATTTTATAATAAAATTGTCATATGGTGACGATAGCATTGACCCATGTCCCCCAGGAAGGTCCCCTGCTCCAACACCTTGTCAGCCTTGGAGCACCTTTT
>JAAUXU010144838.1_pt1 | contig 13306 bp, 12 predicted proteins | sample 7278151 | NCBI WGS metagenome assembly JAAUXU01 (sample SAMN14350113, study PRJNA611818) | marine sediment metagenome | isolation source: surface marine sediment (1.8m) | place: French Polynesia: Moorea | collected 2018-08 | reverse complement strand
TAACATATGCAACAAAGTTGGAAATTAGATATGGCAAGGACTGAACACTACCAGAAAGAGTTTCAATACCAAAAAGAGTCAATGCCCAAGCGAACTTGATACCTGAGTACCAGAAAGAATATTGCCTCTTCATATGCTAGGCTTATTTCATGAATAAAAGAGTGCTTTCAGCCAATTTCATCAACTTTTACCCCCTCGAAAAGCTAAACTTCGAGCCTTTCTGGCGTTCCTCCCTCTCCAGCCTGCTGTCTTTTGAGCACTGTAGTATCAAAATGGGCAGTCACAACATTGAACTTCTGCACTCAATCTTGTGTCTCCGAGTCCCAATGACCTATCTCAGGTGCCCATTCCGCACTAGAAGCTGCTATGACTTTGTACATAGCCGATTTTATCTGACCAAGTTAGTGAAAGTCTGGACACGGATTGAACAAGTTGGCTGAATTATTGTTCGACTGCACACTGTGATTGTCCAGGTGCCCGATGAAAACTTACCTGGGTGTCATATGATAAAAATGGCCCTCGTGTAAACGTATCCCAAACCAGCCAGTGCTCCAAAGGTAGCGCACACAAAAAGCATCTTGCAGCATCAGACGAATCAAAAGCGAATATTTTCATCAAGTTTCGCCGGGTTTTTCATTCGATATCTTAGTCAAAGAAAATGAATGAACGATGAGGCCACAAAACATCGGGTTTTTTTCTTTTGAAAGAAAAATACTAGTGCACCAACGCCATTTTGCTGCGGTGTTGTCCTCTACATATGTAACTGTTTTTTCCCAAGTCTCTCTAGCCAACTGCCTTGAGGCGGCAACTACTGATGCCGCAATTTCCGTAAGAGGCCAGGGAGTGGCAAAAAAATGGCCCTGCTCCCTAGTGGTCCTTAGCGACGGGACTGGCATTCGAATTTCTTCATTTTTCGAGTAGTTACGAACAAAAGCAGTCGACCCAATGGTTGCACTTTCCGTATCAGATATTCTGCCTGCCCTACCTTTCACTCGGAAAGTCAGAACTTGCTTCCTGACTCTAATAAGGAAAACACGGTAGCGGAGACAGAACAGCATTAGTACGCATCAAACCTTTTCCAGCAGATTTAATCTTGCAAAGGACGATAAATTTTACACGGAGCATGAAGCAAAAACCGAAATCAAGAAACTGTTAACTCCTCAAGTGGATTCAGATACGTTGTTCACCTACACGAACTTATGTACATGTATTACTTAAGAGGTTCATGCTGCCCTTTTCCAACCTGTGATGTTACACACGTCACAGGCTTTCCACCCAGGGGGATCAAAGAGGTCGGACCCATGACAGGTTTTTGTTGTTGGCCCACAGCTCTCGTTCCCATGAATAGACTTCCTCAGCCCTCCTCACCTTTTTTTGGTTGGCTTCCTCACCCACCCACTCACACACCCACCCACCCACACACACACACACACACACACACACACACACACGTGTCCCCTTCCTTTTCCTTAGTACTGACATACATTTTTCACAGTTCATCCCATGGAGGCTTAATTCTACTCTTAGCCTTCCTTCCTCAAGCTCGCTCTGGGCCTTGCCAACAACGTCAGGTCGCTGCTTTTACAGTTCAAAGAACATATTTTCGGCATGTGAAAACTTATGTAAACTTGCGTAGATTTTTTTATAATAGTCTTTTCTTCACCTTTGTTTATGTCACCCTCTCTCTCCACCGCCCGAATGTAATACATGCCTGCTTCGGCAGCACTGCTGTTGCTCAGATGGGTCTTGAAAATTTTATACTCGCTTTTGCCACCAGTTCTTCTCGACCTTGGAGATCTTCTTCCATAGTGAATGTCTTCAGAGAATGGGAAAGAAGGGAGTGGAACAAAAATATGCCAAAGGCTACGCAGCGAACAAGCAGTCTCTCCTTAACACTTCATCTTCTGGTAGAAATTCTTCTCGCGTCCTTACTTTAGCATTATCCTGGTGAGTTTTTTATCCGTTCTTCCTCTTTTTGCTCCAGGGAAAGTCTCCATTTTCGTACCGAAACGGACGATGTTGCAGGGAAAGTTTTTTTGTCCGACGAGATGCCTTTTGTAGGCCAGAGGTGATGACGAGAAAGTCCCTATGATGATGACAGAGGCAATTAAGAGATTGCTCTTCTGAGGGCAACAATGACTGGAGTCCTTGTCTGCGCTTTGCATGGGCACTGAGACCTGTTGCCATGTTGTTCACGTAGTACGTGGCTCGCATACTTCATGCATGCACTGTGGATGATCCCCATACTTGTAACACGTAGCTGAAAACACCTCACATTTACTTTGATCTTTATACGGAATACAGACCTTGCCGTAAGTAATTTCTGTGGAGAGAAGTTGAGTGCAGGCGCTGCACTGAAGCTTTTTGGAGTGGAATCTCGACATGGAATTAGTTATTCAGACAGTGCTTGCCAAGACGCAGCACTATGAGCAACTTTATGATAGCCCATTGTGACCCTACAGAGAGCTCGAGCTGCGGGAACCCACAGATTAGCCCACGCCACAGTTATTGGCCAGTTTGGGCTGGATTTGTGCTAAACATTTTCCGGGGGACTTCCAGACCTCTGACTAACTCGTCACAATGGGGTGAGGGAACCCCCATGTGCATGTTTTTTCCACGTTCCTTCACTCCAGCTGACAAATAAGCAATTGCAAAGTTGCTTTCATGTAGCCGATGTTCTGTCCCAGTGTCCACATGACCAATATTGGTGACACATTCAGCAGTGCACCTGCTCAGTGCAGTGAATGCACTCAATATCTGCGCGCAGAAATTACTTACAGCAAGGTCTGTATTAAGCGTTTTAGTTTGCAGTTCCTCCCTCTAAATAGATGAGTACAGGCTAGTTCCGACTGATCGATGCGCTTGATTGATGAGTTTTCTTAGTCTGTTGATTCCACACCCATGGATCATTTTTTATCTCGGCTGGTAACCACTTGCAGATTGTTGTTGCTGCTGATAAGTGGGCCTCATTGAGACACCTGGGCCTGGGTGGGATGAAGAAGCATTCGGCGGTCCCATTCTGCTTTGGAGATGCTGTTGCTGTTGCTGCTGTTGCTGATAGTGACCTCTATGTTGTTGCTGTAGTTGCAAGCTTGCATGAGACGAGTGGTGGGCCATTTGCTGATGATGAGAATGAGGATACTGAGTTTGGTACTGTTGATGCTGTGGTTGTTGATGATAAGTATTGGTATTATGAGGTTGAGGTTGCTGCTGCATGGGCGCTGCTTGCGGATGCATCTCTTTCTGAGGCTGCGGCTGTTGCTGTTTAGTACTTCCCCCGCGTTCCAGTTCCGGGTGTAATTTGCACATGATGAACCAGGCGACGTCAGGATTGGACCAGTAGGAGGTGTGGGAGGTGACAGCTGCGATATAGGTGTTGCCGATCTCTCTGAGAACATAGTCCATACGATAGGCCAGACGCTGCCCGTCTGGTAGCTTCACCTCCTGTGTGAACGACGGGGGCGGTCGGGACGCCGATTTGGACGGGGATGCCGTCGCCGAAGAAGACGTCGCTGCCGCCGTAGTCGTTGTTGTCCCTGCAGAGGTCGTAGCCGACGAGAGCGAAAAGGCGCGGTTAAAGGGAGGGTGGTGGGACGAACTTGAGGCCGTAGCTCTCGAACTCGGCAATAATGGCGGCATTCCTGGCCTGCCGGCCCTGGCCGCCGCGCTGGTAGCTGCAGTGGCGGCTTCCTTCTCGTTGCCGCCAGGCGCGACAGCCGCGGCGGCATCCTTGACCATGCCAAACATGCCGCCGAGGAGGCCGCCTGCTGCGGCACCGACCTGGTTCATGGCGCCACCTGCCGCAGTGCCATTCAGTTGCTGCGATACGTAAGACATGGGATTGGTGTTGCTGCCCGAAGTGGTTGAGCCTCCTGAAGTTGTTGCTCCCGAAGTAAGCACACTGGGCATCTTGGGCAAACTGAGTGACGGGGACATGGCGGACACGGACTTGGGAAGACTACTGGCGGCCGCCTGAGCGGGCAGAATCATTTTGCCCACTGAGATGTTGATGGCGCCGTTCGCGATGTTGACAGGTAACATTGAACTCTCGCTGTGAGACTGAAATATATGAATTCACATGGAAATGACTGCATGCCACGTACGCACACCGGACGTGTTGGGTGTCATCGCGAAAATTTTTGTCAATATCTAGTGAGAAAACCTGGAGAAACATTCAATGGCGATTTTTCTGACCCATGTACTGAAAAACGGGGGAAAAATGCTCATCATCACCCCAACCACCACGGTAAAGACCCGAGAGCTCAGCATGGCCTTGAGAGAATGCATTGTCTGGTCGTCACCATGGTGGCCGGGGTGATGAGCATTTTTCTGTCCTTTCTTCAGTATATGGGCTAGAAAAATCTCCATTGAATGTTTCTCTAGGCCTTCTCACTATGTATTGAGAAAAATGTTGGAAGAACTTCCAACCTATTACCTTCTGCGTCAAAGTCGCCGGGAATACTTTTTTTGTCGCCCAGACAACGCTAGCGGCGGTGTTCTGGTCAAAGTTAGACTTGGGGGTTATTAAGTTGTAAGTGTCAGTTGATCCTTATTTAACTTGTCTGATTGAATATCAAATTTGAGTTCTCTACGATGAACAAGACCTTGTCCACGGCTTCGCCTTACAAGTGGCGGTGCTCGTGTTCATGTTACCAATTATAGTGATTGTTGCCAGGAGTGCACGGAGAGCAATGGTGCACCTGTTTTTTGGGTAGAAAATGAACTGTTTGGTGTTGATTTTGATGAATGCTCATCTTATTTTTGTGACAAATTGCGCTGGAGACCTCACGACACTACATAACCTTGGAAGATGCGCGTGACAACTTTTTACCAGAGCTCAGACATCTTGCTTTAACTTTGTTTGTACTTACACTAAAAAGCCATACTTTAAAGCAAATTAAAGCTTAGACTGGACTCAGGAATTTGCCTCCATTACCATAGAGCTTGCAGAAGTGTGATGGTCCCAAAAATATGCACAGCGACTTATGGTCCACCCGATATAATATGGCCCATCCTACTTAATGGGGCACCAATAATTTTGAGCAGGTAAATTCCTAAATTAGCTCACAAAGTGCTTAAGAAAATGCGATACATAAGTGGATGTGCTGAATGAATAAGTCTATTGTGGCCATGTGATCACTCACAAAAGAACTCCTTCCTCAAGGCCATATTGTCAGAACTGCTCGAAGAAAGCCAGGATTTCGAGGGGGTGCCAATAATTTGGTTTTGAGCGCAGTTTTGTACAGAGAGAGCATTTTTGGGCTTGAAAATGGATCTTCAGTTCATGGACATGAACTGGCCGCCTGTTCTCATTGGCGAAAGTCACTGAGGAACTGATCGGCATGATCCTTACAAACTTACAAAAGTTCCGATCCATCTCAATATTAAATTTTATCATTCAGTGGAGGTTGCTCTTAAAACTTGACGGTTTGTTCCAAAGCCTAAACATTGCAGCTGGGTCATGAATGTGAGTAACAAACACGAAGCTTCAACAAGCGTTCTCAAACTTTTCAAATTACAGAGGAACTTGGGTCAGAACTGTGTTGGGAACATGGATCCTTCTGGAACTATAGGGAACTTGTATCGAAAAATTGTATGTAACTATATTTGGAACCGGCAATAGTTCCTCAGCTGAAGGACCTTTTTTGAAACATTGAGCCTCTGCCAAACTTTTGGGCAACTTTGGGGCGCCTCATCAAGAGCTTCTTTTCATATACTCGACTGAAACGAAAGCATGGAAGCGCCTTTCGTTTTTCCTCTGCCACAAAGAATGAGAAAGCAAAATTTCTGGGTGATTTCGGACTTTTGCGGCCGACAATAAAAAGTCGTGATTCGCCAAAAAGAGCGAAGGGTTCGTTTTGTTGGTCCCGGAGTTTTTGCATCTCGTAAAACATGTTGCTGTGAGGACAGAACACGTCTGTTGTGCTCATGTTTACAACTTTGTGCTGATCCCTGAATGCTCCCGCGATATTCGAGTGCCTCACCTGGTCGTCGTCCTTCCTTGCGTTCTGTAGCGGCTGCAGCGGTAGTTCCGAGTATGGCACTTTGCCCAACTCGGCTGCCCCGAGCAGGTGCACTGGCTCCACCTTGGAGTAGAACTTCATGAAGACGGGCTCGACTCGGTACGCCACAGGGTCGCAAGGATGGTACACGTTGTACAGAAACTTGCACAAAGACCTGTGGTGAAAAGAGGACAGCGGATTGATGAGCATGACCAACAGTCAGCTTTCACGCGGCGTACCTGGGCAAGATGTGATCGTGGTACTCCTGATTGGTGGGATCCCTCCATCTGAGGGTTAGGAAGACGGAGAGGGGTGAGCCCAGACAGAAGAAGTTCTCAATGCGAAAGAGTAGACCGGTTTGGGACGACCCTGCTCCTAGTCCGCCTCCGGGCCCACTACCAGGTCCGCCGGGCGGCCGGAACCGACGGCTCCGCTTCAAGTCTTGCACGCCGCCGCCCCTGAACCGAGCACATTTGACAAATGTTCACTTTAACACAAGTTGGCGGACTCACCTGGTTTGTAGGTTGTACCACGAGTGCTCCACGTCCTGCGTCCATCCGGTGAGAATGTCGTAGGTGACGACGCAGCCGAGCGAGTGAGCCACGATGGACACCTTTCCGCCGTTGGCTTCAAAGTAGGGATTTCGAGACACAAACATCTCGTATAGGCGATTTAGCTCTTCCTGCAAAGTCTGCCAGATCTCCATCCTGCAAGTAACAAAGATCAGTCTTCATTGAGGATAGTTCAGTACCAGCAGTCTGAGTAGTGTAATACAGCGTTACAGAACCTGTAAGTTGAAAGTCACCATTTCAAAAAATTGGAAAATCAAATGAAGAAATCGTATCAAATTTGAATATAGACTCTTTTTATCTTCGTTTTTAGCGCATTCGCAAAAGTGACAGTTGCGTATGGAGGAAATTTTGCGACTTTTTTTACCAGCCAGACAAGAAATTTAAAATTCTGGTCGGTATGAATAAGTGAACAGAAAAATTAAAATTGCAACGTGTAGTTTTTTGTCGCGTGAAATACGAATCAAAGAAAGAATTGTGCTTTTGTATTCTCTTTAACTTAGAAAAAACTTGGAAAAGAACGCCAATGATGCCGTCAATCAAATCGTGATAAAACGAATCCGAAGGTCGATACATTTTTTTTCTTTTGAATTAGACTACGAAACCGATGCTACAGGGCGTCCCGCTGATTTTGTCATTAGTCGGCTGCAGCTGTTGTTTCTTCAACAATTTTTCTCTTCAATATCTCCTTTTTGAAGCTTAAGAATGACATCAATTCCATGAATGTAATAGTCACATAATGTGTCGATGATTGATGCAACCACTTCTTCCACTGCTTTCTTTGTCTTGGAAATGTCAATCTTGAGCGGAATCAATGAACCTCCATCTTTTTTGTGTGTGGGGAGCAACAAGTTTGGGCCAAGAAACAGTAAGTTTCATTCTCTGTGAAGATCTGAACCAAAGCTGGGACTTCTTAAAAGTGTTCAGGACTCTTTTCAGTCCTGGTGCGTTTAAATTCAAGAAATAAATCAACGTTCGCGAGCTCAAAAATGAGATATCAGACAAAAAATTGGATAACAGAAAAAAGCTGTTGCTGATACGTGACACAATATTATAAAAGTCTTAAGCTCTAAAGGTAGAATGACAGTTAAAGCGTTTCTGTCACGTTTGGGAAAATGACTCGATAACGAATGATCGCATCCACTCTGAAGCCGCGCGCTGCGCTGACAAGTATAATTTATTGGTGGATGTGGAAAGAGGTTCAAACAGAAACTTATCCCATACCAGGCGTCCAAGGAGAACCGAGTTCTAACGGAGTAAGAGATGTGAGTAGCCTGTGAGGCATATATAACATAAGGATCATGCTCAAGAACTAACACCATCGACAGATTTACTATGTAAGTGACAACTTTGATGAAGATGCCAGGATGCCAAGAGGTGGGAGGAAGAATGGAAGAACGTGGCAACCCTGAAAATCTACTCCTTTATCCGATGTCCTCACACGTAAAAGAGGACGTTTGCCAAAAGGTTTTTCTTGCCGTGCACTGTGCAATGGGTCTGAGACGGAAGTGAAGGCTATTCTTGCTTCCAAAAAGAGCGTTTTGGGAGCTAGCAGTAAAAAGTTCATTTGAAAGAGTAAATGGATTAACAGAGCTGAAAAGGAAGTGAAAGCATTGTGAGGTTCATTGCAGACCTGGACGTAGGACAGGGATCAGTTCCAGTATGCTGACATGATAAGTCGGACCTACACTTCGATCTTGGCTCCTCCCTCTAAAAGCTGTAGCAGCTACGATGAAATCAGCTCAATTATGCTCCTATGATCAATAAAAGCGTCTCACCAACTTACCAGCATTCCGCCATAGTCCCAAAGTGATCCTTGTATACCTTGGTTACCGTGAACTACTTATAATTCATGAACGAGCGTCGTTTGCTGCTTCATCATGCATGCTGACACTGAGCCAGCTAAATCTGGCTACGAGGTGGCAAAGCAGTAACATGCGCTCTTATGGATTGCGTCATTATGCATGCGCAGTAACTACAAGGTATTTCATGGCAACTGCTTTTTCGCAATGTCCTTGTTTGGGTCCAGAAAGAGAGAGATCGCGAAAGTATTACGTTGATGGTCGAAAATGGCCATTTTTGGAAGCATTTCACTTTGCAAAAAGTGTCCACCATTTTCAGCAACATCAAGTTGGGTTTATTGTTACAATGGAGGTCGGATTGCTCTTTCAATGCAACCATTTCTCTTTCTTAGAAGATGATTTTTTGAGGAAATTTGGTTCCCTGCTCGAGGAAACCATTGCAAAACCAAACCCTACACGCTCATGATATATTTGAGCTCATGAACACATAATGGCTCGCATGGTTTCCAGCCCATTTCTTTATCTGGTCTTGGGCAACTAGGGAAGAGACACATTCCAAAGAATGCCCATCTCTAAGGCCTAAATTGAAGTCATAGCTGAAGGCTACTTGCTTCCCCTCAGCCCTGCACAAGTTACAACCCCCGAGTTTCCGTGAAAGACCCTGTGTGTCTTGTACCTTATTAATATTAGTTCAGAAGTAGCATTAATAGCATAGGACTTCTTCTTCGTCCTTAATTTCAGTAATCCGGTTACACCACTTCTTTTGCAGAAGGGGAAGGTCCAAATCTGATATTCTACTAGGCTAGCGAAACGTATACGTACACTGAGCCGCCCCGAGAAAGCAGCTCTCGCATTAAATAATTTAGCTTGGTTGAGAGAGAGAAGAAGAGAAAGAGTGAAAGAGAGAGAAAGAGTGAGAGAGAGAGAGAGAGAGAGAGAGCGGCAGAGGGAGCTCCAAGCGGTCCACGTCCGCACACGCGGGCGCTCACCTTCACACACACACGCACACACACACACACCCATACACACACACACAGAGGCATGCAGGGCTCAGTATTTGCGTCCTCGTCTAACGAATTCGTGCAAGCTTTCACGAAATTTTGGAGGGTAGCGAACGGAGGAGGGACCGAGGGATAAAAACGTGTGATAAGCAGGCGTCCGCAGGTCTAATGTGGCCAATATGAACAGGCCTTTCTTAGCCGGGCCAGAGCGATAACGCACTGCACAGCACGTGCTGTGCGTTACAGTTCCATGTGCATAACAATGCCTCTCCCTACACTCGTTGGAGGAGATGATGGGAGTGCGTACGAGACTTTGTTTGGCCAAGGGCTAAACTCTACCAACCTAGGATTCGTTCTACTCCACCTTGAGTCCCATCAGTCTTCGTTAGCACAAAGAATGGAAGCCCATCCTTGGCTAAGCTCAACGTCACCATGAATATAAACTGTGCTCTGTGGGCAGCAAACGATGTTTCAGCTTTTAGAATAGCATAAAAAATGGGTACGCAGTACCAGAAAACTACTGTAGCGTAGCACTAAAGGTATGCATACGAGAGTCGTGCCGTTCATGGCTCAATCATGACTGTATGCTTAAGGCGTACATGATGGCTTATGCAGATATAAGCTGGCAAGAGACGTGGTCTCAACAGCAGCACCAAGCAGAAGAGGTCGCCCTCGTCTGCGGATAGCTCAGCATTCCTAGAGAGACTTTGGGCTCGGGGTGCAATTCCGCTTGTGTCAGGAAATGAGAAACAAGATGAGCGACAGCAAAAGATCTCTCTTCTCCTCCAGACCTAATTCAATTCTGCAAAAATATCGTTAGAACATGACAAGACTTTCTCATGCCAGCCACGAGTAGCAGCATTCCACTTAATACTTGAGGAGCGACCCTAGAGCGCGTTTAAGCTGATCTCGAAGCCTCTCCGTCCGGAGGTCGCCCCGAGAGAAGAACTGTCCTGCATTTTGCAGCCAGGGGATTTGAGTCGGATAAAAAAATCTGGCGGAGTAACTTTTTTTCTTCTCACAGTAGTGGCTGAGTGATGCTTAAGCAGGAGGCTGGGAAGCTTCGACGGAGAGATGTTCTGACTGCATGGACTCGGTCTCTTGGCGAGTTCGTTCGTACTTCGGGGCTCAGGTGTGACACACACACATCCTGTTCAGTGGTGCCTTTATTCTTACAGGCACGCACGGTGCGTGAGATCAAGCCAGTTCTTTTGTGCGTACCCTTCATGGGATTCTACGTTGGTGAGTACATGCAGCAGAGGGAGGTGGGGAAGAACTCTTCTGCATGGTCTCTTGAGGGCACGTTTTTTGTGTCCCACTCGTACTACCCGGGGCTCTCGAGACAGATGCATGGATGCGAGCAACCAACCGAAATGAGCTGGGTAGATCAAGCACGAAGATCCGGGTGGGGGAAGAGAACAGATGCAGGTGCACCCGTCGGCATCAGATGCATCACGCAAGAAGTCTGCAAAGGGTTAAGTCAACTACTGCTACCTATGGTATCTTTTAGCTTTAATTTTGACGTACGCCTCCAAGGACCTCTCACAGCAACTCAACGAGCTCAGCTTCATCAATATCAAGAACAATATGTCAGCAAGTATGGACTCTATAGTGAACGCGCATAAAGTGTTGCTAGCAAAATGCAAACTCATGGATCATTTTAAAGCATTTTGGAAAAGACTGTGTCTGAGGCTCATCTCAAACGTAAAAGGCTCTTCATTTTTCTCCTTGAAGTACATACGGTTTAAAGCATGATGTACAAGTAGAGGAGGAAGTAGGGACTCAAAACATCACTTAGGTGGATGAAAAATTAACTTGTATCATTTAAAGAACACATGAAACTTGCAGCTCGTTCATTTTGCGGGTTTCAACCTTTCGTCTAAGAGTCTGGGCGTTGAGGAGTACGTAACCGTCATACAGGGCGACTGATTCACCTTTTCCTTGCAACCTTGTTCAAGCACTGCAACCTTAAGGCATAGTTTCACTATTCACAACATGCTGACAAATTTTTTTGTCGACAAAATCTAGTGTAGTTTCATGCAGTACTGAAGTTCTGATTAGTTGATCCTGTCACCAAAAAAGTCTGTGCTTGAACGGGCACCGCGAACAACGCCAGCTGCAAAGCCAGAGGACGCGGAGTCTTACCTGAAGAGGGGGCTGGTGTAATACATGATGTCCATGGCAGACGAATTGAGCAGGTTTCTGAGTCCCATGATTCTCTGAGGAGTGATGTGCTTCACCATGCCCTCGTCCAGACGTAGAGATGACCTGGAGAAGAAAAGGGCGTCAGCAAGTGCTTCTGAGGCCGCCATGAAGCAAAGGGCGGTTGATTGACAGCCTGGCCTTGTCACGGCACCTCTACGCAGAGCTTAACTTTGCCAAGCAAGTCTCGCATGCCTGGCCTGCCCCGAGTCCCCACAAATGCACCGTGCATAAGCATTTCAAGCAGGAGTTGGAGCTTGCTGTGAAAGAAAAAGAACTGCTAAAGCCTCACCGCCACTCCACCGGAAAGAACTCGATTCTCTGCCCGGTGTCCCGCTGAAGGTTCGGGAAGCTCTTTGCAAGGATGGCCGAGACGTTATCCCTCAGGATGTTGGTGTTTCTGATGATGGTGGTGTCGTCCACCACTTGACCGACGCCGTGCACCACGAACACGATGTGGCTAATATCGGGAAGGCGGTCTAGAAGGAGACAAACGACGTGAGAGACTCTGTTGCTCTGGAACAAGCAGGTGCTGCTGGTGCTTTCACTTGACTAATGCCACATGTAATTATACCATACTTTAGAGACCCAAGAATGCATTCCGGCAGTGCAATAACTGCCGTGAGAGATAATAAGAGACCACTTTTAGTTATTACAATGGCGCAGAACACAGGCACAAAAAACACAATAAACTCCTGGCCTTGTTGGCGTAATACATATTAGTATTGCCTCTCGCCTATGCAGTGGACGCCATATTTCAACTCTGTTGAGCTCCAGCGCTCTTTCTTGCTCAGGGTCGGAGGAAGGAAAGTAAGAAAAAAAAGTTGGGTCAAAAAAGCTGAACTTGAGCAACGGTTCGGGCATGAGCGCAAAAAGTCCAATAGAAAACAGCGCCGTCACTCCGATAGTTTCGTCAGCAACAACCTTCAGTTTTTCCTCGGTCTCTCTCTGGCTCTCTGACAGACCAATGCTTTTTGCCGACGTCCCTGCAACCAGATTTTTTTATGCTGGGAACCTATATTTTTGTCCCCGACCCCGGGTAAAAAGTGCCACAAATAGCGAAAGTGCCCGGAAATCCAATTGTTCCAGTCGACGGCTGATTCACGCTCCCCTGCGCGGGAGAGAAAGAAAAGCAGGCTCCAACAGAGGCTTCTTTTTCCTACAATAACACACTTCTGACCATATTTTGCCCCAGTGAAACGTCGTCTGTGTGGCGCGCGCGGGGCAAAAACACCTAAGTGACGCAAGCCTGGTTGCATAGCGCAAGTAGCTGTGTACGTTTGTGCACGCCAGCTTGAAGAGCCTTGACGTACTGACTGCATACGTTAGTCTCGCTCAAGTAGCTCTGTACGCCCGATGATGGATCTTACACCTCGACGGCATTGACGACCCCAGAGGGGGGGGGGGGGAGAGGTCGTCACTGTCACGAGAGCTGCAAAAGCCAAAACAGGGCGTAACAACTGTTTCGGGCCGCAAAGACGTTTGTGCGGCTTCCTTAGTTTACTCATCTGTGTCACTTTCGGTGGGCGGCCATTTAATTGTCGGTGTGCTATGCCCTTGATCTCTTTTCAGCCCATTTAGCCTGGCACCCCAGTGTGTTTAGCGTGGGGAAAAGTGCCTATTCCGCCGATTAAGCCAGCCAAAACAGTGTGTGCAGCATGTTGCTAAGTGCTACCACCGCATAACTAGCAAGATAGAAGGGTCAATTTGGTCCGTCCAGTGGTGCCACC
>JAAUXU010180749.1_pt1 | contig 13308 bp, 13 predicted proteins | sample 7278151 | NCBI WGS metagenome assembly JAAUXU01 (sample SAMN14350113, study PRJNA611818) | marine sediment metagenome | isolation source: surface marine sediment (1.8m) | place: French Polynesia: Moorea | collected 2018-08 | reverse complement strand
CCGCTTACCCACTCGATTCAACCAGCTACTGGGCTGTGTTGGTGGGCGGATACCATGATGCAATCTGTATACGACCGGTTACTCAGACTCGGAATCGCCTTGCGCGGTAGCGACGTGCAGCAAATCTGATCCCCAGTCTACCTTTGAAGTGTGAGTGAGAACGCATGAATGACGGGGTCTAACCACAAATTTTACTCTTACTAAATCAGGGTTTGCCTACTCAGACATTGACACACTCAAGTGACACGCAGCAATGCTGTATTTTCCCCTTATACATAACATTACCTTACACGGACTTAGACTTACAGAGGAGAGATGGCACACAAGGAGGAGCTTAGAAGATCATTCTTCTAAGTTCCCTCCCAAGCAAACAGGTTACCGGACAGACACCGCAACAAGTGAACTCCACCTAATTCTACAGTACACAGCAGCCCTGTGGCCATTGTCGTCAGGCTTTTTATACTCTTCTTCTGGTCTTCATAGCTGTTGAAATCCCTCTGGCCTGCGCTAGCCATTCCTGGTGCAGATGTTAATTGCTTTTTGCTGGACTGCCCTCGTAATTGTTGAGGTCCTTCTGTCTTGCACTTGTTGCAGGTGTTGGTGATGCACCGTTGATGCCCTCGATTCCTTCAGGTGTTCTCAAATTTCACATTCTCATCTGTTCTCTTTTACATAATCAATCACTGGCTTTCTTCACGTATTCTATCATCATCTACAGTCACTTTCTCAAACTATACATTTTCTCATATATATGTATGTATACAGTTTAACTGCTTTCTGGGCTATAGTATAAACTTCTGATATATATGTATATACAGGGCTTTCATAAGATTTGATCTTGTCCCTAGTGTTAGGCGCTACTAAGGTGGTTGATCGGATCTTATGGTTGGGAACATGACGAGGAACATTAACAGAGGTTCTATATCGTTCCCAACAGCCAGCCTAGGCCAACACCTGAAGAACCTAGATAAGACATTAAACGCATACCAAAAAGCAGGGCTAAAGCTAGCTCCCCAAAAGTGTAGCTTCTTCTCACCCCAAATCACCTACCTGGGACACATAGTCGATCGGCACGGGGTCAGGCCAGTAGACTCTTACATCAAGGCCGTCAGGGATTGGGCCCTCCCTAAGTACAAAACAGAGGCAAGGGCGTTCCTAGGAATAGTGGGGTATTATAGACAGCACATTAAAGACTATGCAGAGCTAGCATGACCCTGGATGGACGTGACTGGAAAAGAGGCAGACCCAGAAAAGGAGAAGGGACCCCTAACAGTCACCCCGGAGATGAGGAAAGCGTTCGAAAGCTTGAAAGAAGCCCTCACTACAGCCCCCACGCTAGGGTTCCCTTACTTCTCAGGGCCGAAGGCAGGCCAATTCATACTAGACACTGACCTCTGCCAGACACAGACAGCCGGCATCCTGAGCCAGTTACAGAAAGGGAAAGAGGTAGTTATTGCCTACGGGTCGAAGAAATTAAATAAGAGCCAGAGGAACTACCCATCCATGAAAGGGGAGCTTTACGCAGGCATTATGTGGATGGATAAATACCAATACTACCTCCTGCATGGGCCCACTTTCAAGTGGAGGACCAACAACGTAGCCCTGAAGCATGTGCGCACTATGGAACCAAAGGGAGCCATAGTAGAAAGGTGGCTAGATATGCTGGCCACCTATGACTTTGAGGTAGAGCATAGGGCTGGGACCAAACATACCAATGCAGACGCCCTGAGCAGAGCGGGATGCCCCGAGCCAGCAGACCCAGAGGGGGAAACGGCGGTCATGGAAGTAGGAAAAGGGGCCGGAATGGGGTTACAAGTAAGAGACCTAGGCCTAGCACAAAACAAGGACCCAATTTTGAGGTGCCTTAAAGAGTGGGTGCAAAGGAAACACCAACCCTCACCGATGGAAGTGAGGGAACTCCCGGGAGAAGGAGCCACGTACGTGGGCTTCCTGAAAGACTTGGAGATAGGGGAGAACGGGATCTTAATGAGAAAACTCCCCGCTCAAGCCCTGGAACCCAGACCCAAGGTAGCCTGCGTCCCAGAGAGCCTGAAACAGGATGTCATAAGGACCACGCACGTAGAAGGAGGTCATATGGGAATCGGGACCACAGTTGATAGGCTGAAAGGGAGAGTCTACTTCCCCAAAATGAAGGCAGAAGTAGAGGACTACATTCGATCATGCTCCATATGCCAGAGGAAGACCAGGAAAAATGGGGACCAAAGGTATACCCTCGTCTCTCCCACTGCGGGGTACCCGTTCCAACGGTTACATGTAGACCTAGTGGGACCCTTGAATAAAAGCTCGCGATCACGAGCCAAATATATCCTCACTTGCAGGGATGCCTTCTCGAAATGGCCCGAAGCGTTCGCCCTCAAAGACATAGATGCCCTAACTATCGTCCGGACCTTGGAAAAGGAGATCTTTGCCCGGTACAGGTATCCAGATGCCATACACTCGGACCAAGGTCCACAGTTCATGGCAAAATTGTTCAAACAACTACAACTGCAGTTAGGCATCAAGGTTACCGACACCACAGGGTACAACCCCAAGGGGAATGGCCAAGTAGAAAGGATGCATAGGGACTTGGGCAGCATCCTGAGAGCCCTTACCACTGAGGGCGGCGACCCCTTCGCCTGGGAAGACTTGTTACCACAGGCGCTCTTCGCGCTTAGGACAGCAGTGTGCAAATCCACGGGGTTGGCCCCGTACCAAATCCTGTTCGGACGGGAATGCAGTACCCCCATAGACTCTATATTCAGATTCGTACCCCCAGAAAGGGCCCTGGGCAACCTAGAATGGGAGCAGTACTACCAGAAACTGAAAAAGAGAATAGGCAGCGTGCAGGATTACGCGCAGAAACACTTAACCCTGGCAGTAAGGAGGCAGAGGCGACAGTACCACCAGGAACAGAAGGACTTCAAACCAGGCACCAAGGTCTGGCTCTTCACACCCTTAACCCATAGGAACACCAGACACCCTACTGGACAGGGCCTTGGAGAGTCTGCGCCGAACCAGCTAGATATGAAACCATGGTTAGAATCACCCCGGATCCCAGCTGGAAGGAAGGTAGCAAATGAGGCACCCACGTAGTAAGCATAGACAGACTAAAACTATACCACAGAAATGCGACCCTCATACCAAACAACGAGGTAGACATAGAGATGAGCGACGACGAATTCACCGAGCATCTACACCTCACAGGAAGCAGTAGCAACAAGGAGCAGCAAAGGGGTAGGACGATCGGAAGCCAAAAAGGGGAGGGGAAGAAAGAGGAGTCTGAAGATGACTCCGAAGAGTTAGGACCTTCCCCTCCATCAAGACCAACAATTGTACGACCAGGGCAAGGCACCCCAGGACCAGAGACAGCCCGCAAAAGGTACCCCAAAACCCCGAAGCCTAAAAGTCAACAGCAACTCACACTCCCACTGACCAGAGCACAGTCTGCCAAAAGGAAGGCCGCGCAACACCAACAAACCCGATCTCAAACCCCCTCACCGCCGCAAACCAGAGCACAATCAGCTAAGCAACGGGCCGCCCACAAGGACCAGTCGCAAACGCCTAGGGCGGCCAGACTCAACCCAGGTTTGACACCGCAACCACGAGTAGTCCTCTCCCCCATTGACACGACGGCAACCCCCGGCCGGAATAGGGGAACCCACACACACACACCCATCCCATCAGACATGGCCAACTATTACCGCAATTACTGGAGCCCGGGTAGGGGTAGATCCTGGGGACCAACTAACAAACACCCTCCCAACCACCCCTACACCAGAATCCCCAGATCCACTGCGACCTCCAATTTAGCAGATGGGCGGGAACCCTTACCTAGAACCACTAGAAGCGGGCCCTGGATTCCACCTAGATACAACCCCAACCCTAATACCGCTACACCGCCCCAACTTCATTCTTTACCTGATGTTAGCATGGAGAGCCTTTCAGGGTTGGATGCCTTCCACCCACAACACTACGATGAGCCTCTGATTCTTGAGGGGGACGCACCCAGCCACCCTCGTCGTCACCCTCAGACTACCAGGAGGCCTCGGCCATCGACCCGGACTACTCACCCAACCCAGAGGAAGACACAGATCATGACAACCTGTGACTTATCACATCGGCTTTGTATAACCCAGTTGTCTATACTTACAGCATTTTCTTTACTTGCTGCGATATTAAAACTTTGGGGGCATACGTATGATGATGAGCATACGGAAAGTTTTACTGATTTTTCCAGGCAGTAGAGACAATCAACACTGACCGACACCATGTCCAGGCCAGCAGCGCCGACCACCCCCCTCTCCCTTATCATTACCCTTCTGACCCTGTCGGGAGAAGGGACGAACAGATTACAAGTTTACGACTGCGACAGGCCAAACACCACATGCCAGGTCATATCGATGCTGGAACCAGAAGGCTGCCCGGACCCGGAAAAGGACTATGAGGAGCCCCGACTGGAGGTGGTGCAAGTTCTGCAGTCACAGAAGGAGGCCCATGTCGCGGCTTACCGATGTTTGATCAAAAGGACAATACGGGTAACCAGATGTGGGTTCACCAGCATCTCGTATGGATCGCACATAGTAGAGTGGAGGAGAATATTGGCAATAGAGGAGGAGGACTGCAGGAGCTTGGTTGAGACAGGACAAATCAGGCTAGGCAGAAAAGGGGAAGAAAAGACGCTTACCATCAGGTGCAGCGGGACCTTAACAGTCACTATCTTTACGAAAGGTGACCTAGACAGGGACGGGAATTGCAAACACGCCAACTTCGTGTCCAGAGGACAGCACTATACAAAGTCCTACGAACAGACCACCTACGAAATCACGGCGGAAACCATCAAAGCTCAGTACCACAGCCTCGTGGACACCATCATATTGGAGGGAGGCGTATGGGGTAGATACTCGGATGGGCACTTGCACGACAACCAATTAGGAACAGTAGTATGGGACACCCAGCCGGCCAACTGCACCGATACATTTTCACAGGTTTACATGGGAAAGGTTAGACTGTTCAAACACAAGGAACGCAAGGACCAAGGGGGACCAGCACTGCTAGGGAATTCGATCATTATGTTAGACCATGAGATAGGGGAAGCGGCTGGGGTGAAAGAGGCAAAATACACGGGGCTCGTACTGAGGTATCCCGAGGATGTGTGCAGCCACAGATGCCATGCCACCCAGGTGGCCAGCCTGATAGTCTGCTTCGTCAAAGACAACCAGACAATAGGAGAAGTCAAGTGGCAAACAGACTTTCCCGTGCACCTTATAGCGCAACAAACACAGCTAGGTTATACACACCTAGCCACGAACCTCCGCATGTATAGGAGCTTCGCCACCATCCACCGTAAGATCTGCGAGATAGAGAGGAAGACCTTAGAGAATGTGCTTACGACACTAGCAGGGGGACAGAATCGGTACGCGTTACACTCCCTCCTAGGACCAGGACATAGGGTTACCCACCTGGGGGCAGTAGCCTACATTTACAAGTGCAAACCCGTCAACGCAGCACGAGCAGAACATTGCAACTGCACCCAAGAGATCCCAGTGCGATTAGGCAATACTAACTGAACTATAAGATTTGCAGACCCTATCACACGAGTCCTTTCGGAATATGTGACAGTCGTCCCCTGCGACTCACTGGCGCTGGTGAGGTGGTTCGTGGACGGCATGTGGTTCTGTGCCCATCCGGAGGTGGAGATCTGCGCTGTAAAACCCAAGCAGCTGGCGCCTGGGCCCTACCAGATGGAGCAAGGAGACTTCACCTTGGGCCTATCGGGCAGCATCATCTCCGAAGACCAGCTGGAGCGGCACCACCTAGCTGAGCTCATCCTGCACTCACGGGAAGTGCAGTCCGCAGCTAATTCCGCCTATGCCAACCAGCACGGCCATCGGGACGATGACGGCGTCTGGATTATTGGACCCAGCATCTCTGACCAGGCCCTACAGGCCCTGGAACATAATTTCTTGACTAAAGTTTCTATTCTCATCCCAATCATAGGCTGAGCCTGGCCCTGGATCACAGGAGTGGGAATGTGCTTGGCTCTCCTACAAAGTTTGGGAGGCTGCCTGGCCAGGATCTACCTGGCCTACCGGATGAAGGGCTTTGGGCTCTGGTTGATCCCAGCCGCCCTTGGCATCGCAATGACACTGGTCATCATCGCGGTGACCATCCTCAGACGGATCTGGGCTGACTTGGCCTCGGGCAGGATCCCAGGGACTTCTGCAGCGGACGACCCAGACGACTCAGACCTGAGGGGACCGAAACCTTCACCCAAAGCCCCGGAACCCCCAGCACAAGGTTGGAAAGCCTTGCAGGAACAACTGGGCCAGATCGACGAACCACCAGTTAAGAGGATGGCCTGTTCCTAGCCATCCCAGTCCCGGCCTGGATGAAGGCTCGAAGCTCAAAAGATCGGGCTGAGCCCTTGAGGGGGACGTGAAGCATGCGGCCTTCACCTTAACGTAGACTGTGATTACAGGATCATGGATGCCACGGCGCAGTATAGGATAGCGATGTATTGATAGACCATATCCGCCACTAGGCATGTGCTTAGCTTGTATCCAGTAGCACGCTATAGATGTAGTCTGTACAGTTAGAGCTGTGGCCACCAGAGGGCGCGAGCGTAGGGAGCGCACTCCTTCTCCCCTAGGACAGAGGAGTGGCTGACCGGGTATGGCAGCAGGGGAGCTGGCCAGCCCAAGGGAGAAGAAGGAGAGAGGCAGTCTCTTGGGGGTTCGAGGAGAACACATCTTCATTACCTTGTGTGAACGAGAATAAAGTCATGGCTCCAGTCCGGCATAATGGTGTATTACTTAAGAGTACCAGTCCTGACTCCGGAGAAAGGCGCGAAGGGAAATGCGCCCATAGCACTCCTCGGCGAGATGCTACACTAGAGGTGCACACAAGGGTGTAGAACACTCCCGAAGAAGCAATGACAGAGCAGAGAGAGTTGAGGAGACGAATGGATGGACAACCACCACTAAGAATCCCAACCATAATGCCGTCACAAGACCAGGAAATACTCGTTGAAGAGTACTGGAAGGTATTATGGAACGGGTCCAAAGTACAGAAAGACTAAGGGCAATAACCCGAGAACACGCAGCTGTGACATCACCAGAAAATGAGGTCACCAGACATAAACAAGCCACAAAGGCAACGGAAGATTGTGGCGATAAGAACTCAGAGCAGCTTGCAAGCGGGGAAGAAACAGACGGACTCGCTGCAACGGACCACCTAGAGGGTGAAAAGCGTCCTGACCGGAGGCCACGTGCATTGCACACAATGGTGTAGATCTACACCACAAAAACGGGCGAGATAAGAACCGAGAGTACCACAAGGAAGGGAAAGCAGAGAAGCAGACCCACACGTGGATCCCAGGACAAGGACCAAAGAACCTTGAATGGGGACAAAGGAATTGGAACCAGACATGAACGCACTGTTCACGGAGCCAGACACAACAGTAGAAGTGCACGTGCAACCAGAAGGGATACAATTGGCACAAGGCCAACAGACATAGGCCATTGTTGTGAACAAGTACGACCAGACAAAGGAACGAGGTCATACAGATGTCGCCACTGGCTGAACGAAACCAAACCACAAAGGGACGATACTACAGCCAGACACAGACAAGGCGTTTAGAGGAAACGCACCTGCACCCAAGGGACAAAGGAATAAGCCCAGCGATGACCAAATATGGCCAGCCAGAGAAGGAACCGTCCAAGCCAAAAGATTGGTATCGTGGAGGAACACTTATGCCTGTAGAGGCACCACACCCACGAAAAGAGTGGTACCACGAGAACACATGTGTCTGTACGAAAGCACCATACCCATGAGGACAAAGAGGGCTGCTCAACAATCACTAGAAGTGGCAAGACGAGCCAAGAGTGGTACGCCCCAGACTGGGACGAAAATAACAAAGGATACTATGCACCTCCAACAGCTGGCAGTACCAACTGAAGTATAAAAGGAGAGCCAGCCAACAAAGCAAAAGACTTACCCTTGGGAGGTCAAAGTAAGATGAAGTCTTGAGCGGACTGCTGAAGAGACAACATCCCCGTAAGCACCCTACGCACTAAGCGAACTAAGCAGTAGGGAACATGTCCGGACATTGGAATGACAGGAGAGGACAGGTGAATAGGCGAGAGGCCTCTTCTGGGATTCTGGAATGCTTCTGCTGCTGCAGTTAGCCCCCCCTCAGAGGACAGGGCAAGCCCCTAGCAGGGGAAGTGAAGTGGGGCTAGGAGCATAACATAGAATGTACATAGTAGGAGTACAATGGTATTGTACATGTACCTTAGAATGTATATAGTAGGAATCAATAAGGGTGTGTTAGCACTACACACCTACCCTTCCCTTGAGCTGTCACAGCAGCAGCTGCACTAGCCAGGCAGGCACCCCAGCAGCTGACCGCTAGCGGGGGAAGTGCAACCACAGGAGTGCACGCAGTACGAGCACTCCTTCCTTTGTGTATGTAGCAGTAGCCTGTAGCAGTAGCTAGAGGGGGCAGTTGTTCTGAGATCTTTGTAAAGATCACTTGTGTGTCCTGTCTATCGCGTACATGTTGTGTGTGTTGGTGTGTGTTGTATCTGTGAATACAAGTATGTCTCCGTCCCCTACATACACTCCTACCTCTCCATGGCACTACTCAGTAGACCCACTGGCCGATGCTACACTTTACTATGCTGGAATATCCCATGGAAGATGTTCCAAACCATATGGAGGCACCCCAGTAATGACCTTGGGCCGGACGTAGGATGAGACACAAAGGAGGAAAGGACCCATAGGCTCAGGGGGCCCGACCTTGGCTTGAGCCTAGGTCGGGCCCCCCTGAACATGGCCAGCTCTACCCACATGATGAATGGGCCGAGGATGAGAACCGAGGAGACCACAGGCTGCCCAACAAGAAGACCATAGTCAGGATCCCATTTGCTGGCCTCAACCAGTTCCCTAGGGCTCCTAGGACTTCTTCCACTCAGGAATCGGGGCAGGCCCCTCGCGGGGGAGGTGGAGTGGGGCTCGCCTAGTGAAGTGGACTCAGCTTCATAATGATCAATGTGCCTATCACTATACACTTACCCTTCCCCACGGCTCTACGCAGTCCACTACAGGTAGCGGTCAGCTATTGGCTGGAGAGGTGCAGGCTGACTGCTCGAAGGGGAAGGCTGACGGGGGGAGCATGAGGCCAGGGGAGCGCTCCGTAACATACTGTGTAGAGTCAGTTATCTCTCGACATTGTACGTATCCACAAGTGTCAGGTAAATACACCATGAAGATAACATGTCTGGCGAGTCTCCTCAATATCGAGCTACCCCATCTACTTACTACATGGTTAGCCTAAGGCCTACGTGCTACCCACTGGCCGCCGCCAGAGTTGTGAAGCCACTGGGTAATTTGGGCAACTTGGGTACTTGGGCAGAGAAAAACGTAGCTGATGATTGCTGAGGTGCGGGAAAGACCATAGTAGAGGTCAAGGACATCGCTACAGTTCATAGAAACGTCATCACTACTGTTCAGTTATCACTTGAATTGGGCGAGTTGGGCAGATTGGAGCAGATTGGGCCGAATGGGGCAGCAGGGAGAAGAACGTAGCAGAGGTTTGGGGACGTCACTACAGTTCCTTGAAGCAATCACTTGAAGCAATCCACTTTCCCAATGGCTATATCCACAAGGTTGCATGTGTTCGCGACACCATGTTCTATTTCATACTAAAGTTATATTTCAAGCCAAGCAATATTTAGGTCAAGCATCAGCATGAGCATCAGCATCTGGAGTTGCAATGCAAACATAATTAGACTGGAATCCAATGTGAGGAGACAGGTTAGAGGTAGACCCAGGGTAGAGATGGGTCAACATCATCATGATATAACACTTCATTAGAAACGCGTAATAAGAAATGTGTGTATGAATATGTCTTGACATACATCTATTGACTGCTAACATTACAACACGCTGCAACAGCATAGTGCTATCAATGCTGCATTTTTTTTCGAGAGAGATTGATACGAGGTGGAGAATGCTGCTGCCATTGTGTGAAAAAGAAAAACGCTCACTTGATTTCGAGGGATGTCATCCACTATGCGAAAAAAAGACCATTTGTACCGCTACTTCTAAACTCATTTGTAGTGCAATTCATTTGCGCTCGACTAACATCCACGTCTCATTTTTATATCCAGCCATGAGCCTTTAAAATATTGACCTTATACTGGGAGGACTGGAGGCTCATAGGAGCTGAGTGATAAACGTAGGCTCTACTTTTGTCTTAATTGTGAATGTTCTAAGCGCTCAACTGTAGTATGCGCTTCCACAGCAAACTGACGTACAAGCTTTTATGGTAGCACTACATAAGGCTCAGTACGAGGAGGGAAAGTTCTGTTAAGCTGCGCGAGAGAGAAAGAGAGAGAGGAGAGGGCCCTTTCGCTTAGTAAAAATACCGTACTGCTATACCATAGCAGTACTCATGCGTACGTAGCACTACGAGAACCACTATTGCTCTCGTAATAGAAAGTGTGCGTGTGGGTGGGTGGGTCCACGCGCAAGGGGAAGAGGCAGCAGAAAACGGACTGCGAGAGTTTCCCAAACTTCGCGCAGGCTCGTGTGGGCACCATGAGGAGAACATGGGGAGGAAGGAGTGGGGGAAGGGGAGGAAGAGGCTCATGGAAGGAGAAGAACCCGCGGCTCCACCTCACTGCTTTTTGCTCCTCTCTCCCTCTCTCTTTACACCCACTCACCCATCCAGCCAGCCACCCACCCATCCACACGCGCACACACACACACGCACGCACACACAAATGCAAGTGTGGGCGCACCAAGGAAAGAGTGTACCCACGCCCCGTGTGACATGGCCCGATAGTAGGGAAGAGAGCCCCTTATGTCGCTCTCCTCCTTTCGAAGGGGGGAGCTATGTTGCTACTGCTAGCTACGTACTACACCTCGCCTTTCTTGGGCTGCCCCGACGCCCAGAGTGAGAGAGAGGCCTTCTTCTCTCTCTGTCTCGTGCTAAGCGCGAGCGCCTTCGCCTTCCCCGCTTCCTCCACCAGCGTCGTCATCGCCGCCGGGCAGAGAAAGGGAGGGACGCAGTTGAGCGCTGAAGACACAGCTGAGAGGAGCAAGGAAGAGGGCAAGTGGCAAGAGAAGAAGAATCATTATTGCATGCCCTCAATACAAAAAAGGCCTCTTGCCCCTTCACTGGTTTTCTAACGCCGACCATGTGATGCAGGAAAAAACAATGGTTGAAAAAGAATCTTCCTTCTGCCACCGAGATAAGAGTGGAGGCCTTGCTGGCCTGTTTTCTGGTCGGAGAAAGAGGCCACGAGGCAGGCTGGACAGGAGGTGGTGTAGATCTTGGAGAAGAAGTTCTCAACGCCTGCCTTGAGTCACCTATTTTGCTAAGGAGGGAAAGAGTAATGCTGACTTTGACCCACTTTAAATGATGCACGTGTGCCAATTCTCCATCTGTGCCCAAACTAATACTCATTCTTTTATGTAGAGACTCAAGAAGAAATGCTCTAGAAGACTCATTATGTAAGATGCCATAAGTGATGTGGGGAAACAGGTTTGAGATGGTGAGAAAACACTTACTGATACGTGCTGCCAAGTCGTGAGTGCTACATAGCTGCCAAATACCTTAATCATTCTCTTCAAGACACCAGTGAGTTAAAAAATTCCTTCTTCCCCGCCTTGGCATCTCAAGTAAATCAATCACTAACTAAAGTGCAAGTGTACGTGCGCAGAGGGGATAGGAAGTCAAGAGGGACAACGAACGTATGCGTTGATGGTTTTGGGGTTCCAAAGAGGCCAGAAAGTGACGACATACAAGTAAGTGCACGCAGTTGTTAATTCGACATTGAAGTTGCTTTAAAAACGTGTTATAAAGCCCGTACGTATAAGAACAATGTCTGCATTGTACTTTATGTCAGCGCATAGATGGGAGAACATCTTCCAGAAAGCTCCATACCACTTAGTGCAGTTTACTCCAGCACAGTAATCGGTAGGGTGCTCGACTTCCTCATAATCCGTGTACACATGTACGTGCAATACGGTAAGGAGCACGTGGCGAAAATGTCGTCTATGGAGGGCAAGAATGAAGAACATGTCGCGATTTGACGAAGTAATGCCGTCAATGCGCAAAAGGCGATTGACTTTCTAAACTTACAGTAAGGTAAGAAATGATCACCTTGTGTGCACGCGGGCGTGTTATTTCTATACCTTATTGAGTCAGAAATAGACATGTGATAGTAAGCTCAATATATGGAAAAAGCTGAGGGCTCTACTGGAACACTGAAGTATGGTAAGTGATGGATCTTCGTTTATGTACGTGTGAGGAAAATAGTATGTAAACATAGACTATGCCACTTTTTCTCTTTTCCTCCCACTCAGAACTGCATTAGTATTTATTTATTCAAGAAGTTTCTTGAATGTTCTCACGACGAAAGCAACGCTCAGGCGATACTTTAGGTAGAGCACTGTACGCTACTTTATCTCTTTGACAATTGAGGCCAATGGTCTTTCTATTGAAAGCGATCCCTCAATGGGACAATAGAATAAGAAGTGGAGCATTGAAGAGCGTAAGCAAACTCGACCGCATGAATAGGCTTGTATGGGATTAGTTAATTTAGGCGTTCAACTTCCGGTGGGGTTAGGGCCAAACAACTTCCAGCAGATAAATCAATTGCGCAAACTATATTTTTTGGCCTTTGAGGCGCGTAACGTCGTCGTGTGCCAAGTTGCAGTTACGTTAAATCAAGCGACCTTTTGCATGTTGGGGGACCGCCGCTCGTAAGGAACAGTGGCGGCGACTTAAGAGGTTAAGATCAAAACAATTATTTGTGCTTTGGGCGACAAGAAATCGATGGCTTTTGAGTGTTCAAGCATGTGTAGACGGAGGAACTAAATTGACCTCGCTCAGCCCACGTACATACATTTACTGCTCCAGTACAGTGGGAAATATTAATCATTAATCGCCAACTTATCGCGCATTAATGTAAGTCACATTGTATAGACCTCCCATGCTATGAGCATTTATGAATGCTCCCTTAATGGCCCACTTCAGCGCCCTTAAGCGAGTGGACTCGAGTCACGACTTACTGTTTGCTTCTCTGCAGGATCGGAACATGCTTTAGCACAAAATTTGAATATACGTTTCATCACCCAAAAATACTCTCAGAAACCCATGGAAACCTTTTGAAACTTGGTCCTAATCCATGTGCAGCTTGTGCGGCTTGTGCGGCTTGTGCAGCTTGTGCGGCGTGTGCGGCTTGTGCGGCTTGGGCGGCTTGTGCGGGTTGGGCGGCGGGTGAGGGTTGTGCGGGG
>JAAUXU010071951.1_pt1 | contig 13315 bp, 12 predicted proteins | sample 7278151 | NCBI WGS metagenome assembly JAAUXU01 (sample SAMN14350113, study PRJNA611818) | marine sediment metagenome | isolation source: surface marine sediment (1.8m) | place: French Polynesia: Moorea | collected 2018-08 | reverse complement strand
TATATCATATCTTTAGTATCTAAGAACGAGTGCAGTTTTAAGCTTAAGATCAGCCACCACTACTCGAGCTCCGCGGCACGTACCTCTAAGACTTGGTGTAAGCGTACTTTGTTTGGGTATGAGCACTTTGTCCTGGGTCGCTTACGCTGTATCGTTATCGTAAGGACACGCGTAATGCTGCCCTTCTCTCTGTTCCTTGAGGATGTCACCCGCAGTGCCCTTGGCCTTCTTGCGGCTGGCAGCTATCTCCCTCAACAAGGTTTGTTCTTGCACGGCCAATAACAGAGAAAGCCTCATCCGAGGCAGAGACTACGAAGATCAGCTCAGGGACCAGTCAGCCATTTTCCAAGTCAGGATGACGAACTTGGCGGCAAAATAAAGTCACTTGCGCTGAATAACCCTCTCACAAGCACTACGGACTTGACCAGGAGCATGCTGAGTTTGTCGTCTTGAACATCATGGCCACGTCAGTCATAGTCATGAACTGGCACCATCGAACTCGCAGATTTCTCCTAGCTGATCCCTGACCCTGAAGCTGTTGGCGTTCCTGCCAGTCAGGCTGTAATATGTGAAGAGGGCATTAAACTCATTGTCAACACATACATGGAGCTCATTGCCTGCCACCATCTGACATGGATTTAGAGGTATAAGCCAAACAGGTGTGGAGGGGGCTTGTGACTGCAAGACTCTCTGGCACAGTGTGAGGACTCACCTTTTGACCAGCACCAAAGACTAGCTGACAGGATAACCAAAGGCACTGCACCTGCCTCCAAAATTTGATCAAATGAGCATGAGAGTGTTGTTGGTTTGGCTGCATAATAAGCTCATGTCAGATCTTTGACGGAAGGGCGAGAATTTCGAATTGTACCTGCGATGTACTGCCTACGGGTGATCTCATCTAGTGTAATCAAAGGCATCCCAAATATCTAGCGCTTTTAGAAGCAGCATTGACGTCATCGTTGAGCTTAAAGAATGCCACGTCGAGGCCTAAGTCTTCAGTCAGAGGTCATTTTGATGATCAAACATATTGCAGTGTCGATGTCTGTTTTTTCTAGTTGACAAAGTTGGAACGAAAATTAAAGTGTTCTACCCGACTTGATCACCCCTGTAGAACATGCTAGTGCTAATCTTGGTGATGTTTCAGTTGATTGTTATCGAATTTGAATCGACACCGGTGTCACGAAGGTAATAGACCAACACTTTTAAAGTAGAACTTTAGTCAGCCGAGAGACGTCATAGGGTCTTTTCTAGTAATACTGACGTGTCAAAATTTCACGATGCTGGTCAAAAAAGAAAAGAAGAACCATCTTGAGAATCTCTGGTGGGCCTCATAGAGAACGGTCCTTCGAATGCCCCTGGCGGTGCTGCAGCAGTAAATGTGGATGCTCAGCAGCCCCACCAGTGAAAATATTCGTAAGAAAATTGGAACAAAGTGAAAACTTCTTGTAGTGCTACCCTCCTGGGCAAGATGTGCTAATACTTATTTCCAGTCTGAAGCATGACTGAACTTCATTTTGTTAGAGGCTCTAAGTTTAGGCCATCAAGTGTATCAATGACTTTCAGCGCAGCCTCATTTGTCAATCAACTTTTCCTTTAGTGGCAATCACACTTTACCGCGTCCTCCAAGAAGGTCCCTTGGTCCATTTCCTTGGCGGCCTCATTGCGCCGTTGAATGTGGACCAATTGCAGTCTGATGTGGCGGGATGTCATTTTCCACATCCGCCGCAGCTGCCAGTGACTATGCATTCTGAGAATGAAGAAAAAGTTCTCATCATGGCCATGGTCCCGCCCGAATATCCAAACACGTAGTGCCAAATCTGTAGTGCTGTTTGCACACCAACAATTGCAGATCGTCTATCTGGAATCGAGCACATCGATAGTTCAGAGAGGTAGAAGAGAAATCTTAAGCAGCAGCACACTGCAAGTTCAAATCAGCTGGCCATAATTGGACTTCGAGCCTGGATGACTCGAGCAAAGAAGTCCACATACTTAAGCATACGGCTGAGAAATACTGTCTACCTTTGTTAGGTTACGTCCCCATTGTCGAGCAGACGTTGTGTTGTGCAATATATCGTATTGATATTGCACGTCGCGACATATAAAGATATATCGCAAATATCATACAATGCTTCTCGCATGCAATGCTGAAAGAAGTAGGAGACAATGCTGGGAAAAACCTGATTGTCCGTGAACCATATGTCCCCCCCCTCCCTACCGTGTAGAGGGCATAAAGTGGACAAAAAAGCAAGGGAAAACCTCAAGATTTTGAAGTGGCTGGTTGAATTTTTGAAGTATCAGCAAAATAATCATGTTGACAATTGTGTGGGCATTAGCATATTGTGTCGCCAAATATCGAATAATTTGTGATATCGCAGTCTTGGAGCAGACTTCCTGTTAAGCGCACGTACGTAGCGTACCATGCACGTCCTGGAAATGCCAGCTACCCATTACTTAGATAGGGATGCATAGGTCACTTTTGCGTCGTCGGAGGCGCACTTCAAGGTGAAAGCCACCGACTGTTTGCTTTTTTCGCCGAGAATGCACAACCCATTCTGATTTGGCGTTGCTTGCTCAGGCGACGACACCGTCGACCGACTGCACGACAACTAATGTACGAACGTTTGCATTTGGCGACATATTTTTGTTATGCAGCACGCGCATGTAAACGAGTATTGCGTGATACGACATAATTACTTGTACTTGTTTTGCCTGGTGTGGACTTAAAAACGTCGGTCTCGGTTATCAGTCAGTTGTACTTTGTCAGAGTCGGTAAAATGCTGCAAAAAAGGTACCTTCACTGTGACTGGGAGTAGTCGAGTAGTGAACTCTATACCGGGGCACAGGGAACCTGTGTTTGATTTTTTTCAAATTTGACAATTTATTTTTGTCCGTATTAAAAGCGATTTCCTACCAGCTCCAGTGCCATGTTATTACGCAAAACTTAAGTAAACGGCCTTATTTCTCATTCTGATGCTTTTGCTGCTTTGAGCAGTGAATCCAGAGTCAAGAGAAATAGTCGATTTTGTCACAGACTTCTCAGGCCACCACATCAGCATCAGCTCATTTTTTTTATGCGGTGCAGTCAGTGCAACAGTTCAGACAGTCGGTGCCAAAATCGACTGTTCCCTCGACTCGAGTCTTGAGGGAAATATCCAGGTAGGGAAAAAAGGAGTCGAGCACTAGTGTATTGAGCTCGATTAGTGCCAACCCCATCGTCTCCAACAGTGACCAGAAAATAGCCGCAACAGAAAAACACCTTGACACTGAATGGCCATGAAAACCCATGTCACCTAACACAACCTATGCAGTCCACCAATGGCTCACTTAGACCGAAGTCTGGGTAGAGTGGTGCTTATGCATCTATGCATGACCACTTCCTTTTACGTCATGGTATAAAAAGGTTGTGAGGTCCTTCTGTGACTTCTCTCCGTAGCATGCGTAGCATACGGAAAAATCAATGACTAGCTCGCCAGCCCTGCCACTAACTCTATAATCTGAGTACAGTGCAACATGTGCAATGTACACAAAATCATTGTTACTAATTCATCTTTGTGACACTTATTGCAATCGATCACAATGAATGGTTAATGATAACGATGCTGCTGCTGATAATAATACTGATGTATTGGTCATTACTCATGACTATGCTCCAACCTCAGCTCTCGTTTTTCAATATAGTTTGAACTTTGACGCGGACGATTTGGCGGAAGTCTGCCATAGGCAAGAATATTGCAAAAAACAAGGATAGGTCACAATGCTATGGGTCCACAGACTTGTCGGTGTATGTTCAAAGGTGGCTTTGTTCATGGAACGCCTTTGACCCTTCGTGGCTTTAAACTTGGTGCTGTGGTTCATAAGTACTTTTCTTCATACTTGAGTGCAGGACCCCCAAGCACTCGAGTGCTTCACTCTACAATTGTGCAGGCTTCCAGGATTACCTCACCATGCTGGGGTCTTAACGTCAGTATGGAGTATTACATTTTCAGGTCCTTTCGCAGCCAATCAATCTCCTTGAATTTCGTCTTCGGTTGCATCTTCCTCTTCTTCATCGCCCCAGTGCACTGATGCATTAGTAGATGTATACATATGATGCCAAGTATTGAGCTTGACCCAATTAATACACACGTATGAACATACATTAATGATGCACACAGCAGTGGTTTACAAGAACCTCGACTGCTCTGACCAGACAAGAAGAACACAACTTCCCTTTCAGTGCTGTTTTGAAGACGAATGAAACTTTCTCTACCCACCGGTTTAAGGCCGAATGCAACTTCCTCCACCCTATTGTCATAGCTCCACAGTAGCTGTACTAACAAGCGGCATTTCCATTCAGGTGGGCTCTAATTTTGAAGGTCGAGAGATCCTGGGCTATGCTAATCACCCCCCTTAACGTGGTCCTGGAAGTCAAGAGTGGAGACTGATTTGTCTTGAACTCAGCTCTGGCATCAATTGACAATAGACAGAATGATGCTGGCGCAAAAAAGGAGGCAAGAAGAGGAATAAGGAGAAAGAATCCGACCGTTCCACAATGAGCAACCACGGTTTTCTCGACTCAGCCGATCAGTGCGGCGCTTTCTTTCTCTCGGTACTGAAGGAGGTGGCGTTTGCGCTCTCTCGCTCTCGGCTTCAGCTTCTTTCCACGCTCCCTGAGCTCAATATCGAGAGTGACTCCGTCGGGATCACACACGGACTCCGCGCGTCCAAGAGGGAAGAGAAAAAAAGGACACCATTTCCTTTTCTCCTCATATCTTTCCGATATCAAATCAGCGTCCGATATTCGCGTCTTCCGCTGTGCATATGAGTGTGAAGGGGAGGGGGGAGAAGGCCAAACCCACCTGGAGGAAGGAAGAGCAGCTGCAGCTTTGGTGCAAAAGAACCCACCCACCCACTCACCCCAAAAAACATCCCAAAAAGCAACTGAGCCGAGGAAAAAGCTCTCTTGGCACCTTTTCCCCCCTTCAGCCTGGGTGCGCGCACAAAGCAGCTTTTGAAGTTAAATGTGGTCAATGACAAAGATTTTTCTCCGGAGATCTGTTGAAGCCTTGACAGGACTGTGACAGGTCCGACAGATTTGACAGACACGTGTGTGTTTCTCTATTCGCACCAGCAGTGGGAGCAGCAGGGGGAAGGAGAGGAAGATCCGTGAGTGGAAAAAAGTGAAGGAAAGTGACACACAAAGAAGGCCCAAGGCGCAGATCTGGTCTGAGAGAGCGGAGGAAGGACGAAAATCACTCGTCTGCATCTGCACCCAGCCCTCTGATGGTGCCAGTAGTGAGAGGTACTAATGCAGTCCTCGTTCTTCTGTCTCTCTGTCCGAGTAATTTCCCTTCTTGCACTCTCGGAGTCGGCGTTTCCTTGTACACTTTCAGACCTATGGCAAAAGGAGGGGGAGGGGGGGGGAACAGGGTTTCTTACCCCTTTCTTTTCCCCATCTCCAGGAAGAGAAAGGAAATTGCAACCTATTACTTTTCCCTTGCTATTCTCAAAGCGACATTTCCGACGGCGGAAAAAAAGGCCTGCAGGCAATCGCAGTACTTAACTGCGCCAACTCTTTGCAATTCCTCTCTTTTTCTTTTGCAGACACCGTAAGAGAATAAAGGATTCCATCGGAGTGAGAAAATTCGTCTTTGCCCGAGCCACTCGCGCACACAAGAAAATTTAGTGACGAAAAGGAGGGCGACTCCAGGCAGTTTCCCCCCTTTTTTGCTTCTTTCACGGTCATCGTTTGGGCCTCACTTTAGAACGTGCTGGCAGACCTTTTCTCATCTAACTGGTGTGTGCGTGTGTGTGTGAGAGAGAGAAGATAAAGGTAGAAAAAAGGGAGACCGAGGCATTTTTCCACTACTTCTCGATCCCTGCGAATCCAAGAGGGACATTTCTTGAGAAGAGCAAAGAGAGACCTGCGCAGGGTTATTACTGATATCAGAGAAATATAGCTGGAGAAGAAGAATCCACATCATCCTTCATCTCATTCGCAGAGTAAAAAAAAACGAGGCAGGAGGTGGCCTTTGACCGTAAAGGAATTTCTTGAGGAAAAGACCCCAGTACAGCCTTTGCCTGGTTTTTTTTTTAAAAAAAGACTCTAGTGCTCTGCCACATCATTGATCTCTGCAGAATAAGAGTCTAATCGAGTGTGACGAAGTCACGAACTACCAAAGGAAAGTGAAAAGTTGCAAAGCGAGAAGACGGAGGTATCCGCCGCTGTGTGGAGGATCAGCATCCCATTCAGAGAAGGTATGGACTTATGTACGGATATATTTCCGTAGTGAAAGTTTCGAATCTACTGTGTCAGGTATTTCCGAGCAAATGTGGCAACGAAATACCAACAAACTCTTGTCAGTATATTAAGTTCACCCGGCCAAAAGAAAAAGAAAAAAAATGTCTACCAAAGAAAATTAACGAAAGGATCTACTTCACTCATAGCTCATTGAGCTCGGGACCAACTGTTGTGCTCACTGTGAATCTCCACTCTTCATTTGTCATTGGGGTTCCCCCCTCCTTTCCTCCCTCCTCCCTCTCTTTGTGTGCCAGATTCCCCCTTCTTGCGACCAACTTTGTTAGGCAAAGTATCTTCATAAATTTAGGAGGTAATGGTGCATGCGCGCACCGCATAAGAAACCAAGACGGGCTTTTCGCTCGCTCGTTTACTCTCATGCCGCATTTTACTGTCTCCAAGCCACTCACACATTCGCTATCGCGCACCAAATAGTATCATGCAGTGCTGTGCTGTGCAGTTCAGTGCCAGAACAAGATTGTCTGCAAAGTGCCAAGGAACGTTCTCATGGTTGTCTGCACACTCATTATTCCTTTCAGTCGAGAGTCTTGGATCATGGGCTTGAGTGCCAGTTTTTTTTTTTTTTTTGGTTCTGAGTAATGCATTTATTTCTCTCGGACAGCATTGCCCCATGCTTAGTGGCCCAAAAGCTGAAACAAACGGGTTTCATTATTTTTGCCGACACTGGCATAAATCATAAAAGCAGGGCCTTTTTGGCACCGGTGCCATACTGGGGAATTTCAGCTCGGAACGAGGGGAAATTGCATGAAAATCATGACAGCTCTCCTCTTTCATCAGTTTGTGGACTACAGTACAAGCAAGGAGGGGGGAGGGCTTAGTGCTAATTTTCCTTTCCTGGACCCTGAAAAGTGTTGCGAAACTTCGGCCTGAGCGCTTGGGCCCACATTATAGGAGCATAAAAGGCAAAGGAGGTTGGACTGTGTGGATGTGAGTCGTGAGGCTTGCGTGAGTTCTCATAAGTCGCCACCACTGGGCTATGACAAAGAAAGGCTATTCGAACAAACCTTTCCTTTATCTTGAACAAGGTGCGCGTGGTTACTTTCAGCAAGGCAACGAACTTTGTGTACTGTCACAAATGAGAGCTCATTAGTCGAGTTATTGTATTCAGGCTGTCCACAATTTCAGCTCTGAACATACGCATTTACACATGCAAAGGAGACTGTTGTGGGCACATTGGGAGCTGTACATGCCCCAGTACCCTTATGGGAGTAGATCCACACCCACACGCACAAACACGCGACTATAGTTAATAATCGGGGACGAGGCACTTTTCCCCTGCGCGTATTTATGACTCGTACTTTCTTCTTGAAGACGTCTCGCTCCAACTGGTCTTCTGCTTCCAGCATGTTGCTAGCTCCTTGGAGGTCTAGTTGGGCAGCCAGCACAACCTCGCTCGAGCACTTCTCACACAACGTATGACATGAAGAGGCGTCGTTTACTATCGCAGTATGGCTGAAGGTGGTAGAAGCCACTAATGTTGTTGGGACACCGCAGATTTATTAATAACTCATCTGTCGCAACGCACACTCGCACCTAATGAGCCGCCCGCTATGCACGCGTATTATGTTCCGGTAAGTGCAATGTACGACGTACTGAACACAGAGATAATTCTACCTTGTGTATTGTACACGCTGGAATGATAAAGTCCTAGCACGACTCACTTTCACACACGTGCAGATGAATATGCCAGAGAGGCTCTAACAAATGAGCAGAAAACGACGTTTGCAAGCTTCCTATTTCACTCACACTTGGGACTTTCGTATACGCTGTAGGATGGTACTTATAACTCTTCTGCGCACCCAACTGTGAACGAACATAGACAGTTGTTTTAATAAGACAATTAAAGCTAGGCCTCGTGTACGCATGGTCTTTATATGCGTACATTTACTCTCGTACCACGTACACAACGGGCTTCTATAAACCGAGCAGAAAATATAGGAACGTTAGGCAAATTGAAGTTTACTATATGCAATTTCAAAGAGAAGGACTAGAAATTTATTGATTGCATAGATTGCATGACTGATCTTAATAGTCTTCCTTGGTGAAATGCCTGCTTTCAAACATCAATAACCTTCTGGGCCTCACTCATCTGACTGCATAAATCCACTTGGAACTGGCCTTTACTTCCCCTGTTTTGCATGAGATTCAGCAGTGGTCTCGATGATCTCATATCGTCTCAATCACTAAGTATCAAATGTTGTCTACTGACGCGCTCACAGTCCGCTGAAGGGTGGGAGAGAGCACAGACATTCTCTCGTGCTTTCCTTTTGGTTTGCTCCGAGTTTCTTGAGTTTTTTTCAGATTTTCCAAGCCTCTGTTCTCTCTTTGCCTTAGGAAATGGCCTCGCACTGCATTGAGAAAAGAGGAATTGCTAAAATTCATGCGGGAGGAGATGAATAACTGAGGGTTTGGAATTTGCAGCATCTTTTGGACACCCTGTGTTCATTCACACTGTTCGTTCACACTGTTCGTTCAACTATTTCTGAAAAATGCCAACATCGGCCGTGATGCAGACCTGCAGGCCGCTGCAGAAGGCCAATCCGGTACGGGCGGAGCTGTCAGCGAACATGTCGGACCCATACGGGTTGACAGAGACCTTGACATACTCGATGTTGGAGTGGGAAGTTGCTCGGGCTGCCTGCTCGACGTGCATCAAGCCGTGAGGAGGTTCAAGGTCAGAGATGACGGCGACCAAGGATATCAGCACCTAGGTTGAAGACTAAACTAACACAGTGGAAACGTGCACGCTCGAGCCCGGGAAAAGTTGCACTATCAAACTGTTGTGCATTGTGATTTTGCTTCATACGTCTGGGACCGGGACTTTGGCAATGCTGCACGTAAAAGCACTATTAAACGCGTTCCACTGTGTAATTAATGTGAGCCCACGCGCTACATGTGTCCATGCACTCTGTGCTAAAATCCCCAAGCTCCGCTCGCTGATGCGACACCACTTCCTCATCATGACATTTCGGAGCAGTTGGGAGATGCTGTCCAATTATCACCGGGTGTCCGCTGTCCAACTACTCCGCGCTAATGTCCCTGCATGGGTGTCCAAGTACACTAGGTCCAAGAATCCCCACTCTTGCACCACTCCGCAATAATGTCCCCGCGTGCCTCTCCAGGCATCCTGGCCCAGAATTGCTCCGCCCTAATATCCGAACTTGTCAAAAAAAAACCGAAATTGTCATGCGTTCAGCTTCCGTTGGCTTTTCACGTGCTGAGTCTCTCCTGCCATGACAACAACATCAAATTTTGTCAACTGCTCCATTTGTACACTGTATCTGTCAGCGCATTGTCTGTGTATTGCCCTGAAATCCAAGTACTGGTACTGCTCATCACTTATAGTCATGACCTGAGACAAGACGTGATGAGAAGTGCGACATCTCAGTGAAGAAATGTCATGGTGTCGCATCACCGCGCGGAGCTTGGGGTTTTGGGCACAGAGCGCATGGACACATGTAGCGCGTGGACTCACGTTAATTATACAGTGGAACGCTCTTAATAGTGCAACTCGCTTGTACATGCAGCATTGCCAAGGTCTCGGTCCCAGACGTATGAAGCAAAATCACTATGCTGAGTTATGCAACTCGCCTGGCAGTGCAACTGCTTTCGGTGATGGGCGTGCACGATGCCTCTGTTACCGTCATGAATTTAGTCGTCTGAGATAAGGTGAGGGTGAAAATCGTTATCCCATCACTTCACTATCTCTTGTACAAGAAATGACATCACTCATGAACAACACGAGCTCCCTGTGACTTACTTTAAGCCGCCTGGAGAGAAGAAAGTCGTGGAAAAGCTCACCTTCATTTTTATTCGAAGGAAACATCCTCACGCCAGCTGCGGGGCGCAAAGACCCGAACGTGCAGTGCTCAGCCAGCTTGCCTCAAGCTTGGGGAAGGAAGTCGTTACGACCAACCAGGAGGAAAGGGAACAGTTGCTGGCAATAATTAATGTCAAAGGACTTAATGGCATCTGTATAATTAAATGTCCCCCCAGACTCGCGGGCCACTAACTCTGTCGGGGAAGCGGGGACGCTGCAACTCAAGCCTCGAAGTCTCGAGGTCTCGAAGCCGCGAAGCCCGGACGCCAACCGATAGCAAACGCCGGCCTTTTGTGCATTTTCAAGCCCGTGCAAATTACGAGATCCGCTTTATTCCTCCAGGTCCGAATTGTACCGGCTCGCATAGTCCATTTTTTGGCGATATCTGCAATCTCAAATTTGACATGCAAGAATGGTGGAGGCTTGATGTACACATCAAGAAACAACCATTACCTTTAATGCTCCACCTGCCAAGCACACGCTGCTGGGGCCGCAAAGTGAAACAAAAAATCCTCCGTGGGGCCCATGGACTCCAAAAGTTCATCGGTAAATGTCTCTTTAAATGGTTTCTTTTGTAATCATGGTGCGTGAAGAACTCCCATAAGCAAAACCAAGCTTTTAATGTCAACAAAAACTGGAGTTTTCTGCGCAAAATGGCAATTGGTGATGATGAAAACTGCCTCTCGTCTCAACAGTGTATTGGCATTTTATTCTCACACTGCTGCAGTTTTGCTTCAAGTCATGGAAGAGTGTTTGAGAAGTACTTCAGAAAGAATTTTTCAGCCAGATGAACAACACTTTGCCTTTTGTAACGGTCATGTCATCATGGCATGTTTGTCTAGCCAGACATGGAAAAGACAGTAATTGGGAGTTCTCCCTTCGGAATCTTTCGTCAGGTCGTGCAGTAGTGACGTTGATGCTGTCCAAGATTCGAGTGGGAGGAAATACTCCACCAACGAATTTATTATATATGCAAAAACTCTCAAAATGAAGAAGTCAGGTGGTATTGTCGAGCATAGTACAGAAGCCCACGTCTTGGGTGGGAGGATTAGAGTCAAAACAATCTCATAACTACTTAGAAGGAAAGGCACAAGTTATGCGAGGCAGGAGACATCAAGTTTCCAGCACAGTGAAGCAAATTTAGATAAAGAGCAACTGGATTAAGTAAATGAAGTCTAATTTTTGACTAACACTAAAAGCTCTAGTTTTTATGGCAATTCCTTATACGCTCTAATTATAATCCCATTTTGAGAGTAGCTTACCCACGAACAACAGCAGTCTATGATTCCCAGGGAGAGGTTTGCTCTTGCCGAACTTTGCAGTCCTGGACCATCCTTTTTTTTGTACGCGGAGCTCAAAAACTAACGAGTCTTTCTCGATTTTACATCAAGCCTCCCCCATTCGTGCATTTGAGATTTCAAATGTCGCCCCCCTCCCCCCCAAAGTGGACCCCCCCAAGTCGTCCGGCCACGACCGGTCAAGGAGAAGGAAGTTCCCCAAGAGCCTTGGTCCTATGTGTGAGTGTTAGGCTTATCTTTCGCCTCCTCCACACGTGTACACATGTCTCGCCGAGCTTTTCCCTCATGCTTTTGTTTGAGGCCGTTGTGACTTGACCGAATACGCATATGTTGCTCCACATATGTAGACAGCAGCACTATGTGAGATGCAGACGCGCAAGCAATACAGAGACTGCTCTTATTCTACTTGCGGACGTGCGACGCTGACCGCACTCTCATCTCCAAAGGAAACCAGGAGTGGGAGGAAATACGAGTAGCAGAGAGGAACGTGACGACTGGCGGAAAAAAGAGTGGGGGATTTATTTAGAGAGAAAGAAAAGAAAACAATGAAGGCAACTCGGTGGTAACTTTTTGTCAGAGCCATCACTTCTCTCCTCCGCCATGAGGTGACTGACTGACTGACCGTCAGTACCATTAGGGTTTGCACACTCAGTGCGTTCCACCAGTTCTTTGTCTACAGGGTGCGTCACATCCAGCTTTAATATTAATGCAGGCCTGCGTCGAACAGCAGTGAAACGAGTTCAGTTTCATAAAGAACAACAAGGACAGAAATGAGAGGCTATTCTGAATTATAACCTGCCAGATTTGAATTGAATCACTTTTCAATCACTAAGTCGGTCTGACTGTCTGAGAGATGTGTAGGCAGCCAAAATTAGAAAATTCAGCCATTTGGTGGCCAAGATGCCCTCTTGTATGGCAGGAAGTAAAGAAACTAAAGACGTAGGCCAGGAATGCAGGATAATTATAACCTTATGTATATTATCATATCTTAGTAAAACAAACGAAATGTATTCTGGGACAAAATGGTCGTGATACATTAAAGGAGCTCTGAAGAAGCATCATACATCGGTGGCATCGTGCAAGTACCCCAAAATTTGTTCAGTAAGTTGCAGGCTGATTGTATCCAAGCAGGGTAAATAACTTGATTGTACATGGGATGAGGGGGGGGGAAATGAGTACTAAGTTTTGGTATAATTTCTCGTCTATGTTTGGTGAAAGCTGGATGGAGTGATTATTGATCACTCTGTTGAAAGGCCATGTGTTGTGACTCGTTTTGTGCTTGCGGTTTAAGGTATGCCAGACAACCTGAGGAAAAAGCAGAGACTCAAAACTTCACTAGTGCGAACTTTTTTAGGAATGTCACTTACAAAGTATCGTTTAAAAGACATTCAGAAATGTCAGTACTGGCAACTGCTTCATTCAGGAACATCAACTAGAGGTGCGGTTGGACTAGAGATGCTGAGTTCGAGTCGAGTTCGAGAAAAATGTACGAAAAAGTTGCTCAAAAAGAGCTCGTTTCTATTGCTGAGGAGGGTCCACTCGTGATTTGTTACGCATAGAACTGAGAGTCAGACTGGTCCCTCGGCATTTTCACCTCCCTGTCACTTTGGTGCATTTCGGTGCATTTCGGTGCATTCTTGCCCTCTCTCGAAATCCTTGTGCACTTCATCCACCTATACAAAGGCCAGTGACATCAAGTTTGAGCCTCGGGGCAAAAACTTGAAACAAGCTCAAACTCTATTTTTATCAAAAGCTTAACCTCGGCCCAAGCTTCGTATTGTTCGAAACGATTCACCGACTTTTCGTCTCACCGGATTTTTGTCTCATCTGACTTTTCGTCTCAATGTGGTTTGTCTCACTGCAACCAGCTGTGAAATCAGTCATGCAAAACCTTAAAAT